>Ga0247757_10001594_pt1 | contig 14397 bp, 18 predicted proteins | sample UWRJL126311R4_FD_180929 | JGI IMG/M metagenome (GOLD analysis project Ga0247757, IMG submission 180929) | Plant litter microbial communities from Arlington Agricultural Research Station in Wisconsin, United States - UWRJ-L126-311R-4 | ecosystem: Environmental > Terrestrial > Plant litter >... | reverse complement strand
CACGAGCAACGTATTGCCGCCCGTGCTGGCCATGCAGGGTCACTCGGCTCCGCTCGACATCAAGTTCTACCCCGGCGGCTCACTCCCCGCGGAAGTGGTTGGCGACGCGTTCATCACTTTCCACGGCTCGTGGAACCGCACCACCGCCACCGGCTACAAAGTGGTGCGCGTGCCATTCGGCGCGGACGGGATGCCCTCGGGGCAACCCGTGCCGCTACTCGAATCGGCAAATCCCGGCGATATCGATCCCCAATGGCCTCATCGTCCCGTGGCCATCGGGGTCGGCAAGCAAGGGCAGCTGCTGGTGACGAGTGACGCCAGCGGTGTGATCATCGCGGTTGGATACGCAGGCTAGCCTGCCCAAGCGAGTTCATGTGCGCCGCGCTATGGGGACGCGGGCGCACAAGCAAACGGCGGGTTTGGGAAACCCGGGCACGTGCTCGGTGTCGCGTCGGAGGTGAAGTTGAGTTCGGCCGTGCCGAGCAGGGTCGTGCGACTCTCGAAGAAAGTCGCGAGCTGCCGCACTGGATTGAGCGGATTTGCCGCATCAGAGCCGGGATCGTACGCGGGCGGAGCGAGCGTCGCGTCCGAGAAGGCGTACAGCTTGAATTCGTAATTGTGATTCTCGGCGGGTAACCCCATCCCGGCCGCCCCCAAATTCGGGCATGGCCCAAAGTAACCAAAGGTGCCGGGCGTGATGAAGGGCGGCGCGCCATTTTGCTGCTGCACGCCGGTGAGCGGGGACTGTTCGGTGGACAGCGACGCGGAGAGGGTGTGCGTCGACGCCGGGATGTTCCAGATGGTCCAATGGAACGGATGTTCCGGGTTCATGTCGCCAGTGCTCTGACCGGCTTCGATGGTCAAGTCTTTCAAAAGGATGGCGTAGCTCTTCGTCCCGCTAGGCCCCTCACTCCAGTTGAGCTCGGGCGACGTGCCGTCTCCAAATGCCTTCCCCTCGCAAGTGAACTGGTCGGGCAGGGGCTTCGCTTCTTGAACGGACGGGCTAGTCAGGGTCAGCTTGCCCTCACTCTCGTTGTCGTCAGAGCTGCAGCCGATCGGCAGCAGCGACGCGAACAGGACAAACACGAAATAGTGACCATTTGAACGACGCATGCGCAGAACTCCTAATGCGATTGAAACGACTCGAGGCGATCTCCGTAGCTGTCGGTTTTCGACACGTCAACGCGAACTCGATAGTCAATTTACCTGAGCTGAAGTGTCGAGCGTTTCAGCGAGTCGCATCGTACAGCCGCAAAAGCGCCTCACCGCGTCCAAAGGTTCCAACTTACTTTGCGCAGGCACTGAGTAGCGCCATCGCGCAGCGGAACGAAGGTTCGACCGGGTCAGCGCTATTCCAGCGAGTGCGCCGCGGCCCTGAGACGGGCGTCGAGCAGCGCTTGGCGCCGCTCGGGATAGGCTTGTCTCGCTCGCGCCTGGACCCGCGCTCGTACTGCGGTGGGGGCCCGCTCAGGGCTGCCCGCGTCGAGGCTGGGTCTGGGATCGTATTCGAGCGCGAGCTGTATTTCCTGCGCGGTCTCTAGCCCGGCCAGCTCGGCGGTCAGCGACAACGCGAAATCGATTCCGGCGGTGACCCCGCCCCCCGTGATGACGTTGCCATCGTGCACCACGCGGCCTTCGTCGACGGCCACGCCTTGTTCGGCAAGGAGCGCGCGCCACGCCCAGTGACACGCCGCGCGCTTGCCTTCGAGCAAGCCAGCCGCGGCGAGGATCAATGAGCCGGAGCAAACCGAGGTGACATATCTGGCGGCGCGCCCGAGTCGGCGAACCTGTGCGATGTACTCGACGTCTCGAAGAGCCGCTGTGACCCCGTAGCCGCCCGGTACGCAAATCACATCCGGCGTGTCGACTTCGGCAAGTCGCACGAGACCACTGAAGGTGATGCCGCTATCAGCGCGGAGCTCTCCACCGATTCGCGAAGCGAGCGTGAGCGTTGCTCCCGGCACGCGCTTCAAGACTTCGAAGGGCCCCGTGAAGTCGAGCTGTGTGACTTGGGGATACAGAGCAAAGACGACCTGCAGTGGGCTCATGGGACTCCTCGGGTGGCGTGTGGCTGAGTTCGACGCTCAAAATGCCACCGGGCTCCTCTGGCAGAAAGGACAAATAACCCACTTTTACTGCCAGCAGTCGCGGCGGGCGAACGGTATACTTGAGGCGTGTCGCAGCGCGTGGCGGTCGTTCTGTTTCCTGACTTTCAACTGCTGGACGTGGCGGGCCCGATCGCCGCGTTCGAGATCGCATCGCGCTTCGTGCCGAGCGCTTACTCATTGCGTCTGTGCGCGGCGCAGGCCGGCGCCGTACGCTCGTCGTCAGGCGTGGCGCTTGAGGCCAAAGGCTTACCGACGCACAGTCAGATGGACACGCTGCTGGTCGCTGGTGGCGACGGAGTGGACGCCGCCTGCCGAGACACGCATCTGATCCGTTTCTTGCGGCGAGCGGGAGCGCAGCTCGGGCGTACGGCGAGCGTATGCTCTGGCGCGCTGCTGCTCGCCAAGGCGGGCCTGCTCGACAACCCGCCGGACCACGCAGTGCGGCTCCCAGTACGAACTGGTGAGTAGCGCTCAGGGCGAGCGCGGACAGCAAGGTCAGCGGCTCGCGCCGATTCAAGAACGAGAGCAGAGGTCAGCGGCTGGTCCTGTATACGGGACACTTAGCTCCCCCTCGAAAACGCTGTCAAGCCGCTTGGCGGTGTCGAGGCGCGGCCATAGGGTATGGCGATGAGCACGGCATACATTTATTTGGGGAAGAGCGGCCTGCGCGTGTCGCGTCTGAACTTGGGGACCATGAACTTCGGCGGCCCGACTGACGAGGCCACGTCGCGCGAGATCATCGGCGCGGCGCGCGCCAACGGCGTGAACTTCATCGACACCGCCGACGTGTACCAAGGCGGGCGCACGGAAGAGATCGTCGGTCGCGCCATCAGCGCGGAGCGAGACTACTGGGTGCTGGCCAGCAAGCTCGGTAACCCGCGCGGCGAGGGCCCCAACGAGCGTGGCACCTCACGCAAGTGGATCGTGCAAGCGGTCGAGGCCAGCTTGAAGCGCTTGGGCACGGACTACATCGATCTGCTCTACCTGCACCGTGCCGATTACAACGCGCCGCTCGGCGAGGCGGTGCGCGCGCTGGGCGACTTGGTGCGCGCGGGCAAGCTGCGCTACTTCGGCGTGTCCAACTTCCGCGGCTGGCGCATCGCGGAGGTCGCGCACTTGGCCGATCAAGAAGGCATCGACCGGCCCATTGCCAGCCAGCCGCTGTACAACCTGGTGGACCGTTCGGCGGAAGTCGAACAGCTGCCGGCGGCGGCCTATTACGGCCTGGGTGTGGTGTGCTACAGCCCGCTCGCGCGCGGGGTGCTGACCGCCAAGTACAAGCCCGGCGAACCGCCGGCCGCCGATACGCGCGCTGGGCGGCAAGATCGCCGAATCCTCGAGACCGAATGGCGACCGGAGTCTTTACACATCGCGCGCGAGATCCAGCGCCGCGCCGCCGAACTCGGCACGGGCGCCGCCGAGTACGCCGTCGCCTGGGTGCTGAAGAACCAGCTCGTGCAAGCCGTGATCGCCGGGCCACGCACCCTCGCGCAATGGAAGCCGTACGTCGACGCACTCAGCGTCACGCTCGACGCCACGGACGAAGCGCTCGTGAACTCACTGGTGCCCGCCGGCCACACTTCTACCGCCGGCTACACCGACCCCGGTCACCCCGTCGAGGGGCGCGTGGCTTGAGCTCGAATGCGGCACCAAAAGCGCTCCACCCCCGGATACTTCTCACCCAAACTCGATTTGCGAAATCCGCAGCGTTCGTAGAACCCCACCGCGTTGCGATCCGTTTCCGCGCTGATACTCGACACCGCCAGGTACACTCGAGCCCTTTGGAGCAAGGCGCGCCCTAGGCCTTGGCCGCGCAACTCGGAGCGCACGACGAGGTGATGGATCACCGCTGCGCCAGACCCTTCAAGCTCGATGGCCACCAGGGCCACCGGGATCCCGGCTCGCTTGAAGCCCAAGACTTGTAGTTGGGGATTGTTGCGATAGCTCTGAATCACTTGCTCCAGGCGCTGCTGGTCGAGTTCGGGTTCATTGCGCCAGCCGACCAAGAGCAGCAGAAGGGCGCGAAATTCGCGGTCGTCGATCTCGGGTCGCAGGTCGAGAAGCGGTTCGGTCGTCATCGCGATTTCAAGCTCGAAAATTTCCCTGACCTGGCACCAGACGCGACCCGGGCTACGCGACGACGCAGGCATGCTGGGCCCGCTAACCAAAACCCCATCCAAGTTTTCTTTTGTGGCAAGCGGGCGCGGGCGTTGCAGCATGGCGCGTCGCGCGCTCGTCGATTCCCGAGGAGGCGCTGTTCGTTCACGCCCCGCACCGTGCGTCAATCGTTGTCTTGTAAAAAAGAAATAATGGCGTTAGAGTGTCGTTTCACTGGCGTGACGTCGGCCCCGTGCCGTCGTCTTCAACCCAGGGTACCTCATGGCCGAACTCACACTCTTCAGCGCACGTGCCTGCCCCTTCGCTCATCGCACTCGTTTGGTCCTCGGCGAAAAGGGGCTCGACTTCGAGCTGGTCGAGATCGATCTGCAACAGAAGCCGGCCTGGTTCAGCACCGTGTCGAACTACGGCAAAGTGCCCGCGCTGCAACACAAGGAACACCGCCTCGTCGAGTCGGCCATCGTGAACGAATACTTGGACGAGGTGTTCCCCGAGCCTGCACTGTTGCCGGAGGACCCCGGTACCCGCGCCGTCGCGCGCATCTGGATCGACTACGCCAACACGCGGTTCGTCCCCGCTTGGGGTGCGCTGCTTCGGGCACCGAGCGAGGCCGAGCGCGCGTCGGCGCGTGACGCGCTCTTCGAGTCGTTGGCGTACCTCGAGACGCACGCCTTGCAAAAGACGTCGGGCAAAGGTCCGTTTTGGTTCGGCGAGCAACCGGGCCTGGTGGACCTCACGTTTTACCCTTGGTTCGAACGTTGGGCGGCGCTCGAGCACCACCGCGGCCCGCTGCCGATCACGAAGTTCGAACGCTTGCAGCGCTGGCGAGAGGCGCTCGCCGCGCGCCCGAGCGTGAAGGAGATCGAGAACCCCACGCCGTTCTACGCGGAGCGTTACGCGCGCTACGCGGCGCCGCCCCCGCAAGCCGTCGCCGTTTGAGGAGCGGTCGCCGAAGGAAGCGCGGTCCAGCACCTGGGATCGCCGCACACGGAGCCTATGTCGAGGTGTTCGGTTTGTCTTGACGGCGTCCACCATAAGAGACATATAGGCGTTATGGAATGGCGGCATGGCTGGTTGGGGGCATTCCGGGGCCGCGTGAACGCATGAACTCATCGGCCGCTCTGCGCATCGTTGGTGCGACTGCGCTGACTCAGGCGCGTCTCTTTTTCCGTAACTCGCAGGAGTGGACGCGGGTGTTCATGATGCCGCTGCAAGCGCTCGTTGCCATGGCGGTGCTGGTGCACGCGGGCCGCGCCGACTTGGCCGGCTACGCGCTCACCGCGGCGCTGCTGTTTACCATCGGGGATATGGGTTTTTTCGTCGGCAGTGAGGTCGTCGCGGGGGATCGCTCGCAGCAGGTGCTCGAGTTGCTGACGGCGGCGCCGACGCCCTATTTCGTGGTGCTGCTCACGCGCACGTTGTTCGTGGCCGCGATTGGGCTAATTGGTTTTGCCGAGAGTTGGCTGATCGCGCGCTTCGCCTTCGGCGTGCCGGTCGTGGTGCATCATCCGTGGTTGCTCGCGGGCGCGCTGTTGGCGACGGTATTTGCGGCGGGCGCGACGGCGGTGCTCACGGCGGCGCTGTTCAGCTTGGCACGCTCCACGCGGACGTTGCAGAACGCCGTGAATGGTCCGTTCTACCTGCTCGGCGGTGTGCTCGTGCCCGCGGCGTTCTTGCCGGTTTGGTTGAAGGTGCTTTCGCCCTTCGTGTTCTTTTATTGGGCCGCGAGCCTGGTGCGTGATTCGTTTGCGGCGGCAGAACCAGTCAACATCGCATTCCGGCTCGGCGCGCTCGCGGGGCTCGGCGTGGCGGGAGCGGTGGTCGGTGCGCTCGTGCTCGGCCGCATGCTCGATCAGTTGCGTCACAACGGGAGGCTTGGTTTGGCATGAGGCATGCGTTGCGCATCTACCGCTACGGGCTGCTCGTGGGGGCGCGAGACTTCGCCATTTTCTGGAATTGGAAGACTTGGTGCGGCGGTTGGATGATGCGCATCCTCACCAACGTATTCGTCTGGGTGCTCCTCGGTCGCCTGCTCGGCTCGCAGGAGAAGCTGCACTACCTAATGGTCGGCTTCGCGGCCACGGCGGGCGTGGGGACTTTCGCCGTGGCCGCCGCCTCATGGGATCGCCTCGATGGCACGTACTCACTGCTCGTGATCTCGCCGAGCAGCATTGCGCCGGCGCTGTTCGGGCGGATGTCGGTATGGATGTATGGCTGGATCGCCTCGGCGTTCGTCACGTTTTTCATCGTGTCGCTGGCGTTTCAGTGGACGTTTTCCGTCCTTGCGACGGCCGTCACGCTCGCAATCATCGTGCTGATCTGCGTGACCACGTTTTTTCTCACCGTCGCCGTGGGTGCGGTCGCATCACTCGCTCCCCGTATCCGCAACATGTGCAGCTTCCTCGTGACTCTCGTGATCATGGCCTTCTGCGGCGTGAGCGTGCCGGTAAGTTTCTGGCCCGGCTGGCTGCAGGTGGTGTGTTACCTGCTTCCGGTGACTCACGGGCTCGAAGCCATTCGTCTCGTGCTTGGGGAGGGGGCGAACGCGACGGCGATTCTCCGCCAAGTCGGCCTCGAGGTCCTGGTTGGCTTCGGCTGGCTCGGCCTGTCATTGCTGATCGTCGACCGCTTTGCCGAAGCCGGCCGAGCTGACGGCACCATCGAACTCGTGTGAGGGAAGATTAGTAAAGCGATGACCAAAGCGATCAGCACTCAAGGCGTCGGCCGCGTCTATTCGGCGAGCGGAAAATCCAAGGAGGTACGCGCGCTGAGCGACGTCGCGCTCGAGATAGAGGAGGGCGAAGTCCGCGGGCTGCTCGGCCCCAATGGCGCGGGCAAAACCACGCTGGTGAAGATCCTCTCCACCGTGCTGCTCCCGACCGAGGGCCGGGCGACCATCTTCGGCCACGATGTCGTACGCGAGACAGCCGCCGTGCGCGGCATGATCGGCATCGTTTTCGGGGGCGATCGCGGGTTGTACTGGCAGCTCACGGCGCGCGAGACGCTCGAATACTGGGCTGCGCTCTACCACGTTCCGCCGCGCGAAACGAAAGCGCGGGTGGAGACGCTGCTCGAGCGCGTGGGCCTCGCCGCGCGGGCCAACGAGCGCGTCGAGGGTTTTTCACGCGGCATGAAGCAGCGCCTGCATCTTGCTCGCGGCCTGGTGGCGAACGCGCGCGTGTTGTTCCTCGACGAGCCAACCATCGGCCTGGATCCGATCGCCGCGCGCGATTTTCGAACGCTGGTGAAAGAGCTCAAGAGTGAAGGTCGGACGATTCTGATCACCACGCATGACATGGCGGAAGCGGAAGCCGTGTGTGACCGCGTGGCATTGATCGATCGCGGTCGGTTGCTGGCCGTTGAAACCCCCGCGAGTCTCGCGCGCCTCGTCTCACAGCACGAACGCGTGGACTTCGACTCCGCGGAGCCCGCGGTCGTGGCCTCCGTGCGCGCCGTCCCCGGCGTGGCATCCGTCAGCGCGCGCAACGGCGACCACCGTCACCGGGTCGACTTGGTCGATGGCGGCGCGCTGCGCGGCGTGCTGCAAACGCTGGTCGCGGCAGGGGTTACCACGATTTCTACCTCCCGCCCGAGCCTCGAAGAAGTCTACGTACATATGATCGGTGACCGCGGGCTCAAGGTCTGATGAGCTGAAGGCGGAATGTCGAGTAGCCCCGCCGCCATCGTGACCGCAGAGTACGAACTTCTCCAGCGGCCGTTCGACTCCCGACTCGTTTCGGAGGTCACGACGCTCGCGCTCGAGATTTTCGGAGACTTCGATGCGCTCGAAATCGCATGGCGCCTGGCCTCCATGCCGGATGCCACGCTCCTGGTCGCCCGTGCGAACGACGAGTTCATCGCCTTCAAGCTCGGATATGCCATCGGTCGCACTCGCTACCTCAGCTGGCTCGGGGGCGTCGCCGGTGCACACCGTGCACGGGGCATCGCGAGGGCTCTCCTCGACCAGCAGCACGCGTGGGCCCGATTCAGGGGCTACACCGTGATTGAGACTGGGACGACGAAGGACAACTGGCCGATGCTCAACCTGAACCTTTCCGCGAGCTTCGAAATCATCGGCACGTACACGCGAGATGCGTCGCCGCGAGTCATCCTTCAGAAGCACCTCGACCCGGCTTAGGCGGCGGTTTCTTGCACTCGGTCAGGCCGAACGGGGGGCGCACTGTCTCGATTCGAGGCGCTACGCACGCTCGCCTTGCCCGACGCCGCTTCCGCTTCTAGGGTTCCGCCGCTCATGGCCAAGGAAATCGATCCAGGTGAAGTTGCACGTACATTTCGCTCCGAACTGCGCGCGCAGATCGCGCAATTGTCGCAGCCGCTGACGCTGGTTGGGTTCTTGGCGACCGACTCGGCGCCGTCGCGCACGTATGCGGAGTACACGCGAGCCGGCTGTGTGGACGTCGGCATCCGCTTCGATTTGCGGGAGGTCGACCGGCTCGGGCTGGAGGCGGCCATCGAGGAGGCGAACGCCGACCCGGCCGTGCACGGCATCATGGCCTACTACCCGATCTTCGGCGTCGATCGCGATCGCTACCTGAAAGATGTGGTCGACCCGCGCAAGGATATCGAGGGCCTCACCACGCACTGGGCACACAAGCTGTACCATAACGAGCGTTTCGCCGACGCAGAGAAGACCAAGCGCGCAATCTTGCCCTGTACGCCGCTCGCGGTCGTCAAGCTGCTCGCGGCGGCCCAGTGCGACCCCGCGGGCAAGAAGGTGGTCGTCTTCAACCGCAGCGAGGTCGTGGGCCGCCCGCTCGCGCGCATGCTTGCCAACGACGGAGCCGAAGTGGTCTCGTTCGATATCGACGGAGCGCTCGAGTTCGAAGCCTCACGCGAGGTCGAAACCACGATCACTCGCGCGGAAGCGCTGGCCGAGGCCGATGTGGTGATCACGGGCGTGCCCAGTCGTGCTTTCCCCCTGGTTTCTGCACGCGAGCTCCGGGCGGGAGTGGTGTGTGTGAACTTCTCCACGCTCAAGAATTTCGCCGACGACATTCGCGAAGTCGCGAGTGTGTTCGTGCCTCGTGTCGGTCCCATGACCGTCGCCATGGCCTTGCGCAACGTGCTGCGCCTGTACGAGGGTTTTCATCGAACTGCTTCATGAGTCGCATCGCTGACATGACCTGCGAGGAGTACCTCGATCGCCTGGCGAGCGGCGACGCGACCCCGGGTGGGGGAGCGGTGGCCGCGTTGACCGGTGCCCAAGCCGCGGCGCTGCTGAGCATGGTCATCACGATCTCCGCCAAGCGCGCGCCTGGGGCCCCGAGCTCAGTCGCTTGGAGGTGCTGGCCGGCGCCCGGAGTCGCTTGCTCGAGCTCGCCACGCAAGACGGCGCCGCGTTCGCCAAAGTCATGGAAGCCTCCAGGCTCCCCGACGCGCTCGACGAAGAAAAGTCCCTACGCGCCGCCGCGCTCGAGCACGCCCTGCACCGCGCAACGCAGATCCCGCTCCAGGTGATGGCCGAAATCTCGGCGCTGTGGCCGGTGTTGGAACGAGTTGCCGGCAGCGCGAAGACGTCCGTCCTCAGCGACGCGGCCATCGCGGTCGAACTCTATGGCGCGGCCCTCAGCGCGGCGCGTTACAACGTGAAGATCAACCTGCGCTACCTCAAGGACGAAAGCTTCCGCGCGGCCGCCATCGCTCGCTGTGAGTCGTTCTTCGCTGAGCACGCGGCTCAGCGCGAGTTGCTGATACGCACCATCGACGGACGTTTGATACGATGAATACCCCAATCGAAGCCGTGTCCGGCCTCTTGAGCGAGATTGCGGACACCACGGTGACTCCGAAGTTCCGCAACCTGGATGGCGGTGAGGTCGAGGAAAAGAGCCCGGGTGACATCGTCACCGCGGTCGATCGCGCAGCCGAAGAGCGACTCTCGCCTCGGCTGTTATCGTTGTTGCCGGGCAGCCGCGTGGTGGGTGAAGAGGCGACGGCCCAAAATCCCGCGCTGCTCGATGAACTGGATCGGGGGCTGATTTGGTTGGTCGATCCGATCGACGGCACCTCCAACTATGCGGCGGGGGATCCGCGTTTCGCGATGATGATCGCCCTCTTGCGCGATGGGGAAGCCATCGCCAGCTGGATCCATCAGCCAACGCTATCCAAAACGTGGGTGGCCGAGCGCGGCGGTGGCACTTGGGTCAATGGGCACCGAGTGCAGATAGCGAAGTTGGGGCAAGTTGAATCCAAGTCAGCGATCGTGAGATCGAGATTTTTCCCTGAGTCCTTCAAGCAAGGTTTGGTGGAAAAGGACTTTCGAGACCTCGACCTGTCACAGGGCGCGGGTTGCGCGGGCATCGACTATCCTGATTTGATCGCTGGCCAATGGCGCTTCATTCTGTATTGGCGCACGTTGCCTTGGGATCACGTGCCCGGCGCACTGCTCGCCATCGAAGCGGGGGCCAAGGTGGCGCGCTTGGATGACTCGGCTTTCAAAGCGCACGCATCGCAAGTCGGCGTGCTGATTGCTCCCGACGCCGACCTTTGGGCTGACGCGCGCCGGCGCTTTCCGGCGGTGTGAACGCGTCTCGTTCATCGCGACGGCTCGACCCGCCTGGGTGCGCACGGTCTGCAGCAGGCGACGCCGGGCGCGGCCAATCGCACATGGCGAACGAGCGCGTTCGGCATCGAGCCGATGCTGACGAACAACCTCGTCACGGGCGAGCTCGAGATCGCGCTGCCGTTGCCGCAAATGGCGAGCCCTCGCAGCGGTGTTTCATTCGCGATTGGCGGAGTCCCGCCTTGCCGCAAGCCATATCCGACGCTATCATGTCTCTTATGGGAGACGTTACTCAGGGCGGAACGATCGTTGCGGACTTCGAATCGGGGCTCTCCGCCGTTCGCTGCGCTAACCCAGCGGTGACGCTCGCGATTGCCCGCGATCCCGCGCTACCCGGTCAGTCGGTCTTGTCGGTCGAGTACCCGAGTCCTACCGCTGACCCCGCGGGGCGCGACATCTGGTGTGATGCCAGCATTCGCGATTGGTCGGCAGAGCCAGCCATCTGGTTTCGAGTCAGACCCCATCAGGCGCTCAAACTGTCGGTTTCTTTCTTCGATCGCAACCGCGTCGCCTATTCGACGTGGTTCGAGCTGCAGGCCGGCGTCTGGCAGCCAGTGCGAGTCGTGTTCGAGCAGCTTCGTCCCAACCCGTACTTTCAGCGACCGGATGCCAAGGTGGGTGCCGTGATTGACGTGACCGACGTCCGAGCAATCGCGTTTGCTCCGCACGACCCGCTTGCGGGGCGTCTAGCGGTTAGTCGGTTCGTGATTTCGAACTAGCGATGCGCACGGAGCGATCGAGTTTCGATTGACGTCGTCCCGTATAAAAGACATACGTTCGATATGGATTCGAGCTTCCGTGCACAGCCGACGACAGCGTGGCTCTTCGGTCTCCTCGGACTAGTCGTCGCTTGCTCTTCACCGCGTGCTGACGCCGCAGCGCCGGCCGCGACGCCGCCCGAGCCGCCGGGGGCGGTGCGGCATGCCATCCTGATCACCGTCGACGGACTGATTCCCGATTCGTACACGGCTCCCGATGCGCACGGTCTGCGCGTGCCCGTGCTGCGCCGATTGGTGGCGGATGGTGCCAGTAGCGACGGCGCTCGCACGGTGTTTCCTTCGGTGACCTACCCGGCGCACACCTCAATCGCCAGCGGCGTCGCGCCGAGCCGGCACGGCATCGTAGCGAATCGCGCCTTTGATCCGCTCGAGAAGAATCAGGAGGGCTGGCGTTGGTACGCGGAGGATGTGAAGGTTCCTCGCCTGTGGGATCTGACGTCGAGTGCGCGCTATTCCTCGGCTCTGATCAATTGGCCGGTCACGGTTGGAGCCCACGCGACCTACTTAGTGCCTGAATTTTGGCGCGCGGGAACGAGCGAGGATCGCAAACTGGTGCGTGCGCTGTCTACCCCCGACTTGCTCGACGCAGTTGGCAAAGCCTATCCAAACTTCGCCTCTGGCTCGACGGAAGAAGGGATCAACGACCAAGGCAAGACCGACATTGCGGCCTACCTGATCGAAAGGGCGCGCCCGACCTTGCTCTGCTTGCACCTCACTCGAGTAGATGCGGCACAGCACAAGTACGGGCTGTGGAGCGCGGAAGCGCGCACGGCGATCGAAGAAAGCGATCAGCAACTCGGACGCCTGATCCAAGCCACCGAGCGCGCGGGCACCGCCGCAAGCACCGCGTTCGCCATCGTCTCCGATCACGGTTTTGCAGATGTGCGCCGCCTCGTCCGTCCGGGAGCGTTACTCCGGCAAGCCGGGCTGATTCGGCTAGACGAGAAGGGCAAGGTGCAAAGCTGGGATGCCAGCGTGCTGCCCAACGGTGGGAGTCTGTACGTCTACCTCAAACAGCCGACCGACAGCCTGCTGCAAGCCGCAACCCTGAAGGCGTTCGAAGACAAAGCCCGGGAACCCGAGAGTGGCATTGGACGGATTCTCAAACGCTCGGATATCGATACGCTCGGCGGCGATTCGGAGGCATTCCTTGCGCTCGAAGCGGCACCCGGCACTACGTTCGGTGCTGGCTACGGGGACTATGATGCGCCCGTGACGGTGAAGGCCATGCACGGCTACGATCCGAACCGCCCGGAGATGCGGGCATCCCTCTTGCTGTACGGGGCGGGCGTCGCCAAGGGCAAGCTGAGTGACGCACGCCTCGTCGACGTTGCGCCGACGATCGCGGCCTGGCTTCATCTGCCGCTCGAGGGTGTCGATGGCAAGCCGCTGCAGGCGACCCGTTCAGGCGCTGTGATCGCCGGGCTTGCCGCCGGCCATTGAAGCGAGGGGCTAGTCTTCGAGGCCTACCTACGTGGGACCTTGAAATCCCGGTCGCCGAACACGCGCATGTCGACCTCCGTAGTGTCGGTCGCGAGGCGCCTTCGTCGTGAGTTCGATCCAATCACGAGTGACCCCGATGAACATCGAGCCAACGACCGCGGCTGCGCTGAGCTTTCCCAAACCGCAGTGCATGGGTCGCTCGGGAGTGCCGGGTTGCGCGGAGACTTCGGCGAGCGCCAGTGCTACGTGACTCAGCAGTGGGCCCGCACTGTCCAGCAAGCGTTTGCCCGCGTCTGTCAACGAGACACTGCGCGTGGTGCGGGCGAGCAGAACGACGCGCAGCTGCTCCTCGAGTACCGCACGGTGTGGCTGCCGATCGCGATACGCCCAGCTCGCGCGCGCCGGCACTGAAACTACAGCGGCGAGCCACGGTCAGGACACGTGCAGCTGCGAAAATGGGACCGCTCGCAACCAGCTTGACCGGCCCGACGAACGTCACCCGCGCGGTCCTCCCCATCATGCGCAAGCAGCGCTCCGACCATCTCGTCGCGATCTCGTCCTCCGCCGGGCTCGTTGGCTTCGAGTTCTGTAGCGCCTACGCGGCGTCAAAATTTGGGCTCGAGGGCTGCGGAGACCCGGCAAAGCTGACTCGCGCCCTCGTGACTCTCGTCGAACGAGCGCAGCCTCCATTTCGTTTCCTCGCGGGCGCCGATTGCATCGCCACGGCGGAGCAGAAGGTCAGCACCCTCAGCAGCAAGTGGCTTCGTTTCGCGACCGGTCGACGTCGCTCGCGTTTGATCACGCCAGCGAGAGCGACGGCAGGAGTTGACCATGCCCTCGACGATTCGACTCGATGCGAAGACTCCAGCGTACATGAGCGAGGTCGAGACCGTTTGCCACATTGCCGCGTACCATTCAATGCGGCACATTGATCAACCGTGACGCCGAGCGGTATCGAACGAGCAACGATGAAATTTCTCGAGGCACGTCATCCGAAGACCGCGTGTCCGTCCGAGGTGGCTCGCGCGATCGACCCCAAGGGTTGGCGTGAATACATGCAACCCGTGCGTGATGCTGCGGGTCGTCTCGCAAAACGCGGACGGATCGACGTGTTGCAGCGCGGAAAGAAGGTCGACCCGCAGTCTGCGCACGGGCCGATTCGGTTGATGTTGGCGGCCGCGGTCGACGTCTATCGGCATACGAACTTTCGCAAGCACCCAGACCGCTATCGTATCGGGCGCGCGGAGCAGGGAGTGCTGACGGCCGAGCCGTACAAGAGCGAGCTGCTGCCGCTGTGGCGCTTCAAGACCGAAGCGATCGCCAAGGAGTCTTCGAAAGCGCTGCACGACGCGTTTGCAGGTTATCGCGA
>Ga0247757_10001593_pt1 | contig 14402 bp, 8 predicted proteins | sample UWRJL126311R4_FD_180929 | JGI IMG/M metagenome (GOLD analysis project Ga0247757, IMG submission 180929) | Plant litter microbial communities from Arlington Agricultural Research Station in Wisconsin, United States - UWRJ-L126-311R-4 | ecosystem: Environmental > Terrestrial > Plant litter >... | reverse complement strand
TAAGTTTGATACAAGCAAAGCTCATGGTTTTGCTCAAGCGGGAGAAGGGGCTGCAAGTGAAGAACTGAGATATATAATGCGATTGTGATGATTCTGACAAACACATCTCCGTGTTATCATAAGAGACAGCTGAGCCAGATCCTATTATAGACCCAGATCGTCGGTGTCACACGTACACCAATCTGTTAAAGCACTAGCCCTTGCTAGCAGTCACTGTTCGGGTGCACCGTTAGCTCAGGCATGTGGCATCACAAATCTTTATCTGCAATCTCCATTGGGTGAGCTCGCCTATTCCAGGTACCTAAATTATGGCCGTGTGAAGGCCACACAAAGCCAACTAATCGCCCTGACTAGCTAACTTTGTCAAAATTAATCCTCATCTATCCTTGAATTAAATCAGTTTATAGCTGCTGGCGAAATACAAGTGAGTGCGGTCGACATTTTGAGTGGGGATGCTGGTCCTAAAGCATTTATTTTATACAACATCTGTTGTAATTTTACGACTCTGCCTTCATATGTTTGTCGGTTGCAACTACGCCAACTCCAATGTGAGGGGTATTGAAAGCGGTGATTGGTAAGTCCAATCCACTTCACGACGCCATTTGAATTAGCTCTGAAAACTCTTGTCGCTCCTTTGGAGACGATGGTCAATAAACCAATTTCTTAACAGTTGAATAACCTGTAAAGGCCTTTTCACATTGCTATGAACTGTGCTCATATCTATTTGGTGACCTTGACGACAACCATATCGTATTGAGCGATGTTGAAAGACACACTGGTCCCGGTTCCAGTCGCGCCAGAATACAGCTCCTTCCAGCTATAGCTTCCAGTGCCACCGAGTCCGGGTACGTCCTTGAAGTTTACGGAATAGGTACCAGCGTTCTGAGCAGCGACCAGACCGATGACAACACCATCACTCAAAGGACCAGCCCAGTATGGGTAGATCTGACCGTTGACTGGAGCAGCTGCGTTCGGAGGGCGGAACGTAGTGGCAGCCTTGCCAAGAGAGTCCTGATTGACTGCGATAAGATCCTAAAATTTGTTAGTGGCGACAATGTACAGCAAATGCTTGGTTATAATAACCTTGTTCTTCACAATTGCTAGTGTAGAGCTCGAAATCCTGTTTAGGTCGGTTCCCAAGACGAGTGGTGACTTCGCAATTGCCCACAGACCAAAGTGGGTCTTCTCCTGAGCGCCGTTCAACTTTCCGTTTCCGACTTGCTGCGGAATTGTCAGATAGAAGACCCTAGTTAATATGTTACTATTTTCCAGAGATAACTTACCAGCATATCCAAGTCGTTAAATCCACCAGGAGCCGAGTACTGAGCAATACCCGCTGCCGCGCTCGCGATTCTCACCACGCTTGCCCAATCATTCCAGTTATCCACGCTCATCCTCCAAGAGTTTCCTACGTTGGTTCCCCAAGTCCACACATTGTCTCGTCCCCACTGGCACAAATTGTAGTAGATTGGGCGCCCACTCTTTGCCAGTGCATCCCTCATCGTCGTCATCCAAGTCTGTGTGGTTCCAATGGGGTTTCCGCACGTCTGCACGCTACCCTGCTGGCATGGTGTATAACAGTTGTCGTACTTCCAGAAATCAACGCCCCATGCAGCCAGCGTCTGTGCGTCCTTAACCTCATTGCCTTGGGATGCTGGGTAGCCTGCACAGGTCTTGGTACCGGCCGAGCCGTAGAGACCGAACTTGAGACCCATGTTGTGGATCTGGTCGCTTACAGCTTTGATTCCATTAGGCCATTTATTGGGATCCGCAACTAGGTGGCCGGAAGAGTTTCGCGAGTTCGTAGACCAGCAGTCATCAATGACGATGTATTCGTAACCAAGGTCCTTGAGGCCGAGAGAGACGAATTTGTTGGCTGTGTCAAGAGCGTATTTGGCGGAGGCAGCGTTACATTGGCCAGCATTCTGATTATTTTTAGTAAGTATATGGCAACCGAAGTTATTATAGCGAAAGACTTACCCAGCTATTCCATCCCAAAGCGGGCTTGATGCCTAGACCGTTGTTCAGGCGCTTCGCATGCGACTCAACAGCGGGAATCGCATGAGCGGACGAGCTCAACGCCGCTGCCAAAGTTACTGACTCGAGTCTCATGGTGTACGGAGAATAATATGGGAATATCGGAAAGTTGGTAGTTCAGGGTATCTCTCGACCGTAGCTGGGATTTGCCCTGTCTCGAAAACGACTGATGCACGAGCATTCTGACTATTATATAACTTGCGCCGCAAGACAACAGGCCGGTGATATAAGAAAAAGCTGTATCAAACAGATTGCTTTAGAGCCAACTTCCGCCAATGGTTTATGCGCTGTCTATAGCCGACAGCTATAAAGCCAATCTGGAGACCTTGGGTTTTCCCCGCACAGGAGTTCCTCCGCACAACCGTTCGCTGTCTGATATTTCTCCGCATGCACCATGCAGGTGCGATCGACGGGGAGTGGCGGTTGCGCCAATACTAATCCGGGAATTTGTGCAAGTACCACCGGCAGTATACCCAGTAGGCATCTCGGATCGGCTATTATGCCCACAACAGCGTGGAATACGCCAACAGACTGAGATGCGAGTGGGTCCGAACATTGGGATTGTTTCTTGATATCGTTAAGCATCCGACCGTAGGCGCTAAATGATGACAAGCGTAGCGGGCTGACCATAATCTTCTGCTACTTCAGATTGCCTGTTAGATGAATGCCAGTGGCGGACTATATTATGGGCTTTAAGAGGTAGAGTGCGAATACTTCACACAAGTATGCAATTATCAAGTTTCTGCATGAGATTTCTGGTCTTGGTGCCGGCGGATTCAGATCCTTGCAATAATCGCACACTCAGTGGGGAACAAGCAATTGGACCAGTGCTTAGTGCTTTCTTTGGGAGCTCTTTGGTCGATATCAGGCTTTGCAACACAATTTCATATATGGCTAGTAATTCGATGTATAGACTAGAAAGATGGTACGTTACTACGATTAGCTTCTAATACTACGGGAGAAATAGTTCTTTTGATGCATTTCTTACCTTGCTATGGTATTGCAATTTCTAGCCCGCCAGATATCATCTCATGAACGTAACAAGCAAATGTCCAAGGTTTTTTGAGAAACGTTGAGAGAAGGATAGTGCTACCCCTTGAAGTAGTACATGGGCGCCTGTTGAGGAGTACATGTAGTATTTCAAGACACATGATATCTGTGTAAGACAACACATATATGAATGAGTCCTGAAAAGGCTGGCTTCATAACTGTACATATAACTACGAATAGGCGTTGCAATCGATTTTGTTAATACCAGAACTCAAGCCCGAAGCTGCTATCCCCTATCGAAAAGCTAAAGGTGCATGTGCCGCACTGCGTAAGCGAGGTGTTAGGAGCCCATAGCTCATTTTCCAAGCATCACACAATGCAACGCCACTTCTAGCCGAAGATCAGAAGACCTTCAGAAATTTTGGGTGGAATCTTTTGAGGCGTACATGTTACGCTGTGCTACTTATCTCGTTAGTCGTCTGTGTTGAATTTATACCAATCAAGCCATGAGGTGACTAACCCATCATGTTTGATGTGCAGCCTGATCGACAGATGTAGCTGACCGTTTGTATCCGGTACTCAGTCTGATGGACGTATGTTACTGATTGGCATGCACTTGGAGGGGGGTCGATAGCCCACGGTTACGCATGTACGCCATAGATGTCCAAGTATTTATTTGCAGTCTTGACATTTTCACCATTTTGAATACTTACTATACGACGAGATCTTTGACACCCTCGACTCACAACAATAACCATGAGCACCTGTTTATGGCATAGGGGTGAAACAGACACAACTGCAGGGGCTTCACCAGACAACCCGCATAAGATTCGGTTTCATTCAAACCACAGAAGTCTCCGTGACGAACTCCGTGACAGCCTTGAAAGCATTGGAATTGATCCGCAAGGGTCTTATCTTCCAGAGGAAAAGTTCGAGAAGTTATTCACTAAAAGCGCGGTTCGGGAAGCGCTTGATAGTACCTCTGAGGATGACCCACTAGTGGCGTATGCCATCGGAGCAGCGCAGTGTACATTTGCCACATTAGTGTTGTTATTTACCCAATCCAAAGACCTCCGACAAGCTATGAAGGCCCTGAGAGCTAACAACTTTGAGGATATTGATCTGGAACAAGATATCCATTCTGTATGGCTTTTCCTCTACCCCGACCATGAGATCCGTTTATGTTCTTCTTGCGGGACCGGTTGTAGCCACTGTTTTCCTGGAAACCTTCAACCCTGGGATTCACAACTTTTGGACGATTTTAAGCTTAAAAGATGGAAATTTCTTGTTCCTGAATTTACAACTAACATATTCATGTACGAATTCAATGAGCATCAGCTTCTCCCCTTTCAGCCGACCAATGAGCCCCCTGGAGGTGGACATTTCAGTGAGGTCACGTGTGTGCAAATCGTAAAAAACAAGATAGACAATAATCCAGAGCCCATTCTTGTTGCATTGAAAAAGTTAAAAAGAATCAATCACAAGGATTTCAACATCGAGGGCGAATGGAGACGGGAAGCGAAGGCTCATAAACAGCTCAATCAGAAACGACCACACCTCATCAAAGCATACGCGGCCTATAAGCGGACCGGGTCAAAAAAAAAAGACACTTCATATTATATCATACTCGAGTGGGCGAATGGGGGAAGCCTACATTCGTTTTGGAATCAAAATCCTGAAGCTCAAGTACTTCATACAAAAGTGGAGGAGAGCCGCCAACGCGTCAGGGACGTGTTGAAACAACTAGTTGGATTAGCAGATGCCCTTGAAGGGATGCATGCTACTCCTGTACCATCCGAACAAAATAATGGCAGTTCTTCTCGTTCCTCTCCCATGCATTCGCCAATGTCGAATCCACAGAAAGGAAAGGACATACCTTCAATTGAAGGCCCCCAAGTGTTGAATTTACACAAGGATAATTCTACAAGAGATACGAGCAATAGGGAATCAAATAGAGGGCCGATTGTATCGGGCCTGTCAGTACCCCAACTAAATTATGGGAACTCTCCTATAGACAATATCCCTATGAAACGAAGTGTTTCTGACCATGGCCAGCCTAATTGGCGACACGGTGACATCAAGCCAGAAAATATCCTACGTTTTAAGGAAAATAAGGAAAACACAAATGACAAATCTGTCGGGACTTGGAAGCTTGCCGATCTGGGGAGGGCACAGATGCAGAGGCAAGTAACCAGTCGGAGGGAAACCAAAGAGCAAGAGAAATGGAGGACACGTTGGTATGAGCCGCCGGATCTCGAAGAAGACATGCACAGACAGGCCGGGGGGAGAATTTCACGGCTTTTTGATATTTGGTCTATGGGCTGCGTTATCTTTGAAACCATCTTGTGGCTCCTGCATGGCTATGGTTCGGTGGGGGAATTCTTGAATGCCTCTGGACTCAGGACAGGGGACACGAATGCAACTCCGTATTGGAAGAAGAACGACAAGGGGTATCAAGTCAATGATGTGATCACTAATTGGGTTAAAGACATATTACAAAAAGACCCCGAGCGAGATGGCGCCATCGGTGACTTGCTACGTTTGACACAAAAGAAACTGCTCATAATACCGTTACCGCCGGACTCAGATACCTACACATCGGGATGTCGCACAAATGCAAAAGATCTCAAAGAAGAATTGGACAAGATTTTTTCAAAAGCACAAGGAAATGACTTATATGCGTATAGTGGCGGGGATCGTACAGGAGTTACACTACCTGAAACGTATCAAGCTGTAGTTACAAGACACACACCACAGAGCTCGGCTGGTTCTTCCTTATCCCCTTTCGATATTCCTAAGCTAGGCCAAGCTATACGACAAGGCCAAAGGACTGCAATAGCTTGGCGACGGGAATATACTAACAGTTTAGACGACAGCTGGAGAATTACCACCGATGACACTTTGTTTAAGGAGCATTTAGTGGATCGACACTTTTCAACTCCTGAATTATGCGAATATTGTAAGCGTATTAATGTGGATTCGGACAACATTTCATTCAACATGGAAATGCTCGCGGATTCCGATGACTGCGATATATGTCAGCTGGTCTACCATAGGGCAAAAACGATTTCATTATTAGATACCGAGAACTTGAAACTAACTAAATACGGCAATGTCCTTTATCAGGGGCAATTGAAAGAACACCAATTTCTCAGGTGGTGCCACACAGATTCAAGTAAGCAAAATCTTTCTAAGATCGTGGTTTCAATGAGGTTCTCAGAATAACAGCAACCGCAGAGGAAACCAAAGTTCCAGCGGGCGTGCCTGATTTACTATGTCAAAGGGAAGTGCCAACGGTAGAAGATGTCAAGCTGCTGAAGGCATGGTTAGATGAATGTGATTCCAAGCATACTAAGTCATGCGCTCCCAACAATAGTGAGCTATCACTACCAGACAGACTTATCGATATCCGTAGTGTCAAGAAGCAGAAAATCATAACTACAGAAGAACTATCTAAGGACACCAAATATGTTGCGCTCTCGCACAGGTGGGGTGACATGCCGGAAGAAGCTGTAACAACACCAGTTAATATTGCCAACCGAATGAAGCGCTCGATACCGACAGAGGAGCTGACTCAAAACTTCAGAGACGCGATTGCCATTACAGCCGTTCTTGGCATAAAATACCTTTGGATTGACTCTCTGTGTATACTTCAAGGCCCTCAAGGTGATTTCAATGAACAAGCGGACAAGATGCAAACTACTTTTAGTGGCGCGTATTGCGTTCTAGCTGCCTGCAGCGCTAAGGAGAGTAATCGTGGCTTTTTGAAGAAAGAACTATACCCATCTGTCAAGGTGGGCGACTTTTATTTGTCCCCAGTAACAAATGATTTCGAAAGAGACGTTCTCAACAGTCCTCTAAACAGCCGCGGATGGGTTCTTCAGGAGCGCGCTCTGGCACGCCGAACTATATTCTTCACAGATACTCAAATTTACTGGGAATGTGGCGACGGAATCCGTAGTGAAACACTCGCAAGGTTGAAAAAGTAGGTATTCGTCCTAACCTCTAGAAGCTCTTAGCTAACAGTTTTCAATCAGTGATAGAGAGGCTTTGCTTAGTGATGCGAAATTTCCCAGCTACACAATCCGATCCGATGGTAGTAGGGGAAAGCAGATAGTACTATGGACGGATTTGTTTCAGAAATACACAAGACTAGAATTTTCCCACCACAAGGATCGACCTATAGCCATAGACAGTCTCATGGGACCGCTTTCCGAAGCGTTCAAAACACGGAGTCTTGCTGGAGTTTTTGAAACATTCTGGGGCCGCTGCTTACTATGGCAACGAGCCGACGATACTGACTCTCTGAAAAAGATTTCTGCCAGTGACCCACCTAGTAGATGCCCGCCGACTTGGTCTTGGATGGCTTATCAGGGCGCAATCACATTCATGAGTATTGAAGGCGACTCATTGGACTGGAACGGAAAAGTGGAGCTTCCCCCCGCTCTTTCCGATGGAAAGCGTAAGCAAACGTCATGGCTTCGCACAAGCCGTTCAGAGGAAAATTTAGTTATCAATGCTATGGGTTTTAAAATAATCCGAAACGATGGCATAGTGTACGATGATGGAAACGCTTCGGTGGCCGAGCTCACTAAATGTGTCATCATTGGCATAGAGAAGGGATCCGACCATGCTGCTAGCAAGTGGCATTATGTCTTAGTTGTGCAGGAGAAAAACATAGATGCCGAGGGTAACATTTATTGCGAGCGTGTCGGTGCTGGATGTCTGAAAGGAGAGTCTATAGCTTTGGACGATCAACCCACGTTAATGCTCTTGGAGTGATTGTAATGGTTGGCACGAACAGTCTCTCAGGAAGAAGCCGCAAGGCATTGGTCTGCAAACAGGGCAATTATTATCTCTGCAAAATTTTTTGTTCTAATTATAATATATATCGAAAGTATGCTACATGGTTTAGGTTTATTCCCAGCAAAGAGACTGAGAAATCTTTCAGTTGACATAAAATTAGAACCCACCCATCTATCTTTCCTGTTGCCACCAAAAACACATACTTAATCTGTTAGCATAGTCTATACGCCTATATCTTCAAGTACAGTTTTAGGATTTATGCTCCATCTATCACAGCCTTACCGCCTGGGCTCTACATCACACCCCCAACAAATTTACGGGTCATTAAGGAGCCCGTTTTCCTTTAATAATCTATAGCTCTGCTTCTCAACACAGCCAATTCTTAGAGCTTTACAGTACATTACTAACCAGTCCATTAATTCTAGAGCGCTATTGTTCCCAAATCAGGAGCCAGAATAATTATAACCAGAGCTATTCATCAGCAGCTCTAGTTCCCACGCAAGCTAGCCAATACCTGCATCTCCTGTTTCATCAAATACCCCACCCCACCACCCGCTTCCGCTAAGCCGTCGAGTCCCTTTTTCTTGCAAAGAGTCGTGCCATCTTCTTTGCACAATTTGAATTTGTCCGTAACTTCACCTCTGCCTCTCTTTCCTACTTAAAGAGAGACTCTTAAGAACGAGTACAGTGTTTAGTGGGCAATGCAAGTCCATAACGTAGGCGAATCCCCACCTCCGATATCCACCCCCACCCACCCAATCGTTGAGCACCGAGGAAAGGAAGAAACAAAGAACCACGTAATATTCCTTGAGCAATATCTAAACGGTTCGCAATCTCATACCAAACTTCTCTATTGATTAATTGCAGAGAGAATCCTGAAATTAGATTTCGTGCAGGAGTGAAGGTAAGTCCTCCTGTTTCATTAGCGTGCGAACACTACAAGTAATGTTATCATCGTGGGATGCTTTTATAACAAATGTTGGCTGTGGGAATTGACATCTGTCGGATCCAAACTGGAATTAAGGGGTGTTTGACAGGTGGTTCTCACTACCCCACCGGCTGCCCACATGTGGCTAATAGACAAACCCTAGCAGTAAGCAGTACATGTATATGGACAGTGCCAGCATATGCTATGGTCGACGAATGAGGCAAGCACGGCAAGGAAAGTCTGAAGGCGAGTACTGAAGTTGGTTCTGGAACTTGATGGGGAAAGGAGCATCACCACAAGCGCAAGACAGCTCACGTGCTACGGTGAGATCTAGCCCTGCCGTGTGCATGTGCACTCAGTCGACGAACCGAGAGACAAAAGAGAGCCATGAGAAAAGAAGACGGCAGAGTAGAAATCAAGATGCAGATATCATTTCTGGCTTGACTTTCGCCCTATCTCCCTACTTCAACCCCGAAACGCTGACACATGGCCTAGCAAAAAGGGTAAGGGGTGATTAATACTCTCTTCTGCGTGCCTGCCAGACGAAACCCATTTTTCACACGTAGGTACAAATGTCCAACAAGAATAGGAGAAAGAGAGACAAAGTGTCTCGATCCCTCTCCTAGCCCAAAAAAACAACTTACGGGGTCATAGATGCAAATTTCCTCCAAACGACCTTTCACTCCGAAAGAAAGCCGGATCCGTTTGCCATATTAGGAACGCCGCCGCTGATGAATATACTGTAGGAAAGAACTGATGCTGAGACCAACAGTCACAAGCAAATTAAGAGGAATCTGTAGAGGAAACTCGGCCGTTTTACCGTGCCGTGCCCGTCGCTTGCCGTTGAGGCGGCTTCGAGTCCTTTTCCTCGCTTCTCATGCGTGCGAGTAGTTGCACAAGGGTCTTTCGGTCCTTGCCATCCGTCTCGAGCACGTGTATGAGATCACGCATCTGAATCTTTGCCCCTAGTTCCGTCTTTTCCAAAGACCCGCCTTGGAACTGGCGTCTCTTTGCTAACAGTGCACGATCAGTCTGCTGTTGTACGGGAGTTGCCGAACCGCTAGTGCTACCAATTGCGGGGTTTGCCCTTGGTGTAGAAGTTCCTGAAGCAGCTCCACCCGTCATCCAGGAATACTTCTTTTTGCCTCCCAAGGCCATGCTGGCAGTCTCGTTCGCTTTCCGATGGAGTACATCTTCCGTCTGGCCGGCCTTATTAATCCTGTCTCGTTCCTTCTTCGTCAACTTCTCTGGTAGAGGGAGTGGTGTAATTGGAGGTAGCTCTGAGGCAGTGACGGAATTTCCTTGAAGGCGCTTTTGTCGCTTTAGAATGCGTGCTCTTTCAAATTTTTCATCTTCCTCTATCTTCCTCTTTAGGGCGTTTGTGATGTGATTAGTGACTACCTGTACCGTTGGTTGTGGTGTGAGTGGTGCGTCGGATGGCGGAGTCGGTAACCGTGCTGCATTGGGCGGTTCTATCGCCGTCAGAACAGTGAATATCGCATTCAGAGTATATAACTCACGTTTTTGAGCAGTGACCGTCATTGGGCTGACTGCACCATCAGGTGCCTCCCATGCGGTCTTCGAAATGTTCGGCACAACTGCTTCTGTTCGCTGAAGCCCTCCATTCGCTACAGCTAGGTCGGCAAGATTAGGAGGAACAACACCATGAGAGCTGGTCTGACGACCTTGCGCCAGTGCGAATGCATCTTCCACTACGGTGCGTACCCGCTCCTCAGTAGCAAGGGAAAGTAAAGATAGAAACTCAACAAGAGGGGCATTGTGATTTAGAAGGCTAGTGGCCTGTAGACCCACTATTGCCTCGTCTCCGCCATTGATATTGTGACGTGTGACATTTGAAGGAACGTTCTCCGGAATCTTATCGAATAAACCATCGAGATCAATCTTAATACCGTGCTCATATGCTCTTCTGGCCATGCGTTGGCGAAGGACGGCAGCAAACAGGAACGGGTCCGCCAGGGGTTGAGACGATGTTTCATTAAGTATTCGAGCAGCTTCCTGATGCTTACGGACCAACTCTGCTTCCTGCTGCTCTTTCGTGACAGGCTGACTGAGAGGTCCGGTCCCTTGGAAAGCACCATGGTTGGACTGTTGACTCCACTGGTTGAAGCTACCTTGTGGGGAAGCGGTCGAGTTCTGCGAGTTGAACGATGTGTCGTGGTTTCGCATTGTAATATTGAGCATGAAGTCTTCTTCATCACGCAGGATGATGCCCGAGTTAGTCAAGACATCAGTCAGGCTAGCAGGGTCCGAGTCCTTTGGGTTTGCCTTCTCTAGCTCCGTGGGTTCTTGCGTCTTGCTGTAGGGGACCCTGGGAGGGGGCATAGAGCTCTGCGGAGGTGGTCGCGCGTCTGGCGGCATATTGTGCGGGTGGTATGGTTGAGGTTGGTGGAAGGATGGGGTGGGCGGTTGCGTGTTCGCAGGCGAATGCGGGAGGTTGAGGTACTGATTTCCCGGAGGAGAGGTCGCGTATGGCGAGGCAGAGTAGGGCGATGCGGAGAAGGGAGAGTGGTATGGCGAATTTGGCTGCGGCGATACTCGCTGGCGCTTTGCGGGGTGCATGCCGCCGCCGCTTGTGGGAGACATGGCGCCAGGCGACTGCTGGTAGTTCTGCGGAGAGTAGGCGCGCTGGGGGGGAAGGTGGTTCTGCGTCTGCAGTGGAGGCACATTGTGCATGTTCTGCTGATACTGGTTGTACTGCGGATGGGCCATGGTGGGCAGCGAGCGCGGTGCTCGTCCCTGACGCGGGCGTCTGCAGGCTCCGGTGGCGGCTCTATCGGCTGCGCATCGACGGGGGAAGACGCGGACTGCGGGCGCACGAGGATGGGTCGGATGCGACTGGGGCAGAAGGGGGCGTCGGTGGGCGCGGGTGGGATGGGGGGGTGGAGGAGGCGACAGGCGCGAGTTGCTGGCCGCAAAGGTGCAGATTGAAGGCACGAAGTTGCAGGAGGGCGGCGCCAAGTCCCGGCCATCGGCTAAACCTCGGCAGCCACGCGCAAACAATGAACAATAGAAGCGCGCGCAGACGCCAGACGCCAGACGCCAGACGTGCGTTGAGTATTTCACTCCGACTTGCGCTGCGCACCGTCTCGACTCTGCCCTCCCTGCGGGACTGGTGCCACTGCAGCGCATCCGCCGTCAGAGCTCTCCCTCACCCTGTAGACCTGGTCGCTGTGCTGCGTCCTTTTCGACGACTAGCATTCCGCACCTCGCATACAACATCATTAACTCACCACAGCTTTCTTCTACTTTCGAACAGCACCCTGAGCTTCCTCCATTGCGGCCATGGCGACCAAGCGGAAGCTGGCAGCGATGGCGCCCGTCGACGACGACCCTGTCGACCCTTCCGACGAGCTCATGTTCCTTTGTCTTGGAGGCGGAAACGAGGTCGGCAGGTCGTGCCATGTCATACAGTACAAGGGGAAGACAGTCATGGTGCGTGGCGCTTAGCTATGATACACCGGGGCTGGATATCATGTGCTAACGGGGAGCAGCTGGACGCTGGCATGCATCCTGCATACGAAGGACTGGCCGGGATGCCCTTCTACGATGAGTTCGATCTCAGCACCGTCGACGTGCTTCTGATATCACAGTAAGTATTTAGGTCCTTGCCCTTCACTGGTATGGCATTTCGATAGGTACAGATGGCGCATCACTGCAGTCGGACGTTCCAGACGTTACATCATGCACTCCTTATCATGTATACGAGAAACAATGGAATATATTTGCATCTTACTGTTCGACTCGGTGATGTGCCTCTACCTATCTGGCCCTTGGCTGCCGTCATACACATGCTCCATCGTCGCATTTCGAACCCCTCGAACCGCCCCGTAGGTTTGCTAACGGAGCCAAGTTTCCACGTTGATCACGCAGCATCTTTGCCGTATCTCCTTGCGAAGACCAATTTTAGAGGCAGAGTCTTCATGACCCATCCCACAAAAGCCATCTATAAATGGCTGATTCAGGACTCTGTTCGTGTGGGCAACATCTCGAGTTCGGCTGAAACCAAAATTCAGATGTATACCGAGCAGGACCATCTCAACACCTTCCCCATGATTGAGGCCATTGATTTTTACACTACACACACCATCTCCGGCATCAGGATCACACCATATCCCGCAGGCCATGTTCTAGGCGCCGCGATGTTCCAGATCGAGATCGCCGGGTTGAGAATCCTATTTACAGGAGACTACTCACGAGAAGACGACAGGCATCTGGTTTCAGCATCGGTTCCGAAAGACGCCAAGATTGACGTGCTCATCACGGAGTCCACGTTCGGCATATCAACGCACACACCTAGGCTACAGCGTGAGACTCAGCTAATGAAATCTATCACAGACATCCTGAACCGTGGCGGTCGCGCCCTCCTGCCCGTTTTTGCCCTCGGTCGAGCCCAGGAGCTTCTTCTCATCCTGGACGAATACTGGGCCAAACACCCGGAATACCAGAAGATACCCATATACTACAACTCCAGTCTTGCACGGAAGTGTATGGTCGTGTACCAAACCTACGTCTCGGCCATGAACGACAACATCAAACGCTTATTCCGCGAGCGCATGGCCGAGGCCGAAGCAGCTGGCGATGTAGGCAAAGGTGGGCCATGGGACTTCCGCTTCGTTCGTAGTCTGAAGTCGCTGGAACGCTTTGACGACGTGGGGGGTTGCGTCATGTTAGCATCGCCCGGTATGATGCAGTCGGGCACTTCGCGCGAGCTCCTCGAGCGATGGGCACCCGACCCCAGGAATGGAGTCATCATCACAGGTTACTCCGTCGAAGGGACAATGGGGAAGCAGATTGTGCATGAACCCGACCAGATTCCTGCCATCACACAGCGCGGTTCTAACACGGCGCGCCGCCCGGGACAGAAAGAAGGCGAGCCGGTCCTTATCCCACGAAGGTGTACGGTGCAGGAATATAGTTTCGCGGCCCACGTCGACGGCAAGGAGAACATGGAGTTCGTGCAGGAAGTCAACGCTCCAGTAGTGGTATGCTCTCCCTCCTTTTCGTGTTACGCAACCACCTGCTGATTCACACTCTACAGATTCTCGTTCACGGTGAGAAAGGAAACATGACTCGTCTGAAGTCCAAACTCCTTAGTTTCAACGCACACAGAGCAGTACCTGTTAAGATCTACTCGCCTGCCAACTGCGAGGAGCTTCGCATCCCCTTCAAGACCGATAAGATCGCAAAGGTAGTTGGAAAACTCGCCTCGATCCCTCCTCCGCTGAAGGCCAACGGTGAAGACCATGACGCCAAAAAAGAAGAGCAGCAACCTCCTGTCATAAGCGGCGTCCTCGTCCAAAATGACCACAAGTACCTGCTGATGGCGCCCGAAGACCTCAAGGAGTATGCCGGCCTCCCCACTACTGAAATGGGCTGCAGCACACACCTGACTCTCTCCGCCGCCGGCGTGGAGCTCATCCGCTGGGCCCTCGAAGGCACCTTTGGCGCCATCCGCGAGGAGAAGATCAAAGACGCCGCCCTCGTCGGCAAGCAGCTCAACGGCTCCGCCAACGGCCTCAGCCAAGAAGAAGCAGACGAGGAAATCTCCCGCTCGCTCACAAAGTACATCGTCATGGATTGCGTGGCCGTCGTGTGCCGCCCCGGCGGCCGCGTCGACGTC
>Ga0247757_10001592_pt1 | contig 14403 bp, 14 predicted proteins | sample UWRJL126311R4_FD_180929 | JGI IMG/M metagenome (GOLD analysis project Ga0247757, IMG submission 180929) | Plant litter microbial communities from Arlington Agricultural Research Station in Wisconsin, United States - UWRJ-L126-311R-4 | ecosystem: Environmental > Terrestrial > Plant litter >... | reverse complement strand
GGCACCTGCTCCGCCGGCACCCGCTCCGCTGGCACCTGCTCCGCTGGCACCTGCTCCGCTGGCACCTGCTCCGCTGGCACCTGCTCCGCTGGCACCCGCTCCACCGGCACCCGCTCCGCCGGCACCCGCTCCACCGGCACCTGCTCCACCGGCACCTGCTCCACCGGCACCTGCTCCACCGGCACCTGCTCCACCGGCACCTGCTCCGCCGGCACCTGCTCCGCCGGCACCTGCTCCACCACCCGTGCCACCGTTGCCGAGCGGGCTAACGACCGAGGGACCAGCGTTCGGCGTGTTGGTATTCACGCAAAAGCCGAAAGCTTGCAGCGTGCTCCCGACGCCGACGCTCGCATTCCAACCAACGGGCGTCACCGTCTTGCGTGAGCCAGAACCCGCGAACGTCCCGTTCCATGAGCTGTAGATCGTCGCTTGCCCGAGCTCTAGTACGACGGTCCAAGTCGAAGCCGCGAGCGTACCGGCGTTGGTGATGTTGACGTTGGCGCAATAACCAGACGCCCACGAGTTCGTCTTCTGAACGACGGCCTTGAGGTTGGCCTCCGCGGTCGCGGCTTGAATCGCCTGCCCGGTGTCGTCCGATCGGGAGCTGCCGCACCCGGCAAGCAGTCCGATCAAGAGAGACCACCCCAAACCCTGTACCCCACGCTTCGGCATCCCCATTCTCCTTCTTCGAGTTCTACCCACAATGTAGGCGGCCCTCAGAATGCCAGTAATACTGAACTAGTCTATACGTACTGTTAAAATGCCTACGGAGTGAGGCGAAATTGCGGACCGCTGAGGGTTTCGACTTAGCCGTGGAGGCGGAGGTGCTCGCGGCCGACGCTTCGTGCACGCTGGCGGTGCGGAACTGAGCGCTCGTGGAGATGCGAGCACCGTAAGGAAGGCCATTGGCCGGCTTGCTGTTCGTGCTCTTGAATATGGAGAAGGGCGTGGCGATGACCAAGCTCGCTCCCGGAGTCACTCACCTGTTCGGAGACCCCGGCATGGTTGAGCGAATCGTTGCAGCCTGGCACCGTGGCACTCAGACGACCTGGGATCTGGTCGCGGACAGGGATTGCTGGAATGACATGAACCGCCCGCTCGACGACGTGCGACAGGCGTACCAGTCGTGACCTGACAAGGCGGCCAGCTCACAATTCTACAGCCCCGAGTGTGAAGGACTTCGCCTACCCGACCGAGGTCGAACGTCGGTAGTTTTGCGCTTGGGGAGCGGAAAATGAGTCAGCGCATCAATCGAAGAATCTTTCTACGCGGGCTAGGCGGCGCGTGCGTAGCCGCGCCGCTGTTGAGCTCCCTGATGGATCGCGGGGCCAAGGCGCAACCAGTCGCGCCGCCCACGCGGCTGATCGCGATGTACACGCACTACGGCTGCATCACGAACCGCTTCTTTCCGGTCAAATCACACGGGCCCCTCGCGGCTTCGGATCTCGACGCAACGACACTCGCGCCGCTCGTCCCGTACCTCGGCAAACTGCTGATCCCGCGCGGCATCCGCTCCATGAACGAATGGACCTCCAAACTCGAACGCGGGCAAGGCAACGACCCGCACTTGCAGGCCTGCGGATCGTACTTCACTTGCCACCCCGTCACTCCCAACAGCGATGACCCGTTCAGCTTCCTGCCCGCCACCAGACTCGAGGCCATGCCGACCGGACCCTCACTCGATCACGTGATCGCCAAACAGCTGAGTCCGCGAGGCATCCCCCTATTCATGCGCGTGGGCAATCGCAGCGAGAACTCGCCCACCGCCGTGTCCTACGCCGCTGCCGAAACGCCCTACCCGGGGTTTGGCACGCCGAGCGAGGCCTTCAGCAGCCTCACGGGCCTGTTCAAGACCGGGGAACCTCTTTCTGCGGACAGCTACGCCGCGGCGCGCGGCAAGAGCATCATCGACCTCGTGCGCAACGACCTCGATACGCTCGAGCGCAAGGACATGAGCCGCGCGGACAAGTCGAAGCTCGAAGCCTGGAAGTCGCTGCTCGACGAAACCGGGGCCGTGCTCACGTCCCCGCACTGCAACATCGATGTCGCCCGCGCGCTCGGGGCCACGGCAATGACCGTCGATTCCGCCAGCAGCGCGGCTTCGAATGACGATCCGCTCATGGTGCGAATCACGGAGAGTTTGGACGGAGCAGACGTGTACTCCGCGGTCGCCGCGCTCGCAGCCGTGTGCAATGCCAATCCGGTCATTTTCTTGAAGTACCCCGGGACCTACGTATTCAAGGGACTGGGCCTGACTTACGACTCACATTTACTCTCGCTCCGCAAAGTAGACGCGAGCCATATCGGCGGTTGCTCGCCCGGAGTGATCGACATGCTGCTAGCCATCGACCGCTACCACAGCCAGAAATTCGCCAAGCTCTTGAGTCTGCTCGACCAAGTGCCCGAGGCAGACGGCACGACCGTGCTCGACGCCAGCGCGGCCGTCTGGTTCCAAGAAATGTCGGATGGCAACGCGCACAACCTCAATAATCTGCCGATCATTCAGGCCGGTGGCGCGGGTGGCTACTTCAAGACCGGTTGGACGGTGAACGTGGCAGATGGCTCGGCGGATCTGTCGCGCGGGAACAGTGAGGCGGTGTGCACCGAGGGCGTACCGGGGCCGTCGAGCGGAACCGATCCCAACTTGGCCAATGCGCCGATCAACAAGTACTTCTGCAACTTGATGAACGCGCTCGGTGTGAAAGCGGGCGCGGACGGCTTTCCCGCCCGCGGCGGCAGCGAAGAAGTCACTCGATACGGCCGGTACGATCGAACCGAAGATTTCGTGCACGGCGGGACCGTGCCCCCCACGATCCACAGCCCCGGTGAGTTCAGCGCGCTCAGGGCGAGCGCTTGAGTGAGGGGCGGCGCTATTGACTCGCGGTCGCGGTTGAGCGCGCTTGCTCCTCGCGCGCGTAGCGACCCGGGGAATCGCCGACGTGCCGGCTGAACGCGGTGCTGAACGTACTCGAAGAACCATAGCCCACGCGTTCGGCGACTTCCGCAATGCCGAGCTGCTGACGGCGGAGCAGATCTTTGGCCACCGCCATGCGCCAAGCGAGCAGGTACTCCATCGGCGGCAGACCGACATTTTTGATGAAGCGTTCGAAGAACGCAGAGCGGGAGAGCGCGGCGGTTTTAGCCAGCTGCGGCACGGTCCAGGGGCGAGCCACCTGAGCGTGCATCTGCCGTAAAGCCGGCGCGAGCCGGGCATCTGCCAGGCCTCGCAGCAGGCCTTTTGGCGCGCCTTCCGCGACGGCACCGCGCAGCGCTTCGATCAGCAAGATCTCGACCAAGCGAGAGAGCACGAGCTCGCGTCCCGCGCGACGCTCGCTCGACTCCTCGGCAACGAGCTGCACCAAAGTCGCCAAGCGCTCGACGCCACGCAGGTGAAAGAGCCCGGGTAGCAGTGAGACCAAGAGCGAGTGATCGGGCGAGTCGAAGACGAAGTAGCCGCCGAGCAAGCGCACGTCCGGGCGGCCGCCTTTCCTGCCGTGACGCACCTCTGCCCCAGAGCCACCGGCCATGCGTTTGGGGTCGAACTGCTCGGGTTGAACCGGCTCGAAGCCCGACATGGTGAAGCCCGGTGTCGCCGGCAACAGCACGAAGTCACCCGCCTCGAGCGTCAACGCGCGGTGGCCGTCGACCGCGAGCCGACACCGGCCTTCGAGCACCGCGGCGAAGCTCGGCTGATCGAAGCGGGAATAGCGGACGCCCCAGCGCCCGGCGCCACTGATGCGCTTCGCGAACACGGTGCGCGGCTGCAGCAAGGTGATGATTTCAGACAGCGGATCGGGCACGACCGGACTCTAGCAAACAAAATGCGGACTTTCCATGGTAGCGAGTCCTGGTTCGGTTCTCTATAGCTAGGGACATGAAAACCGTACTCATCACTGGTTGCTCCTCCGGTTATGGCCTCGAGACCGCGCGTCACTTCCACGCTCAGGGCTGGAACGTGATCGCCAGCATGCGCACTCCGCGTGAAGACGTCCTGCCACACTCGGAGCGGATGCGTATCCTTCCCCTCGACGTCACGAAGGCGGCGAGCATCGCGGCCGCGATCGAAGCGAGCGGCCCTATCGACGTGCTGGTCAACAACGCGGGCATCGGCCTATTCGGCGCGTTCGAGGTCACCCCCATGACCACGGTGCGCGAGGTATTCGAAACCAACACCTTCGGCGTGATGGCCATGACCCAGGCCGTGCTGCCGCAGATGCGCGTGCGCCGGTCGGGAGTGGTCGTGAACGTGACGTCGAGCGCGACGCTCGCGCCCATGGCGCTCGTCGCGGTGTATACGGCGAGCAAGACCGCCATCGAGGCGTTCACCGAATCGCTCGCGATCGAACTCGGCGCGTTCGACGTGCGAGCGAAGCTGGTCGAGCCGGGCTATGGCCCGAGCACGGCCTTCACGAAAAATAGCGGCTCACGTTTGGAAGGGTTGCTTCCCGAAGCCTATGTGCCGCTGGCGCAGAGCGCCTTCGCCGCGCTCGGGAACGGACCGGGCGCGGTGACGACCGAAAGTGACGTCGCGGAAGGCGTTTGGCGCGCCGCCAATGACCAATCCGGACGACTGCGCTTCCCCGCTGGCGCCGACGCAGTCGCGCTCGCGCAAGCGAATTCGAGCCGCGCAGATTGCTGAACGGTCTGCGGTGTGAACAGCGCAAGCTGAATTTTTCGCGGATCCTGGCGCGCCAATGCGATGGCGCGATGGGTTCACCGCCCCTGCCCGCGCGGGTCGTGGCAGAGTCGGGTCAACGCGGTGGCAATCGAAACCCGATGATCCGTGGCTACCGTATTTCGCTGGTCGCGCTCGCATTGAGCACCCTGGCGCAAGCGCTCGCCTGCTCCGACCCAAGCGTCAGCGACGACGTGCCCGCAAACGCAGGGCGATCGGCGCAGAGCACGGCCGGCACGGGCGGCGTGCCGGGAGTTGCCGGTTCCGCCGGCGCCGCTGCCTGGGGAATCGCCGGGACGCCGAGTGCCGCCGGCGCATTCGGGCAAGGTGGTCTGGATTCGAGCGCGGGCGCGGGCGCGGGCGGGAGCTCGGGCACGGGCGGCGCGGGCGGACCAACGGCTGGAAGTGCAGGCATCCCAAGCACGTCCGGCGCGGGTTCATCCGCTGCCCATGCGGGCAGTTCCGGTCGCGGAGGCAGCGCAGGCGCGGCGGGCGGTTCGCCTCTGTTCGCCAAAGTGTCCACGATCTTCGGCAAAAACTGCGGCATCGTGGGTTGCCACGCAGATGAAGAGACGCCGCATTTCGCGGCCGATGCCCTGCTGTACGCGACCCTCACCGCCAACACGGTGCTCGCGGAGTGCGGCTACACGAAGCTGATCGAGCCCGGGGATCCGAGCAAGAGCGCGCTCGTGCGGCTGATCAATCGGCAGTGCGATGGCTTCATCATGCCCCCGACCTGCAAGACGAATCCGTGCTTGCCCGCCGCCGACCTCGCGACGCTCACGGACTGGATTCAGGCCGGCGCACTGCCTTAGCGCATCGCACTTCCGAACGCGTCCGGCAACGAGGGTCGACGCGAGATCGGCTCGAAGCGAATGTTCCGAAAATCTTCGTAGAAATGCACTGAATCATTGTCGCTGAAGCCGGGGATGGCCCGTACGGGGATGGGATCCAATACTTCGCGCTCGTTGCGCCAAGCGTGGATGCGGGCGGCGGCCATGGCGTCGATCTGGAAGCGCAGGGCGTCGCTGTCCGCGGGAGCAGGCAATGAGGGCACGTAGAGCAGCAGGCTCCTCGCCGCCAAGCCGGGATGCGGCGACAACAACGACTCGAGCATGCCGTGTCCCACGAGCCAAAAGCGCGTCGTCTCCCGCAGCTCTTCGCGTCGCTCCCAGAACGCACGTTTGAAGCGCAGTGCTCGCAGCTCCTCCAGGAGCTCACGGCTCGTACCGAGCACGAGCATGCCTGCCTCGTCGAACGATGCCGCCGAGTTCTGGGCCGGCGCGCGACCGTTGCGTGGATCTTTGGGGCCGACCTGCGGGTCGACGTGGAGCGAGTTGAGGGCCCAGCGCAACTTCGGGAAGTGCGCCCACACCGTCATGTTGAAGAAATCGTGCCAGCTGCCGGGCCGCGTTGGCACGGCCGATCGCCGCGCAACGTGCTGTTCGTAGCCGCCGAAACGCCGAACCTGATCGCGTCGTTCGGTCACGAAGCGCGGCAACTGAACGTCCGTCGCTTGCGGGACTTGCTGCGCCAACGCGTCGTACCGTTCCGGCGTCGGCCACGTCGTGAGCGACGCGAGGGACTGAATCAAGCGCGGGTGAAAGTCGCTATACGGCTTCTGATACAGGAATTCGCGCGTGAAAGGCGCGCTTGCGGGAGCGGGAGGCGCAGACGGTCCGGACATGGAAACGCGCGCCGGAGCTTGCAGCAGGTCGGCGTGCTGGACAAGCGTGCCCGCTCGGCTAATCCTGACGAGGATGGCTTCGCGCCTGATGACGCTGCTCGCGCGCGTGCGATGCACCACGGGGATCGTCACGCTCGGCTATGTGCCGCTGCTCGCCGGCTGCGGTGACCTCGCTCCCGCGATCGACGCGCCGCCGGGCCAAGGCGCAGGAGCGGCATCCGGGAACGGTGGGGCGCTCGGCTCGGGCAACGCCGGGCCTGCCGGAGACGCGGGCGGCCGCGACGATGACCCATCGAGTGCGGCAGGCGCGGCGGGCGATTTGGACGCGCCGCTGGGCGCTCGTTGCGCAAGCCTGGTCGCGTGCGCCAGAGGGCTCACTTGCCTGCTGCCGAGCAGCACCGAGCTCGAGGGTGCAGGGCCCGCGAACGGGTTGTGTACCGCCACGTGTGAAAGCGATGCCGATTGTGCGCCGTTCGAGGCGGGCGCGGGCTGCTTCTCCTACGGCAGCAACGGGTATTGCTTACAAGCCTGCAAACTGGGAGATCCGGCCCATTTAGCCGGGAAATGCAGCGGACGTCCCGATTTCGCATGCACCCCGATCGACACGGAGGCGTTCTGTGTCCCGCTCTGCCGTGCCGACGTCGAATGCGGCGCGGATCGCTTCTGCGACCGAGCCATCGGCCGCTGCGTGAAGAGCAAGCCCGCGGGTGACCCGATCGGTGCGCCATGCAACCCGAGTGCGAGTCGCGCGACATGTCTCGGGATCTGTGTGCGCACCAGCGCCGACGGCGTGAACCCGGTCACGGGCGTTTGCGCCGAGCCGTGCGCGGGGCTGCAGGATTGCATGTACGACGACGCGGGCTCGCGAGCAGGGGGCGTGTGCTGGGGCGCACTGAGCGCCCCCTTTGGCACCTCGGACCTCGGCTATTGCTTGCCGAGTTGCGACTGTTCGCACGAGTGCTCGGCATTCGGCGAGCGGTGTCGCGCGTGGACCGAGGCAGAGGCGGAGTACGGGCGCGCACTCGGCAAAGCGGGGCTTTGCTACGAGAACATCGAGGGCAGCGCGGAGCTCACCTGCCGATAACGGCGGATTTCTCCCTGCGCCGGGCGCTGTCGCGCAGTGAACCCCAAGACCGAGACTCACTGCGCGTGCGCGCTCGTCGCTAAGATTTGATGAACGCGAGCAAGTCGGGATTGACGACGTCGGGATGCGTCGTGCACAGGCCGTGGGGGAGCCCCGGGTAAGCCTTCAGCGTGGGGCGCGCTAGCAGCTTGACCGACAAGGGCGCGGAGTCGGCGTAGGGCACGATTTGATCGTCTTCGCCGTGCATCACCAGCACGGGTTGCGCGATCTTCTTCAGATCTTCCGTGAAGTCGGTCTCGGAGAAGGCCTTGATGCAGTCGTAGTGGGCTTTCGTGCCGCCCATCATGCCCTGGCGCCACCAATTGTCGATCACGCCGGGCAGTGATTTCACGCCCTCGCGGTTGAAGCCATAGAAGGGACCGCTGGGCACGTCTTTGAAGAACTGAGCGCGGTTGGCCGCGAGCGCGGCGCGAAAGCCATCGAACACTTCGAGCGGTAGCCCGCCGGGATTGGCCTCGGATTTGACCATGATCGGCGGGACCGCACCGATCAACACCGCCTTCGCGACCCGTTCGTTCTGACCATGCTGCGCGACGTAGCGAGCGACCTCACCGCCGCCCGTCGAGTGACCGATGTGCACGGCTTGCTTCAAGTCGAGGTGACTCGCCAACGCCGCGACGTCGGCCGCGTAGGTGTCCATTTCGTTGCCGGTGTCGGTTTGACTCGAGCGACCGTGACCGCGGCGATCGTGGGCAATGACGCGAAAACCCTGATGCAAAAAGAACAACATCTGACCATCCCAATCGTCCGCGCTGAGCGGCCAGCCGTGATGGAAGACGATCGGTTGCGCGCTCTTCTCGCCCCAATCCTTGTAGTAGATGACGGTGCCGTCTTTGGTCGTGATGGTGCTGTCGGCCATACTTCGTTCCTCGCACGTAGAAGGTTGAGCGTTTCCGCGGGCAGGGAGATAGCAAACGCGGGGCAGAGCCCGGTTTCATTCGCGCGTCGAACGCGTGAACTCAGCGGGCTCTGCGGGTGAACGCCGACGCTACTTCGTGAACAGCATCAGATCGGGCGTCTCGCCCATCTTCTGGTAACCGGCCGGACCGGGGTGCAAGCCGTCCATCTGCGACCAGGCCGCGAACGTGGCCTGCAATTTGGGGGGACTTGCGCCGTCGGTCAGCGCCGTATCGAAGTCGATCACGCCGTCGAACACGCCGCTCTTGATGTAAGTGTTGACCTGCTTGCGAACGTCTTCATGCGCCACCGAGTAGTAGGCGTTGCCGCCAAAGGGCGGGATGGTCGCGCCGTAGACGAGCACGTTCTTGGCGTGGGCCGCGCTGATCATGGCATCGTATACGGCCTTCATTGGTGCGAATGCGCTGCCGTTGCCGATGTCGTTCACGCCGTCGTAAACGATCGCGTACTTCACGCCGCTTTGACCGAGTACGTCGCGCGCGAAGCGAGCTTGCGCGGCGGTGCCGGTGCCGACCAAGTTGGTTGCGCCAATGCCTTGGTTCATGACGGCTACGTTGGCGGTCGCGGCGTTCTTCTGCAGGCGCGACGCGAGCACGTCCGTCCAGCGATTGTTCTTGTTGGTGTCCGTACCGCGACCGTCGGTGATCGAATCACCAATGGCGACCACGGCCTTGGCCGAAGCGTCGGCCATCACGTCGATGCCGGAGATGTAATACCAATGATCGGTCGGTTGCGCAGACGCCATGTCCGCCGCGCTGACATCGGTGCTCGCTGCTTTCACGTAGGAAGTGGTGCGCGAGCCGGAATGCCCGGTAATCGTGCTCGGAACGGCGCCGAACGCGGTGGTGATGGTGACATTGGCGAGCGCCGGGACGTTCAGGGCGATCGCGTCGGACCACACCTCTTGGCCTTGCGCGATGGTGACGGCTTCCATGCCGCTGAACGCGAGCGCTTTGTCGGTCGCGGTGTCGATCGTGCTGTCCGCGGTGACGGCGGATTTGCACAGCGCGACGTGAGCCGACTTGATCGTGACCGGGCCATTGCCGACCAGATTGGAGAACTGCACGCGAATCGATGCGCCACCGAGCGACACGTGCGCGACTTGACGAACGACGGCGTTCGACAACGGCGAAGGGGGCATGCCATCCGACGGGATCGTGTAGGGCGACCCGGTCCAGGTGCCGACCCACTTCGTCGCGCCACCGCCACCGCCACCGGCGCCACCGCCGCCTGTGCCCGCGGTACCGACGGAGCCACCCGCGCCGCCTGACGGCGCGGCCCCTGCGGTACCACTGCCGACCGACCCGGCCGCCGCTCCGGCAACCCCGCTCGCTCCGGCGCCGCCACTCGCGGGCGCGCCCGCGCTGCCCGCTGCCGCGCCGCCCGCGCCGCTGCCCGCGATCGGCGCCGCGCCGGCCGTCCCCTGACCTCCATTCGCACCCGAAGAACCATCCGTAGAACTGCAGGCCAAGCCTGCCCCGGCCACGGCCAGCAGCGAACCAAGCGCAGCGCGCTGTACGAGGGGGGTAAATTTCCTGAGCAGTCGAGGCGGCTGATTTGCGGGAGATCGAAGCATGGTGGGCAGTGACAGTAGCATCGCACTTCCGTCACTCCAGCCCCTAAGAAAGGACCGCTAATTTACCATCATTACCAACCGAATTGGGCTGGTTTTCGCAGCGCTCGATCCAACGCTCGGGGGAGAAGGGCTTACCCATCGATGGGTTTGGTTGAGTCGCCAGGCCGCCGGGATGCGACTAATTGCGACAATTGTAACGAGAAGCTCCCCTTGCCGACATCCTGCGGACCATTGTGGGAGCGATATCGATATTGCCCTGTGCGGCCTTCGCGAAAGCTCAGCCAATGCTCAAATTATTCACGCAGTTCCACGTTCTGATCAGTCTGCTCGGCATTGCCTCCGGGTTCGTCGTCGTCTTCGGTATGTTCACGGGCGACCCGCTCGATGGCTGGACCGCGTTTTTCTTGGCCACGACGATCGCCACCAGCGTGACCGGGTTCATGTTTCCGTTTCAAAAGCTGTTGCCGTCGCACATCGTCGGCATCATTTCGTTGGTGCTGCTGGCGCTGGCCGTCTACGCGCGCTACGGCGCACACCTCGCCGGATCGTTCGCTTGGATCTACGTCGTGTGCGCGGTGCTCTCGCAGTACCTGAATTTCTTCGTGCTGATCGTGCAGAGCTTTCAGAAAATCCCCGCGCTGAAGAAGCTCGCGCCCACTCAGACGGAGACGCCGTTCAAGATCGCGCAAGGCGTCGCGCTCTTGGCTTTCATCGGTATCGGCGTCAAAGCCGTGCTCGCGTTCCCGAGTTGAGTGACCGCTCGAACGTTGCGCCGGGCCACCACTCCCAAAAATGGCGGCAATCGACGGCGCTTCGAGATACCGGCGCTGGCGAACGAGACAACCATCGCGACGAACTGCTCGGATGGCGCTCGTGCCGGCCGCGAGCTCGACGTAGCAATCATGGCCGGCACCCGTTGATTCTCGACTGGATAAATGGCCCGGCCGCGCGATCCCAGGTGACAACGACCGGCTAAGCTTCAACACTCGGGGGTAATGGTACGCCCGCTGCTGCTCCTCGTGAGCTGCTTGCTCTTTGCTTGCGACCCGAGGCTCGTGGTCGGTGAACGAACGACCTGCGCCGAGGACACGAGCGACGCAGGTGCGAGCGCCTCCGCCGCCACGGATCCCGTCGCGATTGGTTGGTCGACCAGCTTCGAGGACGGGTTTTGCGACTACACGGACCTCGGTGGCTTCTGTTTCGGCGGCGGCTCGCACACCGTGGTCAGCTCTCGCGCGAATTTGGGGCAGTTCGCCGCTGAGTTCAGCGTCAGCACGACCGGCAGCGCCAGCAATCAAGCGCGTTGCGTGCGCCAAGGCGTACTGCCCTTCGAGGCTTACTATGGTGCGTGGTACTTCGTTCCCGCGCGGGCCACGCTCGACAGCACCGCCTCGCTTTGGAATCTGCTGCACTTTCAAGGCGGAGACACGTCTACCGAGGGGCTCTGGGACATCTCGCTGGTCAATACCGCCGACGGCAACCTCGAGCTACTCGTGTACGACTTCCTGGCTGGCGTCGTGCGACGCTCTAGCATTTCGACGACCATTCCGATTCAGGAATGGTTTCACATTCAGTTCTATCTGAAGCGCTCCGCCGACGCGACCGGTGCGATTCGCCTGTATCAGAACCGCCAATTGCTGATCGAGGCCACGGGCATCATCACCGACGATTCGACCTGGGCTCAATGGTACGTGGGCAACATCGCGAAGGGACTCACGCCTTCGGACAACACCGTGTACGTCGATGACGTCAGCATTCGCGCGACGCTCTAGCCGTCTCCTCGCGCGGCCCTGCGTCGCGGCGCTGCTGTCGTTGGGCGCGAGCTGGCTCGCTCCGCGGGCCGCGCACGCCCAGTCAGCGGCCACACTCGACTTGCGCTGGTCAGCGCCGGTCGGCTGCCCCCAGCAGGGTGAAGTCAGAGAGCGCATCCGCAAGCTCATGGGCGGTGCGAACTCGAAGGCGACCACGCTCCAGGCCGAAGGCACCATCACGCAAACCGACCGCACGCACTTTCGTCTACAGCTCGTGATGCGCTCGGGCAATCTCGTCGGGGAGCGCTCGCTGGATGCCGCATCTTGCGTGAATCTGTCCGGTGCCGCCGCCGTCACTCTCGCGCTGCTGATGCGCTCGGGCGAACCGCCGAACGCAGCGGGTACGGTGGCGCAACAGGCCACCGAAGTCGCCGGCAGTAGTACGCCTCCTACGACTGCGACGACCAGCAACACCGACAAATCGCCGGAGCACGCGAAGGCCACCGGCAAGGCTGAGGAATCGCCCCAAACGCGCGCCGGTGACGACCGCGACGCCGCGCCGTCACCCGACGCGGGTTCCCTGCGTCCCTGGCGAGTGCTCGCGCAGGTGCCGCTCGTTGCGCTGAGTGTTGGCACACTACCCGACCCGAGCTGGGGCGTAGCATTCGCCGGTGGAGTCTCGTACGAGCACTGGCGGTTGACGCTCGCGGCAGGTGCATGGCGAAGCCAGCCCCTGGCCGCGCCGAATCCCTATTCGAACTACGGTGCAGACGTGAATCGCGTCACGGGGACGCTCACTGCTTGTCGAGCTTTTCGTCGCGCGGCGTTGGAGCTCGCTCCCTGCCTCGTGTTCTCCCTCGAGCATGTCTCCGCGCGCGGCAGCGGTCCTCGCCTGGCCGCACAGTCCGCGAGCGCGACTTGGTTGGCAGTAGGCGCCGGTGCGCAAGCGCGCCTGTACCTCACGGACTGGCTCAGCGTCCTGCTCGGTGTGGATGCTCGAATTGAGACGGCCCGGCCCCGGATCTCAATCGACCAGGTGGGCGAGCTGCGGCAGCTGGGAGCGGCCGCATTTACCGTAACGATGGGCCCTGAGTGGATTTTGTGACGGATCCCGATGACCAGAGGTACTGCATTGGAAGTCGAGATGGTCGGCCTCAATTCAGGTGCCCGCGCGCCGGCCAACTTCGCTGAGTTCGACCCCGGCTTTCTCTCCGCCCCCGTGCCCTCCTTCCCGGCTCTGTACGCACAGTATTTCGATTTCGTGTGGGCGTCTGCGCGACGACTAGGTGTAGATGCGCACGCGATGGATGACGTCGTGCAAGAGGTCTTCATCGCCATTCACGGCCGGATGCACACCCTGAAGCAACCGGAGTCGCTGCGCAGTTGGATCTACAGTGTCGTTCGGCGCAAGGTCAGCAATCACCATCGGGCGCTGCGCGTCCGCGGTGGCACCGGTAGGTTGGGCGCCACCGAGGCCGAGCTCGAGTCACCGCAACCGACTCCTTTCGAAGTCTCGCAAAAATTGGCGGACCTGGAGTTACTGTCGAAGTTGCTCGCCGAAGTCGACGAACCGAAGCGCGAGGTGCTCGCGCTCGTTGAGCTCGAAGAGATGAGCGTGCCCGAGGTGGCGGAAGCGCTCGAGATTCCGCTAAACACCGCCTATTCTCGGCTCCGCGCAGGCAGGCTGGCCTTCGAAGCCGCCCTCGCCCGCCACGAGGCGCGCAGTGAAAGGAGCTGACGACCATGTCTGACCTGAGCCCTCGAGCTCGTGAGATCTTGCGCTCGGGTCGTGACCTAAACCGACCGACGGATGCCGACCGCGCGCGGCTCGAGCACGCCTTGCGCGAGCGGCTGGGCGCCACAGTGATGCTCACTGAAACGAGCCCCACCGCCCCGGCCGCTCGTCCGCGGTGGCCGTTCGTCACCGGTGGAGTCGTGGGTGCGAGTTTGGTGGGCGGCGCCCTGCTACTCGCCTCACAGCGCGCCCCCACGGTGGCAATGTCCCCCCGATCCGTGATTACGGCCAACGCAGCGGCGAGCACCATGCCTGCGCCAGCGGCCTCGATCGAAGCATCAGCGGAGAGTGCATCGCCGCCGAAGCCGGTCGCGCCTTCTGCGGCGCCCCCGAATTCAGTTCGTTCCCCCGCCCCGGACAGCCTCGCGCAAGAAGTCGCGTTGCTGGCGCGCGCGACCGCCAGCTTGCACGCGGGTCGGCCGACCGAGTCACTCAAGATCCTCGACGAACATCAGCGGCGATTTCCCAAAGGCATGCTCGGTGAAGAGCGCCGCGCGGCGCGGGCCCAAGCCCTCTGTTCACTCGGCCGTCTCGGCGAAGCGCAGGCAGAACTAGCGCGCCTCGCCCCGCAGTCACTCGCGGCCGCACGCGCCAGGCAAGTGTGCGACGCGCGCGCCGCATCTGGCAAATGAGCGCGCCGAGGCGCAGCGCGCTCGAGCATCGACGTGCATGCGTTACCTGAGTTTGACGGCTGAAAAGACCAAACCGGGGATCGTGAGGGCAGCCCCCTGCGCGGGGCCGTCGGCCGTCAACTCGGCAAACTCGGTGTAGTTGGCTTCGACGAAGCGTGGGCCAAATACGCGGCCACCGAGCCCGTACGTGACGATGCTGCCACCACCGAGCCCCGCCGTCGGAAG
>Ga0247757_10001591_pt1 | contig 14404 bp, 10 predicted proteins | sample UWRJL126311R4_FD_180929 | JGI IMG/M metagenome (GOLD analysis project Ga0247757, IMG submission 180929) | Plant litter microbial communities from Arlington Agricultural Research Station in Wisconsin, United States - UWRJ-L126-311R-4 | ecosystem: Environmental > Terrestrial > Plant litter >... | reverse complement strand
TAGGTACGTTGTATGAACTACGCGCAATGAGAGCGAACCAGTCGGAAGAGAAGGCAGCCCTTGTATTCATCGTGCACATGATATCTTTAGCAGCAGAATGTGATTTCCCGGCCATCGCAACTAAATTGGAATATCAGTACACGATACGCAACGAAACTAGCATTACAGGAGCTAGATAGATGCTCGCAACAGTCGACGAACGAAGAGAGTCGTGGAGGAGCCGTGGATGCTCTGACTCGGAGCCGTAGCTAGAACAGAAAAGGCTAGCGGCTGCCGCCTTTTTGACTTAGAATACTCCGAGTACTCCGAGCTTTCCTCTTTCATCTCAACCACTCCGCTCTCGGAGCCATAGCACACCAAGCAATCCTCCAGGCAGTCCGAGCAGATGGGAATGGCACGCCCACTGCGACGCATGGACTCTCGTCTCTCTATTTTCTTTTCTGTAGACTGATTGTGGTCTGAACTGGCACAATGCTGCGGCGGAATGGGAAGCCCAGGTTGGTACAACATAGCTGCGTACGACGAATCCACAAACTCACAACCACATCCCTGTAGGTCTTGCGAGCCATGTCGCATCTCCAAAATCCGCTGTGATCATGCAGAGCCGACGTGTGACAAATGCAAGTCCCGCGGCATCATAGACCAGGTTAGCAATCTCTCGTCATCAGCGTCTTGTTATCTTCGTATTGACGAGCCCGTAAGTGTTTCTACCATCCGAATCCCATGACACGCCCCGCCGGTACACCGCGTAAGAAACCCGAGCGACGTCGCGCTACAGAATCACGTCAAACACGAAATCACGGGGACATTGCTCTCCTCAACCTCAGCCCTACTGCTGCTCGGAATAAAGCTGCTGTTCCTCCCGTGGTCAATGCTTGGCCAACTCCCCCCGAGTCTATAACAAGAACTACCCAAAGTAGCTCTGACCCAGCGAGAAGCTTTTATCTAGGGTCTACTAGCTATGCGAGCGTCTTTGCACAGGAACAATCACATCCAACTGCCTTCCATGAACAGCCTCCTGCAAGTACACGTGCATCCCCTGCGGCCATACCTGCTGCCCTTGCCGGGACACCACAGTGCAGGATGGGCATTGGCAACCTAGTCATTTCCAAATTCACTTCGTTTTCCTTCATAGAACGGTGCATCGTCATGTATTTCAAGCAGTTCCGAGCAACAGCACTCATTGGACCATTAATTATATCCGCCTTGCCCCAGCTTCGCGAGGACCTCCAGCACATTGCTTCCATGGGAGACAGTCCATACCTCTTTTATGCTGAAATCACAAAGAATAGCTGTCGGCCTCTCAAAGTCCCTCCAGACATGTTGCCTTCTGAGTTTCATACCCTCTTCACAGGGCCAAATCTGCGCTGGGAAACGCTAGGCCTTGTGCTCACCATGGCGGCATCCTGTGCACAATTCAATTCTCCAGATGATTCACTCTTTTTACTCGAAAACGGTGATAGAGTCGATAAGGACGATTTCATTGAGGACATGATTCATACAACTAACGACTGCATAAGCCTTTGCCAGGTGCATGGGGCTGTTAATGATATCATGGTCTGGTTACTCTATAGTAATATGCTCGTGCAAAGTAACTTTTATGGCGATAATTGTATGTGCCGTTATCATCGGGTAAAGTAACCTGCTAATATCCATAGATCATGGTGTATGGAGACGAACAGGTGACACCATCTCGGCACTTCACGCTGAAGGCATGCACTGCGAAGGGTCAGAAAATGGCTTGCCTGCTGAACCGCTTTTTCTGCGCGAGTCGAGGAGAAGAGTTTACGCCGCAGTTTTTCGATCCGACAAAAGCTTGGCTGACTTTTTCGGTCGCCCTCCAATGATGAGTCGGCGCTACAGTGATCGTAAATTACCACTCGACCTTGAGGATGATATTGTTACATCTGATGAACCAGAAGTCGTAAATGAAGCCCTCTCCAAGCTCGACAGTAACGGCTGGGACCCTGACAGTACAATGAAACCAACCTCATGGATACGGCTTCGTTACCAGATGGCAGTGATAAAAGAGCGTTTTCTAGAGATATCCCTTGCAGGTAAGAGAAATGGGTTTTTGATTGAAGAGATCGAGTAAGTCGCCCACGGCTTGTTCATCGAAATTAAACACTCACAAACACAGGGCGATACATGACGAGCACCGTCGATGTTGGGAATCATTCCCTGCCCACCTCCGATATGACTTGTATGACGAAGAAGAAGTCTGGGCATCTTTGGGTCCTACCTTTGCCCTTCGACTGATTGGAGCCTACCTTGAATACTTGCATATGGCGTTCCAAATTCAGCGTCTGCTCCGCCGTCAGACCCAAGATGCACTCCCCACTATTTTGGAAATATCAATGAAGCTACTTTCGACGGTATTAGTCTTCAACAAGAAGCGAAACCAGGAATACAATGTGCAGCGCCACTTTGCCACACTCGTGCTGTTTTACTGCCTGCCTAGTTCTGGCGTCCTGGCGTTGGAACTTAGGCGATGTACCCTTGAGAATATACCACTACCAAGCACTGTGTCGCGCGCGGATATAATTCGAAATTTATCTGTTTTGATATCTTGCGTGGAGTGGGCGATACTCCCAGGTGACGGTAATCACCGTCTCTGCAGCGAGCTGAACAAAATGCTAGCATTGGTATTGGACGAAGTGCTCAATTACCAGCCTCCAGCAAATAAAGACCAAAGCGATGGTGGAACGGGAGCACCATTAGGAGGCGTTGGAGCTGGCTTCTTTGACTTTCCACCGATTGATGGCATGGAACCTATTCCTACTGAGAGCGAAGATTTTCTAACATGGTTGGACAATGCGAATTGGAATAATACGGTGTGTGGCTCATGCTTATAAAGCGTTTGCCGAACTGTGCTAATATACGCAGTGCCTTTTTTGAATGACCTTGCTGCAGGCCGTATTGGATACCAGTGCAGGGCAAGCACTTTACGAAGTCACGGCCATACCAGATATCATTATCATGAACATAGAAATCGTCACGCATTTGTTAATCACAATAAAATAGTAATGGATGGAGTATGTCCCTGTCATCTATCAACCTGCTTCCTACTATCTTGGGAAAGAAGCCCAATCTTTCCTACATCTTACAAGAGATCCCACCAGACCTTAAGCGAACAGGACAACAATATAGGCCAATACATTCTGATGATTCCATCATATCAATTTTTCCACCATCAACAGTGAACCAACGGGCTCTCCTCATACTTCCATCACACTCGTGACCCATAGGCAGCAGCCCAAAACGCCTCGCGTTGGGCGTACTCACTCAGTCTTGGTTTTCTGTTCTCTTTCTTATCTTCAGGAGCTAGCTACTTGTCAGCAGCGGTTTCAAATGTCATTCAATGGCATGGGAAGAAATGCTTACATTTGCGCCGGAAAAGGCGCGTGATTGTCTTGGACGATTTGGTGGAGACAACAGACGACACTTCGGGGGCCATGTAGGGTGGAGGAGGCGTGACGAGCCGTGTAGTGGCAGTAGTGGTGGTTGCTTTTGAAGACATGTTGAGAGATTATGGGCTTACGGACTATTGGGACGGTGCAAGTGAAAGACGAAAGATGATAGATGATACAGAACAAGACAGTCCGATAGAATACTATCAAGACAAATATCTTTGAGCGAGAGACTTGGTGGATGAGGACAGGATAGAACCGATCAGTCTCGTTTGTGTTTTTCTCCTAGGCGTCTTGCTTCCGATTGCAGCTACCTAAATGCCATCTTATATGCTATACCTACGGAGCACCTGTCTACCCGTCTTCTCTAACAGCCAACCGCCCAAAGGCTGATCATATCCGAAAGTAAGCCACCCAGTTGGCTGCACTGCAACGCTGGGATCAACAACCTAGCCCTTTATTTGGTACCAGGCGAACATGCTCATATTCCGGAATGCAAAGTGACTCTAGCAGGAATCCGACCATGCATTACTAGTGGACAATGTTAAGGCGGCGTCAGCAACATACGCGCAATGCCTGTCACATTCCATGACGCTGGCTACAGCTGTGTGTTCACTTACTCCGAGCGCCGTGCACCTAATAATACATATTCATTCATCTGTGTGCTGCGTATGTGGTGCAAGGATGATATTGCTCCCCCGAGCACCGCAATGATTAAAGACAGCGCTCGGAGATAATGTCTAGGCAGCAACGCAGTGTCCATGCTCGCGATCGTCGTGTTTCGGCGTTGGGCGCTAGGTCGGAGTAGGTACGCGACGCTCTAGTCCGACGCACTTGTCTAGGATTGAGTCAGCGAAGATAGGGGTCATAGGGCTTGTCTGGCAATTTATTATATATGTTAAGGGGGGAATTTAAACGGAGAACGGCGTTGTAGCGTATAACTCAAATGCCGAACTGATCATTTCCTTTCCCTTTCACATCATCCCTGCGTGTACATATGACCTCTGAATAAACGCATGCACATCCTTAAGCTTTCAGCCCCGCCCCTTAGCTCGACCTACCATCTTCAGTAGAAATCTTAAACTGTGTATTGTATTCCGTTATGCCCTACCTGCCTGTCAGAAACATACCCTGGGGACCAGAGGGTGCTACAGCATACGACCTAGCCTGTTGTTCTGTCTTCTTCTTGACCGGCTTTTCCTTCCTCACATATAGCTCCCCAACTGCATGGCCCGGATCGTGGACAGGAGCCCATTTCCCAATCCCTAGCTCCGGTGGCGCTTTCCGCACACCCCGTCCTCCGCCTCCAACGATTAAGTTCCCAGGTCGATAATCGGCATCTGCCTCCATACGTTTGATGACGCTGTTGTGGATCAGAGCGTCATCTGGGATGTCTCGCACCTCACCTTTGGGCAAGGGCCAAGCAATCGCTTTCCAGCTACCGTCTTCCTGAAGATCCATGCGACGGAAGGGCAGGTATTCCATGATGTTCCAAGAAATGGTGCCAACCCGCGTGGCGCCATTGCCAAATTGTAAGACATCATGTATTTTCCCACGGGTAGCGGCGGAGTGAAGGTGGCCATGGAATCTTGTTGGAAGGTGGTGGCGAAGGTGATTTAGGTGGAGGAAATTCTGGTTGTGATGATGTTCGTGGTCGTCTTCGATGTTCCCCTCGTGAGCTCGTCCAAGAGGTGAGATATCACGATCGGCAATCGGGGAAGGTGACCCAGGATCGATCTCGATAGTTGGGACTGGGGCAACTCTTGCGCGACGTGATTGCGCCGTGGGCTCTTCCGCCGTTTCTGGATGGCTGCAATTCAATGCTTCGAGTTTCACTTCGTCGAACTGAAGTCCCGCACGCTGGGCTTCACGAACCATCCATACTAAAGGCACATGGCTGAGAGCCGCATCCTCGCCCGGGAGCAAAGGCCATCCTCCGCCTATATCCTATTATTGTGGTCAATAACCCAAAGTAATCATGATCAGACCCAAGAACATACTGCATGGCAGCCTGCAAACCAGACTTCTTGAATGTCTTGTTCTCTATCGTCATCTGAATCTGGATATCGATCCCGAATGGCGTCCAAGGACATATTAGAAACAGAGGTAGCGGCTGAATTGGCACCAGTCCTATCAGACTGAGAGAAAGCTGGGCTCAGGCTCCGTATTCCAGATGTCTCTGAGCGATCACGATATCGTTCTGGCACGGCCAACGTGTCGCGCCTGCCATTCGGCTGCGATGGCTTCCGGCCCCTATTGTCTTCACTATGTTCCGTGGAACCGTTCCGTTTTCCACCGTTCGCATTTAAACCACGAGCGTGCTTGCGTCGGTGCTTATATTGATGAGACTTGCTCGGCTTTTCTTGGGAAATTAAATCTTGTCTAAATTTGGCTCGACGTTCATCAATCGATACAGCATGACGAATAACCTTAGCAGAGCTCCGGGCAGTGTAAGGAAACTTGCTGCGCTGCATCCATGCGTTCTCGAAGCTTGGTACACTGTTGACGGTATCGAACAATCCTAGGAAACGGATCGGTTTAACAGGTCGGCTGAAAGTTTCACGAAAAGCGCACATAAACTCGAGCAAGTACTTCTTCTGCTGTTTTTCCTCTTCATTGCGCTCTTGTCGACACTGCCAGCGTTGAAAAGTTCTATCGTGGTTCTTAGCTTAGAAATCATCAATAAATTTTGTGTGCATACTGACTTCCATGCGAAATGGCACATCTCCTCATTACCAGCCTGTGAGCGTAAGCCTATTAGGTCATAAAGAACCACCCTTCATCACTTACAGATAGTAATCCAACATGGTCAAGCATCTCAGCCAAGAAACGTGCAGTATAAGCTCCTCGAGAAAAGCCGAAAAAGTAGATGTCATCCCCGGGCTGATAGTAGCGCATCAAGAACTTGTAACCACCCATAACGTGTGCGTCGAACGACGTTCCTATATCTCATGTCAGTGAATTTCAAATTATACTGTGGCAGAACTGACCAATTGCGCTATCCTTGGCTTTTTTGTACCAGCTCTTGAATCGATCGATCCGGCTGGTATGGGATGAGACCTTAGTGAAACTGGATACAACATAAGTGCCAATTCCAGGCTGGTAATAGTGAAATTGATTATCTTCATTTCGATCCAAAAGTCGGTAAATCTTCAGGATGTTGGAATCTGAGTCTGTGCCAGAGAACTTATTGCCGGTTCCTTAACGTGATGGGTCCGTCAACCAACTGATATTTTTCGTATTTTTTTTTGGCAACTCACCATCGAAGCATAGTATGAACTTCTTTCTAGGCCTTGTGCCTTGCGGCAATGCGGACCCTGAATCCATGGTCGAGTTCCCAAGGTATAGTTGTCCGTTCAATAGCAGAAGGCTTCACCCTCTCAGCGAACACCGCTAGAAGGTAAAACAGTTGGGGCCGCCATGTAATAAAAAGACGGCTACCTGCATGGGATCTGCAGAACGTAGCGCACCCAATGACCACCTATCTGCGCGATCCGAGATCTGATCACTAGCCCAGAATATGTGGCGTAGAAACTTCGTTCTCGGATATGTTAGATCAGTAATGCATTGGTTCGCGACATCTCCGGAGAGACCTAGCTCCAGATCGGCCTTCTCGATGCAGGTAGTACAAGTCTGTGAATGGCATTGTTGCATGTGTACAGCGTCGTTGGATTCTTCTAGCTGCGCAAGTAGACACAATTCACTGCTTTCCCCACTTCTTGTGTAACGCTAAAATATCTCGTAGCGACACGATTCCCTTACTTTCTCGAGTTCGTATATCCTAGCGATATTTACTTGGAGCCGGTCAAATAGTGTTTTACTTCACGCGTCAAAGTCCGTGAGATGGTTAGTAGTGTTGATCATTGCTGGACTGGAGAGAAAAGAAAGGCTCAACCGCATGCGAATTCGCCGAGCTGGAGTTTTTGGTGCTTTCATGGGCGGCGCCACAGACACCATCATGCGCGTCGGGCCGTGTGGATGGGTGGAGCTGAACGAAGTTGTGACGAATAGAAGCTTTACGCGGATCATCCACACCTTATTAACCATGTTGGGCAGCTTGCGACTAAATTAGCTTCACAATATGTTACCCTTGCATAATTAAGCGAATGGACCACATAGTTCCCTACCGCTCAGTTGGCAGTTTGTTAATTGGCTTTCTGATGCTCCATGATAGGAATTCAGAACCGAAGACCGAATCATGTCCACAAATTTATCCAGTGTAGCATGCACAACTCGATCGCTCATCCACCATGCCGCCAAATCAGCCGTGAATCGGCGCGTGGAGACAATCACTTTACTCGATCTGATCCTGAAAGGCAATCGGCAGAGGCACACGCTGATGACAAGATCAACTCGGTCACACTATCCAATTAGAAGCACAGGTCATGAATCACATAAACATAATGCTCAAGGACAGGGTTAGGCGATCAATCATTGACTGAATGGTGCCAGGACGCGTTGGTTGCTTGTTCACTCTATGCTATTGGGTGTTATTCATACATTATGGTCATGCAATGAACCTGGATGTATGGCTCACAGGTGTTCCCCCGTATCTTGTCTAATCCCGCTTCAGAGGAGTGAATGTCTCCTGTATACCCGCACTTGTGATGATCATCATCTGCAAACCATCGCCAACCTCAATATGCCTCTCCACGGCGCTCGTGAAAGCATCCCTCACCAAGTCCTCTACATGATCCCGTGGCAACGGCGTAGCCTCCTTCGCCTGCAGCTCATGACCGGTTCCACTGCCAGGCATGTACTGGTTCTTGAAGTTGACTTGGTTATCTAAGAATGGCATGATCAGAGATGCAGCAGCACCAGCTGCTCTGCACTGTTCCCTTTCATAGCTGCCTACTGGATCGTATGAATATAGCGCACCCTTCCCATTTTCGTCAAGTCCTCCCAGGATGGCGTGTACGTAGTAAGGAAAGAAGCGCTTATTATAAAGGATGTGACTGAGTCGCTGCGCGCAGGCTGATACCGTCATGGGCTTGCCGTGCTGGTACTTGTACATCTTGACAATGGTGTCGAGGCGCTCCTTCAATGCATCGCCGTCTGCAGCGAAGCCGACGACTGAAAGTACTATCCGCGCGCCCTTATTGTCTGGGCCCTCTCCGCCAATCTTGAAAAGCTTGGGTGCGTATCGAGTGTTGATGTTGTAGCCCGAGGTTGAGCGAGTGTCGCCAGCGAGGATGGTGAAGTCGGCGCCGGAGATTCCAAGTGTTGACCCGCCGTTGTCGGTGTAGCTGATATGGTAAGCATTGGCATGGGGAGAGGCATATATGGAGCAACGTACGGGTAGAAACCGTGCTGTCGCTCGCCTGCAGAAGCTGTTGTGGGTATCTGTTTGAATGAGTACCCTGGGCCACCTTGCGGTGGGGCACCGGAGAAGATCGCAGCCATATTGAAGAGGAAAATATATGGGTGGGTTTGGAGGAGAGCAAAAAGTGATGGGGAACCTGAAGTTGAGGGAGTTAAAGTGGCAGGCGGAGCGGAACGGCGAGTCTGAATTGTTGCTATGGTCGATGGAGGCTACAAGGCAACTCCGCGTCGACGCACGGCACTATGGTCCGTGCAGAAGCTCCCAGCTCAATAGTGCACGTGATGGTAAACGTTCACATCACTGCCCTTGCCAGGTACAACCTGCCTATGCAGCCTCGAGGATGTATGAAGGCATATTCACTAATGCAACATACACCTAACTGTAGCTGATAATATGATCCGATCTTTTTTAAATCATCATCCCAGTAAGATGCTATATCAACAACCTCATCTGTAATCCCACGACCTCTAGTGCGATTCTGCCGTGAGTCTCTCGGCTACCGATTGCGTTGATTCCTTCGCTAGTGAATCCGTCCCAGCTAATTCACTAGACCTAGCAGGCACAAAATCGACAACACTCCGGGGCGTTTTGGACCGAGCGCTTTCTTTTGCAGAGTTGACCCGTTTTTGCGCCGCATTCAACGCATCACCATAAGCCCACTCCGGCCATATAGTTGGTATTTCTAGGCCTTCTGGTAGGGCCGAGGCATATTGGTCCTCGTCGCTGATCTAGACAACAATGAGCGCTCGGTACAAGCCTCAGCAAGCTCTGAAATCACTCACGCCCGCAAACTCCATCAGCTTCTTCATATGACTAGGGTCTCGAAGCGCGTTTGAGTTCTCTAATCGTTGGTTGAAATGCTGGCCTTTCTTCTTGAGCTCTAAGAACTGTGCGAATTTCTGGGTCGAGCTTCGCGGCGGTGATCCCAGTGGCGAGGAGGGAATGTCAAAGTTTGGCACAGGAGGCAGAGTGAGGTTCTGAACTGTCAAGCGGTTTACAGTGTATGGAGATCCGGGTGGGTCATATTCAGAGGGAGGCCTAGCAGTTGCTAGACAGAGGTAACAATTAAGGCTCTGTCCCCAATGAAGGCTTCGGGTCGTGGAGGCGACTTACGGCCTTGCATGGGCCCTGCTGGCACGGCCGAAACGGTTCGCATCGCATCTTTAGTTGCAGCAGTAGGAGTAGTAGGGACTAGAGCGGCTGGCTCGACAGTATGAGGTTTCGGCAACTCGATATTAGTAGCCATCGCGCCCTTGAACGAGCCATTCGCGCGACAAACCTTAGGTATTGCCATAGGTATAGGCGTAGACGCTGTCTCATCCTCCTCACCGCTGCTCGTGTAGTCTATTCCGAGCATATCGAACTGTCAACGATACGGTTAACATAGGATGATGAATGGCAGCCGCGCAGGCTGGGTGAACCACGTTGGAGCTTGGGCCCTTCGTCTTGGCATCGGAGCGTAACTGCGCGTTCAAGCTGCCTGGCGACGTCCGCAACTCCTACTACCTCGAAAATCTCTCGTCATTTATCCTCCCTCTCTGCTCACTAAATTTACCCCGACCGTCTATCATGAACCATTTCCCGCAGGCTTGGGGTCGTGTTAGTCGAGCTCTCTGTTCTAGACATCGCTGTTGCTGACGGTTTACAAGCCTAGGGACGACGTGTACGGTGCCTACGACCACTCTCACTTTCAGGTTGCCGATCCAAACCAACACACTCAGAGCCCCATTGTGACGGGGACCTCAGTCCTAGCTGCTAAGTTTAAGGACGGCGTGGTGATTGCCGCAGACAACCTGGGTATGTCGAGCATATTTAACACCGATAACGTGTATCTTTGACCTGACAGCCTATCCAGCTTCATATGGCTCGCTAGCTCGTTTCACCGATGTTAAGCGTCTGCGGAAATTCAACGATACAGTAGTAGTAGGCTTCGGCGGTGACGTATCAGACATGCAGTACCTTGATCGTCTCCTCAACTCCCTCGACATTCGCGAGAATTATTCTAGCACCGAGGACCCACTCAACGCAAAGAACTTGCACACATACCTTGCCAAGGTCATGTATAAACGTCGTTCCGACTTCAACCCATTGTGGAATCACCTTTTGATTGCTGGTCTTGACGGGGAATCGAAACCTTTTCTTGCGAGCGCAGATCTGCTGGGTACTACCTTCTCATCGCCGACACTCGCCACTGGGTTTGGAGCGCATCTGGCACAGCCCATCATGAGGAGGGTCATTCCGGACGAAGAGTCCGTGCAGAACGTCACTAAGGAAGAGGCTGTTAAGCTGGTGAAGGAGAGTTTGAAAGTGCTTTTTTACAGGGATGCAAGAAGTATGGACAAGTACTCCATCGCCACCATTACAAAGGATGGTGTTGAGCTCTACGAGGATAAGAAACTTGAGAATCAAAGCTGGGCATTTGCGGAGCAGATTAGGGGCTATGGCACGCAGACCGTATAAGCGATTCGTGGTCTAGAAGATAGAGTAAAACTTCCCAAACACTAGGTTACTATCTTAGGTAACAATAGCTGAATAATAGGTTGTCGCGCCCAGGCGCAGCGCGCGCCACTGTTTCTGGCGCGCTTCCTACGACATTAGAAAGCTCATTCCTTTGAGAGCCTTGATTCTGACACCGGAGCCTCAGTCTTCCGCTCCTTAGAACAACTGGAGCCTCAGCCTTCCGCTCCTTAGAACGGAACCGGAACTCTAGGAGCTCCGGCCCTTCTATATATAGCTTCTACTCAGCTCTCTTTCTATAGAATTAACCCTTTTACTCTACTTCCTCTACTCGCTTCTATATAGACTATATAAATTAGGTATATTTATAGGAAGTAAATAGCTAGGATAAATAATCGCCCTTAATATAGTAGTAGTCTTTCTAAATTTAGTTTCTAGTTTTTACTAGTTAATATTTTTTTATAGAGTTTATAGGCTTTATAGTTCTAATTAGCTTTTAGAATATAATTAATTATTATATATAGGTTATTAGGTAAGGATAAACTTAAAAAAGTATTAGAAAATACTATTTTTAATATCTATTCTAATCTATAGTAAGTGAGTTAAATAAGATTATTTATAATAGTATTAATTATACTAATATTAAATTATTCTACTTATAAAAGGCTTATATTTAAGCTAATTAATTCTTTTTTTTTCTCTAAATCTTTAATTCCTCTTATTTATATAATAGTATATTAGTAACTATATTTATAGTATCTAGATAATAGATAGCTTCGCCTAGATTCTTAATTTAAATTTTTTTTTTTTGTAATATATAAAGTATTATAAACTATAATATATAAATATATAAGTATAATAAATTATAGTAAAAAAGAAAGTAAAAAAAGAAGATAAAAAAATAGAATTATAAGATATAATATTAATATTATAGAAATATATTAATTTTAATACTATAGATATATAATAATTCTAATATATAAGATTATAAAATATAATATTATTATTATAATAATATAATTATTTTAAAACTATATAAATCTAGTAGAATAACTATATAAATTTAATAGAATAAATATAGATATTTAATAAAGTAAAAAAGAAAGAAATAAAGAATAAAATTATATAATAGACTAGCCCTAAGATTTAAAGAATATAGGTATTATAAAGTTATAAATTTCTATAAAAGAAAGATAGAGAGAACCCTTTATCATTATATTAAGATTTAGCTACTAATATAATAAGAATATAATAATAATATAATATAATTAGCTTTATAATTATCGAATTTTCGAAGTATTAGTCGAAGTATTAGTCTATATATATATTAAAAATTGTTCTATAATTAAAAAACTATATAGTATATTTATTACTATAGTATATATAGTCGTTTTTACTTAAGTAATACTAAATTTAATTTTTTTTTAAGTTAAATTATAAAAAAGAACGCGCACGTAATTATCGAATTCTTAATTTAAATTTTAATTTAAATTTTTAATAAGTACGCGCCTATATAGTATATAGATAGTAGTATATAGTAGAAAAACAATATTTACTATAACTAGTAGCTAGTATAGTAGCTTAGTATACTATAGCGTTTTCTAGTTAGCTAGAATTACTTAGTTATAAAAGATAAAACGAAATCTAATAAAATTACTAGAATCGCGATTTTTTAGCTAATAAGAATATAGTATTTTATATACTAATTAGCTAAATTTTAGTAAATTAGTATATAAAGATTTAGCTAATAAAAAGCGATAGCTAAGTACTAAGGTAAAAATTCTAATTTTAAAGCCCTTTTTATCTATATTACTTCTCTTACTTCGCTTATTCTATAATTATTATAAAGACTAAAATAATTATTATTATAAGAACTAGAATAAATATTATTATTAAAATTATAATTAATATTAAAATAGAAAATATTTTATATATAGAAAATAGTACTACTAGTTAATATACTACCTATTTAAAAAGTATAAGCGATTATAATAATAATTTTAAATATATATATAGAACTATAATATAGACCCTAATTATAATACCTTTCTAGTAGGATTTAAAGGAATCGATTATAGTAGTTATATAGAAGATAGTAACGATAATAGAGATAATATTAAGGTATACTATTTATTATAAAATAATTAATTCTTTACTACTTTATATAAAACTATTAATAGATAAGCTATTATCTTAACCCTTAATAATACTATAGCGACTTATATAATTACTAGTATTAATCTATACTATAATAAGGAAGCTAAGGAAAATAGTTACTTATTTACTTTTAATATATAATATAGTAAAAATATCTTTTAAAGAATTATATCTAATATTAGTACTACTAGTATATTAATAGTAGGATAGATATAGATTAAGACTTTATAGTAAATATAGCTATTAGCTATTATTAATAAGTCTACTATAGGATATTACTATATTTATTTTAGTAATAGCCCTAAGTATTTATCTATTAGAAATATCGATATAAAGATACTATTTAATATTATTTAATTTATAGTAATATTAATAAATATACTATTTCTATTCTACTTAGCTAATATAGATTAATATAAAATCTATTTTAATAATATTAATAATATACTTATATATTAAAGAACTAACTATCTAGTTATTTAAAGTAGGGGTATTTATAGCTTTTACTTAGTAATTAAGAAATAGCTATATACTATCTTACTAAAAAGGAATTATAATAGCTATATTAATAATTTAGCTACTTAGCTATAGAATAATTATATAAAGTATTAAGCAAAGCTAGATATAATAATATTAATAAAGAAATACTTAAAAAGATTACTAGATTCTACTATTAATACTAAATCTATAGTAAAATTCCTAAATAATTTAGATTTACTATTAAGGATAATATCGACTTTAACTTCTAAATTATTATCGATATTATATATATTAACTAAAAGCCTATTTTATATATAATTAATAAGGTAATAATATTCTAAATAGCGCGATTTCTAATAGATATATAATTAGGAACTATATAGATTAATATATATATTAGACTACCTAATATTAAAATACTACGCTATTCTTTATAAATAAATAATAGATAGCTTTACTTAGATTCTTAATTTAAATTTTATTTTTAAAATTCTACTTTTAAAATATTTATTTTAGTAATATATAGAATATTATAGACTATAATATATTAATATATAAATATAATAAATTATAGTAA
>Ga0247757_10001590_pt1 | contig 14415 bp, 16 predicted proteins | sample UWRJL126311R4_FD_180929 | JGI IMG/M metagenome (GOLD analysis project Ga0247757, IMG submission 180929) | Plant litter microbial communities from Arlington Agricultural Research Station in Wisconsin, United States - UWRJ-L126-311R-4 | ecosystem: Environmental > Terrestrial > Plant litter >... | reverse complement strand
TTGCCGGAGCCGCCGTAGATGGTGTCCGAGCCGATGCCGCCCTCGACCTTGTCGTTGCCGTCGTCGCCGAACAGGATGTCCGACCCGTAGCCGCCGTCGAGGCTGTCGTCGCCGCTGCCGCCGTGGAGGGTGTCGTAGCCGATGTTGCCCAGGACCGAGTCGTTGCCGGACCCGCCGGTCACCTCGCGGTCGTCGCCGGGTCCCGCGTCGACGGTGTCGTCGCCGGGACCGGCGTCGATCTTGTCGCGGGCCGCGTCGCCGAACACCTGGTCGGCGCCGTCGCCCCCGCGGACGTTGTCCTGGCCGGTGCCGCCGTCGACGGTGTCGTCGCCGTCGCCGCCGGAGATGCGGTCCTTCTGCGGGCCGCCGAACAGCCGGTCGTTGCCGGCGCTGCCGTCGATCAGGTCGTCGCCGTAGCTGCCGAAGACGGTGTCGTCGCCGGGGCGGGCGATGATGTGGTCCGCCTTGGACGTGCCGTTGAGGCGGTTGGCCGCGCTCGTCCCGCGGATCGTCTTGGCCAGCACCGGCGCGGCGAGCACCGTCAGGCCGAGGAGCGACAGCAGGACGACGACGGCGGTTCGGATGGGGCGGGGATGGGTCGACGGCATGGGGGTATCACCAGGCAATGTGGAGGACGAAGCACTGAACGTCAACGCGGTCACCCCCGAGCGACCTCGCGTTCGGTCTACCCACTGGTCCGGTGCGACCCACCGTCGCGGTTCACAACCCGGCGCGGAGGCGGTGGTCGCCACGCCGCGCGACCTGCTCGGCCCGGAGGCCGTATCCTCTCCGTGCCCCGCCGCCGTAGCTCAGTTGGTAGAGCACTTCACTCGTAATGAAGGGGTCAGCGGTTCGAATCCGCTCGGCGGCTCTGCAGTGCTCATGGGGCCTCTCTCGTCGTGGTCGTGTCAGGGGTCGCGAACCGTGCGAACCGGGTGCGAACATCGGCTCGGGCGCGCAGGATGGTCTCGGCGGCCGGGCGCCGGGTCAGCGGATCGTCGTCCGCGAAGATCTGGGCGTAGAGGGACAGGCAGACCTCGGGGCTGTGCCCGAGCTGCGCCGCCACCTCCACGATGTTGCGTCCCTCGTGGACGAGCAGGGAGGCGAACGAGCCGCGGAGGTCGCGGGCCCGGACGCCCACGGGCAGGCCGGTGGCCCACCGCGCCGCCGGCTGGAAGACCCGGCGCTGCCAGTTGCGCCAGTCCGACGCGGTCCACGGCCCGCCGCCGCCGGTCGGCAGCACGAGCGCCCGCGGGTCGCTGATCCCCTGGCGGGCGCACCAGCGCTCCAGACTGGCGCGCAGGGGCTCGACGAGCCGGACGGTGCGTTCGCGGCCGCGCTTGGTGTCGCGCACGACGATCGTGCGCTCCCGGATCTGCTCGCGCCGCAGCGCGACCGCCTCGCTCTCGGGCCGCAGCCCGGCGTAGGCGAGCAGCTCCAGCAGCATCACGTCGCGATGGCGGCCGCGCAGCAGCAGGTCCCGGCGGATCCGCTCGACGTCGAGCGGACGGATCAGGACCGGCAGGCGGGTGCGGCCCTGGCGGGGGCGCTTGGCGCCCGCGACGGGGTTGACGGGGATCAGGCCGTCGCGCACGGCGAGGCTGAGCACCGACTGCAGCGCGGCCGAGGCCTTGAGGATGGTCGGGTCGCCGTCGCCGGCGGCGCGCAGGTCGCTCATCCAGCGCTCGACGTCACCGGGGCGCAGGCTGGCGATCGTGCGGTGCCCCAACCCCGGGCGGATGCGCAGGTCGAAGTGGCGGGCGTAGTCGTCGCGGGTCCGGGCGGTCAGGTCGGTCCGCCGGGCCCACCAGTCGGCGACGAGCTCCTCGACGGTCACCCGGCGCCGCTCCAGCTCGTGGGCCAGCTCGCCGAGCCGCCGGAGCCGGTCGAGCTCGTCGTCGAACCGGCGCGCGTCCCGGCGGCCGGACCGGGTCGCCGGGAAGTTGCGCGAGCGGTTGCGGTGCTGCTCGCGCCAGCGGACCTGGAGGACGACGGTACCGGAGGGCAGGGTGACGTCGTGGACGCTCACGAGGCCTCCCGGCGCTCGGCCCGGGCGAGCTGGCGGAAGCCGCCGGCGGGGACCGGACGGTGGGCCCGGGGGCGCGGACCGGGGACGGCGGCGGGCGTCGCGGGGAGGTGCCGGCAGGCGTCGATCCACGCGGCGACCGCCGCCGGCGTGGTGCGCCAGCGGCCGCGGATCTTGCTGCCGGCCAGCTCGCCCGACCGCAGCGCCCGGCGGATCGTGAAGGGGGACAGGCCGACGATGTCGGCGACCTGGTCGGCGTCGAGGAGGCTGGTCATGGCGTCGGGCTCCCGTCGCCGGACGGGGTGCCGTCCCCGGGGGTCAGCCGGCGCTCGGGCCCGGCGACGCCGAGCACGGCGAGCGGATCCAGCCGGCGCACGCCCGTTCCCGACGTCAGCGCGGCGATCGCCCGGCCGTCGGTGGCGCGCAGGTGGCGCTCCCAGGCCTCCTGCAGCTCGTGGCGCGCCCACTCGCCGACGGAGCGGCCGCGGGACGGCGCGGGGTCGTCGAGCGGCAGGGCGCGCAGCCGGTCGCCGCCCTGGCGCCGCGCGAACTCCGCCACGACCGGCGGCAGGCCGGCGCAGCGGGCCCGGCGCACGTCGGGCGGGCCGATCAGGGCGCCGCGCTGCGGGTCGAACAGCAGGCGGTAGGCCTCGGCGAACGTGGGGTGGGCGTGATCGAGCAGGAGCGCCGCGACGATCTCCATCGGGCGGGGCCGCCAGCGGCCGGGCTCGGTCTGGGCGAACGCGACGGCGCGCGCCGCGGCGAGCACCGGCTCGTAGTCGTGCCCGGCGAGCTCGGTCCGGTAGGCGCCGGTCTGTGCGGTGTCCAGGCCGGGGCGCCAGGACGCGTCGAGCCACTGCTCGAACTGGATCCACTCGCGCTCGGTCATGCCCCACGCTCCCGGGCGTCGAGCGCCGCCAGCCGCGCGGCGCGCTCGGCGGTGCGCCGCTCGAGGTCGGTCATCGGCCGTTCCTGGCCGCCCGCCGATCCGCTGCGCTGCATCACGGCGACGAGCTGCGTGAACTTCTCCCGGAGCTTGGGGGCGGACAGGACGTTGCTCTGCCAGAAGCGGGCGTCGTCGGTCTCGCCGCGACCGAGCCAGACGATGACGGCCTCGACCTCGGCCGGGCTGCGGCCGTCCTCGTCGAGGAGGAGCCGGATGGCGGCGAGCCACCGCGGGCTCTCGGGGCTGACGCGGGCCCGGTCGTCGCGGGCCGCGATCAGCGTGGCGAGCCGGCGGGAGAGGGCCGCGACCTCGGGCCGGGGCGGGGCCGGGCGCGCCGCGGGCCGGGATGTCGTGCCTTCTCCTTCTTGTTCTCGTTCTCCTTCAGGGTTCGTGACGGCGGGCGTGACGGCCGGGGGGACGAGGGGCGTGACGACCGCCAGGCCGTCACGCCCGTCACGCCGTGACGCGGGCGTGACGTCACGCTCGCGGGCGACCCGCTCGCGCCGGCGGCGCTGCCGCTCGGCGGCGGTGGCGTCCCGCTTGGGCGCCGGGTTGTAGCGATCCCAGTGCAGCACGCGCAGCGCTCCCAGCTCCTCGTCGTGGACGAGCACGCCCACCTCGCGCAGCTTGCGGATCGCGCTGGCGGCGACGCGTTCGCTGACGCCGGCGCGGCGGGCGACGTGGGCCGCCGTCGCGGGCATGTCCCCGACGAGCAGCACGCCGCGCACGGGGCTCTTGGCCGCGACGGCGAGCACGCCGACGACGTGGGCGAGGCGCTCGACCTCGGAGAGGTGGGCGAACTTCTCGTCCGTGCCGACGTCGACGTGGAGCATGTACTTGTCGAAGGGCTTCATCGCGGCCGCCGATCAGCGGCGGGCGCGCGTGCGGGCCCGCGGGGGATGCGCTGCCGGGTCATGTCAGGCCGTCGCTCGCAGCGGCGGCCGGGAGGAGCCCCGGGCGCGGTGCTGCTCCTCGAGCGCGATCACGAACGCGGCGAGCCCCGCGGGGATCCCGTCGTCGTGGTGGCGCCAGGCGGTGGCGTAGAGCGACTGGCAGCGCTCGACATCGCCCTCCAGCAGCCGGCCGAGCGCCTGCCGGAACGCCTTGTGCTGGGCGCTGTCCGGGGGCAGGTGGCGCGCCCAGGCGGGCGCGGGGGCCACGGCGTCGACGTCGGCGCCGTCGGGCGCGGCCGCCTCGACCGCGCCGCGGCAGGCGACGAGCGCCGCGATCGCGCGATTGGCGGCGCGGGTCGTGGCGGTCGCGCGCACGTCGTGCTCGATCGTCGGACGGGGCCCGGCGTCGGTGAGCCAGGGCTCGTCGCCGGAGCAGTGGCCGTCGCCCTCGAAGCTCTGGCCGTTGGGGGCGGTGGCCCGCACCACGGCGGTGGCGCGGCGCACGGCGCCGGCCGGGTCGCGCTCGACGTGGTCGCTGACGATCCGCACGGACAGGCCGAACGCCACGGCGACCTTGCGCCAGCCGCTCTTCTTGACGAACGAGCCGGGTGCCCCGGGCGGGCCGTGCCAGTCGCCGGCGTCGAGCACGGCCTCGAGCGTCCGGCGGGAGATCGCCATGGCCGCCTGGGCCTCGGCGGGGGTGGTCAGGGGCCGGAGGATCCTGGGGGCGCTCATGCGACCGTCCTTGTCTGCTCGGAGGGGAGGGCCGACGGCAGCGGAGGACCGCCGGGCCCGTGGGGCGCGAGTGCGGGATGCGCGTAGAGGTCGTGGTCGTCCGGGTCGTCGTCCCAGCGCACGAGGTAGAGGTCCTCGGCGCAGCGCTGGGGGATGGCCAGGGCGACGGAGCCGGTGGCTCCCGCGGCGGCGCCCCGGGTCGCGCGGACGCGGGCGCCCACGCGGTGGGTGCCGGCGCTGGGCGCCACGGGTGCGTGGGCGACCGGGCCGCCGTGGTCGCGCAGTGACGTCACGGAGGCGGTCATCGTGAGGATCCGCGCGCTCATGCGGCACGCTCCGGCAGGCCCAGGAGCGTGGCGACGGGGATGCCGTAGTAGTCGGCGAGGGCCTTGGCCGTCGGGGCGGAGGGCCGCACGACGTTGCCGTTCTCGAGCGAGCGGAGGGTGCGCTCCGGCACCCCGGAGCCCGCGGCGAGGTCGCCACGGGTGAGGCCGCGCTCGTAGCGCATCAGCGCGTAGCGGTTCATGGGCAGCGCCAGAAAGTGTCGAACATAGATCCAATGTAGCGAAAACCGCTACTCCATGTCAAATGCTGGCGGCTTGTGTCGGCTACTGTCGGGTCCATGCCCGAGGATCGCCTCCCGATCAGCCAGGCCGAGGCGCGCCGCCGGCTCCGCGCGGCGATGGGCTTCTCGGGCAAGACGTTCGAGGACCTCGACCGCGCCCCCGGCTACCGCGAGAGCACCTGGCGCACGCTCGGGGCGGGGCGCGACTTCAAGCCGCGCCACGCCCTCGTGGCCGCCGGGGTCTGCGAGGTGCCCTACGAGTGGTTCACCGTCGCCGACCTCGCGGCCACCGTGAACCAGGCGGTCAGGGCTGCAGCTGCCGAGGAGGCCGTGCGGGCCGCGGAGGATGCCGCCGCGCGGCGCGGCGCGAAGCGCTCATGAGCCGCTTGAGCGGCTCGGCGTCCTCGGTCGCCAGGCCGAACACGTTCACCGCCTGAGCGGCGGCGTCCGCCACGATCCCCCAGGCCTCGTCGGCGGCCTCCTCGGGGTCCCGGTGGCTGCGTCTCACGATTGGTCCGTTCATCGTGTCCCTTCGGTCCGGCGACGGCTCCACCCCCACCGCGAGGCGATGACATCGCGCCCGGCCGTACGGCGCGATAGGAAGAACGTAGGGGGCCGTCCGGACGGACCGGATGCGAACGTACGTTCCCCCTGGAAATCGTGGTGTTGCCCTGTGTATGGCCGTCCGGGGGATCAGCGCGAGGGCTCGTTCGGGGTCTGGTGGACGAGCACCGCGGAGACGACGGCCGTGAGGCCGCCGGCGATCGCGGCGTCGTCCCACCGGCCGGTGAGCAGGCCGGTCAGCACCAGCCCGACGAGGGGGACGAGGGCGGCGACGACCGCCTTGGCGGCGGGGCGCAGCGCGGGCGGGAGCAGGTCGACGATCACGAGAGATCCACCTTTCCGGTGAGCATGAGGGTGCGCTCGGCCCGGCGGCGCCGGGCGAGCCCTTCGAGGACGTGGCCACGTCCGTCCTGGTTCCACGCCTGCATCGCGTTCGCGGCCGCCTCGTACTGGCGGCGGCGCAGCAGCGCGCCGACCCGGGTGGCCGGCGACACGGCGCCGGTGCCGCAGTTGAAGACGAAGGACAGGACCCCGTCGAAGACGTGCTGCTCGCGGATCCCCAGCGCCGCGACGGCGGGCGCGTACCGCCGGTCGAGCAGCTCGCGCAGCAGCCGATCGCCGTCGCGGCGGGACAGGTGGGCGGGCATCTTCCCGTCCGGGAAGTCCTCGGTCGTGAACCCCCAGCCGATCGTCTTGACGCCGAGCTGGGTCTGGGACCACGGCTGCTCGGTCGCGTCGTCGTACGGGTAGGGGATCCACCCCTCGAAGCCGCGGACGAGCGCGAGCCCCCGGTCGCCGACGGTGGTGACCACGAGCTCGGCGAGCTGGCGCTTGCGCCGGGCGATCGCCTCCAGGGCCTCGCGCACGAGCGCGTCGTAGTGCGTGAAGCGGCCGGTGCCGCGGGTCGCCTCGCGGCGCCGGCGGCGGTGGTCCAGCCGCCGGCGCCACAGCGCGAGCGACGCGGTCAGGAAGGTGCGGGAGTGCGTCACGGGCGTTCCTCCTCAGGCGCGCGGCAGCCGCGCGCGCAGGTAGATGACCTTCGCCCGGGTGCGCGGGCCGCGCGGCCGGGGGCGCTCGGCGAAGTTCCAGTGGTGGCGCTCGACCCCCGAGCGGTAGGGGTGGACGACCTTCCACCGGCGGCCGCGCGCCGCCCGCTCGATCGCCGCGGCGTCGGCCGCCGAGTCCGTGCCCGAGTCCACGCCGACCTGCCACTCGCGCAGCGGCCGCCCGACCGGGCCCGGGTAGGCCACGCCGTCGGAGCGCAGCTCGTGCGTGGAGCGGCCCGGCGGGTTGGAGATCGCGGGCAGGTCGCGGTGGATCTGCGCCTGCGTGCGCTTCCCGTGCCGGCGCAGCAGCGCGGCGGCGTCCTCCCCGCGGTAGATGCTGTTGGCCGTCTGCCCGGCGTCCCGCAGGACGAGGTGGACGTAGGGGGCGATCGACGCCGGCACGGGGCAGCCGTCGATCACGCGGAACGTGCGAGCCATGAGGACCCCTCTCGGGTCGGGTCGGGTGGACGGGCGGTCCGCCGCGGCGGGCCGGCGGGCGGGGCTAGGGGCAGGTCCGGGGGATCGTGCGGCGGTAGGCGCGCAGCTTCTCCGCCGGCATCACGTGGCGCCGCTCGTAGTCGGTGGCCACGTACGGGCCGAACGCGCGGGACCGGTTGCAGGACAGCGAGGCGGAGTCCGCGACGTCGTCCTTGGCGGCCAGGCCGATGGCCAGCGCGGTGGCGCTGACGATCGAGGCCACGAAGCACACGACGCACGCGGCGGCCGCGATGTACGGCCCCCAGTGGTCGATCCACGCCACGAGGTGGGGCATCCGCTGGCCGAGGGGAGAGCGCGTGAAGCGCCGGACGATCTTCGGCATCAGCTCACTCCTCTTCCCGCCGCTGCTCGAGCTCGCGCTCCCCGAACCAGCGGAGCGCCGTGTCGCCGAGACGGACGCTGAGCCCGGCGGTGATCATCGTCAGGCCGGCGCCGAACGCGTACGCGCTGTCGCGGCCCACGTACGACGCCCCGACCTCGAAGAGCACGATCAGCGTGCCGAGCACGCCGACCAGGCGGGGGAACCACTTGATCCACAGGTCGCGCGGGGAGGGCGGCGCCGGCTTCGGGCGGGAGGCCATTCATCGGTCCGCCGGGGGACGCGTCGGGGTGGGGCGTGGGAGGCGCGGTGAGGACATCACACCAACACCCGGGCGACGAGCTGGAGGGTGTGGGCGCCGGTGGCGCTCACGAGCCGGGCGTGCTGCTGGCCTCCGCTGCTCTTCCACGCGGTGACGTCGAGCGGCTCCAGGGTCGAGGCCGTCAGCTTCAGCCCGGTGTTCACGCCGTTGACCTCGACCGTGCCGCTGAACGCGCCGTCGACGGAGACCGCGAGCGTGACGATCCGCGTGGGGTTGGTGAACAGGCGCGAGTAGGCGTCGGGGGCCAGCGTGGTCGACGACCCGCCGATCGCGCCCGTCATGAGGCCGAACTGGCCCTGGTAGTTGCGCCGCGCGGCGCTCACGCCCTGCAGCGCCCGGCGGGCGATGGTGCGCTGCCCCTTCGGCTTGTTGACCCATGTCGCCTCGGGGGCGCCGATGCCGCTCGGGCGGCACGGCCACGTCACCGCGGTGAGCTGGCGCGGCGATCGGTCGACGACCGCGATGTTCGGGAAGTCGAGGAAGGGTGCGTCGCCGGGCTCCCACTCGATACGGGACAGCTCGCCGGTGATCGGCCACGTGTCGGTGAGCACGCGGTCCCCGGAGGGGTTGGCGCTGACCGTCTGGGTCGGTCCGGCGTGGAGGGCGAGCAGGGACTCCGCACGTTGCAGCGCGAGGGCGGTGTCCGTGATCTCCGGGGCGCCCTCCCACGCCGTGGCGACGTAGAAGGCGTCGGCCGCGCCGGGGAAGTCCCAGGCCTCGGCGGTCGTGCTGCCCTCCCCTCCCGGGGCCGCGAGCCCGGCCGCGTCGATGAGGAGGCGCACGGAGGCGTCGGCGGCGTTCCCCGACGCGCGCAGCCCGCTGGTGGCCCCGTCGGCGTCGCCCAGCCGGACGTTGCGGTCGGTGCCCTGCCGGACGCGGGGGACGAGGCGGCCGGGGAACGATCCGGACTCCAGCGACTGGGGCTCGATCGTCCACTGGTACCCGAACTCCTGGGTGATCCGGTCGATCATCGAGCGATGGGACTCGTGCTGGACCTTGTCCTGGAACACCCCGTACGGGGAGAGTCGCTCGGCAGGGACGACGGAGTAGGACCCGAACCCGACCGCCCCGTCCTTGAGGATGAGCCCCGCCGGGCTGTGGGCGTGCCGGTACTCGATGATGATCGGGTACCAGCCGGCCACGGAGCCGAGGTGGGCGCGCAGCCCGGTGCTGGTCGTGGTCCCGTTGTTCGGCGCGAAGAACGGCACCTCCCCCGGGGCGCGCCGGCCGACCCAGATGCGGACGTTGTCGCCGTTGCCCACGATCGTCTGCAGCTTGCGATCGGACGCGGCGAGGTCGAGGTAGATCGCGCCGGTCCAGCGCGCCGACCACCAGGTGCCGCTCGTGGGCCCGGGCGGCTGCCACGTCGGGGGGTCGGCGGCCGCGAAGTCGATGGTCCGATCGACGCGGTAGGCGTACGGCTCCTGCAACGGGTTCATGAACAGCCGGGCGAACTGCGTGTAGTCGAAGGTGGCCGAGCAGCGCGCCTTGGCGTCGGTCTCCAGGAAGTAGCGACCCGCGAGCCCCCCACGCGGCGGGGCGCCCGGAAGCTGCAGGTCGCCGGGCTGGTCCGCGCGGACGAGCTGGCGCTCCGTGGTCGTGACGGAGATCTGCTCGAGGTCCACGGCGCCGCCTGCCGCCCCCAGGACGGCGACCTCGGTCGGCTGCGTGGGGAGGTAGCCGGCGCGCATCGTGGCGACGGTCTCGCCGTTCCACTGGAAGAACATCCACTCCCCGCGGCGGTACACGCGGCAGGAGAACCGCGCGGAGACGGTGATGTCGGGCCGCACGACGGAGACGCCGTCGACCAGCAGGTCGCCGTTGCCCACGCTGACCTTGACCGCATGCTGGTCCGGGTAGACGAGCACCCACGAGCCGAACACGTAGAGCAGGAACAGCGTCGATCCGTCGATCGACCCGACGAACGAGGCGGTCCAGCTCTCGGTCGCGGCGGCCGGGAACACGCCGACGTCGTAGAGGATGGACGCGTCCGCGTTCAGCCGGACGTGGGCGGAGGGCGACGGGGCCACGTTGGTGTAGGACCAGGCGCCGTCCACGCCGGCGCCGGTGACGGACCAGCCGGCGAAGTCCTTGAGCGCCCACGGCATCTCGAGCCGGCCGTAGTAGTCCAGGACGTCCCGGGGCGGGGCGCACCAGGGATGCAGCGTCTCGTCGCGGGTGAGGGTGGTCAGGGCCAGGACGTCGGTGCAGGTCAGGACGATCTCGTTGCCGTTGATCTCCCAGGAGGCGGGCGAGCAGACGCTCATGAGCTTCCCGGCCTCGCGGCGGACCTCGAGCCACTCGTCCCCGATCCGGTAGGCGTCCTGGGTGAGGATCGCGAAGCGCCTGCGGTGCGGCGAGCCGTCGCCGCCGTTGCCGTTGGGGAAGCGGATGCGCAGCGAGCCGTCGTCGCTCAGCGCGCGGGACACCTCGGCGGAGATCCAGCCGCCGTCGCCGTTCACCCCCTCCAGGGGGGCCGCCCGGAAGTGCACGCGGCCGACGGCGACCGCTCCGGGGTCGTCGGGGCGGCACCGCTGGATGTGGCGGATCTCGCAGGCGCTCATCGCGGCACCAGGACCGGGGCGGTCCGGATGTCCTGCAGCGACACGGCGGCCAGCTCGGCGGGGGGGACCCCGCCTCCATCGAGCCCCGTGGTCATCTGCACCGCGAGGGCGTCGGGTGCCGACCACGATCTCCCGTCGCCGACGGCCAAGGCATGCGAGCCCGCCACCCGCGCGACGGTCGTGCCGCCGCTCTTGAGCGAGTAGACGAACGAAGGGGTCTCCTGGACCTGCGTCGCCGGCGCGGGCACCTCGATCGAGAACCCGGCGCTGCCGACCGTGGCTCCCGAGGCCGCTTCGATCCGCGGCCCGGTCCAGCCCCGCTGGAGGATGATGCGCACGGGCCGGGCGCTGGACCCGTACTCCACCACGACCCGATCGGCGGTCACCTCGACGGGGACCATCCATGCGAACGGCCCGTCCGACCGGACGCGGGCCACCGGGTCGTAGCCGCCCGTCGCGTTGGCGGTCTCGACGAGCAGCAGGCGATCGGAGTTCGCGCCGGTCCAGCGACAGCGGCAGTCGCCGTTGTCGATGGCGTAGGCACGGTCATGGCGCACCACCGGGCCCAGCACCCGCTCCCAGCGATACTCGGTGTCGGGGGAGCGATCGGCGACGTCCCGCCGCGTCGCGTCGGTGGTGGTGCCTGGCGCGATGCCGACCTGCGGGTTCGTCATCCGCGCGCCGACGTCCCACAGGCGGACGGCGCCCCACTCCTCGAGCAGGACGTGCGCGCCCGGGGTGGGGACGGTGGTCTGCGGCTCGTAGGTGATGACGTTGCCGTCGAGCGCGGCGACCGCGGTGTAGGACCACGGTCCGAGGCCGCCGGCCGACGACGGCACGGCTCCGTCGGTGCTCCAGAGGTCGGCGACGCTCCCGGGGAGCGTGGCGGGGTAGGCCGTCGGCGGCGTGCTCGCGTAGTCGGTGCTGAAGACCCTCCCGAACGACGTGCGCGGCACGAGGCCGGACCGGCGGTCGGCGATGTCGAGCCGCCGGCCGGCCCGGTGCGTGCCCGGGCGGCCGACGACGTAGCAGTCGGTCAGCTCGAGCTGCCACTCGCCGAGCGTGATGCCGGCGTTGTCCGGATCGGTGAGGTCCCCGCCTCCGACCAGGAGCCAGCAGTCCAGCTCCGGGTCGATCGACCAGCTGAACGGCAGGCCCTGCATGCGCCACGCGGTGTTCTCCATGAGCTGGCGCACCTGCCGGCGCATGCGCAGGCCGGCGGCGTACCGGTCCGTCTCCGCGAGGTCGGCGCGGACGGGCAGCTTCAGCGCGAACGAGCGGGGCTTGCGCTCGCCGGCGACGAGCGAGGAGCCCACCACCTCGAGCGCGTCGCCGAGCTGCTCGTTGAGCGGGCCGACCGCGGTCACGAACTTCAATGGACCGAGTTGCAGTGTGTAGGCCATGTCAGGCTCCGTTTCCCGTCAGCGTGTCGGTGACGACGGCTCCGCCGAAGCTGAAGCCCAGGGTCCCTCCGACGGCCTTCGTGTCCGTGTTGTCCTTGATCGCTTCCTGCGCGTCGAGCTGCAGCTGCTTGATCGCGTTGTCGTCGCTCATCCACTTCAGGTGGGCCTGGCGGTACGCCTCGCTGTCCAGCCCGTGGCTCTCGGCCTTCTGGGCCTCGGCGGCCGCGTCCGCGGCCCGCTGCTCCAGGAGCTGGGGGAGGAGGTTCTTGGTGATGTACTCGGCCCGGGCGGCACCGCCGCCCTCGTACGTCCCGGCGAGCTGCTGGTCGAGCTTGAAGCCCTCGTACTGCGTCTGCCCGACGTTCACCGCGTACTCGGCGGCGGACACCTTGATGTCGCTCGCGCGATCGGCGGCCGCCTTGAACATCTCGGTGGCGTCGGCCTGGGCGTTGGCCATGTCCGTCGCGGTCTGGGTGGCGGCGAGCATCGCCTGGCGCCAGGCGCCCGCGTCGTGGTTGTTCCAGGCGTCAGCCGCCTGCTCGACCTGGGCGTCGTACAGCGCCTTCATCTGGGGGATCGCCTGCTGGCGCGCGTCCGCCGCCGCCCACATCCCCTCCGGGGTCTGGTCGGTGCCCAGCCTGCGCTGCTCGGCGAGCGCGAGCTGCTGCCCCGCGCTGTTCCAGTCGACGTTGAACTGGCTGCCGTCGGTCTGGTCCTGCAGCTGGCGGAGGGCGAGCGCCCGCAGGTTCTCGACCCGCTGGGTGATGAGCTCGGCGATCTCGTCGTCGAGCTGCGTGATCTGCTCGGTGATCTCCTTGGCCTGGCCCGCCCCGGCGCGCCCGCGCTTCTTGGCGATCTCCAGGGCCTTGCGCAGCTGGACCTGCTGCTGGGCCTTCCAGCCCTGCTGGGCGTCGTTGACGGCCATCCCGTTGGTGATGCCGGCGACGGAGTCGGGGTCGATGCCCTGCTGACGGTGCATCCGGTCGACCGAGGCCGTGAGCCGTTCGGCGCCGGTCGCGATCTGATCGCTCCGATCGACGTACCCGGCGGTGCGGACCGCCAGCTGCGCGTCGACGAGGGAGCGCAGCGAGGCGGCGCGCTTCTGCATGAGCCGCTCGGTCTTGGTGATCTTCGCCCCGCCGTCGCTGTCGTGCGCGACGGTGCCGCGGATCGCGGCGCCGAGCTCCTCGCTCATGCGCTGCAGCCGGGAGATCGTGGCGTGCTCGGCGGTGCCGAGGAGCACCGCGAGGTCGTCGAGCGTTCCGCCGATCTTGCCGTGGATCTTCGTGGCGAAGAGCTTGTTCACCTTCGCCAGCACGGCGGAGTCGCGCGAGGCCAGGCCGACGGAGTCCGCGGCACCGGCCGTCGTGCCCGGCCGGAACTTGGCCTGCGCCTTGTCCGCGATGCCGTAGGGCGCGACGGTGCCCCCGCCGCCCATGCCGTAGCCGAGGAAGCGGGGGCTGGAGGGCTGCAGGCGGGAGTCGCCGGGGTGGACGCCGCGGGCGCGGATCCTGGCCCCGCCGGCCCCGCCCACGACGCCGCCGGGGCGGAAGCGCGGGGGGTGGCGCAGGGTGTCGAACCGGCCGTTCCAGCCGGAGCGGCGATGCACGTTGTGCGCCGATCCTCCGCCGCCCGCCTCGTAGTAGCGGGTGCCGACCCGGATCATCGTGTGGGCGTTGTGGCCCGAGGAGCCCCGCACGCCGACGGTGATCAGCCTGCCGCCGCCCGGCTGGCCGAACGACTTCAGGCCGGTCGTGTCCGTGGGCGCGCTCAGGAAGCCGCCGGAGTGCAGCAGGGCACTGACCAACCCGGAGCAGTCGTAGCCGCTGTCGTTGAAGCTGCCGTGGCCGCCGCCGTAGACGTACGGCTTGCCGATGAGGCCGTTGGCCCGATGGACCATCTTCTTCAGCACCGGGTTGTCGGGGCTGGCCGAGGAGGACCCGCCGCCTGAGGACGTCTTCGCCTTCGCCTTCGACGCGACCTGCGTGCGGGTGACGTTCACCCGCGCCGCCGACTTGATGCTGTCGAGCAGACCGTCCACGTAGCGGATGTCGGTCTCGCCGCCGCGGGCGGCCTCGTAGGCCTGGGAGAACGCGTCTGGCACGGCGCCGCGACGCAGCGACCACATGGTGCGGCGGGCCTCGGCGGCGGACATGCCCCGCACGTCGTCGGTGACCTTGACGTGCGAGGCGCGCTTCGCGGGGGCGTCCGCCGTATCGCCGGTCGTGGCGTGACGGCCGAGGGTGACGACGGCTGACCCGCTCGACTGGGAGCCGATCCCGAACTTGGCCCACCGGTCCTTCCACACGTCGAGGCCGAAGCGGCTGTTGGACCAGGTCCCGTCACCGCCCTGGCCGTAGCCGCGGTCGCCCTTCTCCAGCACGTCGGTGTGGCCGTTGATCGTGATCGTGAGCGGCTGGCGCCCGGCGAGCTCGCCGGGCAGGCCCAGGGCCTTGGCGATCCAGCCGCGGCCGGTCGCGTCTCCGCCGCGCGTGGCGGTGCCCAGCTCGGCGTACGTGCCCTTGAGCGAGCCG
>Ga0247757_10001589_pt1 | contig 14417 bp, 15 predicted proteins | sample UWRJL126311R4_FD_180929 | JGI IMG/M metagenome (GOLD analysis project Ga0247757, IMG submission 180929) | Plant litter microbial communities from Arlington Agricultural Research Station in Wisconsin, United States - UWRJ-L126-311R-4 | ecosystem: Environmental > Terrestrial > Plant litter >... | reverse complement strand
CCTGGTCGGGGCGATCACCGGTGAGTCCTCGCTCGGCGGGCGGGACATCGGCACGATCGCCATCCACGACCGCTTCGCGCTGGTCGAGGTGCCGGAGGCCGCGGCCGACATGGTCATCAAGGCGCTGCGCGGCACGACGCTGAAGGGCAAGAAGCCGAAGATCCGCCGCGAGGGCGCCGGCCCGCGCTGACCGCGTGACAGACTCCCCGGCATGACCCAGCTCGCCTCCATCACCATCGGCAAGTCCGAGTACGACCCCCGCTTCTGGGAGATCCTCGAAGAGACGGGCCTGGAGCCCCAGGACTTCGAGGGGCTCGACTACTTCTCGTACGTGCCGTTCTTCGTGATCGCCGGAGCGACCGTGACGCCGCAGATCCGCGTCCACGGCGACCACTCGCACTTCGAGGGCGCGACGATCACCGTGCCCGACGGGGAGGAGGAGATCTTCTTCACCGTCCTCCCGCAGCTCTTGGCCCAGGTCGTCGGCGAGTAGCGTTTTCCCTGCACAGGGCGGTATTCCCCGGAGCGGTCCGTCCGCCCCGGGGGCTACCTTCCGGTGCATGAGCTGGCACCTGGGCCGTCTGGCCGCGTTCGATCTCGAGACGACCGGCACCGACACGGAGCGCGACCGCATCGTCACCGCGGCGATCGGGCTCGTCGGAGGCGGACGGCCCAGCGAGCAGGCCGCCTGGCTCGTCGACCCGGGCGTGGAGATCCCCGAGGGGGCCACCGCCGTGCACGGGATCAGCACCGCGCAGGCCCGGGCCGAGGGCGTCGACGCCGCCGAGGCGATCGAGGAGATCACCACGCTGCTGGCCGACCAGGTGCGCCACGACGTGCCGATCGTCGCCTTCAACGCCCGCTTCGACCTGACGATCCTCGACCGCGAGGCGCGCCGCCACGGCGTCGTGCCGCTGGTCGAGCGGGTCGGCGGGCCCGCGCGGCTGCGCGTCATCGATCCGCACGTGCTCGACAAGCAGGTCGACCGCTACCGCAAGGGCAAGCGCACGCTGACCGTGGTCGCCGCCCACTACGACGTGCCGCTGGACGGCGCCCACACCGCCGGCGTCGACGCGCTCGCGGCCGCCCGGGTGGCGTACCGCCTCGGGCAGCGGGTCCAGGAGCTGCGCGCGCTCACGCTCGCCACGCTGCACGACGAGCAGGTCCGTTGGGCGGCCGAGCAGGCCCGGTCGCTCCAGGAGTACTTCCACGAGCAGGGGCGCAACGAGCTGGTGGAGGGCGCCTGGCCGTTCGTGCCGCACCTCGTGCCGGTCGCCGTCGCGGCCTAGCCCGCCGGGCGGCTACGCTCCACCGATGAGCAACATCACCCGTCGCCAGCGCGAGTCGCGCGCGTACTCGCTGATCCTCGCCACCGGTGGCTTCGGCGTCCTCGCCGTGGTGCTCGTCGTCCTGTCGATCGTGGGGATCGGGAGCTTCGGCTTCGCCGTCCTCGCCGCGCTCGTCGCCGTCGCCTGCTACCTGGTGCTGCGCCGCACGCTCAAGCAGTGAGCGGCGTCTCGCGGCGCGTCGCCGCCGGCATGGTCCTCGTGCTGGTCGCGGCGCTCGCCGCCGGCTGCGGCGGGGACGACGGTGGCTCCTCGTCCACCGCGGCTTCCACGGTGAGGACGACGACGTTCTCGCTCGACGACCCCGCCTACCGCAAGGCGCAGGAGGCCGCGGCGGCCCGGCGCCCCGCGCGGACCACGCCGGCGACGCCCGCGTCCACCGTGCCCGACGGACCGGCGACGACCGCGACCGCCCCGCCGGCCGCCACCGGCCCCAAGCGCCCGAGGATCGTGCAGCGCCCGATCCCCTTCCCCGCCCAGCGCAAGCAGGAGATGGCCGCCTACTCCGAGCGCCACTACGGCAAGGCCACCGCCGCGCTGCGCGACCCGAAGGTCATCGTCGAGCACTACACCGAGACGCCCGACATCGACTCGACGTTCAACACGTTCGCCCCGGACACCGCCGACCCGGAGCTGGGGGAGCTGCCGAACGTCTGCGCCCACTTCGTGGTCGACGCGGACGGCACGATCTACCAGCTCGTCTCGCTGAAGCTGCGGTGCCGGCACACGGTCGGGCTGAACTGGACGGCGATCGGCATCGAGCAGGTCGGCAGCTCCGACCAGGAGATCCTGGGCCGGCCCGCGCAGATGAAGGCGATCGTCCGGCTCACCCGCTGGCTGCAGTGCCGCTACGGGATCGCGACCAAGGACGTGATCGGCCACAACGAGTCGCTGAGCAGCCCCTACCACCAGGAGGGCGTCGCCTCCCTGCGCACCCAGACGCACGACGACTGGCCGAAGGCGGACATGGACGGGGTCCGCAAGCGCCTCGGCACCCCCGCCTGCGCCTGACCCCACCCACCATGTCGCAGGTATGCGCGTTGTACGCGCATACCTGCGTCATCGATGGGGCGCTCGTCACTTACAGAACGGTTGCTATGTTTCCGCGCATGGCCATCCTCCTTCCTCCCGCCCCGCGACGCGAGCTCTTCGATGACGAGCACGAGGACTACCGCGCGAGCTTCCGCCAGTTCGTCGAGCGCGAGGTCATCCCCGACTTCCCGGAGTGGGAGAAGGCGCAGCTCGTCCCACGCGAGCTGTTCACCAAGGCCGCGGCCCACGGCTTCCTGGCCATGGAGGTCCCCGAGGAGCACGGCGGCTCCGGCGTCGCCGACTGGCGCTTCAACGTCGTGCTCAGCGAGGAGGCGGCCCGTTACGGCGTGGGCGACGCGATCGCCGGCCCGCTGCTCCACACCGACGTCGTGCTGCCCTACATCATGGCCGCGGCGAGCGAGGAGCAGAAGGAGCGGTGGCTGCCCGGCATCGCCTCCGGCGAGCGCATCCTCGCCGTCGCCATGACCGAGCCCGGCACCGGCTCGGACCTCGCGGCGATCAAGACCCGCGCGGTCCTCGATGGCGACCACTACGTCGTCAACGGCGGCAAGACGTTCATCACCAACGGCATCAACGCCGACCTCGTCGTCGTCGCCGTGCGCACCAGCGACGACCGGCACGGTGGCCTGTCGATGCTGGTGATCGAGCGGGAGATGGAGGGCTTCACCCGCGGCTCCCAGATCGAGAAGGTCGGCCAGCACGCCTCCGACACCGCCGAGCTGTTCTTCGACGACGTCCGCGTCCCGGTGGAGAACCGGCTGGGGGAGGAGGGGAGCGGCTTCCTGCAGCTCGTCTCCCGCCTGGTCCCGGAGCGGCTCACGCTCGCGGTCAGCTCGATGGCCGGCGCCGAGGCCGCGTTCGAGCTGACGCTCGACTACATCAAGGAGCGCAAGGCGTTCGGCAAGCCGATCGGCTCGTTCCAGAACTCGCGCTTCCTGATGGCCGACCTGAAGACCGAGATCGTCATGACCCGGGCCTTCATCGACCGCACCATCCAGCGGTACGTCGACGGCACCGCCACGGTGGAGGAGGCGGCGATGGCCAAGCTCCAGACCACCGAGCTGCTGTGCAAGATGACCGACGTCGGCGTCCAGCTCCACGGCGGCTACGGCTACACGACCGAGTACCCGATCGCCAAGGCCTGGGTCGACGCCCGCATCACGAAGATCTACGCGGGCACCAACGAGATCATGAAGGAGCTGATCGGCCGGGGGATGGGCCTCTAGCGTCGCACGAGTGACAGCTCGGTACCGCATAGCGGTACACAGCTGTCACTCGTGCCCCGCGGCAGCGATCAGTGGGAGCACTGCCGCGCCTCGGGCGGCAGCAGCATCTCGAGCAGCACCGCGCGGGCGGTCGGCCACGGGTCGCGGCCGGGCCGCTCCCGCGGCTCGAAGCTCTTGCTCAGCGCCAGCCCGCGCATGGTGTCCAGGACGACGACCAGGCGCTCCTCGGATTGCGCGAGCTGGGGGATCTCCGCCGCCAGATCGGTGGCGAAGCCGCTCACCGAGCGGGCCATCCCGCGCTCGACGGGCACCAGGCGGGCGTAGAGCTCCGGGTCGTCGGCCGCCGCGACCCACAGCTTCACGAAGACGGTGAACACGGGGCCGGAGAAGTCGGCCCACAGCAGGTCCAGCAGCGTGCCGGTGCGCTTGGCCACGGAGCCGGAGAGGCCCTGCATCGAGTCGCGCAGCGCGTCGACCCGGCGGCTCGCCAGGTGCTCGATCGCCGCGCAGACGAGGTCCACGCGGTACGGGAAGTGGTGGGTCTGCGCGCCCTGGGAGACGCCCGCGAGCTCCGCCACGCGGCGGGTCGTCGTCCCCGCGTACCCGACCTCCTGGAGGCTCTCGATCGTGGCGTCCAGCAGCCGGCCGCGGGTCTCGGCGCTGCGCTCCTCCTGGGTGCGGCGGACGGTCACGAGGAGCCGAGGTCACTGGCGCGGATCGACGTCGCCAGCCCGTCGCGCAGCTTCCACGTCCACATGACCTGCCGCCGGAAGGCGTCGGCGCCGACGATGCCGGTGACGTGCCCGAAGACGATCACGCTGCCCGAGGCGGCGCGGATGTCCTCGGCGTGGAGGGTGATCTCCCGCCAGATCCGCGTGGCGTCCTCGAAGTACTGGCGCACGCCGGCGTGGCCGACGTACGGGCCGTCCCGCTCGGCGAGCCGGCTCGTGGCCTGCAGCGTCATCTCGACGTCCGGGGCCATGAGCAGCAGGGCACCCTCCAGGTCGCGCCGGGCGAACGCGTCGTAGATCGCGCGCACGACCGCGATCTGACCGGCGGCGGCACCTGGTGTCCCGTACTCCCACTCGTCCATCGACCGCCCATGCTGGCAGGTTCGCTCCGGGGCGGCCAGCCCGACGGACGACCGCCCGCCCCGCCGGCGCGGCGACGGCCCGCGCCCGGCCTGCGGTTAGGCTTGCGCCCATGCCCGAGACCCCCTCTCCCGCCACGAGCGTCGCCTCGCCCGAGCTCTTCAACCCGCGCACCTACGATCCGTCCGCGTTCGACGCGGAGACCCAGCGCGTGCTGCTCGCGACGATCGCCTGGTTCGAGGAACGCGGGAAGGTCCAGCTCAAGGCCGACCACCACGACCGCGCGTGGTACACCGAGTTCCTGGAGTTCATCGCCCGGGAGGGGATCTTCGCGACGCTGCTGACCCCGGCGAGCGAGGCGGGCGACGACGCGCCCGACAAGCGGTGGGACACGGCCCGGATCTGCGCGTTCAACGAGATCACCGCGTTCTACGGCCTCCAGTACTGGTACGCCTGGCAGGTCACGATCCTGGGCCTCGGGCCGATCTGGATGAGCGACAACGCCGTGGCCCGCGAGCGCGCGGCGGCCCTCCTCGACGACGGCGCGGTGTTCGCGTTCGGCCTGTCGGAGAAGGAGCACGGCGCCGACATCTACTCCACCGACATGATCCTCACGCCCGACGGCGAGGGCGGCTTCCGGGCCAACGGCGGCAAGTACTACATCGGCAACGGCAACAAGGCCGGGCTGGTGTCGGTCTTCGGCCGCCGGGCGGACGTCGAGGGCGCCGACGGGTACGTCTTCTTCGCCGCCGACAGCCGTCACGAGCACTACGAGCTGATCAAGAACGTCGTCGCCGGGCAGATGTTCGTCAGCGAGTTCCGCCTGAACGACTACCCGGTCACCGAGGCCGACCTCATGCATGCCGGGCCGGAGGCGTTCTACGCCGCGCTCAACACGGTCAACGTCGGCAAGTTCAACCTCGGCTTCGCCTCCATCGGCATCTGCGAGCACGCGTTCTACGAGGCGATCACCCACGCCCACAACCGCATCCTCTACGGCAACCGGGTCACCGACTTCCCGCACGTCGCCCAGATGTTCACCGACGCGTACGCGCGGCTGATCGCGATGAAGCTGTTCGCCGACCGGGCCATCGACTACTTCCGCACCGCCAGCGACGAGGACCGCCGCTACCTGCTCTACAACCCGATCACCAAGATGAAGGTGACGACCGAGGGGGAGCGGGTCGTCGACCTGCTGGCCGACGTGGTCGCGGCCCGCGGCTTCGAGAAGGACACGTACTTCGAGATGGCCTCGGTGGACATCCACGCGCTGCCCAAGCTCGAGGGCACGGTGCACGTGAACATGGCCCTCGTCCTCAAGTTCATGGCCGGCTTCTTCTTCAACCCCGGGGAGTACGAGGAGGTCCCGCCGCGGCGCGAGGCCGCCGACGACGCCTTCCTGTTCGCCCAGGGCCCGGCCCGCGGCCTGTCGAAGATCCGCTTCCACGACTGGGAGGCGGCGTACGCGCCGTTCGCCGACGTGCCGAACGTGGCCGTCTTCCTGGAGCAGGCCCGCGCGCTGCCCGCGCTGCTGCGGTCCGCCCCGCCGGTCGGCGACCAGCAGAAGGACCTGGACTTCATGCTCACGCTGGGCGAGCTGTTCACGCTCGTGGTCTACGGACAGCTGATCCTGGAGCAGGCCGCGCTGACCGGGCTGGACCGCGACGTGATCGACCAGATGTTCGACGTGATGGTGCGCGACTACTCGGCGTACGCGACGACGCTGCACGGCAAGACGTCCTCGACCGAGGAGCAGCAGGCGTGGGCGCTCAGCCAGGTCCGCAAGCCGGCCGGGGACGCGGAGCGGTTCGCGCGGGTGTGGGCCACGGTCAAGGACCTGGCCGGCGCCTACGAGATGCAGCCGTAGTGCGCGGTCGTTCCCGGCGGCGGATCCTGAGCGGCGGGGCGGCGGCCGCGGTACTCGCCGTCGCCGCCGCGGCGGGGCCCGCGGGCGCCGCCGAGATCCCCGAGCCGGCGCCGGACGTGCCGCGCCCGGTGATCTCCGTGCCCGGCGAGCTGGCCACCGGCGTGCCGATCCCCGTCACCGGGACGAACGCGCTCCAGGGCGCGCGCATCACGCTGGAGCGCCGCGCGGCCGACGGGTGGACGGCGGTCAAGTCGACCCGGGCCAGCGAGAAGGGCCGGTTCCGCTTCACGTACGCCCCCGGCGTGGCGGCGCCGAGCTACCGCCTGCGCGCGGTGGCGAAGGACGCGGTCGGGACGTCGGTCACCGTGAAGGTCCGGGACGTCACGTTCTCGGCCGTGGGTGACGTCAACCTCGGCGACGTGCCCGGGCAGCAGATCGCCCGCTACGGCGTGAACTGGCCGTGGGCCAGCGTCGGCCCGGCGCTGCGCGGCGCCGACGTGGCGATGGCCAACCTGGAGTGCGCGATCTCCCGCCGCGGGGCGCCGGTCCAGAAGCAGTACCGCTTCCGCGGGGCGCCGGGGTCGCTGCGGGCGGCGGCGAAGGCGGGCGGGATCGACATCATGAACCTCGCCAACAACCACATCGGGGACTACGGCAACCTCGCGCTGCGCGACTCGATCGGCTACGTGCGCGAGTACGGAATGACGGCGGTCGGCGCCGGCTACGACCTGAACGGCGCGCTCACGCCCGGCGTGGTGACGCGGCTGGGGCTGCGCATCGCGGTGGTGGGGCTCAACAACATCCTGCCCTACGAGTTCGCGGCGTCGTCGCGGCGGGCCGGGCTGGCCTGGGCCGACCGGGCCAACGTGGTCCGCGCGGTGAAGGCCGCGCGCAAGAGGGCGGACGTCGTCATCGCCACGTTCCACTGGGGCATCGAGCTGCAGCGGACCGAGAACGCCGAGCAGCGGGCGCTGGCCCAGGTCGCGTTCGACGCGGGCGCGGACGCGGTGATCGGCGGCCATCCGCACGTGCTGCAGCCGATGCGCGCGGTCGGGGCCCACCGGTTCGTGGCCTACAGCCTGGGCAACTTCGTGTTCGGCGCCGCCTCGGCGGGGACGACGTCCACCGGCATTCTCACGCTGCGGCTGTCGTCGCGCGGGGTGGAGGGGCACTCCTTCCGCCGCGCGACGATCTCCGGGGGCCGCCCGATCCTGCGCTGATCGCCGGGGCGCGTCGCCGCTCCGCCCGCCGAGGGTCACCTTTTGCCGCTCATGGCGGCAGAAGGTGACCCTCGGGCTCAGCGGACGGTGACGAAGTTGACGTAGGTGACGGCCAGGTTGGTCTTCGGGTCACGCACCACCACGAGCACCTTGTGGCTGCCGCGGGACAGACGGCGCGCGCCGACGGGGACGGACAGGGTGGTGCCCGAGGAGACCTTGGCCAGGCGCTGGCCGGCCTGCCGGCTGCCCGAGTAGATCCGCACCCGGACCCAGCGCCGCGACCCCTTCGGCGCGGCGAACCGCACCGAGCAGCGCAGGTAGTACGCGCCGCGGATCCGCTGCTGGGGGCACGGCATGCCCGCGGTGACGCCGCCGCCGCTGCCGTCCGCGCCCTTCGGTCCGGTCTTGCCCGTGGCGCCCTGGGGGCCGGTGGGGCCGGTCGCTCCGGTCGGGCCCGTGGCTCCGGGCGTGCCGTCGGTCCCGGGTGCGCCCTGCGGGCCCGGGACGCCGTTCGTCCCGTCGGTGCCGTCCGTGCCCGGAAGGCCCTGCGGTCCTGCCGGTCCCTGGCCGCCCGCGGGCCCCTGAGATCCCGCGGGCCCCTGCGGTCCGGCCGGTCCCTGGGGCCCCACCGGCCCGCTCGGCAGGTCGGCGCCGGTGCCGCTGAGCGCGACCGGCGCCGCGGGCAGCGGCCCGTTCGTCTGGGCCACCAGCGTCGCCGCCCGCGCTCCGACCGCCGTGGGCGCGAAGCGCACCTGGAGCGCGCACGACTGGCCGAGGGCCAGCGCGCTGCCCGCGCAGGTGCCCATGCCGACCGTGAAGTCACCCGGGTTCGCGCCGGCGATCGTCGCCCCGTTCACGTGCAGCAGCGGGGCGTTGGCGTCGGCTCCGGTGTTGGTGACGGTCACCGCCACGGGCGCGCTGAGCGTGGTCGCGGCCTGGCTGGCGAACGCGGCCGGGGCGGAGACCGTCACCCCCGGCGTGCGGTGGATCATCGCCGACACGCTGCCGTCGGTCATCAGGGCCACGACGTCCTCCCAGCCGTCGCCGTCGAGGTCGCCCGCGGCACCCGTGACGGGCACCACCCCGTCGACGTCGTAGTCCGCCGTGGGCCGGTAGCCGCCGAAGCCGTTGCTGAGCGTCGCGGTCAGCTCGACGGTCGAGGCGTCCAGCACGAGGGGGTCCGCGAAGCCGCTGTCGGTGAGCGGGGCCGTGGCGCTGACCCACTGCGGATCCTGTCCGGTGAGGTACTGCACGTCCCGCGGCAGCAGCGTCCCGTCGCCCTTGCCCAGCCGGGTGGTGACGGTGTCCACCAGGCCGAGCAGCCCGGTGGTGGTCGCCACGAGGTCGAGCGCGCCGTCCGCGTCGAGGTCGCCGACGGAGACGTCGCTCGGGTCCTGCAGCGGGGAGATGTCGTAGACGACCGGGGCGCCGAGGCCGCCGGATCCGTTGCTGGGCACGAGGGACACGCCGTCGGTGACGAGGCCGTCGTCGGCCGCGATCAGGTCGTCGATGCCGTCCCCGTCCATGTCGCCGGCCGCCACCGCGACGGGATTGCTGAGGATCGCGCTGCGGGTGCCGACCGTCCAGCCGCCGCCGCTGGTGACGAGCGCGGCGTAGCCGTCGCTGCCCAGCGCGACGTTGCGCGCGTAGGTGGCGACCACGTCGGGGGTGGCGTCGCCGGTCAGGTTCGCGGCGGCCAGGTCGGTCACCGTGCTGTCAGCCGATCCGCCCACCGCGGGCGGGATCGGGGTGGCGGCGCCGAGCGTGAACGAGCCGGTGCCGTTGCCGGTCCAGCGGATGACGTACCCGTCCGCGGTGCCCACCGCCGCGTCGAGGTCGCCGTCCCCGTCGAAGTCCGCGACGGCCAGCGAGGCCGGCACGCGTCCGACGGAGACCGAGGTGCCGGTAAGCGTGAGCGCTCCCGCGGGGCCGCTGGTGTACGCCAGGAGCCGGGTCGTGGTGCCCCCGGCGCCGGAGCGGGCCAGGACGACCACGTCGTCGCGGCCGGCCCCGTCGAGCTGGCCCGTGGCGACGGCCACGGGCGTGCCGATCCCGCCCGGGGCGGCGGCCAGGGCCCGGTAGGACACGGCGCTGGGCCCCGCCCAGGCGGGTGCCGCACCGGCGACGAGCAGCGTGACCGTGGCGGCGAGGACGGGCAGGACGTGGCGTCGCGGACGAGCGAGGCGCGAAGGGCGAGAGCGGGACATGGTTCTCCTGAGGCGGTGCTGGACGTGACGGACGGTTCCCCGGCGGCGGACGTTACGTCGGTCGTGTGGCCGGCGCCAGCGGAGCAAGGAACCTGACGCGCTACGCTCCAGTAGTTGCTCGTGCAACGAGCCTGTCGCCGTCGTCCCGAGGAAGGACCCCGCCGTGCACGTCGAGATCTGGTCGGACATCGCCTGCCCCTGGTGCTACGTGGGCAAGCGCCGCTTCGAGGCCGCGCTGGCCGACTACGAGCACCGCGACGAGGTGACCGTCACGTGGCGCAGCTTCGAGCTCGATCCCACCGCGCCGGCCGTGCGTGACGAGGACGCCGCCACGCACATCGCGAAGAAGTACGGCACCACGCCCGAGAAGGCGCGGGAGATGCAGCGCGGCCTGACCGAGACGGCCGCCGCGGACGGCCTGGACTTCCGCCTCGATCTCGCCAAGCTCGGCAACACGTTCGACGCCCACCGGCTCGTGCATCTCGGCGCGTCGCTGGGGATCCAGGACCAGGTCGAGGAGCGCTTCATGCGCGCCTACCAGGTGGAGGGCGAGGCGATCGGCGAGCGCGAGACGCTGGAGCGGCTGGCGATCGACGCCGGCCTGCCCGCCGACGAGGTCCGCGACGTGCTCCTCACCGAGCGCTACGCCGAGGACGTACGCGACGACGAGCGCACGGCCGAGCAGCTCGGCGTCCGCGGCGTCCCGTTCTTCGTGGTCGACCGTGCCGTGGCCGTCTCCGGCGCCCAGCCGCCCGAGGTCCTGCGCCAGCTCCTGGAGCAGGCGCGCCCCGCGCCGGCCGTCGCCGTCGTCGCCGAGGGCGACACCTGCGGCCCCGACGGCTGCTGAGCGCGACGGCGTAGCCGCCCGGAACGAACTGTCTGGTCTGAAGCCCGCTCAGCGGGCTTCAGACCAGACAGTTCGCAGACGGAGTGGTGGACGGATCGGGGCTAGCTCCAGCCGACCCCCGCCGCCGGGACGACGTCCGCCTCGGCCGCCGCGCCGAGCGCGTCGGCGACGAGGGTGTCCGCCTCGCTGGTGAAGCCGTAGTGGCGGGTGCTCCACACCGCGCCGAGGCCGCCGGCGACCGCGACGACCATCGTGTGATCGGGCAGCGGCCGACCCCCGGGTGGGACGGGTGCGGATCCCTCGGCGACCGGGAACGCGATCGCGCCGCGCACGGCGCGGGTCGCCTCGACCGGTTCGTCGACGGGGAAGAGCACGCGGCCGCCGCCCGGAGCCCGCATCACCGCGAGCGCCCGGCCCGGGATCGGCGCGGAGGGGAAGGTCGCGTGCCACGCGCGTTCGTCCTCCAGCGCCAGGGCGTGCCGGGCCGCAAAGTCCCGGAAGTCGCGGGCCCACGCGGCGGGGAGACCGCTGAACACGTCCTGGTCGCCGGTCGTGGCCCACCGGGCGGGCGACAACGGCGCGCCGAAGTCCGCGGGGCCGACGCCCACGAGGCACGCGTCGCGCAGCCCGTCGGCGGCCGCGCAGGCCCCCGCCGCGAAGGCGTCCAGCGCCGCCGGGTCCATGACGTAGCCGTTGCGTCGCACGGTGAGCATGCCGTGGTCGAGGCGCACCTCGGCGTAGGCCCGGTCGCCGAGGGCACGGAGCGTGGCCCCGAGCGGCCCGGCGAGTGCCCGGGCGAGCACGTCGCCGTCCACGTGAGGGCCGAGCGCCGCCCGCCACGTCGGCAGGCCGTGGTCGTCCAGGTCGACGACCGAGGCGTCGCCGAACGGCGCGGACCGACGCTTGAGCACGAAGATCACCCGGCCGAGCGGGGCGACCGTCTCCGGCACGGGGACGCCCACCGTGGTCGTCGGCGCCCACGCTCCGCCGATGTCCTCGAACGGCTCGGGCTCGCCCTTGCGGGTGCCCGGGTCGAGGAAGTCGCCGAGGATGGGGATGTCGGTCCGGTTCGGGATCAGGCCGCGCAGGAGTCCCCGCGGCCGCCCCGGGTTCACGCCGTGGTAGGCCCCCTGCATGACGGCGACGCCGCCCTGCCGGTGGGTCTGCAGCAGCTGGTGCAGGAGGACCCCGAAGCGCCCTCCCGGGAGCACGCCGCGCAGGAGGTCGAACTGCTCCTCGGCGAAGCGCGGCAGCGCCATGCGGAACCCGGCGAGCGAGCCGCGGCCCCGGTACTCCAGCCCCCGTTCGGCGGCGTAGGCGCGCAGGTCCCCGGGCGGCCGGCGGCGCGCGGCGTCCTCGCGGTCCTCGGCGGCGAACGCCGCGTATCCGTGGCGCTGTCCATGGTCGGCCATGGCGGCAGGCTACAGCCGGATCTCGCGGCCTGAGAGGATTCTCGGACATGACCGACGCCCCCGCGACCGTGAAGCTCAGCCCCGCCTACCGCGCCGCGATGGCGGTGAGCACGCCGATGATCCGTTGGTGGGGGCGGCTCGAGGTCACCGGCCTCGACGCCCTGCCGCCCAGCGGGCCGCTGCTGCTGATCGGCAACCACGACAGCAACTGGGATCCGGTGGCGATCGGCCGGGCGGGCATCTCGCGCCGGCAGATCAAGGCGCTGGCGAAGTCGTCGCTGTGGAAGTTCAAGCCGCTCGGCTGGGTGCTGAACGGGATGGGTCAGGTGCCGGTGGATCGCGGGGCGGGCGACGTGAAGGCCCTGGACCGTGCGGTCCAGGAGCTGGCCGGCGGCTCGTGCATCGGGGTCTTCCCGGAGGGCACGATCTCCCGCGGTCAGGCTTTGCGCGCGCGCAGCGGGGCCGGGCGCCTGGCCCTCTCGGTCCCGGGGATCCAGGTCGCCTGCGTCCGGGTGACGGGCACCGTGGACCTCGTGCGCTTCCCCAAGCGGCCGCGGATCCGCGTCGCGTTCTTCGCCCCGGCGGGCGGTCCGCCGCAGCCTGACGAGACGGCCGCCGCGTTCACGTTGCGGGTGATGGAGGAGATCCGCGCCGAGGCGCCGTACGCGATCCCGGGGCGCAGGAAGACCGCCGAGAAGTACCGCCGCGCGCTCGAGGACGCCTAGAGCACGACGAGGGCGATCGCCACGAACTGGACGATCGCCGCCGCGGTGACCAGGAGATGGAAGATCTCGTGGAAGCCGAACGTCGCCGGCCACGGGTCGGGACGCTGGGTCGCGTAGGCCACCGCGCCGAGCGAGTAGAGCACCCCGCCGACCACGAACAGCACGCCGGAGGCGACGCCGGCCCCCGCGAAGAACTCGGGCATGACGAGGATCGCCACCCAGCCCAGGCCGATGTAGCAGGCGGCCTGGAGCCAGCGGGGCGCGTCGATCCACACGACGCTCAGGACGACGCCGGCGATCGCGCCGCCCCACACCGAGACGAGCACGAGCGTCTGCTGCGTGCCGTGGAGCAGGAGCAGCGTCGGCGGCGTGTAGCTCGCCGCGATGAAGAAGAAGATCGTGCAGTGGTCGAGCCGCTGCAGGATCGCCTTGACGTCGCTCGTCGGCGGCCACCGGTGGTACAGGCCGCTGAACGCGAAGAGGGCGACGAGCCCGAGGCCGTAGACGGCGCTGGCCGCGCGGGCCAGGGGCGTGGGGGCGACGCAGACCAGGACGATCGCCGCGACGAGCGCCGGGCCGGCGGCCCAGGCGTGCACGAGGCCGCGAAAGCGCGGGGGGAGGGCGACGTCCATCCGTCCAGTGTGACCCTTTCGGGTCGGCCGCGCGTGACATGCCGCACGCGGGCGGGAACATCGGCCCACCGGTGACGCAGGTATGCGTGTACTACGCGCATACCTGCGCCACCGTGGGCGGGGCGGCGGGGTGCTACGCGGCCAGGATCTTGGCCTTCTGCGCGGCGAACTCCTCGTCGGTCAGCTTGCCGCTGTCGTGCAGCGCCGCGAGCTTCGTGAGCTCCTCGGCCGGGGTGCCGGCGGCCGCCTGCTCCTGGACGTAGGAGTCGAACGCCTTCTTGGCTTCCTTCTGCTGCTCGATCGCGCGCTTCTGCATGCCGCTGCCGCGGGCGATGAAGTAGATGAGGACACCCAGGAAGGGCAGGATCACCACGAAGAGGATCCAGGCCGCCTTGGCCCAGCCGGACAGGCTGTGATCACGGAACAGGTCGCTGAACACCGTGATCAGCAGCCAGAAGAAGATCACGAGGAAGAACAGCCAGAGCAGCGACAGGAACGCGTCGCCGAACTCGAAGGAAGCAAGCATCTGAAAAGGGCTCCAGGGGACGGATGGGTGGAACAGTCAGGAGCATCAGACCACACCGAGCGGCGTTGCGACATCCCCCGATTGGGGTGAATGCGCGCGGTCTCCGGTTTGCATCCGCCGAAGCGGCAGGGATACTCGGCACATGCGCGCTTTCGGAACAGTCGGGTTTCTGATGTTGCTGGCGATCGGTGCGTGGACGGCGAGCCCGGCCACGGCGGCCAAGGGCACGTCCTCCTGCCACCGGAACACCCCGCCGGTGATCCAC
>Ga0247757_10001588_pt1 | contig 14422 bp, 16 predicted proteins | sample UWRJL126311R4_FD_180929 | JGI IMG/M metagenome (GOLD analysis project Ga0247757, IMG submission 180929) | Plant litter microbial communities from Arlington Agricultural Research Station in Wisconsin, United States - UWRJ-L126-311R-4 | ecosystem: Environmental > Terrestrial > Plant litter >... | reverse complement strand
AGCTGTATCTGATCTATTTTTACCATATTGCGTCCGGGTTTTACCCGTTATCCTTTCATTGGCCAGGGCTTTTGAAAGAAGTTGCAAATTTACAACCTTATTTTTCAACGAATGAATCAAAAGCCATCGGTTAGTCATGCTTTACAATTTGCGATCCTGCTGGGTTTGTTGGGTATCTTCATCATTATCAGTGCTTTAATCATCCCGGTACTGGGTGCTTACCTGTTACATGTGCCACCTTTACAGGTAATACCGGCCATGAACCTGGCGGAAAACGCGAATATTTCGAGGTTTTTGAATACGCTGGCTTCCTTTTTTGCCTTTATGATGCCGCCGCTGATCCTGGCAAGGATTATCAGCAAAAGACCCTTCCGCCAACTGGGTTTTCATACAGGGGTAAATATGAAGCAGGTCTTCTGGATAATCACTATCGCATTGGCCAGTATGGTATTGGGTGGCGCTTTGGGTGAACTGAACGAGCGGATCCCTCTTCCCGCTGATCTTTACAACAAAGCCAAACAACTCGAAGAAACCTATAAAGCGGCTATGATGGCGATGGCCAAAATGCAGTCGTTCAACGAATTCCTGGTAGTGCTTGCTGTACTCGCAGTATTCCCTGCCTTTTTTGAAGAGATATTGTTCCGCGGTGGTTTCCAGCAGGTGTTTGTCAGCTGGACAGGCAAAAAATGGGCGGGCATCATTATAACCAGCATCATATTCAGCATTTTTCATTTCTCTTATTTTGGTTTCCTGCCACGCGTTATGCTGGGCATCATTCTGGGCCTGGTATTTCATGAGAGCAGGAATCTCTGGCTGGCCATCTTATTGCATTTTGTCAATAACGCGGTGATCGTTGTACAGTTATATGTTGCCTCCCGCGCGGGCAAATCCATCGAAAAAACAATGGATGAAAGCATGCCGATGTGGTGGGGTTTGATCGCAGTAGTGATCGTTTTGGTACTGCTCAGCTTTTTTAAACAGGAAAGCAAAAGAGTACTTGCAAAAAGAAAAGCGGCTTTGTTTGGATCACCTGAAAATATGCAATCCTGATGGCGCAGTGGGAAAAAGTGTACGCCAGCCGTAACCCGGCAGAAGCAAGTATTATCCAGGGAAGGCTGGAAGAAAATCATGTGCCGGTGCAGGTAATGAACAAGCTCGACAGCAGCTATCTCAATTTCGGCGACATCGAAATTTATGTTCCCGAACATCTCCTCATCACCGCCCGCCAACTCATCGCCCGGCAATTATCCAATTAAACAACCGTTACCTATATTCGTACTTCGTACCTCGTAATTCGTACCTATCATGGCTTTCAACCTCCAGACATTCAAAACAAGGGCATTAACCGCTATCGTATTTGTATTGGTGATGTTGGCCGGATTGTTGTGGAATCACTGGAGTTTCCTGTTACTGTTTACCGCCATCCATATCGGCTGCTGGATCGAATACCGCAAACTGGTATGCCTGATCGATCCCGGGTATAAAAACGTAAGCAAGCTGCACCAATACAGCATCGTGGTATTCGGAATTGGTTTTATGTGGCTGATGACAGGAAGCAGGTTTCCATTGGGCCAATACATTCATTTGAGTACTGTAGGATTCTGGTTGCTGCGCATCACCGCGGTATTGTTTGCCATCTCCCTGATAAAATTGCCTTTCAAACTGGTTGCCCATTCTATTATGGGTCTGGTATATATTTCTTTGAGTTGGGGATTGATGATGCAATTGTATGGCAATATGCAGCAGACGGTTTTCAGCGGTCCTGATTGGCTGATGCCGGTAGTGCTGATCGCTGCGATCTGGATCAATGATACGATGGCCTATATCGTAGGATCCTTTATCGGTAAAACACCTTTCTCTGCCATCTCTCCCAAAAAAACATGGGAGGGAACAATCGGCGGCGCCGTGCTGGCTGTATTGGCTGTAACACTTGCCGGACATTTTGCCTGGGCTTTACCGATAAAATCACTCGTGATCATCAGTCTTGTAGCGGCAGTTGCCGGTACCGCGGGTGATCTTTTTGAAAGTAAACTCAAAAGACTGGCGGGTGTAAAAGACAGCGGTAACATCATGCCCGGCCATGGTGGTTTCCTGGATCGCTTCGATTCACTATTGGTAGCAACAACCGTAACATGGCTCATTTTTACGCTGATTTATTAAGCCAATAGCTAATTAGAAGTACATTTGCAGTTCAACTTTAAGCCAATGACCATTCACAGGGAAGGATACAAGACCATTGCCATTACTGCACTTATTTTCGGGATTTTTAATCTTGCATCGTTCACTTTCCTGAGCGCATCATTGCCATGGCTGGCGATGCTCTTATTTGTGGTGACATTGGGTCTTTTTCTTTTTATCATTTCCTTTTTCCGCATACCCAATCGTTTGCTCACAACCGATGAGAACCAACTGATCTGTCCTGCCGATGGAAAAGTGGTGGTGATAGAAGAAGTGGTGGATGAGGAATATTTCCATGATAAAAGAATACAGATAAGTATTTTCATGAGTCCCGCCAATGTACACGTGAACCGCAACCCGATGAGCGGCGAAGTGATCTATAATAAATACCACCAGGGCAAATACCTGGTAGCCTGGCATCCCAAATCGTCTACCGAGAATGAAAGATGGAGCGTGGTTACCCAAAATGCCAATGGCGCTATCCTCTATAAACAGATCGCCGGTGCACTCGCTAAAAGGATCTGCAACTACACCCGTGTGGGCGATGTGGTAAAGCAGGGGGATGAGTACGGATTTATCAAATTCGGCAGCCGGGTAGATATCCTGCTTCCTGTTGGAACAAAAGTGACCGTACAATTGAACCAGGCCGTAAAAGGCGGGGTAACGGTTCTTGCAGAATGGAAATAATTTCATTCCGCCCATTTTAACGACTTTAACTGTTCAATTCCAGCCAATATTCCTATATTCAATGACTCAAAAAACAAACCATATGAAAAAGGTATTCACACTGGCTACTGTAGCCTTACTGATGACAGGCTTTGCCTTTGCACACGAAGGAGACAAGAAAAAAGGTGGCAAACAATGCTGCAAAGACAGCAAAGAGTGCTCTAAATCAGAGAAAAAAGAAACAAAAGAAACGGCCAAAACAGCAAAAGCTACTACCAAAGCAAGCAAGAAAGCTTAGTCGTTTCCGGAATATAACTACGATCGCCGGTGAGCAGATGCAATCTGTACACCGGCGATTTTGTTTACAGGATATTCTCCAGTTCTTTCAGGTGGTAAATGGTATAGGTGGCCTGAATATGCGGTTCGATATTGAGATGATTTACAAAGATGGTATCCATCCCCGCATTGATGCCACCCTGTATATCGGCATCGAGGTTATCACCGATCATGATGCTCTCGGTTAGGTCCGCCCCGGTTTTCATGATGGCGTAGTCGAAAATCTCTTTGTGTGGTTTGAGGCTGTTGCTGGCTTCTGAGGTGATCACTTCTTCAAAAAAACTATGCAGGCTTGCATTCTGCAGTTTGTGATGCTGCACTTTCTCAAAACCGTTTGTCACCAGGTGCATCCGGTAATTCTTCTCCCTGAGATAAGTCAATATTTCAATGGTATAGGGAAACAGGTTCTTCCGTGTGGGAAGTCCTTCCAGGAATTCTACCGACATGCTTCTCGCCAGCGGTTCATCTGCCAGTTTGAAATCGAGCATGGCCAGCCACATCCTTTTCCAGCGCAGTTCTTCCTGTTTGATGAAGCCTTTGGTGTAGCGGTCCCATAAACGTTCATTATGATGACTGTATCTTTCGAAGAACTGGTCGAAATCCGTGATCCCTTTTTCTATAAGCGCATTGCTCAGGTAAATTTCAGAGAGGGTTTCTTTGGCATTGGTTTCAAAATCCCACAGTGTATGGTCCAGGTCAAAAAAGAGGTGACGGTATTTCATGCCGCAAAATACAAACTATGGGAGGAACGGATCGTTAAAAATAACGTACTTCGTAACGGGATTATAAACTGATCATATGAACACCATCATCACCGGCGCATCAAGAGGAATAGGCAAAGCCATTGCAGAAAGATTTGCAGCGGCCGGACATACATTATTACTCAACAGCCGCAGCGATAAAGCATTGTATGATGCGGTTGCCGATCTGCAAAACCGTTTCCCGAATGTAACCATCAAGGCAAAACCCGCCGATCTCAGCATTAAAGAAGAAGCGATACAATTTGGCAAATGGTGCCTGGAAGCAGGTACGCCGGATATACTTGTGAACAATGCCGGTCTTTTCGGGCCAGGCAGTGTACACGATGAAGCTGACGGCATCATGGAACAAACCATGGCCATCAATCTCTACAGCGCCTACCATGTCACCCGCGCTGTTCTTCCCGCCATGATGGCTGCAAAAACAGGACATATATTCAATATGTGTTCTATTGCATCTTTACAGGCATATAAATATGGAGGCAGTTACAGCATCAGCAAGTTTGCCTTATTAGGATTTAGTAAAAACCTGCGTGATGAAATGAAACCTCATGGCATCAAAGTAACATCGGTTTGTCCTGGTGGTGTGATGACGGACAGTTGGGCCGGCTCCAATGTAGATCCTGAAAGGATCATGGAAGTGGAAGATATAGCCAAAATGGTGTATGCCGCTTCGCAATTATCACCGCAGGCCTGTGTCGAAGACATCATACTCCGCCCACAGCTTGGCGATCTTTAATTTTCTCCCGCGAGTAATACCTGCCATGCTTCGTTGATCTTTCCTGTATCGAGTAATGCGGCGGCGTGTTTGTGGAGTTCTTTTTCCATCTCTTCCGGGTTCACCGAAAAATACTGGACGATCTGTTGCAGTTTTTCATCTGCAAAAGCAGGGTCTATCGCGGGAATCGCTGTTACATTAGCCAGCATACCCAAATGATTTCCTGTAAGCGATCGGCTGTTGCGGATGCCGGTTGGCAAAGCATCTATACCGATGCCGAGTTCGGTGTTTGGTTTGGGAACTTTGAACAGGTTGCTTTCATCTACTTTGCAATACCAGTCGCCGCCTAGTCTTGCTACATGGTGTATTTTACGTTGGTCTATTTTTCCATCAGCGCCCAATATGCTGTCAGCTACATGTATGCACAATACTTCAGCAATCACCAGTTGGCCGGCGCCGCCTTCTTCGCCCAGGCTTTTTACTTCGTTTACGCGGCATTCCAGTTTGATCTTAGATTCCTTTACCATCGGTGGTTTTACAATAGAGGCGGGCTCCTTTGTAAAACCTGCTTTGATAAACTCATCCACTCCTTTTGGAAATTCACAACTCGAAAGACTTGCCTGCTGCACCATTTCATAGTCAACAATATTGATGACACATTCAGGCACCTGGAGAACGTTTTGTAAAGTATGTTTCGTGGTATTGTCGCGCATCCTCCGTGAAGGAGAGAAAACAACGATAGGGGGATGGGTAGAAAACAGATTGAAAAAACTGAAAGGGCTGAGGTTCACATTTCCTTCCGCATCAATGGTACTTGCGAAACATATTGGTCTCGGAGCAATAGCGTGTTGCAGCCAGTGTTGGGTTTCCTGCGGTGATATTTGAGAAAGGTTTATAAGCATAGCTTTTTTTGAACCGCAGCGCCGCGGAGGGACAGAGGTTTCGCAGAGTTAGAAGCGATGGACAACTCTTTTGAAACCATCTTTGAGTAATATGGTATTAAAGTTAATAAGATAGCCGAGTTTTTTACCGCCCAATTTCAGGTAAGTAATTAATTGAGAGAGGTGTATTGGATGCAATAGTTCTGCTGATTTAATCTCTACGATAATCTCGCCTTCTACCAACATATCCATCACATAACCTTTGCCAAGCGGCTCTCCTTTATATTCCAGTTCAACAGCCAGCTGCGTTTTATTCCGAATACCTCTTAATTGAAGTTCCCTCGCCAAAGCCAGTTCATACGCCGATTCCAATAATCCCGGCCCAAGTTCCTTATGCACGGTAATAGCTGCATCAAGTATAATACCACCTAATCTATTTAACTCCCGGTTATCCATACGACTCTGCGAAAACTCTGTCCCTCCGCGGCTCTGCGGTTCAAAAAAGTCCCGAATTAACGCATCTCAAACCAACGAAACTGTTGCTGAATATTATAGCGTATTTATACCTGTTTTTTCTTCCCTAAAATTGAAAGGTCTGAATCTTCTTTAACGATTGTATTAGTTAATAGCCCTAATCCATCAACCTCCATCTCCACCGTATCTCCTTCCTGTAACCATTGTTCTGTATAATTCGGATCGTTCAGTTTTCCCGTGCCGTTCAGTTCGAGAAAGCAACCGGTGCCAACAGTACCACTGCCGATCACATCACCGGGATGAATGTCTGCACCATAAGCGCAACGTTCGATGATTTCTGCAAAGGTCCAGTCCATATCGCCAACATTTCCCTCACTCACCTGTATACCATTAACCCGGCAACGCATGGTGAGATTCCAGTTCTTACCGGTATGGCCTTCTTTACAGGGTATTTCAAATTGTTCGAGTTCATCCAGTGTTACCAGGCAAGGACCTATTGCTGTTGCGAAGTCTTTTCCTTTGGCGGGTCCCAGGTTCAGTAACATTTCTTCCATCTGCAGGCGGCGGGCGCTCATATCATTCATGATCATCAATCCGCCGATATAACTATCTGCTTCTTCAGCAGGAATATTTCTTCCGTGCTTACAGATCACCACTGCTGCCTCCAGTTCAAAATCAAGTTTTTCAAAATGATCGGGCATACATTTGATATCGCCTGGTCCCTGTATACTGTGGTGATTGGTAAAATAAAAGATGGGATACTGGTCAAATTCAGGGATCATATCCACTTTACGGTTTCGCCGTGCGGCTGCTACATGCTGGCGGAATGCATAGCCATCGCGACAGGAAGTAGGAAAAGGCACAGGCGCCAATAAATGCGCATCTTCAATAGCCACACCATTATCCTGGAATTTGCCGCTTTTAATAGCAGCTTCCACTTTCTGCGCTACCGGGAACATATCATCCCAATAATGCAGGAACATATTCATGCTGTTGGGTAATTCAGGATGTACCAGGTCGCAATCGTACAAATGACCATCCACAAGAAACGCCAGTTGATCGCGGCCTTCGGTGAGGTAAGAAACAAGCTTCATAGAATACTATTGTGCAGCGAAAATACCGGTTATCACCGATTAAAGGATTTTTGTGGGCGTAGTTTGAAGGACTTTTTTGGAAGCGTATCTTTAGGATCACGGATTTAAAGGATTTTGTGTTATGATTAGTATGAAAACACTTGTCGCACGCTGTTTACTGTTAGTTTCCATCTGTAGTTTTAGGATCACGGATTTAAAGGATTTTATCTTATGATTAGTATGAAAATGCCTGTCGCACTCTGTTTACTATTCGTTTCCATCTGTAGTTTTTCACAGGATCATAGCTGGATCCGTATTAACCAACTGGGTTATCTCACCAAAGGAACCAAAGTGGCCGTATGGTGCAGCAAACAACCCGGAACATTGCAGGGTTTTGAACTGATCGATGCAGCAACAAAGAAGACCGTATTCAAAGGAAAGACCGGGAATGCATTTGGCGCCTATGGTCCTTTTGCAGCAGGGTACCGGTTGGATTTTTCCGGTTTTCATACTGCAGGCAAGTACCAGTTGAAAGCAGGTGATGTATTATCGCCTGTTTTTGCGATCAATGATGATGTATATCAAGGCACCGCCGATTTCTGTTTGCGCTATATGCGCCAGCAACGCAGCGGTTTCAATCCTTACCTGAAAGACAGTTGTCATACCCATGATGGTTATACTTTGTATGGTCCCATGCCTGATAGTACGCATATCGATGTAACTGGTGGCTGGCATGATGCGAGTGATTACCTGCAGTATAGCACCACCTCGGCCAACGCTACCTGGCATTTATTGGCTGCCTATCGTGATTTCCCCTCAGCTTTCAAAGATCATAAACTGGCCAACGGACTGGATGGAAAGAATGGCGTTCCCGATGTTGTGGACGAAGCGAGATGGGGATTGGATTGGTTATTGAAAATGCATCCCCGCGCGGACCTTTTATTTAATCAACTGGGCGATGACAGGGATCATATGGGAATGCGGATCCCTAAAGAAGATAGTTTTTATGGAAGGGGATTTGAACGGCCCGTATATTTTGTTTCGGGTGAGCCACAGGTGAGAGGGAAATTTATGAATGCAACAAAGGGAACCTCTTCTACCGCGGCCAAATTTGCCAGCGCCTTTGGTTTAGGCGCCTCGATATTGTATGGAAAGGATAGCAGTTATGCGCAACTGCTTCGGGCAAAAGCAAAAACAGCGTATGATTTTGCTTTGCGTAAACCAGGTGTCACCCAAACCGCATCCGTTCGCTCACCATATATTTATGCAGAAGACAATTGGATGGACGATATGGAACTGGCGGAGGCAACACTGGCCGGATTAAATGAACAGACCAATCAGGCAGCATTAAATCGCGCCATGCAATACGCGCGGCAGGAGCAGATCACGCCCTGGATGGCCGATGATACAGCCAAACATTACCAATGGTATCCATTCATCAATATTGCGCACCGCGAACTTGCCTGGCAATATTTTGTAGCTGATAACAGTAAGAAAGATACTCTGGTCAGTTACTATCGCAATGGGATAGAAAAAGTATGGGCGAGAGCAAAACAGAATATGTTTTACCGTGGTGTGCCGTTTATCTGGTGCAGCAATAATCTCACCGTTTCTTTTGCGATGCAGTGCGCCTGGTACCGGCAGTTCAGCAAAGACAACAGTTATACCGAACTGGAGCAGGCAAATATTGATTGGCTGTTTGGCTGTAATCCATGGGGCACCAGTATGGTGTATGGATTACCCGCTGATGGCGATACACCTGTTGATCCACATTCTGCTTTTACACATCTTGGTCATTACCCCATCGATGGCGGCCTGGTTGATGGACCGGTATATACTTCCATCTACAAAAATCTTATCGGCATACACTTACAGAATGCCGATGAGTACGAACAGTTCCAAAGTGATCTTGTAGTATACCATGATGACTACGGCGATTACAGCACCAACGAACCCACGATGGATGGTACCGCATCGCTGGTTTACCTGTTGGCTATGCAGGAAAGCAAAGCACAAGAAGGGCAATGGATAGGCGGGGTGCCGAACGAATTTCGCTTTCAATATTCGGAAGGCGGTATTATCCGTGGCGACTCAAAACAAAAACAAATCGCACTGGTATTTACGGGAGATGAATTTGGTGATGGATTGAGCAGCATCGCCAAAACGCTGGAAGAACAACAGGTAAAAGCCTCTTTCTATTTCACTGGCAGGTTTTATCGCAATAAAGATTTTCAAAGCGGCATAAAGAAATTGTATGAGCAAAAACATTTAATGGGCATGCACTCAGACCAGCATCTCCTCTACGCCGACTGGACGCAGCGCAACAAAACACTGGTTACAAAAGACTCCCTTTTCCTCGATCTGGGGCATAACGAAGATGCGATGATGGCGGTTGGGATCAGGGAATCTGATATGCGTAAGTATTTTATCCCGCCGTACGAATGGTGGAATAAAGAAACCGCGGGATGGCTGGATAAAGCGGGTTATACCGTATTTAGTTTTACACCCGGAACAGGCAGCAATGCAGACTATACCTATCCCGAAATGGGCAAGTCATATAAGAGCAGCGAAACCATCATGAATTCGATCAAAAAATTTAATGGGGAAAAACCTGCTGGTTTGAATGGCGCGGTCCTATTGGTACATATCGGTACTGATCCCAGGCGAAAAGACAAATTATATGATCGACTGAACGAACTGATCAATTACCTCAAACGCAATGGCTACAATTTCGGCCGGATAGACGAATTATTAAACTAACTCCGTGTTCCTCTGTGCCCTCTGTGCCTCCGTGTTGAAAAAAGATTGCACTGCAGGACGTAGCGAAGCAGAGGCATGGTTTTCAACACGGAGGCACAGAGGAGCACGGAGGGGTTTCTGTGAAATCATATCTCTAAATCCCAAAATCCGTGCTCACCATTTTTCATCCTCCGGAATATCCTCCGGTGGCGGAAACATTTCTTTTGATTTCCTGCTTTGTTCCATCCGCTCCATCACCAGGTGGGCGATCATGGTAGGGGCATCGCCGTTGGGGTTATCCAGTAATACGTTTTTGAGTTTGTCTTCACTCACGTCTAATCGATACAATAGTTGAACAAGACGGGAGAAATCCCGGTCTATCAATTCTGCAACAAATGCAGTTAATTGTTCCGGGCTGAGTTTTGCCAGCGCTGCCAATTCATTTCCGGGCTCCGTCATGGTATAAAATTAACCATTCCACTCTGCGAAACCTCCGGCCCTCTGCGGCTCTGGGTTCAAAAAAGCCACAAATACAAGGATTCTGCTATTCGGGATTTTTTTGAACCGCGGAGGCGCGGAGAGTGGGAGTTTTCGCAGAGTCGTTGTGGAGGGTATTGGCAGGTATGGAACGCTATTGATTCGTTATTCCTTCGTCTTTCCTTCGTTCACGCTTCGTCTGGTTCTCGGAGAACCCGCCTACCAGGAAATGGCTGGCTAGGCCCCCTAAATGTTAAATATCTATTACAAAATGTAAAATAAACTTGACAAAATGAGATATACGTTTTACTTTTAGTCCATCAAAACAAATCAATCATGAAAAAGCTACCATTATTGCCTCATGTGTACCAGAAGATCGGCGCTATTCTGTTGCTGCCTTTCCTGGCGCTTGGTATTGCCAACAGTTTTTTTGATTACGAGCTTCCCTGGCTTTGGTTCCGGCGGCTCTCTACGGGGAAAATCCTCGATTTTAATACCAATAACCTGACGGATGAGCTTGCCTCAGTTGGCATTATCCTGAGTATGATGCTGGTTGCTTTCTCCAAAGAAAAAACGGAGGATGAAGCTATCCAGTTCTTCCGCCTGGCCTCGCTGCAATGGGCGGTGATCGTTAACTATGTTGTGTTGATCGCCTGCATCCTGCTGGTGTATGGCACCGGATTCCTTAGTGTGATGATCTATAATATGTTCACGATACTGATCATCTTCAATATCCGTTTCCGGTTCGTTTTGTTTCAGCATAATAAAATGAACGCATGAAAAACAAGATCAAGGTGCATCGCGCCATACATAACCTGACACAGGACGACCTGGCCAAACGCATCGGCGTAAGCCGCCAGACCATCAATACCATGGAATCGGCCAAATACATACCGTCTACCGCGCTGGCCCTGAAAATGGCCAGGGAACTGGGGGTATCGGTGGAGGAGTTATTTCAGCTCGAAGAGGGGGAATAACCCCGGATTTCATTGATTTTGGCATGATTTGCTATGATCGGGCGTAACGTTTCCAACCTTTTTACGTTATCCTACTCATACATCTAACCAACCAGGGCAGCTATGCGTAAGTTCGGAACAACCATAACATTTCTCGCGATCATCGCCGCATTGGTGATGTTGGTAGGATTGTTATCGGGAAACAGCCGTAACAATAAAACCACCCGATCCAATTCAGAGCCGGTTTACGGACAAGGGATCGACGCTGCCCGCAGTATATTGATGTATATCTGATAAGGGTCTTTCCAATGTCAATTAATAACGGGTCCGGCGCAAGGAAGCGTTAATGTCTTTTCTGCCGGGTGCATTGTGTGTAAAAGCGGCTATTTTGCATCCTTAACCAACACTCCCCGGTTAAACAATAAACATTAACTGATCCCGATTTGTTTGATCCCGGGATCCCCCGGTAGCTTTTGATCGCTTATGAGAAAGTCGCTGTTTACAGCAATGGTTGTTTTCCTGTGTACCTGCCATGTGTATGCGCAGGACGGCAATGTATCGGGCAAAATCACCGACAGCGCTGGTAAAGCACTTGAATTGGCAACGGTCACAATTTTCAAGGCAAAGGATTCTGTTATTGTTACTTACAGACTTACCTCAAAGGACGGATCCGTCAAAATTCCCGGTCTCCCACATGATATTCCCTTACGGTTGCTGGTAACTTTTTCGGGTTATGAAGCCTACCGGAAAGAATTTACGCTTACAACAACCAATCTTTCCTATTCAATGGGAGAGATCCGGTTAAGGTCTACCAGCAAACAACTCGAAGATGTGATCGTGGTTTCCGAGCGGCCGCCCATTATTGTGCGGAAGGATACCATTGAATTCAATGCCTCCGCATTCAAAACACTTCCCAATGCGTTGGTGGAAGATCTTTTGAAAAAATTGCCTGGTGTAGAAGTAGATAAGGAAGGAAATATTATGGTGAATGGCCGCCATGTAAACAGGATACTGGTAGATGGAAAACGTTTTTTTGGGGATGATAGCAAAATACTAACCCGCAATTTTCCCGGTAATATGGTCGACAAAGTGCAGGTGATGGATGATAAAGACGAGATCGCTGAAAAAAATGACGGTGATCTGAGCAATATCGGAAAAGTGATCAATATCACGCTGAAGAAACACACCAAACGAAAATGGTTCGGAAAAATAAATGCAGGTATCGGAACAGACGACAGGTATGAAGCGGGTACATCCATGAACAGCTTTTTTGATACGCTTCAGATCAACTTCACAGGCAGTAGTTCCAATATTGCGGGCAATGGAAGAGCGGGTTTGTCTACCAATAATCTTTTGGGATTGAACATCAACTACAATCCCTCCAAAAAATTATCGTATTCAGGGCAATACAATATGTACGATAACCACAATGATGTGGAATCGGAAAACAATATCCGGCGCTTTTCCGGCGACACAGCTTTTAACACACGAACTGTGTCTCATTCCAGGAGCAATGGAACATTTCACAATTTTGGATTCAATTTGAACTGGCGGAGAGACAGTTTACTGAATGTGACCACGAGGATCGGCTATTCTCATAGCGATAACAGTGGTCGCACGCCTTCCGCTACGCTGATCACCAACAGCATACTGGGGCCATTGAGTACCGGCGCATCGATATTGTCTAACGATGGATGGTCAGATAATATCAATCAAAATCTATCGGTTACTTACCGGTGGAAACAAAAGCGTACACGCAATATCTCCTTTAACGAGAGTTTCGGCTATAACACCAGCCCGCGCAGTAATACAACAGAGAGTCAGAACGATTTTTATTATCCTGCCAACAGCAAACAATTGCTAAACCAGCTACGAAGCACCACTGCTCCGACCACTTCCTTCAACATGAATATGACTTACAGCGACCTGTTCGCAAAAAAGTGGACGCTGCGTGTAAACAGTCGCGCAGAGTATGCAAAACGTGGACAGGACCTGATGACCTATGCAAAAGACAATACGAGCAATAAATACGACAGCCTTAATTACTCACTTAGCAACAGTCTTCACCGCGAGCAACTGATGACAGAAAACATGATTGGTATCGGATATCTTCTCAAAGGAATCAATATCAGTTTGAATGGTACCTGGCAATTACAGTGGGTCGATAACCAGTTTGGATTGGGAAGGCGATATCAAACAAAACAATATTATTCCAACTTCCTGCCTTCGATCAGCGTTAACTGGAAGAGATTCAATTTCAATCTTTCGAGAAGGATCAATATTCCGCCTATCAACTACCTGAATCCGGTACCCGACAATTCTAACCCCTATTACATTACTTACGGCAACCCGGAACTATTGGCATCAAAGCAAACTTCCGCTACCATAAACGGTGTTATTACGAATGTGAAAACCGGCTTTAACCTGGCCGTAACCGGCTCGTTTAATAAAACCGACGATGCCATTATGATGAATTCGGTACTTGATAACAATGGCGTACAAACTACAATACCAGTTAATGTCAGCGGCCTGTTCAATACCTATTTCAATGTACGGATGAGCAAGCAGCTCAGACGCAAACAGGGATATGCTTTTCGATTCGATCTTGATCTCAACGGGGGTTATGATAAGAGTCCCATCTTGTTTAACGGTGCACAAAGTATGGTGAATTCGCTGAGATTAAATCCAGGATTTCGTATTGATATCGATCTGAACAGTGTGGTCGAATTCGAATCGCGGTACTCGCCGAACTTTATGCAGAGCAAATATTCCAACAAGCAATTCAGTGATATCACCAGGGTTACACATAATCTATCGGCTGAGATTGCGGTGCAGGCGCCAAAGAAAATGATCTGGCGTTCAACACTGGATTACCGGTACAATCCGCAGGTATCTGCGGGTCTTCCTAAAAGCAATGTTTACTGGGTTGGTTCTGCAAGCCTGCTTTGTTTCAAAGAAAGCAATGGTGAGCTAAAGTTGGCCGTGTATGATATATTGAACAGTAACAATAGTTTTAACCAGTACCTGAACGCCAATTCGGTGATCGATAATCATTCGAACACGCTGCAGCGCTATTTCCTGCTTTCGTTTATTTACAATATCAAACCGGTTTCTCCTGTGCGGAAACAAGCCGCGCCGGTAATGCGTTAGTATTTTTCTATCACAC
>Ga0247757_10001587_pt1 | contig 14430 bp, 12 predicted proteins | sample UWRJL126311R4_FD_180929 | JGI IMG/M metagenome (GOLD analysis project Ga0247757, IMG submission 180929) | Plant litter microbial communities from Arlington Agricultural Research Station in Wisconsin, United States - UWRJ-L126-311R-4 | ecosystem: Environmental > Terrestrial > Plant litter >... | reverse complement strand
ATTACTAATTATAGAATTAAACTCCCAGTTTTTCTCTTTAATAATCTAGTTTTCTTTTTATTATAGTATTAAAATTGGCTGAGATATAGCCTTTTAAAAATGGTATCTTTTTTAATTAGTCGTTTTTTATGTCACCCTACTGTAATTATTTTTTCCTTAGATTGTAGTTTCAAGAGCATGAGTCTATGAATTTATATTTGGCATGGTCGAAAACTTGACGGTTCTACTATTATGTCAGATGACGATGGCACTTTTCCCTAGCAACAAACAGCCTACGAATGTTATCCATCCCGACCCACCTACACGCCATTCTCTGGCGGGCTTACCAACTTTTCCTCTCGCACCTCTTCATGTGTTACTTCCCTAGCTTCAAAAAATTGATCTCTAAGATCGTACACCTCTTCTGGGTCCGCTCTCTGTATAAAGACGACACGCTTCAAATTCTTCTTCCCAAAGACATACCTACCAATGAACCATTTTAACTGCTTCATTCCATGATTGATATGCTCCCTAGTGGAATAATGAAACACCTGGTCTAATTCCTCAAGCGTCAAATCCTTTGTTTCAGGCACGAGGAACAGAATCATGAAGAAGCCGGCAACACACCACGCAGCATACCAGGCGAAGGCGCCCGAGGTGCCAAACGCATGGCTGAATCTAGGCCACGTGATGGATATGAAGAAGTTCCAGAACCAGTTGACCGATGTCACAATACCCATGCCGAAGTCGCGGTTGTACAGTGGCATTGATTCTGCGCTATAAACGAAGGGGACAGGGCCTTCTCCGGGTGAGTATGCTACGCCAAAGAGGTACATTCCTAAGATTACGAGTATATGCTGTGCAGATGATGTACTGGGTAGAGCAAAGGCTACAACCATAACAAATTGGAATAGCGCCATAAGCGGAAAGGTGGATAATAGGAGATTTCTTCGGCCAAACGTGTCGATGGTCTATTAAGAAGTTAGCGGGTAGTTAAGCGACAAGTATGAGAATGTATTTTACCCAAATAGCTGGTATAGCAAACAGGAAGTTGATGATCCCGAATCCCATCGAGATGAGTAAGGCATCGCGTGGCTGATACTTTGCGTGATCTGTAAGAATTGTGCTTGAATAGTACGCTAGCACATCGTTAGTAGGTTACTTGGGTTTGTTGGCGAACCGTACCTGTTACATTCACCCCGCAGAACTGTTGAAGAAACATGGTGATTACAGAAGCAGTAAGGGCTCTACGGTTCCTTCCCCTCGTGAAGAGCTCAGAAAATGGTTTCTGTTGCTCCGTAATACGTTCTTCTCCTTCCAAGAGATGGTTGATGAGAAAGAGATCACGCCCAGCTTGCAACTTAGTGTGGCGTAGTTTGCATAAAGCCATGAATGCTTCCTCATACTTCTTCTTGTTCCCTTTACGGGCCTTCATGAGTAGCCAACGAGGTGATTCTGGGAGAGTGTAGACGTAAGCGACGACGAATAGTGGTCTTATAATGTTCATCAGTACAGATTCCATGCATGATTCTCCAGAAAATCTTACAAAACCATTGGGCTTGCAAGCATCAAGCGCCAGTTTATACTGCAGTGAGCCGAAAGGAGATTCCCAGCGTTTTCGTTACAGACTGCCGAATCATGACCATGGCCTACGCCAGCCAGAGCCACACCCGCAATGTACCCTGACCTAGTTAGCAAAAACTGCATTCATACCCTACCAAAACATACCCAGCATAATACCGAATGCGGTCCACATCTGCCACATCATCACCAGGGCGCCACGAATATTAGCTGGAGCGGCCTCGGCGGCATAGATGGGAATCGTAGCACTCTTGGGACCTATTCCAAGCCCCAGCAAGAACCTTGCGACAAACAATTGCTGCCATGTCTGTGGGAATGCCTGACCAAGGCACGTGATCGAGCTGATGAGGCACGTGACCAAGATGACTCCTCGACGGTCCAGCAGCCTATTCAGAGGATAATTGAGCCAGCATGAAAAAGCACAGCACAAGTAAGGCGCACTGTTAACAAGACCTAGCAATCCAGGATTCCCTTGGATTTTTAGAGCCTTAGGATAATATATCTGCGCCCCATTAATAGCCTGCGCAGTATCAGTACATGTAAGTACGACTTCAAATGATCACGTGATGAGGCTCCCGGTCACACTCACGGTCTCATCCATGCCTTGTACAGCGGCTCCCAAGGAACAAAGACCAACCAGGGCATACATGCGCCATGGTTGGTTAAATTTGTCAATTCTTCGGGGGCTGCTTTCGAGATCTAGGTAACGACGTTCGTCATCGCACAGCCCAAGGCCATCGCGTCGCTCACGCCCTGGGGGAAAGGCAGCCTCAGATTGCGCAAGAAACGCGCCTCTACGGATATACTTATCGTAATCTTCTAAACCCGTCGTCTGTATGAAGCTATCGATGTTGGCCGTCATGCGTTCGTGATTCCATCCAGAGAAAGGTTGGGCCAAGCGGCGGTCTGGTTGCTGGTCATCTTCAATATCTTCAGAGCCCATGCTGGATGATTGACAGTGAAGGAGTGTTGGAGTGGCGATGGATCGTCTATGATGAAACCTTACATTAGTATAGGATCCCTGATACGAGAACCAGTGGGCCGCAGCATCTGGTGGCACAGGAGGCAGGGTATGTGGCGGTAGGCAACGAGGCGCAGTGGGATACCGTGCGGAGAGGGCGGGGAAATGAGCAAAAGCAATACGAGGTAGCGCACAAAAGATGAGGTAAAAGACGTGCAATACGGGAGAAATACCATCATATTTTGCACCAGAACATGCTCGGAGGGGGTGACACGCACTGGAAATCTTCACGAAAAGTAAACTTGGTACGGACTTCGATGCATGCTCAGCTTACTGTGCGTGGAGGCCTGGGGGCTGTGAGGCTGAAGTGTGAGGCGGGCGCGACACGCATAGTTTAAGGCGGTAAGGGCAAGCGTCATCTCTCTAACACGATCATCTTGGCCCTCCGATCTCCGCTCCTCCACTTTATGTTCGCACCGCAGCCCCCACAAGCCAGCAATGGCAGCTTCCCGCGAGGAGATCGAGGAATCTCTCGCACACATAGTTCGCCGCGACAATACCACACAATACATCGACGACACCATATTGCTTTCTGTCCAGGGCCTGCTCGGTCAACATCCAGACGAAATCTTGTCATCTTGGGCCCAGAAGAACCCACGCTTGTTTTTAATTTTGCGCTGGCTGAACTGCGACTATGAGCTCTTCTCCAAGCTTGAAAGCGAGAATATAAGCGACCTCTGGCTTCCACTATCGTCCACAGCGCTCACACGCCTTGCCTCCGTTACAAATATCGCTGTCGAAGAATGGCGCCCCTTCCAGTTACATGTCCTCTCGAAACCAGAGCTGATGACCGAAGAGAGGCTACTCTCTCCTGTTCAGGCGCATCGACACATTCTGGACGGCAATTTCTATCTTGAAGAACTCGAGCAGATTGGGAAGGGAGGCTCCGCTGAAGTCACTCGTGTACGTCATAAGGTCTCAGGCAGAGAGTTCGCCTGCAAACGGATCCTACGAGCTGCGGAAGTCAAAGTCCAGCGAGCTCAGCTCGTCGAGTTCACAGCAGAGGTACACGCGCTTAAGCGAGTCAGCCATCACCATCTCGTAAGCTTCGTCGCCAGCTTCACCGATCGAACACATTTCTCACTCATCCTCAACCCCGTAGCCAAAGATTCTCTAAAAGCAGTGCTAGAGCGACAATCCCGAAGCGAACCTCTCCCCGACTCCGAGATTTCAGTATTGCGTCATACCTTCGGCTGCCTGGCCACTGCGCTCGCCTATCTGCACGATAAAGGGATTCGTCACAAAGATATCAAACCTGGAAATATCCTCCTGAGCGATGGGCGTGTATATCTTTGCGACTTTGGAATTGCGCGCGATTGGTCTCAGGCTGGGAACTCCACAACTGAGAGTGACGTCATCAAATTCACACGACGATACTGTGCGCCTGAAGTCTTTGGACGCGAGCCCCGGAATACCAAAAGCGACGTCTGGAGTCTGGGTTGTGTGTTCCTCGAGATTCTGAGCGTCGTTAAAGGCTATACGATGGAGGAATTAAACACGTTTCTGCTAGAATTCAGCTCTGGTGAAAGTGGACAGGGGCTATGGTGCGCTTTAGACGCCATGAACGCATGGCTAGTGAAAATCCGAAGTGAACACAACGATTCGGCAGACGATGTTCCTCTTGACTGGATTACCACCATGATTCGAGCCGAGCGTGATGATCGAATTCATCCCAATGATCTTCTTGACATGATTTTGAAGGCCTCCGCCGAAATGCCGCTACCAAATCTTTTCGTGGGACCTTGCTGCACTCGAGCTGACAGTGTGAGTGCATTGGATAGTCCCACTCTGACCACGCCTCCCTTTACAGGGCTTGGTATCCATAATGCATCAGTATCACCTGCTACACCAAACTTGTTGCATCTCCCCCACCGTAACAGCAGTGCTTCATCTCGTGGACGTCGATCCTTCGCCGCTTCTAATCAGAATCGAACCTCGCGAGAGCGCTCAATTTCACCTCGTACACAAAGCTTGCATCCAAGTGATAGCACTGAAACTACTTCATCAGCGATGGAATTTATACAGCCGTCTTCTTCAACCAGTGTATCTTCGAGTCGACCATTACAGCACATAGCGTCTCGCACTGATAGTCATATGGCTGGCAATCTTGCTCCAGAACCTGGATCAGCCCGGTCAGCTCGAATACCACCACCCGCTCATGTACCATTACCAGCAAGCTTCCCAGTAAAGTGCAGTTGTGCCGCAAACCCAAACGAACGGCACATACTCAACTTTACCTATGCCTCTACCCCTGGTAGTGCAGCGTTCGACCCCCATATCCCCACAATTGAGACTTGTGCTAAATGTGAGATTGGTGAGAACAAGGTGCAGGTCTACGAAAGCTATCTTGTTAACCCCGTCGGCCCCGCAGCGCCAAGGATCTGGGGAGTCACTAGACGGTTAGTGGTCAGCTACCTATCAGGAAGTCCCCCAATGCGACACTGCAGTTCATTCTGGTTACCATTAGCCGACTTTCAATTCAGATTGTCAGGAGAGCAGGTTACGCTGTACTGGTCAGACTGCAATCAAATGACTGAAAGAAGGTCTGGCAACTACTCCACGCACTACGACTGGATGTACGACCCGAAACACATGAATAATGAGATCACGATCCGATTTCAGGAAACACATTTAGCCGAATGCTTTATTGATATTATACGACTTCCTTATGAGGACAGAGTGTCGATCACTGGAGGACGAAAGGTGGATGTGTCGCAAACTTCCGAAGTCAATATCTTTAACATAGGAGATCCCGACCACCCAAGCTACCGCGTAGCAAGCCTCACAACTATCCAAAGGTCTCTCGCGAACTCAACTCTCTTCATCCAATGGCCAGAAGCAGATCTAGACATGAGAATTACCGAAGCGAGACCAGTGCCATTGGCCACGGAACCCGAGTATGATATGATTGTTGAAATGAAGAACATGGCTACACCCACGTACATCAGCGACACTCTTGGTGAGCCTGCAGCTGATTACAAAAAGGTAGCTCGATTCAGCAAGGTACGGACTCTCAAGTCGAGACTAACTGTTGTCTTTCCTCTCGGTAACAAGCATGGCCTACCGTCACCACCACTTGGTATGTCAAAATCATATCGTGCGTCTCTTTGCAAAATCTAACGTCATACAGACGTAGTCGACATGCTACTCGGCCTTACTGGATGGACGCTGTGCTATTTTGCCATAGTTACCAAGCTCAAAGCAAAAAATAAACGCTTTGGTTCCAAGAGATACGGGCGGTCCGACCTCCTCCTCTGGAGAAACAACCACAAAACCATGGTCACCTTCCGCCTCCATGAGGAGATAGAGATCTTGTGGATAAGTGGCGCGATATCTGAGTCCACTAGCGTCTCCATGTCTTCTAGCACAGATGCCACGATTTCAGTGATGAGCAAAGCGCGGGGCAAACTACTCGACGTTAATTGTATGACGGCTATTGAGTCTGAATTGCCGCAGTCATCAGCTGCAGGACGTTCGCGTGCGAGTAGTGAAGTGCACGAAGGTTCCTCTGATTTTGTGCTCATGTTTGAAAATAGTCACTGTGAGTCAAGAGGTTTCATGATTAATAGTATAATTCAAAGGTTAATGTGGATACAGATTGCCTTAAGTTCTTGGAGCTTATTGACGAAGCTAAGAGGGCTGCTGCCGCAGCTCCTCCTTCGACTCCCCGGCCCACCTCGCACGACTTTGTGCGCCGTATCAGCAGCTTTGCTTCTACTAATTCATACTCCAGTCCACCAATGCGTTAAAATAGTGGCATGATTTGGGATGACATATAAATTACGGCTGTTTCTCCTTATACTGTACGAGTAATTTGGGTTGCTGTGTTGTTCTTGATACCCTTTTTTTTCGAAACTAGCATCGACCGTGTTCGAGAGGCACGGTGCTAATAATATCTCAATTCTAATTCCCATTGAATCCAGAAAAGCATATATAATTCGTTATACAGAGATGCCCCGCGAACCCCCTCCCATCCTCGCTTCTAAGTTCTCGAAATAATAGACGGTTGTAGCAGGCATTATAATAGGCACAATCCAACGCAGAACTAAATCCACACACAAATCCGTCGCTCGTTGTAGCTCTTTCGGCCTCCACATTAATTATCAACTAGTTAGGACCCACGGCCACTGCACAACCTCCTCGTTCTCAGTTCATCGCTGGCCCTGATAAATCGCCCACCTCCCCGTCTCGCGCTTTCTTTCCACATATCGTACCGCAGACGAAGAGTACGACGGCTCGCGACTGTGTAGATGGATGGTCCCTGGGGGAGATGCTTTTTCCTGCAAGCGCGCAAAGTAGTTGTTCGCAGGAGTATCTAGGTATGTGGTTCGTTTGATGGAGATGTGGGTCGTACGGTAATCCGGCATTATGGAGAGACTCCAAATGTTCTTGGCTATGTCTGTGGAAATGAGATGAGATTGGAGCGTGGAGGCGAAGGCGCGGTGATGATGGTGGTGGTGGGAAGAGGGCCAGGCTTTATTGGTTCTGCGACGCTAGCGGGAACATGATGCTCACTGCCCGGTAACCGGGTATTAAGGATCGCGGGGGTGTTTTGCGGACTTGAAACAGGGAAGTTTTACAGGAAGTCAATCGGGTTGGGAATGGTGGGGTGACGTGGAGAGCTGGGCAGCATGGGGACCCCTGTTCAGTTCGGCGCAGAGTTCCTGGTTTCTAGATTTGTATTGAGAGATAGTCACACGAGCGAGGCATGAGGTCATTGGCCGTGCTAGTATTGTCCCCGAATGCTTGCTAGGCACTATTAGTATGGTTTGTGTATGGAATTGGCGTTTGTATGGTATACACTTCCATGAAAGCTATATCAACTCCCAGAATCATGAATTTGGTGGATGCGTATACTTGTGGATAGTGAAATAAATGATATATCTCCTTGTGCTCTAAAGAGCTAAAGAGAATGAGAGCACAGTGGCACAGTCCTCAGATAATCCTCCGAGTCACATCAACTAAATCATGTTTGGCCTTTTTTATTCTTCCGATTGAACGTAAACACACTCTTGTCCGTCCTCATCCATTGCGTCCAAGTTATCCAGACGAAAGTCTAAGCCTGTTGCATCTTCGTCACTGAGTCCCTCAACCTCGACAATAATATCCCTTTCTTCCTTTTCTCTTTTTCTAAGCACCTCCTCGTCGTCTGCACGCTCAAACAACGCCCCTTTCAGCTTGGGTTTATGAGTAACCTCCCCTGTCTTCTTTACCTTGATCTCTCTCAGGCGGAACGCAAAGACGAAATCGTCAGCGTCCTTGAACGACGTCTCCTCCTTACCTCCCCACTTGATTTCTCCCTCAGGACCCACCGACACAGGGGCCATGCCCCCACTCAGTACAGTGCCATCGACTCCGACATGAGCGTAGAGACCATGCTCCCGCATATACTTGATCACGCCAGAAGCCCCGGATGCCACCATTACCCCAGTGACCATGAACACCTTCTCGCGAAACTTGTTCGCCCTGATGAATTCATCAACCTCGTCGTCGGCCACAGCTGCTTTGATGTACTGCAAACTGGGACGGAACTCGCTCCACTTCATGGTCTTTGCGGAATACGTCTGCGACGCCTCGTTTTCCCACGAAACGCCCACATCGCCGCCAATGCCGACGATGAGCTGCAGAAACGAGGCCCAGATACCGACTTTGCCGCTGTTGGAAGCAGTGGTGACGGTGCGGCTCCAGTCACGTTCGGTGTGCGTGATGATGGAGTCGGGGTCGGGTGGCACGGGTGGTTTGGTAGTAATGGGTTCGTCGACAAGAGAGGGAGAGGCGATGACGCTGCCGAGGCGGATGTAGCCTTCAGGCGGGTTAGTCCGGGTTGGGGCTAGGAAGTAGCACTTTCTCGGCTGCTGATTGGAAGGCATGGCTGGATGCACGGCTCTTAAGGCGAGAGTGTTGGGTAGGGATGGATGTATTTGCTGTTGGAGATAGCTCGAGTCAGTCATGTGGACAGCACATCGCTTTCGATCAACTGGTACACATATAAGCAGGTTTTATCCAGGGGGGAGAATGGTGGGGGGCGTTAGTGGCTGCACTTGGGACGAGAGCGCGTAGCCAATAGGAAATGTGCGGGGCATCCTAGATCAAGTATAGTGGATGCGGCACCCAGTCGGCCATTGTATCTTTCAGCTTTGCATGAAGTACGTGTCTATATACATACATATTCCATTCCATCATTAATCTGCATTCCTACGTAAAGAAAGAATGATACTGCTGGACGTATCTCTGATCCCTTTCGGAAAGATAAACTCTCTCTATCGGCACTGGTGGTGGATGTAAAGTTCCTTGGCCAGGTCTCGGTGGTTTCTGTCTTTTAAAACCAAATATTGGTTCATCGTCTCCAGTAGTCTTCCGTGGTTTTGGCCTGATGAAACCGCGTGTTGGTTCTTCGTCCTCATAAACGGGCGGTATCACCACGAGTCCTATCTTCGGTGCTTTTGGCGAACGTGTAGGGCTAGGGCTGTGGCTGGGAGAATGGTGGGGGCTGGGCCGCGAAAACCCATCGCGACTACGGAGGCAGAGGAGCACGAAAACGACGATGCCGACGGTGAGCGCTGCGACAATTGCGCCGCCGACTTTTGCGTTGGACGTGCCTGGATCTCGAGGCCCAAGGTGATGGTGATGGTGCCGCGGTTGTGGTTGTGGTAGGTTGTGCGACTGGTTCGCAGCCTTCACGCCGAGGGCCGCTTTCGTTGCTGCGCCAATGACATCGAAGATGGTAAACCATGATAGGGTAGCGCGCGCAGTATGGATTGCTGGCATTCCCAGAGTTGCAGTTGCATCGCTGGTCAACCACGCAAAGATTGGACTCGTGAGCCCATGAATTGGACTTGAGGATGGATTGTAAGAAAGAAGGCTGGAGTTGGCTGAGAATCATATGCGAACCCTTACAAGGATCCAGTCCAAAACCGGAAGTTCGACCGGTTAAACGCCAAGACTGAGAGGCTGAGAGCTCGCGGTCCGAAATCGCCCCGCAGCGACAGTAAGCAGGTGTAGCTGACTCCCTCGACTTAGACAATCAGCCCGCTCTCTAGGCACCATCCTTGAGTTGACTTACCACCGTCCCCAGGTTACGTGGCGATGGATTTTCAGGAGGCGGAGAGGCTCTATAATGAGGGGAGGACGCTGTGGGACGAGACGAAGTATGAGGCAGCCGCACGAGTATTGAAGCAGGCTGCGCAGATGACCGAGAGCCACAAGGACGACAAACTGTCCCCGAAGAAGAAGAAGGAGCTTCAGGATGTCATTCTCGAAATATGGGACTGGTGTGCCCTCGCCATGCATTCTGCGAGACAGTATGAGAATGCAGTAGCTTGTAATAACCGTAATCTCTCGGTGCGACTTGGCTCGGCAGACTACGGGCCCAGCAACGAAGACACTCTGGATAATAGAAGACGATTAATAGAAAACTACTCCGCCCTCGGTCAGCATGACAGCGCCATTGCAGAGTGCAGAGAAATCTTAAAAGTGGTGGATGGGTCATACGATCGCAACGCCCTCGCCCAGCAACTGTTCGCCAAAGGAGACGAGAAAAGCATGAAAGAAGCCGTCAATATCAATCTTTACACGCTGAAAAGAGACGAAACCAAGCTTGGCAGAAATCATTTTTCACTGTGCAGACCTCGTTACCATCTCGGCGTGGAACTATATAGGCTGGAAAAGTACGAAGAAGCTAGAGATTTTCTCCAGGAGAATAAGTCCATTCTCGAAGGAAATGCACCAGCTGGTGAGTCGAGTGACCATGCATTACTGTTACGTAACACGAAAATGGCGTTGGATAGTAGCATCGCCAAAGCGCACGAAGTGGCCGAAAGAAGCGAAAAAGAGCGACAGAAAAAAGAACGTTTAGAAAAGAAAAGATCAGAGGAAGAAAGACTGGCGAAGGAGCGTTTAGAGCGAGAACGACTGGAGAAAGAACGGTTAGAAAGGATCAGGTTGGATAAGGAGCGAAAAGAGAAAGAGCGAATAGAAAGCGAGAAACGAGAAGCAGAGCGACAGGCCAGAGAAGTTTTGGAAAAGGATAGACGGGAAAGGCAGCGACTGGAAGACGAACAGCGAGTAATAGAGTTATATGGACAAGAAAAAGTGGAGAAGAGCCGACAACATGTAGAGCGAACTGACCCAGGAAAAGAAAAGAGGCTTGAGAAGGAACGTATCGCCAAAGAGCTTTTGAAGCAAGACCAACTAGAGGAAGAATCCAACCGTCTTGCACAAGAACAAAAGCAGAAAGACCGCGAGAAGTCAAGGTTGCAAGAGCAGCAACAGAGACAAAGCCTCATCCAGAAAATTAAGAAAGTCCAATCCAATCGAGATAGATTAGTCCGTTCAGGAAATTCCTTGGGCTTGTCCCCACGAACACACTCGAACTCACTGACAGCTGAACTCGAAAATAGTGGTAGTATAGCATTTCTAGAGCAGCTGTGTAGATCATTGGAGAAAGAAGTCAAAGACTGGAATCGGCTTCTCAAGGCCGATGATAATTCTGAAGCTGGCAGCTCAGTTACATCGGAGGAATCACGAGGTCGACATAAGAGAGCGTCCTCGACTTCGTCGGCACCTACACCACAGCCAAGTCAGCATGAATCTCGAAGAACTAAAGTTCTTTCTCCATCACCGGGAAAAAAACAACAGTCGGCTTCACTTGCGCCACCTTCATCTATCATTGGCGAAAAGGCTCCGTCGGGTAGTGGTGCATCTAGCGGCGGTAATACAAGAAAGATATCGAATGCGAAGCCTTCCACACCAACGAAAACCCAAAGCGAGGCACCTAAGAAGCAAGCTACTAGCCCAGCACTACCAGCCAGTCAAGACAGCAAGGTACCCAAAATAACATATACTGATAAAAGCAATCAAAAACATATAAAAAGATCAAAATCCAATGAGACCATACGATCCAATGATACTGGCCTGCTCCACCCAGAAAAGGGGCTCGAGAGAGCTGCTTCAGTGGATCGTAAGCGTCGCCCTATTTCGGTCAAAGGAAATTTTTTCGGCGCCAATCCATCGCATCCCAGGTATGCTTCACTATTGTTCTCTCGTGCTCGTCTTCTAACCCATCCGACAGCTTTAAAGCAGATCTTTGGTTTAGCAAGCTAGAGCAAACAGCACATAACTACTTAGACAAATACAAGGATTACAAATTCGATGAAAAGCATTACAATACAGTAAAGATTGCCGTTCTGGATACAGGGGTTACGAATTCTCCGACCATTCGAATATCAAAGCGTCGAATTACTTGGCGCAAGGTTGACAGCAATTCTCTAGATCCTAAAGAAGACGAAGATGGGCACGGTACGCAAGTTGCCAGCATCATACTCAAAGTCACACCCTACGCTAAACTTTATGTATACCGCGTTACACGCCGCCAAAATGATGGTATAGAACCGAAGACAGTCGCGGCTGCACTTGAAGATGCCGTGAAGCAAGGTGTGGACATTGTCAACATGTCATTTGGATGGGACTACGAAATCGGTCCAGGACACGATGAACTCCGTGAAGCACTAAAGAAGTGCAGCAGAAATGATATACTCGTTTTTGCAGCTACATCTAATGACGATCTGGAGTCTGTGTCTGGAATGGCCTACCCAGCACGCGCGGATGGTGTTATTGCCATTGACGCCGCATCTTCCATGGGGGAGTGGCTTCCATTCAATCCTACTCGCGACAGCGACTTTAAAACGCACCGTTTCACGGCCCTTGGTGAGGAAATTAAAGCTGATCTTCCAATGCAGCTTGGGGGGAACAAAGAGGGATGGACAAGAATGAATGGCACATCGGCTGCAACCCCTATCGCTGCTGGAATAGCAGCATTGGTACTCGAATTCGCACGCCAACCTCCTCTGGGATATGCTCCTAAAGTAGCCGAGGTTCTCAAACAGCCAAGTGTCATGCGTGAATTATTGGCAGAAGCAGTATCGGTCTCACGAGGGAAAAACGAAGAATATCGCCATTTGGTCCCCAAAAAACTGTTCGACTCCGATGGTGGTGATCCCGGAAGCTGGTATCTAAACACCTCGCCTCGCCATCACGCAGCCAATTCAGTTCTCGCAAATCTGCGTAAAAGGTTTGGCTATACCATTGGAGATCCCATGAATGAGAGGATTCGACTCGAGTGGCAGCGTGCTTTAAGGTGACACTGCTGCACATATGAGGACCTTCAGGCTGTACCTAGGTCCTTTTGGTGCTCAAGAATAAACTCTCGTGCAGGTCCTTACAACGATATTTCAATTGCTTGAACGCGTCATTTTTAGACAGGCTGGAAGGGCTCAAAGTGGTCCGCCGTGCTTTGCACACATTGACCCAATACATTAATAAGCAAAAGATAAAGGAGACAAGCACATCGCCATTGCGAGTAATAATGGTAAGGACAAATCCAAGACCAACAAAGGAACCTACCCAAACTTCACTGATAATTTTTATCACCTATATTTATATATATCAGCAACTCTGTACAACGCAACTTGGCACTCAGATTCATTGAATACTGCCTTCCGTCCCAGAAATGGGAGGTCGTAGTCTGCAGCATCAACTCACTTCAGCTGAACCGAGGGTGTAGCCTTCCTGGCTTCGTCCATGTTGCTCCCCCCAGTGTGCGCCCGGGCGCGATGCCATGCGCCGTAGCTCGTGTGGTTGTGAGATACCGCGGGGCCAAGGAAGGGGGACAAGTAGTGGGAGTGGAAGCTGCGCGCGGGAATAGGCATGAGGTTCGGGCCCTTCTCGTGGTACTACACCCAATAGCCCCTCCGCTACCTAAACGAGAAAGGTTCAGACGAAAAATAGAGGGGAAGTGGGGCAAAACGATGTAGCAATTCAGTCAATATTACAGCTACTGTGACTACTTGTGTCGCTAATTCTTGCGTAGTTGTGTACCGCATACCTCGAAAACTTGTAAGGCGTGCTCAACTGGAAAAAAGACGTGCACCCACTCGGAGGCCGTCTTCGCCGCCCACTCGGCGGTGAGACGCGCCTTCCGAGCGTGGGAGCGATACGTGGCCGACGTGGTGGCGAATGGTGACCGGCGTATGATCAAGGCTGACACCTATGGGACCAACCCACCAGCAGCACTTACCCAAAGTTTTCCAACGATTTTATCGTCTCAAAACAAGTTTTAAGGGATTGTTAGTGTCGGCGAAGGCCCAACAGGCCCCGGCTCGCCTGCTGGCCACGTCCCGGATATACGAATGTAACGAATTATTGAGATGCCCTTTCCGTTGTTTCTTAAAAACGTTGTCCAAGCTAAAAGCCTATCAAGGGTGATTGTTTGAGCTCAGCGTGTTTCTGGTTAGAAAAATCTCGCTTACTGGACGAAATCTTTTCTAGATGTTGTCTTGTCAAGACATTCATCATAATCGTAATAAATCAACGACGAGCTAACTCCTCTAACAACTCGGTACCCTTTTCTTCAACTCGCAAAGTCATGCACTTGAACATGGTGCAGAGTACCGCGGCATTATCCTTTCTAATACACGCCCGTGCGTCTAAAAGATGTGGAACAGGAACACTATAAAGACTTCTATTCCACTAGTATGCTTCGGAACTGGAGCTGGGTTCTGCTTCACTGAAAGGCTCTCTTCAGCGTTCTCAATTACTTATACAAAAGTCTGCACCTCAAGGCTATTTAGACGATTAGGCATAAAGATGTGCATACCCACAGTCATTCAACTGTACAAATGGCATGTAAGCTTCTCATCAACAATGCCTTCATAAGTTCCCGCGACGTGATCCCCGCTCTTACAATTCCCCCTATCCGTGCTATCTAGCCTCTTGTAAAAAAGGCAAATGCTGCGGGAAGTTCTTTTTTACTTTACTTTCTTCAGATCGCCTCCCTAGGTAGGGCCCCAGTG
>Ga0247757_10001586_pt1 | contig 14432 bp, 12 predicted proteins | sample UWRJL126311R4_FD_180929 | JGI IMG/M metagenome (GOLD analysis project Ga0247757, IMG submission 180929) | Plant litter microbial communities from Arlington Agricultural Research Station in Wisconsin, United States - UWRJ-L126-311R-4 | ecosystem: Environmental > Terrestrial > Plant litter >... | reverse complement strand
GATTCGCTTGCAGACGCTACCCTGTAAAGTCAAGTACGAGAGGTTTTGCGGCAGAAAGCGAATGGCACATTTCTATAGGTGGCCCTCGTCGTGCAAGAACTCGCAAAACCGGAGAGCTGGGACCCGCTGAGTGTGGTCGAAGAGGCTCCTGTCGGGCTGCATCAACTATACGATCGCATGGTAGATCAAATCCAGCAGCTTGCGAAGAGAAGCTCGGAGATGTGCCGGTTACTGCTCTCTACCGCCTCCGTTGCGTACCGCCCGCTTCACCTAGCTGAGCTTGGCGGCTTGTGCGAATTACCCGGCCAAGGATCGACGCTAACTAAGAACACGAGAACACTTGTGGCTATGTGCGGCTCGTTCCTTACCATTCGCGATGATCAGGTCTACCTCATCCACCAGTCAGCCAAAGATTACCTAAGCGACGAAGCACGGGCTGCAGTCTTCGGTCACAAGAGCGAGGCCCACTATAATATATTCTCACGGTCACTCAAGATCATGTCCAGTACCTTGAAACGTGACATGTATGGCCTACGTGCTCCCGGGTATCCGATTGATAGAGTTACGACGCCGGCCACCGACCCACTAGCGACAGCGCGATACTCGTGCGTTCACTGGATTGACCACCTCTACGAGTCAACCCTTGACAAAAGCGCAAGATGCGACAAAGATCTACAAGACGGTGGCGCCATTCATGGATTCCTTCAAGCGAGTTATCTATATTGGCTGGAGGCCCTCAGCCTTTGCAGGAGCATGTCGAAAGGAGTAGTGTCAATAGCAGAACTGGAGGCCATTATACATGTAATACCTAGAGCACTATTGTATATATTGAAGAAACTAACATAATTCAGAGAACAGCGGGCGCTACTGCGTTGTTCGGTCTAGCGAAAGATGCGCGTCGGTTTATCATGCACCACAACAAGGCGATAGAGGAGGCGCCTCTTCAGGCATATGTCTCAGCCCTGGTGTTTAGCCCTAGGCTCAGTCTGATCCGGAAGTTGTTCGAGAAGGAGGCACCGCCTTGGGTCTCTATAAAGCCGTCGATGACAGAGAACTGGAGCGCCTGTCTACAGACGCTCGAGGGCCACAGCAATTCAGTCATCTCAGTAGCCTTCTCTCACGACTCGACGCGGCTGGTGTCGGCGTCGGACGATAGCACCGTCAAGGTCTGGGACGCAGCGAGCGGCGCCTGCCTACAGACGCTCGAGGGCCACAGCTATTCAGTCAACTCAGTGGCCTTCTCTCACGACTCGACGCGGCTGGCGTCGGGGTCGAGCGACAAGACTGTCAAGATCTGGGACGCAGCCAGCGGCGCCTGCCTACAGACGCTCGAGGGCCACATCGGTTCGGTCACCTCAGTGGCCTTCTCTCACGACTCAACGCGGCTGGCGTCGGCGTCGCACGATAGCACCGTTAAGGTCTGGGACGCAGCCAGCGGCGCCTGCCTACAGACGCTTGAGGGTCACAGCCATTGGGCCAACTCGGTGGCCTTTTCTCACGACTCGACGCGGCTGGCGTCGGCGTCGCGCGACCACACCGTCAAGGTCTGGGACGCAGCCAGCGGCGCCTGCCTACAGACGCTCGAGGGCCACAGCGGTTCGGTCAGCTCAGTGGCCTTCTCTCACGACTTAATGCGGCTGGCGTCGGCGTCGTACGACAGCACCGTCAAGGTCTGGGACGCAGCCAGCGGCGCCTGCCTACAGACGCTCGAGGGCCACAGCAATTGGGTTAGGTTAGTGGCCTTCTCTCACGACTCGACGCGGCTGGTGTCGGCGTCAGACGACAACACCGTTAAGGTCTGGGACGCAGCCAGCGGCGCCTGTCTACAGACACTCGATATCGGCCGCCCACTTTTCACCTTGTCGTTTAATGCTTCTGGCTCTGGCCTTCTTACAGAGATTGATGCTATCTCTTTTAGTTCTGCATCATCATCTAATATCGCCACTACCCAACAATCTAAAACCCCCCAGTACCAAGCCGCAGGACTAAGTTCAGATAGGACATGGATAACGTATAATTCGCAGAACGTAATCTGGTTACCCTCAGAAAATCGACCTTCTTATTCAGCTGTATCAGGGAATATGGTTGGTATCGGGGTAGGATCTGGAAGGGTGTGGATATGCGACGTTAAGCTTACGAAATGCTGAACTTCGTAATGCTGCTATTAGAAGACTTTAATTTCCTTCTCTTATATTTATCTAATCTCTTTACTGCTAAGGGGGCCGGGGAAAGGCACGAATATATAGCTAAATGGTTTGCCACGTTAAACCTTCTAGACGTCTCTTTACAAACCCCAAGGAAATGCTAGCTTTGCTACGATATATAGAAAAGTAGGCGCGTGCCTTGAGGAACGAAGAGACGAAAGGTCTCTAAGGCATCGCACCCCCCGAAAAACTGCAGCCACACTCTGTACGGCCACAATTTGGCGCCACAATTTTTTTCGATAATGTCGTTTTTCTAAAAAACTGTAATTAATTATACTGCTGATTTGTCCTTTCTCGTTTCTTTTATTTATGACTATTACGGACCCTTGTGTTGAGTTTGATTATTTAAGTATAGTGGAGTAATTTATTAAATTACCTTGTTAGCGTCTTTTATTTCCTGTCCTCGTGACGTGACACGATCACGAGCAACTTCAACTTCGTCTGGTGTAAGAATATGGCACGAGTGAAGAATTGAATGAATTTATTAAGTGTATAGTTCAGTGTAGGTGTCTATGTATAGCAGACATGTTTGACGCCCTTATATAGCGAGAACCCATCATGTGATATAGCCTTGGCTGCTTACATCTGGGGATTACCACTATGCGTCCTCCAACCCTATACTGTCCATGCTTTCCCTAGAAGAATAATGCCTTTGATTTTGATGACTTGCTAACTAATGACTTGCTACCTAATTGAGCTGCTAATTTGAAGACCAGTCCTATGCCTCCGCCTCCCGAATCGTTGCTTCGCTCAGCTCCTCCAGCCTCTTCTCCGCCGCGACCATATTTTATGGCACCGTATTGCTAACGATGTCTCTTTCCCTTACCCTCGATAGCAGCATTATACCCTATATCAACGAACTTCGCGACAACTGCACGTATAAGCTGTACGGGTTATATTAACTTGGAATCCCTTGCCCGCAAACCTACACCGTTCTTATTCCTCGTAACTCCAGCGCAACCCGCTCTAATATCCTGCCTTATACTTTATAATCTATACAGGCGAAAGCGGCCGTGCAGGGTAATCCTCGACGAGTAATATCGTGTTCCTGCCATGGACGTCTCCTCGCGCACTCGATCTTCGAACTTAGTAGGGTAAGGAGGAGGGTTCCGGGCGGTATACCGACGAAGTTGAAGTCCTTCGTCGAGTCTGCCGTGAGAATGATACCGGCAGGCGGGCCGAAGTAGAGGATGGTATCGGCCGAAATACGATGCCCTAGATACGCCTTGTCGATAATCACATCCAGAGCCTTATAATCGGACCCGTTAATAAGCTTTAAGCCTTAATAGGTATTTCGGTTAACAATAACAGGCATACCTGGGACAAACATGAATATAGCTGGTACCGGCACGCTGCTATCGTCACCGTAGCTTAAAACTATAAGCACCTCCTCCTCTGTCGGCTGCCCGCCTTTCCATTTATACTCCGAGATAAAGATCCTCAGCTATGCCTGGTGTTGCTTCTGGAACGACAGCGTCGCCTCGATATTCAAAGTCCATCGGTTTCTATTTAGTAGCGTTACTACCGTAATACCAGATTCCTATAGGATCCGCCCACCCTCTCGGTAGCACGTGCGATTCAACAGGTCCACATCGGTTTAGTCCGCAGTACCTTGTCGGATCCGCGTCAGCAACCGCTGCAGTTATAGATCGCCCGCGGCACGAACCTATTCCTTCAGCATCACGACCGTTGTAAATCTTTTCCAGAGCATGTATGCTTTATCGTGCTGGTGCCTCTGTTCGACTCTAAACGTTTTTCCTTCGCCCTATAGGAAATCGTTGCTGGGAACCAAAATGCTCCGTTCCTGCACCGGCCGGAACTATTTGAAGTCTCCTATAAAAAGAACTATCGGAATCCCACCAAAGTCCTGCGTGCAGCCGCGAAAAATGCACAGCTGCTCGTTCACAGCATGCAGTGTTCTCGCTCCTAGCATACTAATCTCATCTATGACTAGCACGTCTTTCTCTTGCCAGTTCATTCGGCTCTGCCCATCTACGCGAAGACCCGTCGAAGGGGGCACTCGGGTCTGAGCCGAGCCGCTATTAGAAGCTGTGCGGGAGCTATCCACCGAGACGTTACACGCCGCGTGGATCGTTATACCATAGATCCTAGCGGCTGCAGCCCCAGAAGTTGCCGTCACCAGCAGGCGATGCCGCATTCCTTTACTCGCAAATAGCTCAACCAGCGCTTCAATAACCCGAGACTTTCCAGTACCGCCCTCTCCCCCGACAAACTGACAAAGTTGGGGGGTGCCTCTCTCACCTCGATGCACGCGGTCTAGGTGGCGACACAGTAGCCAAAGCGCGATGCTCTGCCTTCGATTTAATGTTAATAACTCGGCCACCTGCCTCCCAGACTCAGAGAATGAGGTGGACGGGCCAAACTGGAGACTCGCCGACGGTCCACTAGTTCGGACCTCCGCTTCCGCGTTTGGTGGCACAATACCGATATCATCCTCCCCGAAACCATTCAATACACGGTATATAGCTGCACCATGACCCTCTGCGTTTGAGTATGCCTATTCCTGGACACCCTGGATCATTCTCTCCCGCGCGCGTGAGGCACCGGATTGTTGAGACTTGATCGACTTCACCTTGTCTTGCCTCGGGACGTCGGCATCCGCCCGTCCGAAGGTCTTGATTGTCCTGGTCGCTGGCTCGCGAACTGCAGTCGCAAGTAAATCTTCGGGCGAGCCCAACGCGACCTGCCCAAATTTACACAGCTTCTGCACTATCAACATCACCTCATTCGAGCCTGTCGTAATTTGGTTAGCACCCATGGTGCTTCTCAACACGTCAATGAGGCGTGTCGCATTGCCGATGTTATCTGGTCTGTACAGTCCCCGCGAAAACTCATCTCCCTCTTCTCCTTCGGCGGTCGCAAAGTCCGTTACACCAGCCGCTGGATCTACTTCTCCAGACTGAGCCGCCCACTACCTAGCATCACAGCTCGCGTCTTCTACAGATCGCTGAAGTAACTGGATGTTTTCCGCGATTGCCGCCAATCTACGGGGCAAGAGTCTTTTCCATCTCTCCCAGATAGCGTTTACGTCGCCAGATGTGTCGGGTAGAAAGTGCTCCCAGGGAACAAACATGGCGAGATGCTGCACTGCTGCCCTGTCATCGCTTAGTCAACTATCTGATTTCAGGACCACCGACTTGGAGCGGTCCGTGCCTCTTAGGATCGCTGGCCATACCTTTTGTGGTACCGTTCATCCTCCTCACCGAAGTCTATGCTCAGGTAGCCATCCAGACAGACAACTGCATGCCCACCCGGTTTCCGCAGCACCTGTACCCACATCTGAGACATAGGCCAAGCCTCTTCAAATTCCAAGTCCCCTCGAGCACCGCTTCCGCCACGTTTCCGCTTAAGCTTCACGATTAACATATAATCGTATAATAAAAGTGCCGCTAGCTTTGGACCACGATGTAGATACGCCTGTATAAATGTGGTTCTTTAGCCCGACTGTTCCAACATCACGGCTTCGTTCACTGCGTCCTCGTTATCTTTACCAACGCTGTGTCTCAGGTGTTCCCACCTTCGAAAGATCTCCCAATAGAGGGACGAAACGTTTAGATACGTCCAGATCTTATTGTGGGTAAATTCCATACTAAAACCCAACAAGTAAGCGGCAACCTCTACCTGCGATAGAGCCCGTTCTGTGAAAATCCTGTTCGCAACCCGCACCAGGAACTGCCGTGTTCTATTCTCCGATCCGGTTCCCGTTGCTGAGTCCCTTGACGCATCGAGCACTTCTGCCGCTGCCGCTGCCCGTTTTCATACTGGATCTTCCAGTTTCGTCGCATAATTCGTCACGTAAAACACTATGGCCATTGTCTTTGTCTGCGTTCCAAGGAAGGAAATGTCGTGATTGTGGCGTAGCCCTACGGAGATGGCTTTATTCCATCGATTCACCATACTGTGGTTGCGTCGAATCTCTAACACTCCGCCTTCTTTGAACCCCGTCTTCTCCACGATTCTCCATGGTGCTTTGAACCTGCAAAGGTTCCTTGTCCTTGCCGGTTTGTTGATGGAGTATTTCACACACGTGGGACTGTGGGTATGTATTTGAGTTGCGCCTGCGCAAAAGTTCGCTTCCTCTTCAAACGCAGCAGAGAATCGCTCCTCATTCTTCAGCATCGACGAGATATCCGATGTCACTGCCCTCTCTGCTCCTACCGCGCAAGATGCCTCTTGATCGAGATCCTATACGATGGGCTCCTGTATTAGGCGAAGATGCTCGAATAGCAGATTCGGATACGGACATACCTCTGTGAAAACAGTGTCTACGTACTGGATAATCCGATCCCGATATGTACGGCTCCCTTTATCTTCAACATCTCTCCAAAGAGAACTTAGACACATGTTTCCATGAACCTAGAGGAGACTATGCAGGTGGAGTGCACCGCGCTCATTCGTCTCTACAGCTCCGAAGTACTGGTTGATACGGCCGAACACGGAAAGCTCCCCTACCTTCATATAATACTTAAAGAACATGGAGATCTCCCGGTGGAAGAATAAAGCTGAGCTGAGGGGGTCTGATATGGCTAACCGCATGCGTTTATACGATATATCCAAGCTTATCAAAAATTCTTCCGCTTCTTTAGAATCCCGGGTCCGATACGCTGCAAGTCTTAGCTTTATAGGGTTCGTAATGTCGTTCGGATTCAGGGTGAACCAGATGGCAGGGATGCCCTCTTGGACTATGAGGGACTTGATCTTACGCCGCATGCCTAGGCGAAGCTCTCGCGATATAGGTTGCTGGAATCTATAAAGCGATAGACTCTGTAAGAGTTGTTTTATAGCCCCGTCGCTCGTCTTCCCCGAAGCGTGTAGCTTGTCTCTAGCGTTTTCTAACCTCTACGCGCTCAGCGATTGCACGATACGCTCTATCTTAGGAAATTCCTTCCTCGTCACACTTATTATGCTGACGCGATGGTTCCGGAACCTGACTAGTATATTAAAAACGAGGAAGGCGAAGACTCTGTGCGTAGCAAATCGACCGCTGTGGCGCTGGAGTACGATTCGCGCCCATACCTTTAGACTTAGACTGCGGGACGACACTACACTCTTTGCCATGATCTCTCCTGGTAAGGAGACCTCTATATAGATACGCCCTACTATGCCCGATATATTCTCCTCGACCTGTCGTGGGCCTCTACCTCTAAAAGGGAACAGCGTCGGGAACGCCTTTGCGAAGAACTATATATCTTTTAGGTCCGTAAAGTCCTCTCCTCGCGAAATAGCGATGTATAGTTCTGATATTTTTATACCTTATACCTCTATAGACGCCGTCTATCTACCTTATTTACCCCTTACTAAGATAGACTTATATGCGAGAGTGTTATAGAGGTATTATAGCTTTTCTATATCTTCTACATTGGGAAGTGCATCTAAAGCGAATATTCTAGAGGTACTAATCTCCTGAACGGCCTTACTATTTCTATTAATACTATCCTCTATCTCCGTATTTCTACGACTTAGACTGATCCCTCCCTCTATCTTACCTTATCTTACTGCTTCCGCCTTGTTTAATATCGCTAAAATTTCCCTAATATCTATGTCTTCCCCGGCTTCAAAGCCCTGCTCCGTTGGTAGAATAAGCTATACCGTTCTTATCTTCTCCTAGGCTGATGGCTCGTTACGTTCTAGGCGATTGTAAACCTGAGAAGGCACTCCGTAAGATACTGCACCCTAGCTCTCTATTTCTACTATATCTATCTCTATATTAGCGTAATATGGGTTGTTCCTTTTTAACTATAGAAGCGCCCTTTTAACGATATAGCGTCTTACCGATAATAGAATTGATAAATCTTTAGGAGCCGGCTTCTCGGCCCCTTACTACGAGACGTAGATCTCGTCTATTACCTTTACCAACGGATAAGGCAAGATACGTATCGCTAGTTCCTGGATATTATTTAGAAATACTGTAATATACCCCTTGACGTGTTTCGGGTACGTAGCGTTCTCCCGATGATCCTTCGAAATATTATACTTTATTATAAAGTTATAATAAGAATTTAGTGCGATGAGTTTCTCCTTAATTAGTAATAAGTCTTTTAATTCGTCTAGGTACGCGTGCTCGCATCGTAACTAGTTGTGTATAATAGCTATAGACGATAAGGTCCTTCTTTTTAAATCCTTTATACACTCTACACATCCAAGGATGCTTTTACTGGATATAAAATAGCTAAGATAACTGAACTAAGACCTATACCAAGCGTAGAGATTTAGTAATATCGACTAGTTACTCTTAAACTCTTCGAGCTCGGCTATAGCAAACTTATAATAGTAGATTATATAGGTTCGAATTAGTAACATATTTACCTTATAGAAGGCGTTATAAAACTTACGTATTATTGCCACCTTTCTCTTATAGGTGATAGGATTATACTATAACCTCCTATAAGACTGTCTCTCTTTCTCTTCGAATTCCTCATCTAACGCGCGTATAATTGCTACGACTTCTTCTTCCTAACTTCCGTTTCTCTTAAGGCTTATATATCTTCTATTATTTGCTCTCCTCGCCCGTTTCTACGACTAATCTTCTATTTTACCCTCTCTTAGCTGTACCACTATTAGAGGCTGGGCCTACTTTCCTAACGACCCTTCTCTCGCGCTCTCCTCTCTATAGTCCCTTTATAAAGTTTTAAAAATATCTACTAACGTTCGTATTTTAATCCTTACCTATAACTAATTCTATTTATCGTTTATATTTAGGGATTCGAAGAGTCTAGCTCTTTCCGTGTCGCCTAACACTCTATAAAATATGGCTTCTCTATTCTCCTATACCATCCGAGCCGAGTTTCTAGAACTATTAACAGGCTCCTTACCAGTAATTTCCGTTCTCTGCTAATATTCTCCCGAACGATATATATTAATAGACTTAGGACCGATAATATATCTACGACTATTATCTACCCTAAGTACTCTCTCATGCACTTGCGTAATACGAGCTACGACTCTAGGTATATCTATTAGATTAATACTAGTAATTTTCGTCTTCTACTAGTAATACCTTAGCTAGTAATAATTAGTACGCGTAGCTACTTTCAACTCCTGTTGCCTAGCCTCTTTAGACGCCTCTTATATAGGTTACAATACTTCTTCTTGTCTTATCCTGTCGGCCGTCTCTTATAACGCTCGAGGAACATCTTTAGATATTAGAATCCCTAAACGAGTACTAACCAAGTTCCCCCTACTTTGCCTATATAGCTCTTCTAAAACTTTACGAAGAGTTTGCCTGGTTTTACCTCCTTCGCCCTATATATATTCAGACATTCTTATACTTAACCTACTAGCCGCTAAATTCCATCGATTATACTCTTTAAGCTTTTAGAAATATTTAGATACTGATTAAGCTCACTCTATCCAATTCGCCTTTAATATTATCGCTTTTCCTGCCCCTTTATATCCAAATCGTCCCTTATAGGGTCGTATTATAACCATCTCTTATCTTTTACTCCTAATATATATGACTAGCCGCTATCGTGGACCTCTATATAACCTTTTTGCTATATAAAAGCTCATCCCTCTTAAACTCTATAGTTACGCCCTACTATAAGCTAGGCTCGGCTCGACTAAACTTTACTATTAATAAAGGGTGACTAACTCTAGGCGTAGATACTACTCCCTCTATAACGTTTAGCTTAGCTTGATCAGACATAACCGTCTATAACGAAGGGTTATCCCTAAATACTATATCCGCGTGGAACCAACTATCACGCGGGCGCTATAATCACTCGGACGCCATTATTATAAAAACTTTACTCTTATATAGATGCTATCTACCCCGCCTCTTTACTATTATAATTATCTGCCTAAGTTTTATATTCCGCTAATACCTCCCTTACCTACTGCATGGAAATCTTCTAAGTTTAATAGATCCCTCGTATTTTATACGTCTTCTCTCTTCTCCTTACTATCTTCTTCCTTCCTCCTAAACCGTCTTCCCTTCTTACGAAAAACAACCTTTATATTTACTGCTTTCCTATATCTCTCTTCTATTCCAGTAAAAAAATTTCCCGCTAAACCGATTTTATAATATCTCTTCTAAATACTCCGTCTAATGATAATGATCCCGATCTAAGCGTGACGCTAGATAGTTAGGGGATTTCAATCGGCCTTATAACTATAATATGCTTTATATGTCTCTAAATCCTTAAGAAGTTCCCCTCTCCTAAGAAACAGTACGTTAAAGGCCTTAACTATAAGGCTATTATCCCTATCTGCTTCTCTTCGCCAGCCTAGATTAAAACTACTAAATACACGGCTCTCCAGCCGCAGACTAATAATAATAACGATGATAACGATATTAACTACGCATTTTTTAGCCTCAACTTGTCTATATATAACTAAGAGGTTATTCCCTCTGACTGGGATGATACTTGGTTCTTTCTATCGGGACAAGTTCATCCCTACGCCCTTACGTAGGAGGTTAACGTAGACGAGGACACTAAGCCTAATAGTAGTATATTCAACTATACTATCGCCCCTTTTATAGTTTAAGATTTAGGGTACTAGCTGTAAGTATATTATTCCAACCTCGTAAGACTTAACTAACTAATCTTGACTAATATTCTAGTATCTCCCTTTAAACGTTAAACTTTGATAGTAACGTTATACCGCTAATTGTTACGTTTACTGGCTTAGTTATAGGATATAGTCGCACCCTTCTCCGTAGCGATCCTCTATTAGACCCGATAGAGATATAGTAGAAGTATTATAGCTTTATCTAGCTCTCTACCTTTATTACCCTAGGTAACTTAACTAGACCTCCTTATCGAAGAGCCTACCAGTTTTAAGCCTTCGTTATCTTCCCTATATACGTTAATCTATGGATAATACGCTGCAAGAAAATGATGGAGAGATAGAATACCCTATTCTAACTAAACACTCTATTTTACTATATAGGAAGGCTCGCCGGTTTCCTTAATTATTATATTATAGTCTACCCACCTAGCCTCGCTTAAGACTACGTCTTTATTATTGTTCCTAAAAACTAGGATTTCTTTACTAAATCCTCTAGAAATACTATATCGACTATATCTCTAATAGCTACTTCAGCGAAGCAATCCTCTACAGATCTATACTTTAAATTTATATCTCTATTAAAGCGTAAATCTAATTAACTTTTAGACCTAGAAACCCCTAAAATATTACCCGACCGTGGAGCAAGTATGACTATATTATCCTATAAGAAATTACCTAAAATACCCTATCGTATACTAACTTGAAATCTAGTATAAACCCCTGCTACTTCCTATACCACGGATGTATCCGGCGTACTTACATCGCCGCTATATAAATACCTACGCATAGAAAATACCCTACCTATATTACTTTATAATAATACTCCCTCCGCTACTACTCTATATATATTATCTTATACTCTTCCTAACGCGCCGCCATATTCTAATAATTGGTTACGTACCAACTACGCTACCAAATTACAACTACCTAGACCCTAACCTGCTTTTACTACAAACCAACTTCTATAATCTACTACTTAAACTCCTACTATTCCCCCTGATAATAGACTATATCGACATCGTCAGCCTACTAAAAAGGTCCTGAATATAGATTAGTCCCTTTATTAACTATAGACATCATATATATATATATATATATATATATATAGTTCACCCATCAATTCCATACAATATCAAAATTTAAAATCACATACCCTCATCTACAAGCCTTCAACTTTATACTCCACACCATGTACTCTATACCTTCGTTCCTCAAGGCTTCTTTAGGCAGCCCGCGCCTCGCGGGTTGCGCTTTCCTGTTATAAAATAAGTGCCTTGAGGAACAAAGAGACGAAAGGCTTCAGGCCCCCACTAAACCAACTTAACTTACGTGAACCCCGCGCCACACTCTTGGCACTCTGACCTGAAATAAAACCTGAAATAAAACCTAAGAATCATGGGAATTGCTAAGCGCCGCTGATCACGTCCTGCCTCGCCGATCACCGCCGCCCTTTACCCTCCACGCTACTCACTGCTTTGGTCTGCAGGAACGGTGTTACTAATATATTCATTAACTTACTAGTTTAGTGAAGGCCAATCCCATGACTCCGTCTCCCAAATAGTAGCCTCGCTCAGCTCCTCCAACCTCTTTTCCACCGCGATCATATTCTCTGGTACAGTGTTACCGACGACATCCCTCTCCCGCACCTTTGATAGGAGCATTATACCCACGAGCGACGAGCTCCGCGATAGCTGTACGGACAAGCTATATAGGTCACATTGGCTAGGGATCGCTTGCCCACAAACGTTCGTCCTCTTAGTCCCCCGCAACTTCAGCCCCACTCGCTCCAAAGTCCTGCCTTAGACTTTATAGTCCGTACAGGCGGAAGCCGCCGTACATAGCAATCCTCTACGAGCAACGTCGTGCCGTTGCTACGGACGCCTTCTCACGCACTCCAGTTTCGAACTCAGTGGGGTGAGGAGGATGGTTCCGGGTGGCATGCCCACGAAGCTGAAGTCTACCGTTGATTCTACGGCGAGCAGAATCCCAGCAGGCGGCCCGGAATAGAGGATGGTATCGGTGGAGATGCGATGGCCCGGATACGCTTCCTGATAGGATCCTTCACTCTAAACCGAACAAGTCGGATATTGGCTTGGCAAGAAATCCGCCATCCTGGCAAGAACTCGATTTCGACAAGGGGTTTGAGTGATGTATGTCATTCTATGCTGGGCACAATAGCTTAAAGTAAACTTATTGAATCGACTTCATATCTGGAACTGGGCCTGAAACTCTTTAACCTCTGGCTTGTTCGCATATACCTAGAGACATAGAGCGTGAAGAGACGTATCAACACACCCCGCGTAAGTGGTTCATCGCTCATGGTGGAAATCCCCTATTTGCTGCTCGATGAACCATGCGATATCCACTTATGCACCAACAGAATCGCCTCTGCAAAGGCCTCTGGAGCTTCCAAGGGGAAAGCATGCCCCACATCATACACGAAATGCTCATGCCTTCCCTGGAACATCTCGCCATGTGCGGCCGTGCCACCTGGCTTCAGTGGGTCCCTTGTGCCATCCAGGGTGACAGCCGGCATTAAAATCTTTGGTCTTGCTGCGAGTTTCTCCTCTAGATCCTGCAGAGCTGGATCGCCATTTGCCGTACCGTGTGCATGGCGGTACGTGTGAACAACGATGTCCACAAAGTCAGGGTTGTCGAATGAAGTTGCTGTCTGATCGTACTCTCTGTCGCTGAAATTCCATGTGGGTGACCACTGCCGCCACAGCATTTTGCATAACTTATGCCGGTGTTGGGACAGGCATTCCCGCCCTCTTTCGCTTTGGAAGAGGTGCTGATACCATTGGACGCATTCTAGCTCGGGATCATTGGGGCTCCGATTGATGACTCTATTATACACATCGTATCCAGCGTAAGAAACAAGCCCAGCAACTCTCTCTGGCCAGAGGACTGCCGCGACGCAAGATGCCAGACCACCCCAGTCAAATCCAGCGAGCACCGCTTTATCGATGCCGAGTGCGTCGAGCAAAGAGATCAGGTCGGAGCCCAGCGCTGCTTGCTGTCCCGATCGCATGGTGACGGTGGCTGATGACAGGAAGCGTGTGGGACCAAAGCCTCGCAAGTACGGGACTATGACCCGAGCACCGCTCTTTTCGAGAATAGGTACGACTTCATCGTAGGCGTGAATATCATACGGGAAACCGTGGGAGAGAATGACAGCCCATCCATCTTGTGGGCCGTACTCGTAGTAGGCGACCCTTAGGACGGTTGTTTCGATCGTTTTGTATGCCATGGCTGTCGTACCATGAGTTCTCATCTGCCAGTCTTTAATTCTTGGAAAATGTGCGTGAAAATCCGGTCTGAGGGTTTCTTTTAACAGAATACTAGCAAAGACGCTTTCTGAAGATCGCGATGCAAATAATTAGTAATTCTGGCGGCAAATTAGTAATGCCTGGCGGCACTAGCAGCAGGCACGGCGTGGCTGGATGCCTAAGACCCCGACATCGTTCAATCTCCACTCGAGCATTCTGCTATCCTCCTACTCTCTACTCTCGCTCTGCATCCCTGGCATCTCGACTGGCTGCGACTCCAGCAACCTCTGGTGCCTGCAACCTCCTTCCGAAAACGCGCCCGCAGTCCATTTACATGGGGACCACAGCCCAAGAGACGTCTACGCATACGAATATGAATCGTCGCTCGCCACGGCAGAAGGACAATAAATAACAATGACCACCAACT
>Ga0247757_10001585_pt1 | contig 14436 bp, 15 predicted proteins | sample UWRJL126311R4_FD_180929 | JGI IMG/M metagenome (GOLD analysis project Ga0247757, IMG submission 180929) | Plant litter microbial communities from Arlington Agricultural Research Station in Wisconsin, United States - UWRJ-L126-311R-4 | ecosystem: Environmental > Terrestrial > Plant litter >... | reverse complement strand
GGCGATGGCCGCCGTCGCCGCGCCGGCGCCCGACGCTCCGCTGCTCGCCGACCGCGCGTGGATCGACGACGCCTACGCCGGCGACGACCTCGCCGCGGTCCTCGCGCGCCTCGCGGCGGGTCCGGAGGCGGCCCGCGCCGCCGCCGCGACCCTCGCCGCCCGCTCCCCGACCGCGCTCGCGATCACGCTCCGCGCCCTCCGCGCGGCCGCGCACGAGGCGTCGCTCGAGGACGCTCTCCGGCGCGAGTACCGCGTCTCGACCCGCGCGCTCGTCCTGCCGGACTTCGCCGAGGGCATCCGTGCGCAGCTCGTCGACAAGGACCGCGCCCCGCTCTGGAGCCCGGCCGCGCTCGCCGACGTCGACCCGGCCGTCGTGTCCGCCGCCTTCGACCCCGTCGACCCCGAGCTGCGCCTGCCGGAGCCCCCGGTACGCTGACGATCGCAGGAGGCCCGATGACCGACAACACCGCGACCTACGAGACCATCACGGTCGAGCGCGACGCCCGCGTCGCGACCGTCACCCTGAACCGCCCCGAGGCGCTCAACGCCCTCAACACGACGCTCGTCACCGAGCTGCTCGACGCGCTCGAGGAGCTGGATGCCGACACCGGCATCGGCGCGATCGTCCTGACCGGCTCCGAGCGTGCGTTCGCCGCCGGGGCCGACATCAAGGAGATGTCATCGCTCGGCTTCGCCGACCTCGCCGTGCGCGAGCTGTTCGCGCCGCTGCAGCGCATCCCCGCGATCCGCACGCCGCTCATCGCCGCGGTCGCGGGCTTCGCGCTCGGCGGCGGCTGCGAGCTCGCGATGTCGTGCGACCTCGTCATCGCGGCCGACACGGCGCAGTTCGGGCAGCCGGAGATCGCGCTCGGCGTCATCCCGGGCCTCGGCGGCACGCAGCGCCTCACGCGCGCGATCGGCAAGGCGAAGGCGATGGACCTCGTGCTCACCGGCCGCCGCATGGACGCCGCGGAGGCGGAGCGCTCCGGCCTCGTGGCGCGCGTCGTCCCGGCCGCCGACCTCCTGACCACGGCGCACGAGGTCGCCGCGACGATCGCCGCGATGTCGCTCCCCGTGGCCTACGCGGCGAAGGAGGCCGTCAACGTCGCGCTCGAGACCCCGCTCGCCGAGGGCCTGCGCTTCGAGCGCCGCAGCTTCGCGGCGATGTTCGCGCTCGACGACCAGACCGAGGGCATGGCCGCGTTCGTCGAGAAGCGGCGCCCCGAGTTCGGGAACCGCTGAACGTGTCGCAGACGGCCTCGACGCCCGGGCGGCGCTGGATCCGCCTCGCCTGGATCATCCCCGTGGTGCTGGTCGGCGCCGCGATCATCGTCTTCGGCGCGCAGTGGCTGCGCTCGCTCGACGGCGTGAAGGCGTTCCTGACGACCTACCCCGGTCACTCGGCGCTGCCGTCGTGGGCGCCGGTCGGATTCCCGGCCTGGCTGCAGTGGCAGCACGGCCTGAGCGCGTTCCTGATGCTCTTCATCCTCCGCACGGGCTGGCTCGTGCGCACCACGCGCCGCCCCGACGCCTTTTTCACGCGCCGCAACACGGGCCTGATCCGCACGAAGGGCCAGCCGATCCGGATCGGGCTGCAGCTCTGGTTCCACCTGACGCTCGACGCACTGTGGGTGCTCAACGGCCTCGTCTTCTACGTGCTGATCTTCTCCACCGGGCAGTGGGTGCGGATCGTGCCCACGCGCTGGGACACGATCCCGAACGCGATCTCGGCCGCCCTGCAGTACGCGTCGCTCAACTGGCCCACCGAGGACGGCTGGGTCAACTACAACGCCCTGCAGCTGCTGTCGTACTTCGCGGTGGTGTTCCTGATGGCGCCGCTCGCGATCCTGACCGGACTGCGGATGACGCCGGGGCTCGCCGGGTGGTGGCGCCGCTTCGACCGGGTGTACCCGCTGCCGGTCGCGCGCAAGGTGCACTTCCCGCTCGCGGTCCTGTTCGCGGCGTTCATCGTCGTGCACGTGTTCCTCGTGCTCGCGACCGGGGCGCTGCGCAACCTCAACCACATGTACGCGGGGCGCGACGACCAGTCCTGGATCGGATTCATCGTCTTCGCCGCCTTCCTCGCGGTCTGCGTTGCGGGCTGGTTCGCGCTCCGCCCGGTCGTCCTGCGCCTGCTCGCCGGCACCATGGGAACGGTCGGGCGACGCTGAGTCGAACCTGAGCGTTCTCGCAGCTTGTGTCCCCCATCGCTTGCTATCACCCCCGCGCGGGGGTATTCCGGTAGGGAGCCGGTATCAGGGGGAGCCCGAGAGGGCCCCGGCTCCACGGGGCGCGACCGGGGGGTCGCCGACCGTGGGAGGGACGTCCGGTTCTTCACACGGCGTCCCTCCGCTCACCCCTGGCGGGTGTCATCGCCAGAGCGTGAGCTTCAGCGCCGCTCCGGGCCGGCACGGCAGAATGGGCGGGTGAACGAGCGCGAACGACCCGAGTCGACCCCGGTGCGGTCGACGGGACCGCGCCCCGCCGGCTCCGCCCAGGTCCGTCCGGCGACCGAGGGCTGGACGCAGGCGCGCGACACCGACGGCCGTCCGCTCCTCCAGTTCGCCTCGCCGCGCCGCACGCAGCCCGAGACGCACCTCGCCGACCTCGATCTCGCCGGTCGCAAGGCGCGCGCGCAGGAGCTCGGGGTGCCGGCCTTCCGCGCGACGCAGATCTCGAACCACTACTTCACGCGCTCGACGGTCGACCCGGCCGAGATGACCGACCTGCCGGCCGAGGGCCGCGAGGAGCTCGTCGCGGCGATGCTCCCGCCGCTCCTCACCGAGGTCCGCCGGCTGCGCACCGACCGCGGCGAGACGATCAAGTTCCTCTGGAAGCTGTTCGACGGCGCCCTCGTCGAGTCGGTGCTCATGCGCTACCCGGGCCGCGTGACGCTGTGCGTGAGCAGCCAGGCCGGCTGCGGCATGAACTGCCCGTTCTGCGCGACCGGCCAGGCGGGCCTCACCCGCAACCTCAGCGCGGCCGAGATCGTCGACCAGGTCGTCGCCGCCAACCGCGCGATCGCGGAGGGCGAGCTCGGCGGACTCCGCACCGACGGCGGCCACGACGCGCCGCGCGTCACGAACATCGTCTTCATGGGCATGGGGGAGCCGCTCGCCAACTACAAGCGGCTCATGACCGCCGTGCGCCGCATGGTCGCGCCCGCGCCGGAGGGGCTCGGGATGTCGGCCCGCCACATCACGGTCAGCACCGTGGGCCTCGTCCCGGCCATCAAGAAGCTCGCGGCCGAGGACCTCCCGCTCACCTTCGCGCTCTCGCTGCACGCGCCCGACGACGAGCTGCGCGACGAGCTGATCCCGGTCAACTCGCGCTGGAAGGTCGACGAGGCCCTCGACGCGGCGCGCGCCTACTTCGAGACGACCGGCCGCCGGGTCTCGATCGAGTACGCCCTCATCAAGGACATGAACGACCACGCCTGGCGTGCCGATCTGCTCGCCGAAAAGCTCAACGCGCGCGGGCGCGGCTGGGTGCACGTCAACCCGATCCCGCTCAACCCGACGCCCGGCTCCATCTGGACGGCGTCGGATCGGCGGACCACGGTCGCGTTCATCGAGCGCCTCGAGGCGGCCGGCATCCCGACCACGCTGCGCGACACCCGCGGCAAGGAGATCGACGGCGCCTGCGGCCAGCTCGCGGCCACGGAGGCCTGAGCCGGCCGAGCGGCCGCGCCCTTACGCCTCGAACGTACCGACGAGCACCGCGCGGGCGATCACGTGCCCGGCGACGGTGAATCCGACGTAGGCGGGCGACGCCTGGGCGGGCAGCCCGAGCGTCGGCACGTCGAGCGCGCTCACCACGAGGAAGTACCGGTGCGGTCCGTGCCCGGCCGGCGGAGCCGCGCCGACGTAGCCCGGCTGACCGGCGTCGTTCGTGAAGGCGACCGCGCCCTCGGGGAGCGCCGCTCCCGCCTCGAGCGATGTGACCGACGCCGGGACGTCGGCGACGATCCAGTGCCAGAAGCCGGACATCGTCGGGGCATCGGGGTCGTACATCTGCACGACGAAGCTCTGGGTCTCGGCCGGGAAGCCGGACCAGCTGAGCTGCGGCGAGCGGTCCTCACCGCCCGGCACGCCCATGGCGCCGGACGCCTGCGCGACGGGCAGCGGCTGCCCGTCCGTGACGTCGGTGCTGGTCAGCTCGAAGCCGGGGACCTCGGGGAGGCGGGAGAAGGGATCGTTCTGGCTCACATCGCGACCTTACGACGCGGAGGTGTCGACGGTTCATCCTCCCAGCCTGGAAGGAGCCTGCGAGATCGGCCGGAGCCCGCATCCCGATGCACCACCGTTAACCTTCACCGCCCACCGTGGACGCCGTGGCGGATTCGGCGCGGTTCCGGCCCGACATCCAGGGCCTGCGGGCGATCGCGGTCGGCGCGGTCGTGCTCGACCACGCCGGCATCCCGTTCGTCTCCGGCGGCTACATCGGCGTCGACGTGTTCTTCGTCATCTCCGGGTTCCTCATCTCGTCGCATCTGCTGAGCGGACTCGAGCGCGACGGCCGCGTGCGGTTCGCCGGCTTCTACGCGCGGCGCGCCCGCCGGATCCTGCCCGCTTCCCTCGTCGTGCTCGTGCTCTCGATCGTGGGCGCGATGATCTGGGTGCCGCCGCTGCTGCGCGCGCAGGTGCTCCAGGACGCGATCGCCACCGCGCTCTACGTGCCCAACTACGCGCTCGCGCTGCAGGGCACCGACTACCTCGCGCAGAGCACCACGCCGTCCCTGTTCCAGCACTACTGGTCGCTCGGCGTCGAGGAGCAGTTCTACCTGCTCTGGCCGGCGCTGCTCGCCCTGATCTGGCTGGTCGGGAGGGATTCCCGCCGAGCGCTCGGCGTCGTCCTGATCGTCGTCGTCGCGTCGAGCCTCGTCTGCGCGATCTGGCTCACCTCCGTCGAGCAGCCGTGGGCGTTCTTCTCGCTGTGGTCGCGCGCGTGGGAGCTGGGAGCCGGCGGTCTCGTCGCCCTCGCCGTCCGCTCGTCCCCGCGGGTGCTCCCGCCCGTCGCGGCCGGGATCGCCGGCTGGCTCGGACTCGGCGGCATCGTCGCGGGAGCGGTCCTCTACTCGGGGGGGACCGCGTTCCCGGGATACGCCGCGATCCTCCCGGTCGGCGCGACGGCGCTCGTGATCCTGGCGGGAGGGAGCCCGTCCCGCTTCGGCCCGGACCCGCTGCTCGGCACGCGGCCGTTCCAGTTCCTCGGGCTGATCTCCTACTCCCTCTATCTCGTGCACTGGCCGATCCTGCAGCTCGCGCAGGCCGCGCACGGGTACTACGACCCGCTGCCGCTCTGGGCGACGGCGCTGCTCGCGGCGGCCTCCGTGCCGGTGGCCTGGCTGCTCCACCGCGTCGTCGAGGACCCGGCCCGGACGGCGCGCGTGCTCGCCGGCGCCCGCCCGCGGCGCAGCCTGCTCGCCGCCGGCGGGGGAGCCGCCATCACCGCCGCGCTGGCGGTCGCGGCCATCGCGCTCACCGCGATGCAGCCGCTGCACGTCGCGACGACGGTCGCCGCGTCCGCCCCCACCGACCCGCCGCGGGTGACGAGCGTCGTCGCCGCCAACCTCACCCCGAGCCTGCGGACGGCCTCCGACGACAACCCCGCGCTCTACGCCGACGGCTGCGAGGTCGGCTACACGCCGCCCACCCCGCACCCGTGCACGTACGGATCCGGCGGCGACACCGTCGTGCTGTTCGGGGACTCCCACGCCGCCCAGTGGTACCCGGCGCTGCAGAGGATCGCCGACGTGCAGAGCGTCACGCTCGTCACCCAGACCAAGAGTGCCTGCGCCTCCATCGACATCGAGCTCAGCTGGGCGGGAGCCCCCTACACCTCGTGCGACCGCTGGCGGGATGCCGTCATCGATCAGCTGCGCGCCCACCCGCCGGCGCTGGTCGTGCTCGCCAACTACGCCAATCCCGACTTCCTCGACGACGCGGACGCCGACGGCCAATGGCGGCGCGGCCTCGAGAAGACGATCACCGAGCTGCAGGCGTTCACGCGCGTCGTCGTGATCGCCGACACCCCGGACCTGCGCGACAGCCCGTCCGTCTGCCTCTCCGCGCACCTCGACGACGCCGACGCCTGCGCGCGCCCCGCGTCCCTCGCGCTCGACGCGCCCGGCCGCGACGCCACGGTCGCCGCCACCAGCGCGACCGCCACCCCGCTCATCGACCTCACCGACTACTTCTGCACCGACGAGTGCGCGCCCATCATCGGCAACGTCCTCGTGTACCGCGACTCCCACCACATCACCGCGACCTACGCCGCCGAACTCGCCGCCCCCCTCGCCCGCCAACTCGTCCCGCAGATCCCCACCGGTTCGGGCTGACGCCGGGCCCCACCACGTGGTGCTCGCGCCGCCCCTTCTCCTCAGGGCCCCCGGCGCGTCGCCCCGAGCTACACGGAGGTGAGCCGAGAAATGGCCGCGACCGGGATGCCGATCCAGGTGGGCCGGTGCCGCGCCTCGTACAGGGCCTCGTAGACGGCCTTGTCGAGCTCGAACGCCCGGAGGAGCGCCGCGGGTTCGAGGGAGTCCGGGCCCGCCTCGTCCCGGTACCCCTCGAGGTACGCCGCGCGGGTCGCCTCGCCCCAGGCGGCGGCGTGCCCGCCGTCGGCCGCAGCGGCGTAGTCGATGGAGCGGAGCATGCCGGCGACGTCGCGGAGGGCCGGCTCCGGCGCGGTCCGCTCGCTGAGCGCGCGGAGCGGTTCGCCCTCGAAGTCGAGCACGACCCAGCGGTCGTCGCGGTGGAGCAGCTGGCCGAGGTGCAGGTCGCCGTGGATGCGCTGCAGCGGCGGCCACGGGATCCCTGCCGCCTGGTCGTAGGCGGCCTCGATCGCGGGCTGCGCAGCGGCGATCTCGGGGACGGCCGCGGCCGCCTCGCCGAAGCGCGAGCGCCAGAGCGCGGCCTGCGTGCCGATCTGGGCGGCGCCGGCGAGCTCGGTCGGGAGCCGCTCCGCGAGCACGGCGTGCATGCGCGCCGTGACGGAGCCGAGCGCGCGGGCCTGCTCGCCGAGGTCGGCATCGGAGGCCGCAGCGCGGGTCGCGAGAACCCACCCGTCGGTGGCGCCGCGCACGAACTCCTGCGCGATCGCGAGGTGACCGCGGCCGGTCGCGCCGGTCGCGTCCGGCCAGTCGGCGGCGAGCGCGCCCGCGAACCGGGGCACGAAGTCGGCGCCCGCGTCGCTGAGGACGCTCTGCAGTTCGACGTCCGGGTTGTCGCCGTGCTGGACGGTGCGGAACAGCTTGACCACGAGCTCCGTGCCGTCGGCGAGGCCGGCGACGATGGAGGTGTTGGTCTGCTCGCCGCGCAGCACCGTGGCGCGTTCGACGGTCCCGTCGACCCGCATGGCGGCGAGGAGCGCGGCCGTGAAGCCCGGATCCTCGATCGTCTCGGCGTCGCCGCCTGCCGGTCCGCGCGCGGACTGCCGCACGGGACGACGCGGGTCGGCGTCGTCGACCGCCAACACGAGGGCGTAGCGGTCGTCGAGACGGATCTCCGCGAGCACCGACTGCATGGCTCCAGCTTGGCCGAGCATCGGCGGCCGGGACGCGACGTCCAGGGGATCCCAGGCCTACCGTCGGGTCATGTCCCGCGTCCTCATCTTCGGCGGCCACGGCAAGGTGGCCCTCCTGCTCGCTCCGATCCTCGCCGCGCGCGGCGATACCGCGGTGGGCGTGATCCGCGACGCCGCGCAGGCGGATGCCGTGCGCGCCTCGGGTGCGGAGCCGCTGGTCGCCGATGTCGAATCCCGCGACCGCGACGGCATCGCCGCCCTGCTCGACGGCGCCGACGCGGTCGTCTGGTCCGCGGGCGCGGGCGGGGGGAGCGCCGAGCGCACCTACGCCGTCGACCGCGACGCCGCCATCCGGTCGATGGAGGCGGCGGAGCGGGCCGGCGTGCGCCGCTACGTCATGGTGTCGTACTCGGGATCGCGCGCCGACCACGGCATCGCCGAGGACGACTCCTTCTTCCCCTACGCCGAGGCGAAGGCGGCCGCCGACGAGCACCTGCGGGGGACCGGCCTCGACTGGACGATCGCCGCCCCCAGCCGCCTCACGCTCGAGCCCGGTACGGGTCGCATCGCCGTGATCCCGGACGACCGGATCGGCGAGCCCAGCCAGGTGCCCCGCGAGGACGTCGCCGCGGTGGTCGCCGAGGCGCTCGTACGGCCCGCCTCGGTCGGCCGCACCCTGCGGTTCTCGGGAGGCGACACGCCGATCGCGGAGGTGCTCGACGCCCCCCGTTGAGGTGGCGTCCGCGGCGCGGATGTCCGTGGTGGCGGGCATCATGAAGCACGGAGCCCGACACGCCGGAATCACTACATCTAGTGGAATGACATCGATGGGATTCCCGTTATATAGTGAAGACCCCGCGAGGCACCGGCCCCGCGGTCCGCAAACCAGAAGGGGGTCCGAGATGAACGAGCTCGATTCCGTGGGCGGGTACAGCGTGCCGGTCGATCCGATGGACGACCTCCAGTGCGACAGCTGCCAGTAGGCAGCACCCAGACCACGCGAAAGGGCCCGGCGACGATGTCGCCGGGCCCTTTCCATGTCCTTCTCCTCGTGCGCACGCCCCTCGGTAGGCTCGAACCGTGGCAGTGAACCCCGATCTGGCCGGGCGGACGTATCCGCCGACGCCGCCCTTCCGCGTCGAGCGCGAGAAGGTGCGGGAGTTCGCCGACGCGGTGTTCTCGACCAGCGCGCTCAGCCGCGATGTGGTGGCCGCGCGCGCCGCCGGGTACGCGGACCTCGTGGCGCCGCCGACCTTCCCGATCGTCATCCAGCAGCGCACCTGGGACCAGCTCATCGGCGACCCGGAGGCCGGCATCGAGCTCTCCCGCGTGCTGCACGGCGATCAGCGCTTCCACGTGACCCGCCCCATCGTCGCGGGTGACGAGCTCGTCGCGACGCTCACGGTCGCGTCGGTCCGCATGATGGCCGGCAACGCCATGGTCACCGCGGAGACCGTCATCACCGACGGTGACGGCGCGCACGTCGTCACCGCGACGTCCGTGCTCATGGTGGGGAGCGGCGAGTGAGCGACCTGCAGCTGGGTCAGATCGTGGCCGAGCGCGACATCCATCTGACCCGGGAGGCGCTCGAGCGCTACGCGCAGGCGTCCGGCGACCTCAACCCGATTCACCTCCGCGACGACATCGCGCAGCAGATGGGCCTTCCCGGCGTCATCGCGCACGGGATGCTGACCATGGGCCTCGCGGTCCAGCCCGTCGTCGACTGGCTGGGCGGCGATCCGCGCACGATCCTCGACTACCAGGTGCGCTTCACCCGCATGGTGCCGGTCGACGCCACCGACGGTGTCGACGTGCACGTCGAGGCGAAGGTCGGCGCGGTGGACGACCCGCTCGGCACGCGCATCGACCTCACGGTGAGCGTGGGCGGCGCCACGGTGCTCGGCAAGGCGCAGGTCCGCGTCGCTCCGTGAACCTCGCCGATCTGACGACCCTCCGCGTCGGCGGCCCCTCCGGCCGGCTCGTCGAGGCGACGACGCGCGACGAGCTCATCTCGGCGACCGCCGATCTCGGGCCCGACGACCTGGTGCTCGGCGGCGGATCGAACCTCGTCGTCGCCGACGCCGGCATACTGGGCACGGTCCTGCGCGTCGCGACGCGCGGCATCGCGGACCCGGCGCCCGGCGTGCTCCGGGTCGAGGCGGGGGAGTCCTGGGACGACGTCGTGCAGGCCGCGATCGCGCGCGGCTACGCGGGCATCGAGGCGCTGAGCGGCATCCCCGGCTCGGCCGGCGCGGCCCCGATCCAGAACATCGGCGCCTACGGCCAGGAGGTCGGCGCGAGCATCCGCTCGGTCGAGGTCGCGGAGCCCGGCACCGGCCGCATCGCGCGCGTCAGCGCCGCCGAGCTCGGGTTCGGCTACCGCACCAGCGTGTTCAAGCAGGGCGTCCCGGCCGTGGTCCTCGCCCTCGAGTTCGCCTTCGACGTGACGCCCGACAGCCTCTCGCGCCCGATCGCCTACGGGCAGCTCGCCACGGCGCTGGGCGCCCGGATCGGCGAGCGGCTGCCGCTGCCGGTGGTGCGCGAGGCGGTGCTCGCCCTGCGGCGGTCGAAGGGGATGGTGCTCGACCCGCACGATCCGGACTCGGTGAGCGCCGGCTCCTTCTTCACCAACCCGATCGTGACCGAGGGCTTCGCGCGCGAGCTGCCGGCCGATGCGCCGCGCTTCCCGCAGGAGCCCGACGAGCCGGAGCGCGTCCTCCCGCTCGGCAGCGACATCCCGCCGCTCGCCGCCGGCGGACCACGCCACGTGAAGCTCAGCGCCGCGTGGCTCATCGAGCGGGCGGGGGTGCGGCGCGGCTTCGCGATCCCCGGCTCCGGCGCCGCGATCTCGGCGAAGCACACCCTCGCGATCGTCAACCGCGGCGGCGCGACGGCGGCCGACATCCTCCAGCTCGCCGACTACGTGCAGACCCGCGTGCTCTCGCAGTTCGGCGTGCGGCTGCAGCCGGAGCCGACGCTCGTCGGGTTCGACGACGAGAGCGTCTGATCCCGGACTGCTCAAGTTTGAGCAATTAGGCTGACGCCATGTCCGCGCTGACCACCCGCATCCTCGTGCTCGGGGTCGTGAAGGTCGGCGGTCCGGCCAACGGCTACCAGCTGCGCCGCGAGCTCCTGAGCTGGGACGTCGAGCGGTGGGCCCAGCTGAACCCGGGCTCCGTCTATTCGATGCTCACGACCCTGGAGGGGCAGGGGCTGATCGAGAAGCACGAGCTCGCGGCGTCGGGGAGCGATCGTGCGGCGACGGTGTTCACGATCACCGACGCGGGCGAGCAGGAGCTGGTGCGGCTCGTGACCGAGTCGCTCGAGCAGGTGCCGGAGTCGGGCGATCCGCTGCCCCTGCGGGTCGCCTTCAACTTCGCGGCGTTCCTGTCGCGGACGGAGTTCCTGCGGGCGGCGCGGGCACGGCGCGAGAGCATCGTCGCCGCGCGACCGCGGATGGACGAGGCGATCGAGCAGCTCGCGCGGACGCAGACCGCGCCGCCCCACGTCGGACTCGAGCTCGGACTGGAGGCCCGCATCCTCGACGCCCAGATCGACTGGCTCGGCGAGATCATCGAGCTCGTCGAGGAGGGCGGCCTGTACTTCGTGGGCGAGGACGACAGGGTGACGTGGGCCCCGGCTCCCGACGACCCGGGCTGGCGGATGATGGCCGAGCGTCAGCGGTACGTGGAACGGTTGGGGCGCAAGGGATGAGCAGTACCGGTTGACATGAGTTGGTCAAGTTTGAATAATCAAGCTTGATCAGTCCGACGATCAGGAGGTCACGTGATCCACGCCCGAGGGCTCGCGCGCAGCTTCACGACGCGCAAGGGCCGCGAGAAGTCCGAGGTGCACGCCGTCGCCGGCGTCGACATCGACGTGGAGGCCGGCGAGATCGTCGGGTTCCTCGGCCCGAACGGCGCCGGCAAGACGACCACGCTCCGGATGCTGACCACGCTGCTGAAGCCGACCGCCGGCTCCGCGACCGTGGCCGGCTACGACGTCGCGACGCAGCCCGAGCTCGTGCGGCAGTCGATCGGCTACGTCTCGCAAGCCGGGTCGACCCAGCCCGAGGCGCGCGCCGGCGAGGAGGTCGTCGACCACGGGATGCTCTACGGCATCCCGAAGGCGCAGGCCACCGCACGCGGGAAGGAGCTCTTCGGGCAGCTCGAGCTCGACGGGCTCTGGGAGCGCCAGCCCAAGGCCATGAGCGGCGGCCAGCGTCGCCGGCTCGACATCGCGATGGGGCTCGTGCACGATCCGCAGCTCGTCTTCCTCGACGAGCCGACCACGGGTCTCGACCCGCAGGCGCGCGCCAATCTCTGGACCCACATCTCGGGCCTCCGCACCGAGCGCGGCATGACCGTGTTCCTCACGACCCACTACCTCGACGAGGCCGACGCCCTGTGCGACCGGATCCTCGTGATCGACCACGGCGAGATCGTCGCGGCCGACACCCCCGACGCGCTGAAGGGCCAGGTCGCGGGCGACCTCGTGGAGCTCGTGGTCGGCGACGCCGCGCACGCCGCCCGCGCGGCGACCGCGCTCTCCGCCCTCGCGCCGGGCGAGGCGGCGGCCGTCGACGGCACGTCGGTCTCGCTCCGGGTGCCCGGTGCCGGCTCCCGGCTGCCGGGGCTGGTCCGCGAGCTCGACGCCGCGGGCGTCGTCCTGGCCTCCATCGACGTGCGCCGGCCGACGCTCGACGACGTGTTCCTCCACCTGACCGGCCGCTCGCTCCGAGAGGACGCCGCCTGATGTCCACCGTCACCGCCGCTCCGCCGGCCATCCGCCCGCAGACCGTCTCGTTCCTGACCGCCACGCGCATCGTGTTCTGGCGGCAGCTGCGGATCGCGCTGCGCAATCCCGCCTGGGTGATCATCGGGCTCGTGCAGCCGGTGCTCTACCTCGTGCTGTTCGGACCGCTCCTCGAGCCCCTCTCGAAGAGCTTCGGCGTCGACAACGCCTACACGATCTTCGTTCCGGGGCTGCTCGTGCAGCTCGGCATCTTCGGCGCCCTGTTCGCCGGGTTCAGCCTCGTCGCGGAGTGGCGAGCGGGCGTGATCGAGGCCGAGCGCGTGACCCCCGCGAGCCGCACCGCGCTGCTGTTCGGCCGCATCCTGCGCGACGTGCTGCAGCTGTTCGTGCAGGGCGTCGTGCTCATCGCGCTCGGGTTCGCATTCGGGCTGCGCGCGTCGATCGGCGGGATGGTGTTCGGCCTCGTCCTCACGCTCCTGCTCGGCGCGTCGTGCGCCGCCGCGTCGAACGCGCTCGCCCTCGTCACCAAGAGCGAAGACGTGATGGCGCCCGTGATCAACTCGATCGCGCTGCCCGTGCTGCTGCTCTCCGGCATCCTGCTGCCGCTCACCCTCGCCCCGGACTGGCTGAAGGTGCTCGGCGACATCATGCCGACGCAGCACATCGTGGCTGCGATCCGCGCGGCGTTCACGGGCGACTGGGGCTGGGAGATCCTCTGGGGCTCCATCTGGAGCGTCGTGATCTTCGTCGTCTTCATGTGGATCGGCACTCGCACCTTCCGCAAGGAGAACGCCTGACGGCTCTCGATAGCCTCGATCCCGTGAGCGAGATCGTGGTCGTCGGCAGCGCCAACATGGACCTCGTGGTGCGCCAGCCCCGGCTGCCGCACCTCGGCGAGACCATGTTCGGGTCCTCGTTCACGACGGTGCCGGGGGGCAAGGGCCTCAATCAGGCGGTCGCGGCCGCGCGCGCCGGCGGCTCCGTCGCCTTCGTGGGCGCGGTCGGGGACGACGTCTTCGGCGGGCAGCTGCGCGATCAGCTCGCAGCCGACCGGATCGACGTGACGACCGTCCGCACCGCGCCGGAGGCGACCGGCACGGCCCACATCTCCGTCGTCGACGGCGGCGAGAACAGCATCGTCGTGGTCCCCGGCGCGAACGGGACCACGGAGGATCTCGACGCCGCCGACCGCGCCGCGATCGGCGGCGCACGCTTCGTCGTCGCCCAGTTCGAGCGGCCGCCGGCACTCATCCGCGCGGCGTTCGAGGCCGCGCGCGCGGCGGGTGCGACGACGGTGCTGACACCGGCCCCCGTGCTCGACCCGGGGGATCTGCTCGACCTCGTCGATCTGCTCGTGCCGAACGCGGGCGAGGCGTGCGAGCTGGCCGGCATCGACGACCCGACGGAGGCGGCGCGCGGGCTCAGCCGACGCGTCGGCACCGTCATCATGACCCGCGGCGGCGACGGAGCGCTCATCGCGCGCGACGGCGGGATCGTCGGCGAGGTGGCGCCTCGCCGCGTGGAGCCCGTCGACACGACCGCCGCGGGCGACACGTTCGTCGGGGTGCTCGTCGCGCGGCTCGCGGCCGGGGATGCGCTCGAGGCGGCGGCGCACGCGGCGTCGGTCGCGGCCTCCGTCGCGGTGACGCGGCCCGGTGCATCGAGCTCGATGCCGACCTGGGACGAGGTCGCCGCGCTGCTCTAGCTCGCGGGAACGCCGCGACGCCCCCGCGGATGACCGCGGAGGCGTCGTGTGGAGTTTCGAAGCCGGAGTCGCCTTGTGCTTGGGGGGCCGGCGACTCCGGCCTCGACCGGGTCACGTGCGCGCTAGACGACCGGAGTCATCCGACGGCGCTTGTAGCCCTCCCGCACCAGATAGGCACCCGCTGCCAGCAGTGCGAGCATGGCCGCGACGAGGGCCCCGATGGAGAGGCCGGTGGTCGCGAGTCGGTTGACCGTCGGGATGGACCCCGACGGGATGAGGGTCCCGGGACCGCACGGGGCGACCGTGCAGGTGGCCGGGGTGCACGAGCTGCCGGTGCAGCTCGGCGGGTTCACCACGGTGGTGACGTTCGGGCCGACCGTGGCCTGGGCCAGGTTGACCGTGGCGAGGCTGGAGCCGCCGACGCCGCCGAGCACGGTCACGCGGACCGC
>Ga0247757_10001584_pt1 | contig 14438 bp, 16 predicted proteins | sample UWRJL126311R4_FD_180929 | JGI IMG/M metagenome (GOLD analysis project Ga0247757, IMG submission 180929) | Plant litter microbial communities from Arlington Agricultural Research Station in Wisconsin, United States - UWRJ-L126-311R-4 | ecosystem: Environmental > Terrestrial > Plant litter >... | reverse complement strand
TATGTGTACGCAGTGGCAATCATAATACATGTTGTTCAAAATATGCCGTCTTTTGTGAGGGTGGCGGGTTCTCGGCCAGGTGGCCGAGAACCCCCTGTGGCCGAACTCCATATGGCTTAGCTTAGAGCATGGGCAGCTAGCTAAGAGAGCCGGAAATGGTAAGCGCATTTTACCCCACCTTTTAGCGGCTTCTAGCAGCAGTATCATTCGATATTCACATGCCTCAGACTGGGAAATCAGATAGATTGACGATGCCATACAAACGGAGTGCAGATATTCTTGTAAATGAAAGCATGACATATAATAGAGAATGAATGAGAGGTGCGCTTGCGGTTGTAAGATGCATTGATTAGTATTGGACACGAGGAGTCTAGTTGAACTAGCTACCGCCATGGGCACGATCCCATCCAACCAAGTCAATAGGGTCATGGTATTGATCTTGTCATCGAAAAACCGGTCCTCCCATAGCTATTGCCCATCTAATAGACGTTGGAAAACGAAAGCCCGAACCCCGTCAGATAACCCACGGGCTTCAGAGATGCAAAGTCGCAATGCATACAAATCAGATGTGTCTTTTTTGACATTTTCCAACTTGCAAAAGGACCTTGTCATTGGATGGTTGATAATCCGAGGGAACTTTCCATAGCCATCGATTCGAAGGTGCATGTTAGAGTCCTTGTTCGTGTTAAGACAGTCTACTATAGGTTTTGTTACCAATGAACAAAATTCACAATCTCGCTGCTCAAGAAGATCTTCAAAGTATCCCAGGGGTAACGGGGACAATGTATCACGTCCGCCTGTATCGCCCGAAGGTGCGAATATTTTTAGACCGTCTCGAAATGCTGGTTCGCTATCTGTAAAGGGATCCTGACGTTGCTTTTATATTCCATGGCTACGTTAGCTTTCGACTAGATTGAATTTGAAGAGCCAGTCAAAGCTGATCTGCCTATATGAATCACACAACTTGCGCAATTGCGATAATCGGTGAGCCTATAGACTTGCGACTAGCCATGGCCGGAGATGATTATGTGACATCTATTGGAATTAGTACATGATTTGGACCAAGACATGCCTCTTACGCAATCATTGTTTCGAAGAGGGTTCTATATTACAATAAATCTTTCTCTTTGGTAGCCAGTAGACGAAGCAAAAGCGTCTAACGCCGTCTCAAGTGGTTGTCTCTCAACCTGCTGGCTCTTACTTTGCATGACGTACACCCTAGCAACGCACGGCGACAAAAAAAGGTCTCGGAATTCAAAGCGAAGTGGAAAAACTGGGACAGCGAAGAAAGCAGCTCACATTATCAAGAGTGAGATGGAGGAAGAGACTTGATGTCGTGAGTCTTGACGCATCTGAAAGTGTTAATCGCTTTGGTGGAAATACAAATATATTTTGTCGCATTGAGACCGAGCTCACCCTCCTTGAATCTTTACTACTCAGCAACTTTTTTCGTAAATTTGACCGCCTAAACATCCTTCTAGCCGTCTACTAATTTCTGGAGTAAGGCATCCACGTGAGGTGACCTAGATGCGTTAGCTAGACCGTTACGCCGACCCCAAGTAGTCAGGCCCTTCCGGCTTACCTGCTATGCCTTGTTGCAGGCTATAGAGCGGAATTATATCCTCATTCTCCGAGGAAACCTAGAAGACATGTGCATTGGCAGCGATGCGGGGGAAAATTCTACTTTTTAGAAGAGGGATCCACACTTCTGAAGAAAGTACCTGACCAAGATTTGAGGCATCGTCTTATAGCACTTCTCCGAGAGGGACTTCAGAATAGGATCTTTATCTTTTTAGTTGCGAGCGAGGGGACACGAAGCATATAGGAGTATATTTTGCATTTTACAAAAGTTGACAACGCCCCTTTGTTGGCACCAGGGATGAAGCTGTACAGAGTGGATGCATACTAGCACACATCACCATCTTCAATATCCGATTGGAAACACGTACCTTGATCTGGTTACTAGCTGAGGGGGTCCTTGCGTACTCTTTCGTCTCCCTATAATGCCGCACCCCAAAATTATTTACTCTTTGACCTTCGTTGAACATTTTTGCAAGGACAAGCCATAGGTTCTTCCTGCTGTCTAATCCATTCCCTGGCCTATGAAAAGACAGGAGATCCACATACTCTAGGTCAATAGCAACTATAGACGCTCTCCGTGCCGCAGATGTCTCTGTAAAGGAAGGACCCGGCCCCATTATTTTTGTTGTGATGAATAATCCCTTACAAGCATCAGCAGACTCGTTCAAAGCTTTGCACTATTCCTTCTCATTTCGAAAGATCTACGCAATGTCAAAATGTCGATACCTGGCATTAAGCGTCGCATGAATAGCTGTTGCTATTTCTGATGGCGCCGTCTTACACACACCCAGGCCAAGACTAGGTATCCCTGTAGATCCATTGGCAAGTGGAAAACGACTTCGTGTAGAGAGCCTCGGTATGATCACAGCATCGAGTAATCGGTCCTTGAGGGTAGGGAACGGGAACCTTTGGCGGGAGTTATTGACCTATGACATGTTCGTCTATTGAACGTTTAAAACAAGAAACAGGAAGGGCTTACGTTATTCCTCCTTGAAATCGTATGAAACCGGTTAAGATCCTTCTAGATAGGACCCTGTCTCGTAACAAGTCCCTCTGGGTCCTTCCATCATGATCCCTGTAGCCCGATGCAGTTCCCCCACACGAGACAGTATCTATGTCATAGCACCCTGATGCAGCTATCTTAGTCGACGTCTAGCACCGGAAATGCTTCTTAGCTTGGCTAGAGCAATATGTTGAAAGTCTGCACGCGCCGCAGCCGCGCCGCACCTGCGCAGCACTTCTTATCGCGCCATTTGTGCTTACCCGAAGAGATCAACACATGCATGCCTGCTCTAGAAAAGATGATATCCGGTTCAGATTGGGCACTTCGGTTCCGTATATATCACCTCGTACCATGCTTTCCGCATCTAAGGCCGCGTATCACACTATACCTGGTCCCATTTCCAAAGAGCGTCCCGCGAAGCAAGTCCAGCCCTGAAGGTAAGCAAAGTCAAATTGGAACGAATACCACAATTTTTAGTCGCGCAAAATAAGGGATATACATTAATCATAGAGGCTTGTCACCCTCTCTTTAATGGCCAGATTACCGACTCTTAAAACTGAGCAGCATCTTCCTGTCAAGGTTGCAACCCCACTCGTCCAAACGGTATCTAATCATAGTGTCGCTATTCCAGCTTCGCAATCGGTATTTTCAGCCAGAAGAAGATCCATTTACGCTTAGATTTGTGTCCATTTTCCTCGGTGGGAGCGTTATCAATCGGTATGGTTTAGCTCAGATTGTACACCAAGGTAGTGATTGGGATGGCTTAGGTATGATGCGTACCAAGAAGGATATCCTAGCTCTCCTGCGCGATAGATGGGCTAATTTCGGCGCTTTGCTGGGCGTCGACAAGGAAGATGGGACGGAAACATCTGTTGGAAATCGCATTCTGGCATGTGGAGCAGTAGCGTTTGCGCTAGTGCGAACTAGCGCCTTCTATATAGCTAGCTTCTGCATCATAGGTTAACACCAACTTCATCAACATCGTGGGACGTGAGTTGGTACTTACCTTGGCCGACGTAATGGATGTATAGGATACGGTATCCGGTTTCGATGAAGCATGATGCGACACTGTGAAGACAAAGCCGGGATACTGTTACAGCAGATCATGCTTTTTCTCGTAATCACTTTTCTAGTTTTGACTTTGGTCTCTTACTAGGGCCTTGGCGATCCCCTTAGTCAAGATTTCAACATCACTGAACATAACACTTTTTCCCTCTAGCCTACCATACGCGTTAAAAGGCCAGTCATGCTGTTTCCTTGAGCAACGACAGGATCTCGTCGATCATGGTGGGCGTGTTTGGGCCGTAAGTTCGATCAAATTGGATAGAAAGTGGGACGATAGCGTAGAGGCTAAAAAGGATTACGAGATTCAAGCAGATGAACTTGAATCTATTCTCTAAGAAGTTGGTTTGGCCTTCGACTGGGTACAGTCCAACAAGAGGATGAGACAGATTGGCAGCCCAAGTGATGGGATGCAGTGGCGGCTACCAGTGTGCTACGTACCTTGTTATCGTCTTGATTGCCCATACCCAACTATAAAATGATGATAAGAGGTGTGGTGCGTGGGATAAAATCATCCATAAAACTTCGCCGTGTAACACGAACTCGATCTAGACGGTAACGGTATCCAAATACAGATGGGCGATAAAGCCATGGCCAAAGTACCTTTCCATAGATCTAAATTGTCAGCTACCTTGGAATATTTTGCCTTGCAAGGCGATTTATTAGTAGAATTCTACGGTGGGCGCTTCTTAACAAGGTTTAAGTATAAGATAATATAGTACGAATCTCAGATATACGCGCCATCACGGCTGGAGGAGGTATTTTCTCGTGTTTTAATAAAGGTAGGACCGTAAAACTTCATGGCTACAAACTATATGATACTTTATTAAATAACGAAATAAGAATAAAATTTAGCTATATAGTATTCATAAATCTGTTGATAGATAGAGTGGTAAGTAATAAATATTCGAGTCATTGTATAAAAGAGGAAACACTATGATTGTTACGCTCTTCTGGTGTACTTGGGTCAAACCCTTATTTTACAAATTCAATCCATCTATCGATATATAGTAAGAGATGCCTAGTTACCTTTTCATCGCAACGAACATATGGCAGTATAATAATTTCTTTATAAGGGGTGAGGGCTTAGCGTTAAGCCTACTGCATAGGCCTTCTTTCTATGATAATGCCTGCTGTTATACAATGATATCGAACGCGACACATCCATAAGGATGGTTGCCGTCATTTCATAGTTGTTTATCGAACTGATACTCGTTGGTGCTATGCATGCACGAGTGATACGATGAGCGTCTACAAACGCTCCAAGGCAGCGGGACCTCTTATTCTTCCGATCCATTGCCACCCTTTCGGTGAAGCCACATGTCTGCTCATGCCTAGGCTCGTCTTCGAGCCGCCGCCCAACTTTCGAGCTAGGAACAGTATCGCGATCGTCAGCGGGATAGCCGTGCAAAAATACCAGCCAAACGTCGTCTTCAATGCAGGTAACTCGTTTTGCATGCTGAATAATCCGGAGACAAAAGTCAACGGAATGAAGATAGTAGCAAGCCAGGTCAACCGAGCCAGGTTGTGATTCTCCTGCAATCCGCGTCGAGAATCTTCGATGGACATTTCCGACGTGACGACCGATGTTAGCCTGTCGGTGCGAGCCTGTAACTCGTTCAACGCGCTCAGAACGCGTTGGTATTCGGCAGCGATGTCCTGGAACCCGTCGTTTTGGGCACTCGTGCCCGGTTGTGCCACCGACGAGAGTCGTGCAGCGGCGGGAAGCGCCTGTTCCAGTGTCTCGGTCACCATCTCACGGAAGACGGGCAGCATTCGGCGCCAAGTGTGCAAACGCTTCAGTGAAGTATCGATGACATCGCCTTTGGGCCGGAACCGATCTGGTTTTTCCAGCTCCCATTCGATCTGTCCCAAGCGTGCTTTGGCATAGTCGCAAACCACGAGCCATTCTGCGCAGACGAGGTAGAGTGTCGGCACCAACAGCCTTTGCTGGGCTGAGGAGGAAGCTCCAAACCACGGATGGGACAGGACGGCTTCCTTGATCGTCTCGAATAGAGTACTCTGCAGGAGCGCTCTCGGGGGCACTGGGTGTTCGGAACCGGGCGTGGGTAGCCAATTTGTGTGTCCGTACCACAGCGGGGAGCCTTCTCGCACGGTAGGGTCCACGAGCGCGATGGCAACCGTGTTGTTTCCATCGGCCCCATCCTTCCCGACCCAAATGGTCGTTCGTGTTCTCGTGATGGCCACGATCGACCCAGGGGCATCGAGATAGTGCCAGTGATTTTCGTCGTCGTCGGGCCTGCGAAGGACGTTAAAACCGTTCGACTCGTCTCTGGCCTGCTGGAACGACTCGTTCGAGCTGAAGTAGCGTAGGCGTACGCTCCGTACGCGAAACCACGACCGCCGCTTCGTGCTGATCAACAAGCTAGGCGCCACCACCCAAGGGTCGCGCGTGTTGTACCACGTGTACTCGTCGATCTGTTCGCGAAAGAAGAGCGGGTCCACATCGAACCTGCGACCGAGCTGTTCCACAACCTGCGTCGATAGATCCTCGACCAGGAACGATCGAAAGGACGGCTGCCCGGCCGATGTAGCGGGCGCGCTCGCGAGGGTTTCCTTGAGTGCTTTTGCCGATCGGATGGACGTCCTCCGTAGCAAATCCGAATCCGCATACTCGAGCAGGGCGACGTTGGTCCGATGCATCCGTTCCTCTCGTTCCTTGGGGTTCGCTTTTACATCCTTCCATCGTAGCGGCGTCGTGCCCACTTCCATCCAGTCCGCGAGATATCGCAGGGAGCTCCACGACATGGATAGGGACTTTACGAATGCCAGGTACGGCGTTTTCGCGCTTGGGCACGTGTTAGTCCGTGTATCTTGGTGAGACCTGTCCAGCGCCTACCTATTTTCGATTTCCCATTCTTGTGCCACCGCGGACCGCTCGTAACAACTCCCGATGAAGTATGGGTCGCCAGCCTCTGGTGTATGAGGAATGATCTTGCGCGGAAGGTTCCCTGGGACATCGATCGCGGCCATGGTGCCCGAGCGATGCGATCCAAAAACGTCACCAACCCAGATCTGGCTCGCGTGATGTGCTAACCTCGAGTTAAATGGAAAAGAGCCAGGAGCCCTGCCGCGGTGCAGGTTTCGGCCACTCCGTAGTCCGCCCCCACGTTGTCACTCTCAGCAATCAACTCCACCCTTACTTCGCCATCGCGAGGACGGCCAACCCGTGTTCGGTGAATCGCGAACTCAGCTGACCCAAGCGTCACTACCATCCAAGCCCTGGCAAACGATCGGCCTGGTGCTGCGGCGCCTGACAAATCATCGAACGTTGGTGGGCAAGCGACACCGCCACAATGCACGTCCCAGCCGGCCCCTCGCTGCGCCCACGTCCGACGCGCTGTAACGCACTCGCTTCGCCCCGTTCCGCTGTGCCCCATTTCATCCCCTCCTTTTGAGGAATGGCAGCCGTGCAAATCCTCTCCTGCTCTAGGGCCGAGAGCATGAGCGATGGCTTTCTTCTGCCTGCAGACGCGACCCTTACCAGCCACGCTGCTGCTTCTGGACTTCCTGTTCATACCGATCGAGCACGGGACGCGCACTACCTGCATCCAACTCTGTCTCTGCTCTTTTGTCGACCGTCTGGCAAATGTGAAAATGGGCCACGGGACCCTCTCTGCACCGGTGCGGCCTTGGTCTGCGGAAAACTGTGTCGAGATCTCAGTCCTCCAGCCTGCCTTGAAACCAAGGATCGATTTCGCGCCTTCGGGGACAAAGGGGGCGCGGCTGAAACGCGTGCCTTATCAACGGTAGGCAAAGCACGGTCATCCTTGAGCTCTTCCAGCGTCTATTTTCAGGTTCTTTTGTATTGGGGCCTGCCTTTCTCACCTGCACTTCGAATACCTGCATGATTCGAGGCGCATTCATCCGTATTCTTGACGAAGCAGTCGTGGGACGCCGCAAGCAATACCTCGGATTACCCCTCATTACCAGCCAGAAAACCAGTCCGGTGAACAGCTTCCGATGAATTCTCTACAGACATCATTCGGCGTTGCATGTGAATGTTTCTTACGCGCCAGGAACGTATTCGTGAGCAGGTTTCAAGGGAACAAGTCGAGCTCATGGCTGTTCGAACCGCGAGGGACAATTGGCTCTATGGAAACCAAGTTTCGCTAGACGACTCATCGTTTTGGTTTTGGTGAACCGCAATGCTAGGTCTTTTCGAATGTAAATATCTTTGATATCGTTATCCGGAATTGCTGATTCGTGTCTAGGGCTATTGACGAAGAAGGGTTGGTCACAGCGAAGCCAAACGTACGGTCTCGTCTCTCGAACATCTTTACTTATCGCCCTACCTCCCGTCGAGCCACAGAATATGCAAGTGCTCTTGTTGGTTTGCCGTGGCATGGGGAATCTTGTCTCTTGATTTCTTTTATTGATCACGTCCTCCATCTGGATCATTACGCAGCATATCCCACTCAGCATGTTTCCTGTCCAACAAACGAATAGCAAGCATGGTTTTATCACTACCCTCCTTTCCCCATGCATAAGATACAGCCGCATGTCTTTGGTTCTCGCTGCCATTGTACAAATTCCCACCAAGATGCATCGAAGGAATTCACGGGAGGCATCGAGGCCATGCGCAGTCATACAAGGTCCGGGCTTTTTCAGAGCAACTTCTACGTACCCGTAGTTTACGTCCACGATCTTTTGACATTGCTATGCGTATAGAGTCAGCCATCTGTTGGACTGCGGCGTACCTGTGCATGCAGATGATGAATACCGCCATGTATGCTGCACTAGTTCCCAAGAACACGAGCCACAGCTGGTACATTAGGTGGACGTTGTCCGTTTCGATCGAACGAACATGCAAGATGAACCATCGGGTTTCGAGGGCAGCTGGACAGCATGCGCCAAAATCTCAAGACATGGGTACAAAGCTTGCACTGCTCATGCGAGTAAACCAGACCGCAGTCAGAACCTCAGCTGGACGGATTCAACAGGGTAGTCAGTCTCGGAGAAGTGTGTCGCGACGTTGCTGCCAACTAGGATCCCAAACTCCATCGGGTCGTGCGCAACCCCACTGACAAGTACCCAAGAGACGAATGTATCGGAGTTCTTTTAGTTCCTTTGCTCGTATCAGCAATAGCCCGATCGCTGCCAAGGAAGCGTTCTAGACGGGCTGCTCTCCAAGCGTTAGAACGACGAGCTCATCGTCTTTAGAACCGTTCAACAGAGCCGTTTCGAGCGACCCAAATCTATCCCGAACTCCGCGAGTGGTGTTATAAGCCACGTCATACATTCGGGGTAAGAAGGGGTGTTCCTCGTAGAGGTAGTAATCGAGACCCGTCTGATATCAACACAGCATGTTGTTTTCGCCCGGGAATGGGCCCATTCCTGACTGCTATGCCGATAGCAATTCCTGAATCCGATACGGAAATGGAACAGGAATCTTGATGGTATGTCGCCCAAAACGCGAGTTCATCCGTACCCTGTTGTGCTGCGTCATCTTCCAGGGCGCGTTTCGTTGTGGTCATTTCGTGTGGACAATCATTTGCCCAAGTCGAGAGGACAGTTTGCTTACCATAGAAGGGAACTGACGGTCCCACTCTTCCGAGGTTCTTTTCCCTTCTGGTCTCGCCATGGAAATGCCGTAGATTGACATTATACCCTATAGCCCGTCGAGCGGACGATATGTCTGGCGGCGTCGTGCTGCACCGTATCGGATGTTGGGATTTCGGGTACATGGTGCGTGGTCATGTCCTCCATGACTGATCAGCGCTGCCACTTGACCAGCTTGATCTGCTAGCGCGGACGTGCCCAAGCGCGTTGAGCAAAACCCAAGAACGTATCAAGCTTTGCATCTTGGGGAAGAGGAATTGCGAAGCCCTCCTTGGATAAGATCAAGGCATCACGGCGAAGCGTTCTCTCCTGCCGTGTCCATAAGGCGAGAACCATGGATGGCTGAAGAGTAGGAAGAGCGAGTTGTGCAGGCTGATGGGAGTGTCTGAGATGCTCCTCCCCAGAGCCTGCTTATCCTGAACTGGCAAGCAAGCCTTGTAAGGGAGACTTTGCCAAACACATCCTGCAACGTGCTTCCTGGGAGTTTGACAGCCAGATATAGACGCGGTGCGACTTGATTCCGCACATTGTTCATCTTCATCGTTTCGTCCTCTTAGTCGATGCATGCGACATCCATCCAAGCATGCTCCAGATCGTCGCCTATTCGTTTCATGGCCTTTTCAAAGCTCTTCAAACTACATGCCGTTCATCAGCCGCTAGAATCGTCTATTTGGTCCCGGAAATCCGTACGCAGGGACCATCTTTCCCATGTGCATGACAGGGTGACTCTTTTGCTGCGTACTATCCCCTTCATGCCAAGGACGTCATGGACGGTATGTGAAGCAAGCGACGTGGCCAGGCTTCGTACGCTCCCTTCCGTTCCAGCGTTCGGGTGGTGCTGCGAAGACTAGGTCACCGCTATGAGAAGCCACCGCTTTGGTCTTTCGTCAAAGTACGAGTAAACCTCTTGTATGCGCAAGTTGTTGGTCTGCGCTACCTACTTGCTGACGCTGCTGCTTGCTTAGTAAGCACGCATGAGTGGACACGTAAGCTCTTGTCTCGACTCCGGGCGCCAGATAGGAAGATGGAACCAAACGAGGATTATTCAGATCGACCCGATCCCTTGTATCTCGTCCTGAGCGACGCTTGGAGCGCAAGCGATGCGTCTCCCGGCTTCACGAAGCCATTCTCAGACCTCTACCAACTGTTCCATCGATTATCGAATGATACCATCTCGCAATTGCGAATCACTCGAGCGCAGGAAAAGTCCTTCTGGATCCTTTGGCATTGGTGGTCGACCTATCGATCATCGTGTCAAGTGTCTGAGGATGCACCCGCTTCGCAGTTTCGGCGGCACCTCGCAGAAGGAGTCAGCTATGAACTGGGCGTCGAATCACTATACTTCAAGAGGATCCTTGGGCTATTCGAACATGAATTCGGCGGACCTGGCTTCGCTCGATATGGATCGGACCTCATGGTGCGAAGAGAGGAAGCTGCCAAGTTCTCGGCATGCCATTACGTTGCCCTGCATGGTTACCGCAACGCTTTGCGAGATCCGAATTGCCAACTGAGGAATCTGGACAAGGCCGACCACGAGGTGATGCTGGCGCTGCCTCCGCCGAGAGGGCCGACCGCCAGGCAGGAAAAGCTTGTTCTGGGAGGCGATCTCGCGGGCATCCACCCTCGTTGCCCGACCGGTGCTACCCTCCGATCGTGCCATTGGCTCCCGGAGTGCCGGGATCTCCCTTTTTATCTATGGGATCGGGAAACCAGGCAGGTCGTAGCCACAGAGCGCCTAAGCGACTGGCCCGCCTATACAGCCATCAGCCATACATGGGGCAGATGGCAGAAACCGGGGGCATGCTCAGTGAGGGTGGAAGGTGTCGGGGATTGGCTGGTTCCTCAAAATACAATCTTCGAAGTCCGAAGCCTGCCCACCATCCTTGCCGGAGTGCCTACTTCGTCTCGCTATATCTGGTTCGACCTGGTTTGCATCCCCCAAGATGGTTCCCCCAAAGCTGGCGAAGAGATTGCAAGGCAGGCAGCCATCTTCCGCAACGCCGAGCACGCCATCATCTGGTTCAACCGATTATCTTCTTGGTCCGGGCTGGAAGAAGCTCTCGAATACATGTGCTCGATATTCCTAAGCGTGGACCCCAAGGGCATGCCGACCACCACAGGTGGTGCGACGGGGTTTTTTGAGGAGTATAGCTTCGACTCCACCATACGGAGAGAGCAGATGGTGACAGACGGGTGGTTTAGCTCGCTCTGGACGCTTCAGGAGATCTGCCTGAGACCGGACATGTGGCTTTGCAATGCCGACTGGGAACTCTTCTCCATAGAAAACGCAACCGTTCCCGTTGCCATGGACACCGTCATCGCACTGACGCAAGAATGTACCTTGGGCCTCGACGGCCGCGCTTTCCTCGCCGGAGAGGATGTATTTTCCAATGGCCCTCCCCTTTTCAACGTAAACACCGAGCAAGTTCCACCGGATGAGATGCTCGGAAAGCTAATCGGCTTTGGTATCTACCATCGGGGATATCTAGAGCTGTTGGAGCTATTCAACCGAACTGGGATGAGCTATATCCATTTCATAAGAAGGGATCTCATCTTGTTGCTAGGGTCCCATCGGTTCTGCAGGGATCTGCGCGCAGAAGCCATCATGTCGGTCGTCGGAAGCAGAGGCTGGAAGGCAGAATACGATGCCGGAAACACGAAACTTGTACTCGACATGTATCCTCTCTCCTTCGTACAGGAAGCCCGTTGCGCAATCGGGGCGAATTTCTTCAACTCTGCATCAGTGAGCTCGCGTCCAATTTCGCCTGTGAAAGAGGGAACCGCACCTGAACCACGAGGGTCTCTGATGCCATTCGAATCGAAGAGGCACGGATCAGAAGCCAAGCTCGTCCTGGACTGGATATTTTCTGATGAGATGGATCATCCGAGCGTTGCATCGTGGAGGATTCTCGAAACGGGCTCCGTTGCTATCCCACGGGCGGGGATATATTATTCCACAAGAGAAGAGGAGGTACAGGGTGGCGAAGGAGAGCTGGTGTGCAACGTCTGGCTCACGCATGAGTCTCCGGAGCAGGACGATGCAAGGTTCATTGAGAGTCGCAAAGCTCGAAGGTTCAGAACCGTCGAACTCCGCAGTTGGTTACGAACTTATTTTCCGTACTCTGAGAGCTACGCCGTAGAACTATGCAGGGTGAATTCCAGAATCGGTTCTCGTCCTTCCTCCAGGGGGATTTTACTGAAAGAGACTTCTCGGGGTTCACGTACCATGTTTAAGATTGGGAATTATATATCTTCAACATTTTCACTCCTCTCCCAAAGCCAGGTCGTAGAAAGACGAGTCGACTGGACTGTCCTTTGAAAGACCAAACTATTTATGCAAGATAACCCTTTTCTTATACCTTCTATCCTTTCTTTATATTTTATATCTATTATTCTACTAGTTAGAAATAAGTATAATATCTTAAACTAGAATTACAACGTACTCTTATCTTATAGTCTATTAGTATACAAACTAAGTGCTATTGATTATATTTTTAATACCTTAATACTGGTCTATAGTATTTTCTGATTCAACTAAGGGGTATTATAAAATTAAAACTAAGAACTATGTAAAGCACCCTTTATAGACTAATAAAAAAGGTATAAAGAGGATAACTACTAGTACTTAATCTATAAACTAATAGTCGATAACGCTACGAGTTACGTAGACTAAGCGAATATAGCTATAATAGAGTAGTATATATAAATTATAAAATACTTAATTATCTCCTTATCCTAACGAAGTTAATATAATATAATAGCTCTTTTATAAGAGGTTAAGGCGTGGGTAGCTACCTCTCTAAGAGCTATAGTTCTTAGAGAGTTAAGCCTACTACCTATATTAGTATAGTAATAGGTATATAGGTTAAATTAATCTATAGCTATAAAGTAGGTTCGAGAGTAGATGATTTATTCTATAAAAGAGAGAACTATAGAGGAGTTTATATACACGAAGGCGCGATTCTATTTATAATATATAGAGCGCTATAGGACCTAGCTCGCGCGCGTAAGCGCGATAGGTTATAGTAAGGAAGGGAAAAAAAGGGGGTATAGTAAGGGGCGTAGTAAGGGGCGTAGTAAGGGGCGTAGTAAGGGGTGTAATAAGGGAATATAGCTAGTAAACGCAGCTAGTAACGCAGCCGTCACGTGATAAGCTATATAACTTAAAGAGCTACTAGTATACTAGTAGAAAGCTACTAGTAAGCTACTAGAAAGTTATAGGCGAACTAATAGTAAGTAGTTATGTAATACTAGTTATATAACTTAGAGAGCTGCTAGTATACTAGTAGAAAGCTACTAGTAAGCTACTAGAAAGCTGCTAAAAAGCTATAGGTAAACTAATAGTAAGTAGTTACGTGATACTAGTTATATAACTTAGAGAGCTACTAGTATACTAGTGGAAAGCTACTAATAAGCTACTAGTAAGTTACTAAAAAGCTATAGGAAAGCTACTAGTAAGCTAAGTAGTTATATAATATAATTCTAATATAGACTATATTTTCTTTTTTAGAATATTTAAGGAATATAGCTATTACGTAACTTAGAAAGCTGCTAGTAAACTAAATAGTTATATAATACTAGTTATATAATACTATTCTTCCTTATTTACTTAACCTATCCTTATATACGAAGTTCTAGATAATTCTTATTAATAAGTTTTTTAAGGGTAGTATTAAGTCCTAATTTTATTATTAAATTAGTAGGGTTATTATATCTATTAATCTAATAGATATCCTTAAGTTCTCCTTATTTATATACTTATTAGAGAGCTATAATATTAATTATTAACCTTTTCTCTTTTATAGTACCTAGTTTAATAAGGCATTTGTATAGTAAGAATAAATCTATATATATAACGATTAGTACTCGTGGAATAGAGAGATGTTTAATAATTATATTAATAGTTCCACCTATTACAATAGCGATATTAACGCTATAAGCTATTATATAGATCTCTAATACTAGTATACTTTATATAATCCTTTTATATTTTATTAACGACTAGTAAATAATATTGCCTTGAATTTTAAACGTATCGCTCTTATTTATAGTAACCTTATTACCTAGTATAACGATATAACCTATCTACAAACTTATATCTTTATTATTTATAAATAATATATCGACGAACGTAAATAGCTTAAGTTCTTCTAGGTTTAGTTATATATAGTTTAAACCCCTAGTAGTATTTTCTTTCTACTAGTTAATT
>Ga0247757_10001583_pt1 | contig 14445 bp, 14 predicted proteins | sample UWRJL126311R4_FD_180929 | JGI IMG/M metagenome (GOLD analysis project Ga0247757, IMG submission 180929) | Plant litter microbial communities from Arlington Agricultural Research Station in Wisconsin, United States - UWRJ-L126-311R-4 | ecosystem: Environmental > Terrestrial > Plant litter >... | reverse complement strand
CATGAGCCACGAAATCCGCACGCCGATGAACGGGGTCATCGGCATGACGAGCCTGATGCTCGAGACCGACCTCACGCCGGAGCAGCGCGACTACGTCAGCACCATCCGCACGAGCGGCGACGCCCTGTTGTCGATCATCAACGAGATCCTCGACTTCTCGAAGATCGAGTCCGGCCACATGGAGTTGGAGAGCCAGCCCTTCGAGCTCACCCAGTGCATCGAGGAGGTCGTGGACATCTTCTCCTCGCAGGCCGCGGCCAAGGGCATCGAGCTCGCCTACTGCATCGATGCCGCCGTGCCCGCCTGCATCCAAGGCGACATCACACGCCTGCGCCAGGTGCTCGTGAACCTGACCAACAACGCGGTCAAGTTCACCCCCAAAGGCTTCATCACGATCGAGGTCCGCCCCGCCCCGCCCGGCCTGCCCGCCGACGGCCCGTTCCTGCTCGATTTCAGCGTCAGCGACTCCGGCATCGGCATTCCCCCCGATCGCCAGCACCTCCTCTTCCGGCCCTTCAGCCAGGTCGACTCCTCGACCACCCGCAAGTACGGCGGCACCGGCCTCGGCCTGGCCATCTGCCGCCGCTTGTGCGAGATGATGGGCGGCAGCATCAGCGTGACCAGCGCCCCGGGTGGCGGCTCGCGCTTCCAGTTCTGCATCCAGACCGTGGCGGTGCCGCTCACGGATTCACCCACGCCGCTCTTCCCCCCGATGCCGGCCCTCGGCACCGTGCTGGCCGCCGACGACCTCGCGGTGAACCGCGCCATGCTCGCCCAATGCCTGCAGAAATGGTCCCTGACGCCGCAGCTCGCCAGCACGCCCGCCGAAGTGGTGGCTGCCGCGGCGGGAACCCCGCCGATCGCCGCGATCATCGACCAGGATCTCGGCGGCGGGTCCGGCGTGGAGCTCATCACGAAATTGCGCGCCACCCTGCCCAACCTGCCCGTCATCCTTCTCGCCCCCGCCCATGGCGGCCAGAAGCGCGACGAGAGTTTCGACGCCCTCGTTTTCCGCCTGCCGAAACCCATCAAGCCCTACGCGCTGCATGACATCCTCCGCCGCGCCCTCGCCGGTGCAGCCCAGGCGGGTGGAGACAACCTGGCCGGCACTGCAGTCCGCCTCGCGGTCTCCATCCCGTTGAGCATCCTGCTCGTCGAGGACAACCCCGTGAACCAGAAGGTCGCCCTCGGCTATCTCAGCCGCATGGGCTACAGTGCCGACGCCGTCTCCAACGGCCTCGAGGCGGTCGCGGCGGTGCAGAACCGGAAGTTCGACCTCATCTTCATGGACCTGCAGATGCCGGAGATGGACGGCATGGCCGCCACCGGCGCGATCCGTCACCTGCTGCGCAAGGAGGAGAAGCAGCCCGTGATCCTCGCCCTGACCGCCAACGCCATGCCCGGTGACCGCGAGCGCTGCATCGCCGCCGGCATGAACGACCACCTCGCCAAGCCCGTCCGCCTCGAGGAGCTGCAGGCGATGATCCTGCGGTATTTCGGGGCGAAGGCGTAGCTCGGGATCGCCGGACCTGTTGCCCGGCAGACCGGCAGCGCCACGCCGACGGCCACGCCCTTCAGATCGATCTAAGGCTTTTACCCGGAGGTATCGCGGCGGGTAAAAGCCCAAGTCCAAAAATCGACGATTGATACCCAACCGCTTGTCTCCAGTTTCAGCCTGCGTCGGGCCAAGCCAGCGTAGGCTTTCTACGTAGACACAATTACACTGTTCCCGCCGCTTCGACGGGGGTGATGGTGTGATCGAACGAAAGAGGACCAATCCAAAAGAAGATGAAGGCGGAAAAAACCGGAGGAGATCGTGGGGCCGCGGAATCGTCGCCTGGCAGCTGCGAGCGTCCTCAACCTTGCGTTAGAGCCCGCTCGCAGCTCCCAGGCGACGATTTTGGCGCCATAACGCGCTCTGTCTTTTTTAAAAACGTTAGCTTTTCGTTACCGAATTGCCGATTCGACCGGAGGACATCGGACAGCCGCACCTCGCGGCTTTCGAACCAGTCGATACAGCTGACTCCGGCCCGCGGAAACTATGCCGCTTCGGCAGCGTACCTTGAAGGAAGCGTGCTCCGTCCTCGTTGTTACGTCTTGAGTGGCCTACGCAGCTGATCTTTATCGTTGGGCGAAACGAGATGACCTCATTTCGATATATCGCGGTAGATTGGCGGCACGATCACACCGATGAGCCTGTCCGTCTTTTTTCGGAGATCGATTCTGCCGGCTGGGAGACAAGAAAAGTAGAAGAGTTCCGAGATGGCCGGATGTCTTGTGCGGACGAGCAGACAAGTAGCGGGATCACCCGTTTAGGAGAAGATGTTGTTCCTAGCATTGCGAAGATCGCCGAAGACTCTCAGTTTTCTCCACGCGAGATATCGAAAGACGAATTCGAGCGAGTGTGGATCAAAGCAAAAGCCTCATGAAGAAAGCGCCGATACAGCCGTCACAGACAACTCCGGGGAGCTGCGCTCCCCTCCGTGTCTGAGCTCAAACGTCGGCGGAAGAAATGTGAAGCACGGGCAGCGGGTGAAGTGAGCTGCCTTTCGCAGGGGGCGAGCTTGCTCGATCCTTTCAACCGCAACGGCAAATTCCGGGACCGAGCAAGCTCGGCCCCTACATCAATCGGATCAGCTCCGCGATTTCCCCCGACCTCGCCTGATCCTCCGCCAGGTTTTTCATTTCCAGCGGGTCGCGCTCGAGGTCGAAATACAGCCAGGGCGAGCCGTCGGCGCGCAGCACGAGCTTGTGCTGCGCGGAGCGAAATCCGCGCCAGGCCTCCGGGCACTGCAGCGCGATCGCCGTCGCCGTCGGCATCGAGATGAGCGTGCTGTCGCGCCGGCAATGCCACTCCCGCCCCTCCGCCCAGGCCACCGCCATGTGCGGCAGATCCACGAGGCTGACGGCGGAGTTATCGGTTATTGGTTGCTGGTTATTGGTCCCCCGCCTGCCGCCTCCTGCCGCGCCCTCCGAAGCCTTGGCGAAGGAGGGTCCCCTGATCAGCAAAGGAACCCTGATTGATTCGTCATACGGCCACGCCTTCCGGAACAATCCGTGGCTGCCGTGCATGTCCCCATGCACCGAGGTGAACATGACGATCGTCTCGGCCAGATCCACCTCGGCGAGCAGCTTCCCAATCGCGCGATCCGTGGCCTCGAGGTGGGCATAGTAGCCGGCGAGCTCATCGCGCGCCTGTTTTTCCACCGGCCCGCCCAGCGGGACATTGCCTCGCAGCTGCAAATCCGCCGGCTTCGACTCCGCGACATGCGGTGCCGGCGCATGATAAGGCGGATGCGGCGCCTCCATACTGACGACGCAGAAAAAGGGCTTCCCGCCCTCCGTGCTCCTTGCTCCCTGCTCCCTGCTCCACGCCGCGGCTCGCTCCGCGAGCACGTCGGCTTGGTATCCCTTGAAATGCGTCGGCTTCGCGAGCCGGGTCCCATGCAGCCAGGGATCGTTGAGCAGGAAACCGCCCTCGAAACCCTCCCAGAACTCAAATCCGCCGCGCCGTTCCGGCGGGACGATCGTCTTCGCGTGGACCTCGCCGACGAACGGCGCGTGCCGGTCGCGCGGCGCGAGGTGCCACTTGCCGAACCAGGCTGTCGCGTAGCCCCGGTCGCCCAGCGCGTGCGCCACGGTGCGCGCGTCCACCGGCAGCGGGTCCCAATAGTCGGACACACCGTTCTCCGGGCACAACTTGCCCGTGAGCAGCGCCGCCCGCGCCTGCGGCCCGAGCGGATGCGGCGTGACGGCCTGCGTGAAGTTCACCGCCCCGCTCGCCAGCCCGTCGAGCCAGGGCGTGCGCGCATTGGCGTCCCCGCCATACCCCGTCGCCTGTGCCCGCCATTGGGTGGTCACGACCCACAAAATATTAGGTCTGGTCGCCATTGTGTTGGCTCAACGTCGAAATCCTCGAGCGTCCCGAACCTCGCCGCAGCCCTCAAGCGAGGGCGGGTGGGTGGTGAGAATCCAAAGGATATTGGAACGACTGGGCATGACGAGCTCGGGCCACAAAAAGCACAAAAAGGCGCAAAAGCGACCCCGGGGTAGCGAGCGTAGCCCTCTCGCGGCGCACCCAGGGCGCCGCGACAACTGGCCGGCCTACTTCTTCTCCATCCGCATCGCCCGGGAGAAATCCTCCCCGACGGTGACCAGGAGCGTTTTCTTGTCGCCGCTGAAGTCGAACTCGCACTGCACGTCGGTGGTGAGCGCGTAGAATTTCGTCGGCGACGCGGCGTGCATCACGGTCTCGACGCCGCCGAGCGTCAGGCCAAGCAAGCCGTCGGGCAGCCGGCGGATCTTCACCGTGTTCCACTGGCCGGTACCGTACTCGCCGGCGTACGTTTCGAGCAGCGCATCGGCCAGCAAGAATTCCTTCTGCCGGGGGTGGCCCAACTCGCGCACCCAGATGTTGCGGAAGCGGACGGGATTGCCGTGGTCCTGGAACGCAATCGGCAGGCGCTCCGGGTGGGCGGAGTACGGCGGGCGACCGATCCACGGGTCGGGACCGGTGAACTCGGTGTTGTTCTGCACCAGCACGCCGTTGTGGAAAATGGTGACGCAGGCTTTGGCGAGGAGCTTGCCCTCGGCGTCGAAGCGCGGGGCGGTCCAGACGATATCGTAGGTTTGCCACTGGCCCGGTGGCAGCGAGGCGTTCACCAGCGGCGGATACTGGCCGTAGATCGAGGCGGCCGAGCCGTCGGCGTAGGTCTTGTTGTTGTAGGAATCCAGCACCTGGATCTCATAGCGGTTGAAGCCGAAGAACACGCCGCTGTTGCCGCGGCCCTGGCTGTCGCCATGCGGCGGGTTGGGAGCGGCCCACTCGACGTGCAGCTGGCAGTCGCCAAAGGACTGCAGCGTCCGCACATAGCCGCTTCCCGGCACGCACTCGAGCGCGCCGTCCTTCACCACCCATTTCGTCGGGCTGCCGTCCAGCGCCACCCAGGCGGAGGTGTCCTTGCCGTCGAAAAGCACGGTCGCGTCCGACGGCGCCCTGCCCGGCTGGTCCTGGGTGCTCGCCACGCCCGGCGTGACGACGGTCGGCAAGGGGCGCTCGCGGTCATGGCCCAGCCATTGCGGATCGGGCGCGGCGGAAAGCGCGGAACTGAAAACAACGAAGGCACCAACGAGGACAACGGGGAGTTTTTTCATGGGGCAGACCGCCACTTTGCGCGGCGCGAGCAGGCTGTCCAACGGAAATCCCCGGAGTCGCATCGTGAATCCACCCGAGGGATCGACCCCACCGGTTTTCGCGGATCCCCGGGGCGCGCCACCGGGGTCTAAGTTTTACTTTTTGTTTTCGCCGCCGAGCGCCAATCAACCAATAATCCGCTGGTCACCACCGTTCACGTCCCCAATACAAGTCCCATGAATCTCGTTGATGCCAAGTCCGCCGTGGTCTTCGCCTTTGGCCGCATGAATGCCGCCTACCAAAAGGTCCTCTTTGACGAGTGGATCCTGGTGAAGGTCAGCAAGGAAGCCGGCGCCATCCTCTCCTACGAAGGGCCGCGCCAGGAAGATTACCAGCGGCGCTTCAAGTCCGAGATCGCCCCGCTGCGGGTCGAGATGGACGGACGCAACCTGGCCGTCGGCGACTTCGAGTTCGCCCCGCACGCCCACGGCGCGTTCTTCGACGCCGGCATGCGGATCGGCCCCGGCTCCTACCTTTTCTGCAACAATACCGCCAAATCCATGACCGAGCTCCGGCAGGACCCGCTCTGGCTGGCCGCGCAGAAGCCGTTCCTCGAACTCGCGACAAAGTTCCGGGAAGATCCGGTGGAGTAGCCGCAGGAGACAGGGGTCAGGAGACAGAGGACAGTCACAGATATTTCAACACGGGCAAAAAAATGAAAAACACCCGTGCATGTACATCACTTCACTGAGTTGACGGTTTCTCGGAAGGCCCGCGCGTTGGCCGCGCAGATCTTCCTCTTGTCGAGGCGCTGGCCGAGCGAAGAGCGGTACTCGCTGACTGATCAGATCCGTCGCGCCGCCCGATCAGTCGGCGCAAACCTCGCCGAGTCGTGGGGCAAGCGCCGCTATGAAGCTCACTTTATCAGCAAGCTAACCGACGCTGACGGGGAAAATCACGAAACCGAGCACTGGCTGATCACCGCGTTCGAAGACGGATATCTCTCAGAAGGCGAATTTGAGAACTTGCTGGAGCAAAAGCGTGAGGTCGGCCGCATGCTCGGTGCCATGATCCAAAACCCCACCCCCTTCCTACTAAAATAGCTGTCCTCCGCCTGTCCCCTGTCCTCTGTCCCCTGTCTCCTGTCCCCTGTCCCCTGTCTCCTGTCCCCTGAGCCTGCGAGCTACGCGAGCAGGCCCGCGTACACGAACCACCCATACGCCACCGCCAGGATCGCGCCGGCCCAGCGGGGCAGGCCACCGTGGGTCATCAGGAAATTGCCGTGCAGGGCGGCGGACAGCAACAGGATGATCAACGCCTGGTTGCTGATCGCCGGCACCGGCATCGGGTGCACCACGGCGTACAGGCCAAGGCAGAGCGGGATGCAGATGTGGCCGTCGCCCACCTGCGAGCTGTAAACGACATCGGGACGGCGGCGCCAGCCCCAGTAGAGCGCGAGCAGCGCATTGGGCAGCACCATCAGCCAGCCGGTCAGCCAGCCGAGGTTGTCCCGGCTGATGAACCCGTGCTTCTGCGCGGACAACCAGTCCACCAGCCAATCGATCGCCTCGTACATGAAGTAGGCGCAGGCCAGCACGACAAGCAGGTCGAGGTAGAACCAGAGGCCGAAGCGCAGTTGCTGGCGGACATTGTACTTCAGCACGTCGAACACCTGGAAGCACTGCCAGAAAAGGAAGAGACCGATCAGCACGATGCCGTCCGTCTGGTTCAGCATGCCGTCGCGACCGAGCACCCACACTGCGCCGGAAAAGAAAAACACCGCCGCGAGCGTCAGCAGCAGCGAGAGCCGGTTGATCTGGTGTTCCTGGGTGCCGCCGCCGCCCCGTGCCGGCTTCGCCTTGGCCCCGGCCTTCCCGCCCTTGCCTCCGCCCGCCGCCGGCACCACCTGCAGGCCCCACAGCAGGGCCGGCAGCCCGAGCAGCACCGTGAGGTTGGTCACGTTGTTGACGAGGCAGTTGGTCATCACCTCGCCCGCGCTGCCCTTCCGGTTGATCATGAGCGCCACGAAGATCAGGTTTCCGAGGCCCGAGCAGTACGGCAGCATCAGGGTGCCCAGCGCTGTGCCCTCGAGCCCGTGGTCCAGCAGCGCCTCCAGCCGCCACAACATCAGCAGCGACACGCCCACGAACACCAGGAGGTAGGTGAGCGGGTCGTTCAGCGCGAGACTGTCGAACAGGCCGGGCAGCAGGTGCACGGCGGCGAAGTTGAGTGACAACAGTCAGCACGTAAAGCACGCGTGGCTTCCCGTAGGAGGGGGTTTATCCCCCGACCTTCAACGCAACCATTCCGGTTGGGGCCCCGAATCTGCGGTCAGTTCACGAAACCAACTCCATTCCTCCGACCGACAATAGAAACCCTCCCAGATCTGCCCCTGGGACAACAGGCCAGCCCGATAAGGGTTAAGAAAAATATAGAACAGCACCGGCCGGATCTCGTTCCTCTCACGCAGCCGGTGTTCGTAGAAAGCGGGCTGCCAGCGAAGTCCGCGAGTCCTCAAGACGGGCGCCAGACGTCCGCGCCACAAACGCATCGCATTTGGCAAAGACATATTCCGGCCCAGTCGGATCAGGAGGTGGACATGGTCGGGCATAACTATGCCCGAGAGAAGTGACCAAACTTGTTCGCATTCCAGTTGTCTCCATTCCAGAAGAATTCGTCTGGCAAGTTCGGGATCCGCCAAACCTGAACTCCGCCCCTCCAGGCTCGCCGAGATGAAATAGTCCGCCTCAGGCAGGGACACCCGGAACCGCCTGAGGGCGCCATGGCCGGGCTTGGGAGGGTCTTCTTCCACAACGCAGCAGTCGGGGCGTAAAGCCCCTCCTACGACAAGACCACCGCTGCTATTTTCTTGTAATCGGTTAGTGCAGTGGCACGACGCCCCACCCTCACTGCAGCTTCAGCGGCAGGCGCGTCCAGCGCGTCTGGATGTCGGTCAGGATGCCGGTCGTCGCCGGCTGGGGATTGTCACCCAGGCGCAGCGTGAACGATGCCGCGAAATTGCCGAGCACGGCGCAATAGTCGTTGTTGACCATGATGCCGATCAGGTCGCCGGTCTGGCTGAACACGAGGTCGCCGCGCTTCGGGGCGATCTCGCCGAACATCCGCGTCGTGATCCGGTTGTCCAGCTTCACGTAGCTGGCGTTCGCCTGGTCGATGCGGAACGGCGTGTCGCCATAGCGGCCGTCGTCGGCGCGCACGAGCACGGCGTTGGGAAACTTGAACGGCTCCTTCGCCAGCGAATAGATCTTGGCGCCGAGTGCCGCCGCCTGCGACGCGTCCACCGGCACGACGGCCAGGCGCGGGTCCAGCTGGAGAAAGCGCAGCTCCGCCGCCGGCACCGCGCTACCGCCCCGGCTCAACTGCGCCGTCACCTGCAGGTAGTCGGACGGCGTTTCCGACATGGTGAAGGGTGTGTCGCTCAGGTGCAGCAGCGCGTAGATGCTCGTCCCGTCGCTGACGAGGACGGTCTGCGTCTGCTTGTCGCGGGCGCTGGGCGTGAACAAACCGGGTCGCTTGGCCGTGAAGGCCGACTGCACGCGGTTCGAAAGGAAGTCGCTGAAAATCTGGTTCGGGTTGACCGGGCGGTTGTCGCGGATCTCCGCCGTCAGCTCGCCGGACTTTTCCGCGAGCTGGCCGACGCCTTGCGCGAGCTGGGTCGTCTGCTCCTGCACCTTGGCGCGTTCGAGGCGCTCCACCTCGACCTGCTGCTTGGCCTCGGTGAGGTTTTGGTTGAGGAGCTGTTTCTCCTGCTCCGCCACGCGCACGGCGACGTTGAGGTTCTCGATGCGCTGGCGCGCCTCGGCGTTCTGCCGCTCGGCGCGGGCGAGTTCGGCGGCCTGGCGCTCGGCCTCGGCCCGTTTCTCCTCCAGCTCGCGCTGGAGCTTGGCGAGCTGCTCCTTCGACAGGAACGCGTCCTGGGTGGCGGCGGTGAAGCGCTTTTCCAGCTCCTTGGCGCTGCTCTGCGTGGCGTTGAGCGAGCTCTCGAGCTGGTTCTTCTGCTGCTGCAGCGCGGCCAGGTTTTTCTCGCGGTCGGACAGGTTGCCCTGGGTGGCGGCGAGCTGGCTGGCGAGCTGCTAGCGCGACTTCTTCTCGTCCTCGAGGGAAACGCGCATGAGCTCGACCATGTCCGCGTTGACCGCCGGGGCGTTCGCGGCCGACCGCGGCGCGGCGGTCTCCAGCTGGGTGTGCGTCGGCTCGGCCTTCTCCCAGCGCGTGAGCGCGAGGAGATTGAGCAACATGAAGTCGCACATGATGAGGAGCAAAGTCTTGTTCATGGCGGCGGAAGCCTCAGACGGCAGCCCCGGTCTCCTGCTGGACCTCGACGATGAGCTGGCGCTTGTACGGGCGGACGTGGCGGATCTTGACGAGGGCGACGCACACGATGCCGAAGAGGTTGGAGGAATAGGCCGCGAGCAGGTTGGCGTCGATCAGGCCGAGCACCTGCAGGACGAGCGCCGTGGCGGTGCCGGCGATGCCGATGTAGAGGCCGCCGTCGAAGAGGTTCTCCTCGTTCTGCATCAGCTCGAGCTTGGTGGCCGCGGGCAGCGGCTGCCGGGCGATTTCGGATATTTTCAGCAGGCAGATGACGTACATGCCAAGCTGCAGCGCCGCGAAGGCGGTGATGGAGAGGATGGTGGAGATGTCCATGGTGGGCGAGGTTGAAGGGAGGGCGGCCGGCGCGGCGGTGTTGCCGATGACCGGGATGCTGAGCTTGATGCGGTACTCCGAGACCGGCGCGGCCTTGAGCAGGAAAGGCTCGGAGAAGACGAAGAAGATGAAGGTGAGGATGGCGGCGATGAGCCCCCCGCCCATGCGCGGGAACGCGCTGCGCAGGCTGTGCCCGATCGCGGAGAACAGCCGGGTGTCCACCGCGCGCAGCAGCAGGTAGATGCCGCCGAGGAAGGCCGCGTATTTTGCCAGCAGCGCCAGCTCGGGGTGGCGCAGCACAAAGGACGCGCCGAACTCGAACTCCGGCGTGGAAGTGGTCGAGACCGGTGCCTGCCGCTGCACGAGCTGCTTCACGGCGCCCTCGCCGAAGGACAACGCCAGCTGGAGGTTTTCCGCGCCGGGCTGGCCGAAGGCGATCAGGTAATTGGCCACGCCGTCGGCCGAACGCGTCAGCAGCGCCGAGGTATAGATGACCGGCAGGTGCTCCGGGGCGACGCGCGAGAGGTGCGCGAACTGACCGACCGTGCCGAGGTTGCCGGTCGTGCGAAGCAGTTCCGAAAGCTGGATCCAGCTGAGGCGTTTGCCGAGGGTGAGGATGTCGAGGTAGAAGTCCTCGAGCTCGCCCATGTGCCCGCTGGCCACGGCGGCCTCCGCCAGCGCGCGCACTTCGCGCTGCAGGCCGGCGGACAGGTGCTCCGTCTGCCAGAGGTACGCGGAGAGCAGGATCACGGCGTCGAGCGGCTGGCCGCCCGGCTGCCGCGCGGGGACGAAGCGCTGGGTCGAGGTGAGGTCCGCGGTCTTAAGCAGGGTCTGCACGCCGGGCAGGCGGGAGACGGACAAGTAGCGCCGCAGGTTGTCGCGCGCCTGCTGCGTGACCATGAAATTGAGCACCGGCTGCGACTCGGCGGCGGAAGCGGCGTTGCGCGCGGCCACCAGCGGTTCGAGGGCGACGTCCCAGCCGCCCCACGGCATCATGTCGCGGTGGTTCCGGGCGTAATTGGCGTAGAGTTCGCCGAGGTTGCCGGCGCCGGGGTCACCGATCTTGCGGGCGGCCTCGAGCGCGAGCTCGGCCGGGCCGGGCTTGTCGAGGTCGAGCAATTCGCGGCCGAACTGCGCGACGGTGGGGGTGTCCCGCCCGGCCTCGCGCAGGAGCGCCGTGTTGAGCGACTTGACGTTCACCGGCAGGAGCCAGGCCGTCACGAGGAACCCGATCCCCAAGGCGAGCCAAAGCTGCCACACCGCGGAGCGGTTCTCCGGAGCGGACGCGGTCGTTGGCATGGAAGGGGACATAGCGGTGTCGGCGCGGAGAAACAAATGTATTTGCCGCGTCGTCGCGCCCGGAAATATCCTGCGCTACTTACCCTGACCTATGGTCCTGCCGATTGTTCACTTCAACAGCCCGATTCTGCGCAAAAAAGGCGCGAAGATCACCGCCTTTGACGCCACGCTGGCCCGCCTGGCGGCCGATATGGTCGACACCATGCACGAGGCGCACGGCATCGGGCTGGCGGCCCAGCAGATCGGGCAGGCCATCCAGCTCTGCGTCGTCGACCTGCGCGAGACCCAGGCCGATTTCGACTGGGAATATGATGGCGCCCGCCCGCCCCTCGACCTGTTCATGCCGCTGACCCTCGTGAACCCCGAGCTGAAGATCGTGCCCGAGCCGACGGACTCCTACGAGGAGGGCTGCCTCTCGTTTCCGGAAATCCGGGGCGATGTCGTGCGCCCGGACGAGATCACCGTGAAATTCCAGGACGCCGCCGGCGTGCCGCACACACTGCGTTGCAATGGCCTGCTCGCGCGCTGCGTGCAGCACGAGGCCGACCACCTCAATGGCATCCTCTTCATCGACCGCATGGACAAATCCGTCCTGGCCACGATCGACCCCGAGCTGAAGGCGCTGAAGAAGCAGACCCGCGACGCGGCGAAGAAGAGCTGACATGTCCATCGCGACCCGCACCGGCGACGACGGCACGACGCGCCTGCTGTTCGGCCAGCGCGTGCCGAAAGACCACCCCCAGGTCGAGGCGGTCGGAACGCTCGATGAGTTGAATGTCGCCATTGGCGTCGCGAAAGCGGAGCGCCCGCCCGGCGCCAGCCCGGCCGAGCTCGAGGCCATCCAATTGGACCTGATCGCGCTCATGGGCGAGGTGTCCTGCGCCGAATCCGACCTGGGCCGGTACGCGGAATCGAAGTTCGCCAAGATTGGCGACGGCGCCCTGGCCCGGCTGGATGCGGCGGTGGCCGCACTCGAAGCCCGCGGCCTCAAATTCGACGGCTGGGCGACGCCCGGCGCCAACCCCTACTCCGCCGCCCTCGAAGTCGCGCGCACCACCGCCCGGCGCGCCGAGCGCCGCATGGTCGGGCTCTCCGCCCCCGGCCGCGTCCTGCGCCCCATCCTGCTGCAATACATCAACCGCCTCTCCGACCTGCTCTGGCTGCTGGCGCGCGCGGCGGAAAATTAAAATCTGTAGCGGCGCTCTATGAGCGTCGCCGGCGGTCATAGACCGCCGCTACAGCTTGTCATCACCCGCAGTCCGCTTTGAATCACCTCATGCGCCTCGCCGCCCTCGTCCTGATCGTCCTCGCCCTCGCCTACCGGCTGGTGCCGACGCTGGACATGGCGTGGGCGAACTTCTCGCCGATGACCGCGATCGCGTTTTGCGGGGCCGTCTATTTCCGCGACCGCCGGTGGTCGTGGCTGCCCTTCGCCGGGCTGTGCCTGACCGACCTCTACATCAACTGGTTCTACGCCCGCGAATATGGCTATCATATGGAGCTCGGCGCCTACGCGGCGCGGTTCGTGGCCTTCGCGATCGCGCTCGGTCTCGGCGTGTGGGTGTCGAAGCGCAAAACCTGGCTGTGGCTGCTCAACGGCTCGCTGCTCGGCGCCGTGCTGTTCTATCTCATCACCAACACGCAGTCGTGGTGGGGCGATGTCTTCTACGCCAAGACCCTCGCCGGCTGGTGGCAGGCGCTTACGGTTGGCCATCCCGAATACCCGCCGACCATCCTCTTCTTCCGCAATACGCTCTTCGGTGACCTGATGTTCACCGGCCTCTTCGCCGGGGTCATGGAATGGCTCGCCCAACGCAGCGAGGAGCCGAGCCTGCTCGACGACGAGGAAGAGGAAACAGAAACCGACGACGGCGAAGAAAAGCCGGTCGAGGTGAAAAAGTAATCGCGAACGCGTTCGCTGGCCTTCCCGTTCAGCAATCGGGCGGATGACGCACTCGCCTGTACGGCGCGCTCGGACGACGAGCTGCTATGTAAAAACGACGAAGTTGTCGGAAATTATTACGAAATGCATGATGCACTTTGCTAGGCACTTGCAGTTACAAAGACCGCAACCAATTGCGTCATCGTTGATTAAATCAAGGCATCCCTGCTCTGGTATGAGGTATGCACAAGATCGTGCAGTTCTTGGTTTTCGTAACGCACCCTTAGCCACTTATCCCAATGAAAAAGCAACTTCTCCTCATCGTCGCGCTGCTCGTCGGCACGATCGGCCTTCGCGCCCAGACCCAGGGTATCGACTTCACGAGCCCGACCATCGACTTCACCAACGGACAGTGGAGCCTTGGCTACGAGTTCTCTGTCGCCGGTTCCGTTACCGTCGATGGGCTCGGTATGTACGACGACCAGAAAAACGGGTTCGTCGACGAGGCCCATCAGGTTGGCCTCTGGACCAGCTCCGGCACGCTCCTCGCTTCCGCTTGGGTCTCCAGCGGCAATCCGCTCCTCGGCTGGTTCCGCTATGCGACCATCTCCGCCGTTACCCTCGGCTCCGGCAACTACATCGTCGCGTCGACCACGGGCAACGACAACTATACGTGGGACCCGGTGGGCTTTACCACGGCGCCGGGTATCACCTACGTGGGTGACCGCTTTGTTTCATCCGGCTCACTCGCCTTCCCCACCAACAGCTCCGGTGTAACCGGCTGGTTCGGCGGCAACGTGCGCCTCACCGATCGGAATTCGGTCCCGGACAGCAGCGCCACGCTGCTGATGCTCGCGGGTGGTCTCGGTATCGTCGCGGCTCTCCGCCGCCGTCGCTAAACCGCTCCCAAGACACTTCAGACGCCGGTGCCCCGTGGGGCCCGGCGTTTTTCTTTGTCCGCGCCGAGCGCGCTCAGAGCAGGTCCGCGGCGAGCTCGGCGAGCTTCGAGCGCTCGCCCTTCGACAACCGCACGTGCGCGTGCAGGGCCTGGCCCTTCATGCGATTGTGGCAGTAGACGAGGCCGTTGCTGCGCGCATCGACAAACGGGTTGTCGATCTGCGCGGGGTCGCCGATCAGGACGATCTTCGAGCCCTCGGAAATGCGGGTGATGACGGTCTTCACCTCGTGCGGGGTGAGTTGCTGCGCCTCATCCAGGATGAAGAAGCGCCGGGCGATCGAGCGACCGCGGATGAAGGCCAGGGCCTCAATCTCCACCAGCCCGCTCTTGAGCAGGCGCTCATAGGGCTTGATCGGCGAGGCCGACCCGTTGCCGCCACCGTGCTGCGGCTGCGGCGTGTTCATCGAGGAAAGGATGTCGTCGTGCTTCTTCTTTTTCTTGCCGACTTTCTTGGTGACGAATTGCGGCTCCTTCTGTGGCTTGGAGGGCACGAGGACCTCAAGC
>Ga0247757_10001582_pt1 | contig 14446 bp, 10 predicted proteins | sample UWRJL126311R4_FD_180929 | JGI IMG/M metagenome (GOLD analysis project Ga0247757, IMG submission 180929) | Plant litter microbial communities from Arlington Agricultural Research Station in Wisconsin, United States - UWRJ-L126-311R-4 | ecosystem: Environmental > Terrestrial > Plant litter >... | reverse complement strand
ACGAGCAAGGCCGCGACGACCATCAGCGCCACCGTGACACCGAGCGCACTCACCACCGGGATGCTGCTCAGCGCCAGCACGCCAAACGAGGCGGCGGTGGTCAGCGCCGACATCCGCACCGACACGGGCGGCGGTTCGCGCCGGTAGGCCGAGGTGGCCGAGAAGATCGAATAGTTGTGGGTCAGGCACACGCCAAGGAAGGCGCCAAGCAGGTGAAACAGGTTCAATGGCACACCCAGCCACCCGAGCACGCCGAACAGGCCGAGGCACGCCCCGCACGGGATCGCAAAAATCCGCAGGCCGTCGCGCCACCCGTAGGTCAGCAGCACGCCGAGACCGACGATCGCGAGCCCGATCGCGCTCAGCCAGAGCGCCGACCGGCGATATTGCGCGAACACGGCGTTGAGCGTCTGCAGCTGGCCCGCGCTGACGGTGTGGGTGTCGGCCGGCGGCGCGCTGGCCAGCGGATGCCGGGCAAGCGTCACGAACCAGCTGAGCGGCTTGCCCTCGTGCACCAGCAGGCCGAGCGGGCCCGTCAATTTCGCCTGCAGCGCCTGCACGGCGCGGGCGGGATCGGCCACGTCGGCTCGCGCCGCGTTTTGCGCGTAAGCCGCGAAGAAAGGTTCAAAGCTGTTGGCATCGTAGCCGCCGCGCTCCAGGGCGGCCTTCAAGCGCTCGGGGAAATCCGGATGGTCGCGGAAAAAGTCCGCCGCCTCCTTGGCCTCATCGGTCGTCGGAATCACCGCCGCCAGGCTGATGGCGGACGCCGGGCCCAGCCAGCTTTCCAGGCGCGCCAGCGCGGCGCGGGCGTCGGCGAGATTTTCCCCGTAGGTCACCAGAACCGTGGTGTCCGACTGCTCGCCGAACAGGGCGCGAATGCGCGCGTCCTCGCGTTTCAACTCCGGCGACGGAATTTCCAGCTGCCGGATGTCGTCCTTCCATTGCAGCAGGAAAAGCCCCGGCAGCGCGACCAGCCACAGTCCCGCCAGCACGCGGCGCAGCAAACGCCGCGTGCCCGGCGCCAGGCCGGCGCCGCCGCGGAAGGCGCGCGTTTCGAGGAACGGGTTCCGCACCGTGCCGAAGTAGATCACCGCCGCCGCCAGCGCGCTGAGCAGGCCCGCGCCGACAAACACGCCGAGTTGCCGGATGAACGGCAGGTCCGAAAACAACAACAGTGCGAAGCCGGCGACCGTGGTCAGGCAGCTCGCGAGGAGCGGCTTGGCCAGGCGGCGCACCTTCTCCGCGTAATCCTCGTCCGGCCGGGCCGGCGGCTGCATGAAAAGATAGAACCCGTAGTCGATCGCCACACCGGTCAGCAGCGAGCCGAACACAAAAACCAGGACCGGCACGCGCGCGAACGCCAGCGTCGTGCACACCCACGCGCCCAGGACCGACAGCAGCACGACCGGCAGCAGGTGCAGCCCGCGCCACACGCGCCGGATGAAGACCAGTGCCACGGCCAGGACGGCGACGAGCGACGCCGTGTTCAGCCATTTCACCTCGTGCTCGATTCGGGCGCGGCTCGTGGCGGCGAAGCGGTTCACGCCCGCATCGGCCGCCGCCAGCCCGGGAAATTCCGCCTGCATCCCGGCCGTCGCCTCGCGCAACGCCGCGAAGGCCGGCCCCTGCCCGGCCTCGGTCATCGGCGAAGCCGCCAGCCGCGCCCACACGAGCGTCGCCGTTGCCGCGTCCGCCGGCGGCTGCACGAGCCCGAGCCCGCCCTTCAGCCGCTCTACCGCGCCCGGCAGCAGCAACAGCGGATCGGCCGGCACGAGGTCCTGGAACGCCAGCGCCTCGGGGCTTTCGAGAAATTTCCCCAGCGCCGCCACGGCATCACGCGCGAGCCACTCGGCGGCGTCGCCCATCGATCCCTTCGCGGCGTGGTCGGTCATTCGCGCGCGCAGCCAGCGGGGAAACAGCAGCGCGAAACGCTGCGCGAACAACTCCCGGCCCAACGCCTCGCGCGCACCGCCCTCCCCCACGGCCACCGCCTGGTCGAAGGCCGGGCCGGCGCGCAACGCGGCAGCGAATCGTTCCGCTGCTGGCGCCGGGGCCGGCCGGCCGCCGACGGTGAGCTCGATCAGGACCGTGCGCGCCTCGGCTTCACCCGCGAGCTGGCGCACGAGCGTCAGCTCGGGCGCCTGGCCCTGCGCCGGCACGAGGTCGAGCACGTCGGTCGACACCTTGCGCGCGAAGTCGGGTCGCACCAGCCACGCACCGCCGAGCAGCGCCGCGACCAGCAGCACCGCCCAGCCGAGGAGTTGGCGACGCCGGAAATCCATGCTCACCGGAAATACGTTTTCACCTCGTCCGCCGTGAAGGGCGCCGCCGAGCGCGGTGCCGTGATGGCGATGAGGACGAACTGCTTTTCCGTGCGCCGGATCTCGATCTGGCGGATGGTCGCCCCGATCCCGTTGGCGGTGATGCGGCCCACGCTGCGCCGCAATTCGTCGGTGCGGGGGTCGAGCGTGAGCTCCCACGCAAGCCCCGCGCGATTGCCGGTCAGCACAAAATCCTGCGCCAGCCCCGCGAGGTCGAAATGCAGCAGCTTCAGCAAGGCGCGGTTCGCCGCCGCCGCGCGTGGATCGGCCGGCGGCGCCGACTGGCCGGCCGGGGCGCGCAACAGCATGCCGGCGGCATCGAGGATCACGGTCGTGTCCGCCGGGGTCAGGTAGTGGAGACTCAGCCCGCGGCTCGGCGACACGCGCACTTCGCCGGTGAGCTGCATCGGCTCCTTCTTGAAGGGAAACTTCCGCATCTCGGTGAAATCCGCCGTCACGTCGCCATTGCGGGCGAATTCCGCGGCGAGCTCCCGCCACTCGGGCGCGTCCACGCTGATCTCCGCCGGCGCTGCGCCCGCCCCGGCGGCCCGGCCCGGCAGGGCCAGCACCAGCCCGGCGAGCAACACGGCCGCCACGGCAGCCCACGCCCGGCGATGGCGCAGCAAGGCGGGCCAGCGCCAAAAGACCAGTTCCAGGACGAGGCGGACGTGCATGCCGACGAGCGTAAGGTTGTCGCGCAGGTAGTGGAAATGGGAAACGCCGCCCTCCTCCCGCGAAAAATAGCGCACCGGCGCCGCGAGGTTGACCGGCGGCACGCCCGCCCACGTCAGCCGCACCGCCGCCTCGGTGTCGAAATCGTAGCGGCGCCCGCCGCGGCGCGGGCCGAGCGTGGCGAGGAACGGCGCCAGCGGATAGACGCGAAAACCGAAAAGCGGGTCATCCACGCCCCGGCCGAGCAACTCGAGCCGCACCATCCCGACGCTGAGCTTCCGGCCGTGCAGGCGTTCGGCCGGGATGTTCGCGGGAAAGACCGGCCGGCCGCAGACGAGCGCCGCGGGCCGGGCCTGCGATGCCGCCATGAATTCCGCGATGCTGGCCGCCGGGTGCTGGCCGTCGGCGTCCATCACCAGCGCATGCGTGAAGCCGTGCGCCCGCGCCCACTCCGCGCCGGCGAGCACCGCCGCGCCCTTGCCCCCGTTGCGCGGCTGGACGAGCACGTGCAGCGCGGGATCCTGGCGAGCGAGGTCGGCGAGCGCCTGCTGGCTGCCGTCGGTGCTGCCGTCGACGACCACGAGCACGGGGCGCCAGTGCTGCAGCACCTCGGCGACCACCTCGCGCAGCCGCGGGCCCGTGTTGTAGGTCGGCAGGAGGACGAGGTGCGTGGCGGAAGACATCGGGCGCCGCTCAGGAAAGCGCGGCCAGCGGCGGCGGGCAAGCGGGCTCGGCCGCCGTCGGTGCGCCGCGATACCACGCCGCCACCTCGTCCGCGAGGGCCTCGGGACTGGCCGCCCGCGCGCTGTCGAGCAGCGGGCCGACGGTGATCGTGACGTGCGCCGGGAAGCGCGGCAGCCGCAGGATCGGCCGGCCCTTGGTGAGGACGTCGGAATCCGTCGCGATGCGCACGAGTTGCACCGGGACCTGCGCGTGGCGCGCGATCAGCGCGAAGCCGGGCTTGAACGGAGACGTTTTCCCGCGCGTCGCCCGCGTCCCCTCGGGAAAAACCACCAGCAGGTTGCCGTGCGTCACCTTCTGCACGGCGCGCCGCACGAGGTCGTGGCCGCCGTCGCTCCCGAGGTAGCCCGCGCGTCGGGCCGCGGCGCCGAGTACGGGATTGGAGCGGATCGACGGTTTGAAAATGCACGCCGCCTCCGGCAGGTGCGCCAGCAAGCAGGTGATGTCGATCAGCGAAATGTGGTTCGCCACCACCACGACCCCGCCGGCCGGAATCCGCTCCATGCCCTCGTAACGGACGTGGATGAGGTCGACCAGCGCGCACCACTCGTGGAAGAAACGAAAATGATAATGAATGTAGCGCTGGAAGAACCGCTCCACGCCCTCGCTCGCCGGCAACCAGCTGAACAGCAACCCGAGCGCGCTGACCTCCAGCCCGCCGACCGCGAAGATCAGCAGGCCCAGCCAGTACACCGGCAGGTAGTAGAGGTTGCGCAGGTTCATGCGGCAGGCGGCGGCGCCACGGGGTTCAGGGGCAGGAAATTGAACCACATCAGGGGCTGCCGGCGCAACACCGCCTCGAGCTGGTGCAGCACGCCCTGGAAATGCGCCCGTCCGGCAGCCAGGTTCGCCTGCCGGCTGGCGGCCGGGTCCGGCGTGAAGACCGGGGACGCGATCACCGCCAGCGTGTCGGGCGCCGCCCCGGGCAGGCCGATGCAGAAAGCCACGGGGCGGTTGAACAGCACCGCGAGAATATAGATGGTGAAAGGGAAAACGCGCCGCGCGCCGAGGAAGTCGAAGACCTCCGTGCGCGCGTGGAAGTTCAGCCGGTCGCACTTCAGTGCGAGCGTGACCCCGGCCTGAATCGCGTCCTTCAGCTCAAAGAGAAAGTTCGCCGGGTCGTTCACCCACAGGAAGGAGACCTTCCCGTCGAAACGCTTCCCCAGCAGGCGCGTGTCCTCGGAGTTGCTCAGGCGCACGCGCAGGACGGACACCTGCCGGTCCCAGTCGCTGAGCAGGTAGCCCAGCATGTCCGACCAGCCGACGTGGAAGGTGCCGAACAGCGCCGGCCGGTCGGAGCGCGCCAGCGCCTCGAACTCGGCGCGGTTCTCGGGCGCCAACACGCAGCGGATTTCCACGCCGCGCCCGGCGCGCAGCTTGAGGATCAGGAATTCGGCGAAGGCGTAGAAATGCTCCCAGACCTCGCCCAGCCGCGGCGGCCGGCCCAGCACAAGTTCCAGGTATTCCCGTGAATACTTCCGCTGCTCCGGCATGAACGCCATGCCCACCGCCGTGCCCGCCATCAGCACCGGCCGGAACAACCAGTCCGGCGACCAGCGCTCCGCCCCGAGGAGAAACTGGTAGCCCCAGCTCGGGCCCGGATTGCGCAGGACGGTCGAGGGCGCGTTCATGACCAGGTGATTGACCAATCGCCGCCGGCTCCGCACCACGCCAGGGGCGTCCGGGCGGCCAGCGCGGCGGCCAGCGCCGCCAGCGCCGGGCAGTTCTCATCGGGCGCCCCGGCCTGCGGCGAAAAAGACACCCGCCCGGCCGCGCCCGCCGCTTCCCGCGTCAGCACCGCCGCGAAGGCAAACGCCCGGTCGGACGCGTAGCCTTGTTCGAGCAGCCACGTGCCGCGTTCCTCACCGCCGAGCAACACGACGCGCGGCGCCGGTTCGAGCAGGGCGGTCAGCACCGCCTGCTCCACGAGGCGCGACCGCCCCGCCAAAGGCCAGAGCCGCGTCACGGGTTGCTGCCGCCCGATCAGCACCTGCTGCACGCCGCCGGGATGAATCGAGGTCTGGAACAACAGCGGACTCGCCGCCGGGAAGCTCGCGAGAAAATCCTCCAACGCCCGCGTCTCGGCGTAGCTCGAGGCGTACACGACCGCATCGTCCGGGGTCAGCGCCACGCCGTCGAGCGCCGAGCCGAGCAACAGGCCCAGGTGCGTCATGCGCCGCAGCGCAGTGCGCGGGAACTTGTCCGCCAGCCGCGCCCGGGCCTCCGCCGCAGCCTCGGGGGGCGGCGGCAGCTCGACGCGGACGTGGTGAATGAAGCGCGCGGTGGTCATGTATTCCTGTAGGGGCGGACCTTGGTCCGCCCGGCGTTTGCGGCGCCACGGGCGAGGGCGGACCAAGGTCCGCCCCTACAAAAAGCAACTGTCCGTGGTCTATTCATAGGTCAGCACCATCGCCGCATGCGCGCCGCCGAAGGCGTTCGCCGTCAGCAGCACGCCGTCGAATCCGGCCGCGGCGAACGGTGCGAGCGCCACCTCGGCGCTGAAGCTGGGCGCGGCGCCGCCGACCGTGCCCGGGATTTCGCCGCCGCGCAGCGCGGCGAGCGCCACGGCCAGCTCGACCAGCCCGCAGCTGCCCAGCGTGTGGCCGAGGCTGCCCTTCCAGGACACCAGCGGCGCGCCGGGAAATTGCCTCGCATAGCCCTCCGCCTCGAGCCGGCCGGCTTCGAGCGTTCCCGTGCCATGGCCCTTGATCCAGATCCGGCGTCCGCCGACGGCCCCCGCGATCGACGCCAGGCATGCGGCGAAACCCGCGCCCTCCGGCTGGTTGCCGGTGAAGTGAAACATCTCGTTGTGCAGCGCATGCGCCGCGAGGCGGAACGGGCCGGCGTCGCGGCGCAGCACCGCAAACGCGGCGCCGTCCCCCAGCCCGATCGAGCCGGTCTCGCCCTTCGCGTACGGCGCGGGCATCCCGCCGTTCAGGATCTTCAGGCTGTGGAAGCCACCCGCGACGAACGGGCTGACGAAATCGAAACTGAACACCAGCACGCGGTCGGCGACTCCCGCCTGCAACAGGCGCGCCGCGTGGGCGAGGCCAAGGTGGGCGGTCACGCACGCATGCGAGAACACGGTCACATGTTCGCCCCACCGGAGTTCGCGCCGCAGCAGTTCCACCGTGGCGAACGGCGTGCCGTGCGCCAGGTGCCGGGCGTCGCGGTCGCGCGTGAAGGCGTACATGCTGCCGACGCCGAAATTGCTGCTCGTCACGACCACCGGTTCGCGCGCCGAGCCCCAGGAGCCGGCCGGGATTTGCGCCGCCAGCCGGTGCACCGCCGGCAGCCAGCGCGGGGGCAGCGTCTCGTCCATCGGCCCGAGCAACGCCAGGGGCACCGGGTCGCCGCCGTCGCGCCCGAGGACCGGCGTCAGTTCCAGCGCCCGCCGCCCGGACCGCAGCGCCCCCGCGGTCGCCGCCGCATCGCCGAACGGCGTGAGGCACTCACAGGCCTCGAGGCCGGCGGGGAATTGATCAGGGGCGGCATACATACGAAGCGGGGCTGTCAGCTTTCAGCGATCAGCCGTCAGCGTCGAGCAGCTTTAAACCGACAGCGCCGCCGGGAATTAGTCCCCTTCCAGTAGGGCCAGTCTGCGACTGGCCGGTCCGGTCGAAGACCGGACCTACTTCTTCCCCTGCTGCCCGCGGATGAACGCGGCGAGCGTGTTGACCGTGGCCAGCGCCTGGCGCGATTCCTCGCTGCTGCCGATTTTCACGCCGAACTCCTTCTCCAGCGCGAGCACCAGCTCGAGCGCGTCCACCGAATCGAGCCCGAAGCGGGGCGAGCCGATGAGAATTTCGTCGTCGGGGATGTCCTCCGGGCGGACGCCGTCGAGCTTGAGGGTGGTGACGATCAGTTGCTTGAGCTGGGAAACGAGCGGGTCGGGCACGCGCGAAAGCCAAAGCGCTTTCGCGGAACGTTCAACGCTCAACATTGAACGCCCAACGCCCAACGTTCCGGATCCGGCATCGCGGCCAGGTCCATTTGTCCCTCTGCGATTGCGGAAAGTGCCCCATGGACGGCACGCCCCGAATCGCCCAACGCTGGGCGTTGAGTGTTGAACGTTGAACGTTCCCGCCGGCCTCAGGCCGGCGGTTTCACCGCCGTGTACTCGCTGAACAGCCCGAGCATCGCCGTCCGCTTCACCTCTGTCAGGCCGGCGCCGCGCAGGGCGTCCAGCACACTCGCCGGCGGCACGCACGCGTCCATCGTGACCCAGTAGTAGCGCATCATGTCGCGCGCGTCGCGACTCCGGGTGAACAGTCCGCTGAGGAACGGGTACACGCGGCCAAAATACACGCGAAAGAGGAACCCGCGCACCGGCCCCGCCGGCTTCGTCACCTCCAGGATCAGCAGCTTGCCGCCGGGCTTCAGCACGCGGCGGTACTCGCGGAAGGTGACGTCGAGGTCGGCGACGTGGCGCAGCGCGTAGCCCATGGTCAGGAAATCGAACGAGTTGTCCGGAAACGGCAGCGCTTCCGCCCGCCCCTGAACGAAATGCGCCGCCAGCTTGGTCTTCGCCACCGCGAGCATGCCGGCGCTCGGGTCGAGACAGGTGATGTTTTCCGCGGTGCCGAGAATCTTCGCCGCCTCGACGGCGACGAGCCCCGTGCCGCAGGCCACATCGAGCACGTGGTCGCCCTTTTTCAATCCGTGGCGCTCCTGGACCCATTTGCGGTAACCCGCGCCCGAGCGCAGGAAACCCCAGTCCACGATGCCGTCGTAATGCTTCGCCCCCTTGTCGAAGAGCCGGTCCACGAACTCCGGTTTCGCGGCCTCGGTCCCGTAGTGGTCTGCCAGCGTGGGATGCGGGAGCATTGCGGCAGCTTTCCCCGAAACCCCGGAAACGCCAGCCTCGAAAAACCCGGTCGCGGCCCCGGGGAATTCCCGACCCTCCGCCGCGAATTCCGGTTGAAACACCCGGCGGGACTGCGACACTGCGCGCCCCGATCGCACCCCTGACATGAAGATCCGCAAAGCCCTGATCACGGCGGCCAACCCGCGCCAACGCACCCTCCCCCTGCAAACGCTCGTCGACCGCGACGGCGAAACCAAGTCCGCCCTCCAGATCGTCCTCGCCGAGGCCGCCGAGGCCGGCGTCGAGGAGTTCGGTGTCATCGTCTGTGCCGGCGACGAGGCCAACTACGCCGCGGCCTGCGGGCCGTTCCTGCCGCAGGTGCGCTTCATCGTCCAGCCCCAGCCCCGCGGCTACGGCCATGCCATCCTGTGCGGGCGCGAGTTCTGCGGCACCGAACCCTTCCTCCACCTCGTCGGCGACCACCTGCACGTCAGCCAGTCGGCCACGGGCTGCGCCCGCCAGCTGATCGAGGTCGCGGCCGCCGAGAACTGCCCGGTTTCCGCCGTGCAACACACGCACGAAAGCCTGCTCACCTCCTACGGCACCGTCGGCGGCAAGCTGGTGGGCGGCGACCGCCCGCTCTACCAGATCGAGGCCATCGTCGAGAAGCCCACTCCGACGCTCGCCGAGCAGCAGCTCATCGTGCCGGGGCTGCGCGCCGGCTACTACCTCTGCTTCTTCGGCCTGCATGTCTTCGACGCGGGGCTGTTCGAACTCCTCGCCGCCCAGCAGGCCGCCGCGCCCGACAAAAACCTCGGCCTGTCCCCCGCCCTGCACGCCATGGCCGCCCGCCGCCGCTACCTCGCGCTCACCGGCGCCGGCCGCCGCTACGACATCGGCTCGCGCTACGGCCTCCTGCTCGCCCAGCTCGCCCTCTCGCTCGCGGGGCGCGATCGCGACCTGGTGCTGACGCAGATCGTCGACCTGCTCGCGCACCCGTCCAGCAACCCGTCATGACGCCGCGCCTGGTCGACATCATCGCGTCCACCGACGCGGCTGTGCGCGATTGCGCCCTCGAACGCTGGTGCGCCGGCCGTCCCGCCGCCGAACTCCTCGCCGCCGGCACCGAGCTCGACGAGTACCGCCGCGGCGAACCCAATCTCTACCACCGCGTCCGCGCGCTGTTCTTCCTCAGCGCGCTCCACCGCTACCACCTGCCGGCCCTGCCCGGCTACCCGCGCAGCGGCCGCGTGCCCTACGCCGGCTTCGATTTCCTGCTTGAGCGCCGTTTCGAGGAGGCGATCAGCCTGTTCCAGGGCGAGCTCGCCGCCCACGGCCCCAACGAGACCATTTCCAGCGCCCTCGCCGCCGCGTACTACGCGCTGGGCTTCCAGACGCTCGCGAACCAGGTCCGCCACACCGTCCGCTCCACGCGCGGCAACGCCTGGATGTTCCGCCTCGGCCACCCGCTCGACCAGTCGCTGCGCGTCCGGCCCGAGCTGCTGGCGCGCGCCGGCCCGGACGCCCCGCACCCGATCCTGCGCGAGCTCACGCCGGTGCGTATGGACCTCACCCACTGCGGGTGGAGCGACATCTTTTTCCTCGGCATGGATTTCCCCGAGGGCGCGCGCGTGCTCAACATCTCGGTCGACCTCGGCGTCCACGGCCGCGACGCCGCCCCGCAGCCACCGGTCGAGGCGTACTTCCGCGTCATCGACGAGCCGGTGATCCGCCTCACCAGCGTGGACCTCGGCGCCAGCGCCGTCCTCACGTCGATTGACGACGTGTTCGACTTCGCCCGCGACTACCTCGGCCTGCTCAAGGCCGCGGTGATCGCCGCCGGCCTCGTCCCGCCGGGCATCGAGCGCTCCGGCACGTCGCTGCCCGACCTGCTCGCGCGGATCTTCGGCACCGGCCGCGGCTTCGAGCTGGTGAGCAACGTCAACCGCATCCCCAAGGGCTCGCGCCTCGCCGTGTCGACCAACCTGCTCGGCGCGCTCATCGGCGCCTGCATGCGCGCCACCGGGCAGATCGCCGCGCTCGACGGCCCGATGCAGGAGCCCGAGCGCCGCATCGTCGCCGCCCGTGCCATCCTCGGCGAGTGGATCGGCGGCTCCGGCGGCGGCTGGCAGGATTCCGGCGGCCTCTGGCCCGGCATCAAGCTCATCGAGGGCACGCTCTCCGCCCCCGGCGATCCCGAGCACGGCATCAGCCGCGGCCGCCTGTTGCCGCGCCACACGCTGCTCGGCCCGGACCGAATCTCCCCCGCCGCCCGCGCGAAACTGCAGGACTCCCTCGTGCTCGTGCACGGCGGCATGGCGCAGAACGTCGGCCCCATCCTCGAGATGGCCACCGAGAAATACCTGCTGCGCAGCGCCGCCGAATGGCAGGCCCGCCAGCAGGCCGTGGCCACGCTCGACGAGATCCTCGGCCTGCTCGCCGCCGGCGACGTGCGCGGGCTCGGCCGGGCGCTCACCGCCAACTTCACCGGGCCGCTCCAGACGATGATCCCCTGGGTGAGCAACCTCTACACCGAGCGCCTGATCGCCGGCGCCCGCGGAAAATTCGGCGACGACTTCTGGGGCTTCTGGATGCTCGGCGGCATGGCCGGCGGCGGCATGGGCTTCATCTTTGCCCCGGAGCGCAAACGCGAGGCGCAGGAATTCCTGCGGCAGCTCATGCTCGACACCAAGCGCGAGCTCGAGACCGCCCTGCCCTTCGCGATGGACCCGGTGGTCTACGATTTCGCGATCAACGAGCACGGCACGCGGGGCGCGCTGCTGACGGGCGACAACGCCCTGCTGCCCGCGGGCTTCTACGAGGCCGCGCTGCCCGCCAGCCTGCGCCGCAGCCCCGAGGAACTCACGCCGCGCGAGCGGCTCGACGTGCGGCAGTTCACCCACGCCGCCCGCACCCAGGCGCGCTTCGCGCCGATCCTGGCCCAGCTGCTCGACCGTCCCGCCGCCACGGCCGCGACGACGGGCGCCGACACCGCGGGCCGCCTGCGCCAGTTGCTCGGCGAAAACGGTTTCGACGCGGCGCAGCACGAGCAGATCCGCACCGACCTGCGCGCGGGCCGCATCGGCCTCGCCCTCAACCGCCTGCCCGCCGCCACCCGCATCGAGGACACCGTCCCGGGCGACCTCGCCGACGCCGCCCGGCTCGATCCGGCGCTGCGCGCCGCCGGCGAGGAAGCGTTGCGCCGCGGCGAGGTCGCGATCGTCACCTACGCCGCCGGCGTCGGCAGTCGCTGGACGCAGGGCGCGGGCGTGGTGAAGGGCCTGCACCCGTTCACCAAGTTCGCCGGGCGCCACCGCAGCTTCATCGAGGTCCACCTCGCCAAGACCCGGCGCACCAGCCGCGCCGCCGGCACCGTCGTGCCGCACCTCTTCACCACGAGCCATCTCACCCACGCCCCGATCGAGCGCCTCCTCCAGGGCCTCGCGGGCGGTGCCCTCGGGCGCGACGTCTGGCTGTCGCCCGGCCGTTCCATCGGCCTGCGCCTCGTCCCGACCGTGCGCGACCTGCAGTTCGCCTGGGAGGAAACGGCGCAGCAACGCCTCGACGAGCAGAAGCAGAAGATGCGCGACAGCGTGCGCGCCGCGCTCGCCAACTGGGCCCGCACCACCGGCGAGGCGGGCGACTACACCGACAACCTGCCCGAGCAGTGCCTGCACCCGGTCGGCCACTGGTTCGAGGTCCCCAACCTGTTCAAGAACGGCGTGCTCGCCCGGCTGCTCGCCGCGCGCCCGCAGCTGCGCACGCTCATGGTGCACAACATCGACACCCTCGGCGCCACCGCCGATCCCGCGATGATCGGCTGGTTCCAGTCCGCCAACGCCACGCTGGGCTGGGAAATGATCACCCGCCGCATCGAGGACCACGGCGGCGGCCTGGCGCGCGTCAACGGCCGCCTCCGCCTCGTCGAGGGCCTCGCCCTGCCGCGCGAGGAGGACGAGTTCGCGCTCAGCTACTACAACGCCAACACCTGCTGGATCGACCTCGACCGCCTGCTCGCGCTGTTCGAGCTCCGCCGCACCGACCTCGCCGACCCGCAGCGCACGGCCGACGCCGTCCGCCGCTTCGCCGCCCGCCTGCCCACCTACGTCACGCTCAAGGACGTCAAGAAGCGCTGGGGCCACGGGCAGGAGGACATCTACCCGGTCACGCAGTTCGAGAAGCTCTGGGGCGACATGACCGCCCTGCCGGAATGCACGAACGTCTTCGCCGCCGTCGCCCGCGCCCGCGGCCAGCAGCTCAAGGACCAGGCCCAGCTCGACGGCTGGCAGCGCGACGGCTCTGCGGCGGGCATCGCGGCGTTGTGCGATTTTGAGTAAACTTACTCGTCCGTCATCCTGAGCCGTGCGAAGGACCCAAGCGTGGGGCCACATTGCTGGAGGGTTGGGCTCCCGCCCAACCGGTCGGGCGGGAGCCCGACCCTCCACCGTTTTCTTGGGTCCTTCGCACGGCTCAGGATGACAAGGGCTTGGGTTTGGCGAGAGCCGGAGAGTCGTGCCGGCTACGATCGTTCCAGCACCTGCGACTTCCCCCAAGATCCACCAATTCTGGCATTGCCCGCCTCGTTCGGCGGGCGCTCAATGGCTCCCATGGCATTGCGTTTCCGCATCCTGGGCAGTGGCAGCTCCGGCAACGCCGCGCTCCTCGAGTCCGACGACACGCGCGTGCTCGTCGACGCGGGCTTCTCCGCGCGCAAGCTCGGCGAACTGCTCGCGGCCGCGGACTCGGGCTGGGACCGGATCGACGCCATTTTCCTCACCCACGAGCACAGCGACCACGCGGCCGCGCTCGGCGGCCTCGCCCGCCACGCCCACATCAAGGTCTTCGCCAACCGCGCCACCGCGCAGGCCGTGCAGGCCCCGCTCAAGCACAAGATCGACTGGCAGCTGTTCGAGACCGGCGCGTCGTTCCGTTTCCGCGACTTCGAGGTGCGCAGCTTCGCCGTGCCGCACGACGCGCAGGATCCCGTCGGCTTCCTCATCAGCCACGGCCATGACGACCTGCTCTCGCCGCGCCGCCGCCTCGCCTGGCTGACCGACCTCGGCCACGCCCCGGGCAGCGTCCGCGAGCACATCCGCGAGGCCGATGTCCTCGTCGTCGAGGCCAACCACTGTTCCGACATGCTGCAGGCCGACACCAAGCGGCCGTGGAGCACCAAGCAGCGCATCGCCGGACGCCACGGCCACCTGTCCAACAGCGCGGCACGGGAACTGCTCGAAAGTGTCACCAGCCCGCGCTGGCGGCATGTGTTCCTCACCCACCTCTCCCGCGACTGCAACTCGCCCGCCGCCGTCGAGGCCGCGTGCGGGGCCATCCTCGCAGCCCGCGGCTGCAGCCTCTCCGTCGTCGCCGCCGGCGGCGGCACCCCGCTCTTCGAATTCTGACATGAACAAGCTCTCCTTCCGCCGCACCAAGATCATCGCCACCCTCGGGCCGGCCACGGAGAGCGAGAAGTCGCTCACGCGCCTGATTGAGTCCGGCACCGACGTCATCCGCCTGAACATGGCGCATGCCAAGCATGACTGGACGCGCGAGGTCATCCGCCGCATCCGCGCCGTGTCGCTCAAGGTCGGCCGCGAGGTCGCCATCATGATGGACATCAAGGGCCCGGAGATCCGCACCGGCGACGTCGCCACCCCGATCGAGCTGCGCGCGGGCGAGATTTTCGACTTCACCGTCAAGCCGGGGGTCTCGCGCGAGGACGGCGAGGAAATCCGTTCCGTCGACGTCAACTACCGCGACCTCGTCAACGACATCAAGGTGGGCGACATCGTCCTCGTCGACAGCGGCCTGATCCGCCTCGAGGTGCGCGCGAAGACCGACGCCCACATCCGCTGCTGCGTCCTCACGCCGGGCACGCTCACGTCGCGCCGCCACATCAACCTCC
>Ga0247757_10001581_pt1 | contig 14473 bp, 18 predicted proteins | sample UWRJL126311R4_FD_180929 | JGI IMG/M metagenome (GOLD analysis project Ga0247757, IMG submission 180929) | Plant litter microbial communities from Arlington Agricultural Research Station in Wisconsin, United States - UWRJ-L126-311R-4 | ecosystem: Environmental > Terrestrial > Plant litter >... | reverse complement strand
AAAAAAAAAAAAAAAAAGAATACTCTATCAAAATAAGGAACTACTGCTGGGCGTCCGCAACCTCGTATGAAACCTTCGTGATACCCTTCTGCCTCTTAATATTCCTAACCACTACGCGACCCAGTTCAGCCAGCGTTGCGACATGCGTGCCCCCGCACGGATAGCTTCCTAGCCCGCCTATATCCACGACGCGCACCTCGTCTCCCTCACCGACAGCTGCGCCCTCGGTGCCGCTAATACATCTCCGCGCTGCCTCGTCGGCGCCCCAGAAATGGATCAACACGTTTAAATCCTGGCTCACCAACTCGTCCACTTTCCTTTGAATGGCGGCCTTGGCGTCCCCAGGTATTAGCCCCACAAATTCGACGAATGCCGCTCCAGGATAGTGTGATGCCTTTCCATCGGTAAGTTCGGCAGGTATCTTTTCTGGAGAGAGTGGAGACTGCTTGAGCATATGGACAGCGAGACCTATAACGTGACCGGCAGTGTGCAGGCGGGAATGCAGGACGCGGACGGGGATGTCGACGCGCAGAACGAGTGGCGCACCGATACGGGCGGCAGGGAAGGATGCGCTGGGTGGGCGGAAGGTGCCCATGTGGAGAATGGTCGAAGGCGCGAGTTTGCGCACTTGGTGGACGGTGAAGGTGCTCTCTTGTTCTTCTCCTCCCCCACTTCCTGGCGGCGACGACGCTAGATGCATGGTGCCCACGTCGGAGGGCTGGCCACCACCCTGCGCGTGGAAGATTGTAGACGGAACCGTCACGACATAGGGCTCCAGAGTGGATTTTTCGGGCGTAAGCGGTGGTGGTTTGAAGAGAGATCGAGTTTCTGGGGGCAAGGACGAGAGCGGATCAATGGTAGATAGAGGGGTAGTGAGCGTATAGAGGTGGCCTTGCCTTTGATAGAGGGGGTTTGTTTCTGTAGTCGGGTTCACCATTTTGTTCTTATTTAGAAACTTCTTTATTTGTGGCACTTGACTACTGCTTTTTCCAACTCTTCACTTGAACGTATCCGATGTGCCGGTTACTAATAGATATTGCTGCGGCGAAACTGCTCGAGGTAAAGATGATGGGTAGAGCGAACCTAATTGCTTAATTGCGGTTGTATTTTTATGCAAGGAAAAAAAAAATGGAGTCACTGGTGAGCAAAGAGATCAAAGGGCGCGTGGAAGATTCGAGAGCAGTGAGTGTAGTCAGGTTCTGTAGTATCCGCGCCCTACCACCGCAGTTACAGCATGGCTAACCTTATTAGGAAGGTGCATTTAAACCGGTTCATTCACGGTTGTATACGATGTGTACGTTGCAGGTCCAAGGCAATGGCATGCTCCCAGTATAGGCAGAGTCCTGGGCAAATGGTAACTATAGGTTTGGTCTGGTTCGTATGCCCCTGATATTCAATTGAAAGTGTATACGGGCATTACTGCCTGGCTCGAATGCGCTGAGAATAGGCCGCGGGGTTGGTTGCATGTGTCATGTTCAAATGTCGTCTCTATCATCGTGGCGCGTTGGCCTAAATAGCTTGAAAGGTGCATCTCTGATCTGTGGGCCGGTCCAGTTGAGATGCACCTCGAACTTCTTGGGCAATGTCACTTGTCGTAAAGGCGCCAGGAGCCTATCTTCAGAGATGCGATCTCGAAAGCCGTCAAAGAAAAGCAAATTGACCGTGATTGACTTTAGCTTTTTCATGCTTGCAATAATATGCCATGTTCCTTCCCAGGTAGCTTCGTCATTAGGGGGGAAAAGTGCCGGGTTAGCAGTAAGAATGGCCTGGGCGAAAGCATCGTATATCGGCCATGATATGCCCCACTGGAGTTCTAGATTCTCGACAAGAGACCAGCGTTGTGGAAGAATGGTGCTCGAAAAGTAGCGAAGGGCATCGAGGTCGGAGAAAGAGAAGCAGTTGGTTGAATAGAGAAATGGAGTGGCTTCGGAATATCTACCGAGGTCAGCTTTGATACGAATTGCAGCCATCCGTTACCGCTCACATTTGCCGACAAGATTGCAGGAGCGGAAGGATATCGCCATCGGTGGGCTCGTCCTCGCCGCTCATGGGCGACCACATGTTGGCGCTGTCGACGGTGCCCCAGCAGCTTTCACGGCTCAAAGTTCTCCCATTGTAGCTGAGCGGGCACTCAGTGTCACTGGAAGCTTTGCAACGTAGATGGCCGAGCTTGTGCTTCTTCAGGATTATGTGTAAAGTGGTGTCCCCAACGACATGGCGATATATCATTTCCCTTAGCTCCAATGGCAGGCGCATCAGCCGCGACGCCGACTGGTCCAAGGTCATGCCACGACGCTCAGTTGGCAGAACCCGACCGGGCTCGGCCATGGCTGGGACAGGAATAGTGAGTGCGCGTTCTGGTGGGCGAACGGCCAGCGGACGCGGCGCCAGGGCCTGACGCCTCTCGAAGTGCTGCTTATCTTCGCTGTCTCTATATGGGCGCAATCGGTGCGGACAGCAGCACTTGGCGAAGATAAACCAGCAGCAGATGGCGGGTGCACATGCAATTCCTAAGGCGATGCTGCTAAGTTTGCCGCGTGTCATGCTGGATAACAGAGGGCGTAGCGCGCAGAAGCACAAAGCGGAAAGCAAACGACGGTGCTGGTCAACGATGGTATCTCATAGTAACGAAGGGCAGCGTAGAGTAGATCTCAGCATGAAGGCCGGCTCGAGAAGAAGGACGTTGGGCAGGAGACGCAGTAAGAATGCATGGTTCGGATGGTTGCACGCAAGCTGAACGAGGTCCCATGCCGTCAAGCTACGAGGTCGCGGCTGGGGGCGGGATGGGGCGCGGGGTGGGGCGGGGCGGAGACGGGCGGTGGAACGCGCCTGGGGGGTGTGCAGGCCGAATCCACCAGGCCAGAGCTGGGGCACACACAGACGCTGCCAGACGACGCTGTGCCGAAACGCTTCGACAAGACAACTTCAACCACGCCTCCCCGCACTGCTCGTCCTTGCTCGCCAGCCATGTCTTCGTACTTCAACAACCTCCTCACCACCACCGCCTCGCGCTATAATTCGCTCCGCCAGCAACTCCTCTCCGACGAAACAGATGGCAATACCGAGGACGACTCGCACATTTCCCGCGTGCTGCGTGCATACTACACGGAAAAGGGCAGGCCGTTCCCGCAGTGGCTGCCTCCTGACCCAAAGGCCCCGCAGGCTGCTCCCGCGCAAATGTATTCCTCGTCCGGGCGTCAGTATGGCCAGATGGCGCCGCCGCAGATGGGTCGAGGGACGGGCGGCATTGGCGATCTGTGGGACTCACCTTCGCAGCCTGCTCCGCCACAGCAAGATCCTATGTCTCTACGTCGGGCTCAGGGTCGGGGTGGAGGAGGCCTGAGAGCGGGTAACTCTCTCTCTCCAGAACTGCAGGCCCCGGGTAGGCCGCTGCCGAGCCAGCGTGCGGGGAGCTACCAGAGCACATCGTCGTTGCGGATGCAGGACACGCCGCCCCAGTCTGCAGGCACTGGTACGTCGGCACAAGACAGACTTAAGGCCCGGCTATGGGGATCTGGAAAGTCACAGAGCGCTGCCACGTCGCAAACCTCGAGCCCGCCCACCTCGCCCGCCAACATGCGCAGCCCGTACGAGCGGCCAGCAGGGGGGCGAGCACCGTATCCCGACGAGCGCAGCGGCGGCGGTTACTCTGGTGCAGGAGGTGGACAGCAAGGAGGCTACAACATGTCGGCGAACTCGCCGTGGTCTGGGAGCGATGACCCTTACGCGCCAGCCGGTGCTGCCTACAACAATGCACCGCAACAGCCTGGAGGAAGACGCGTCGGCCTGCCGAGCGGGCCACGGATGCGGTGAGCTTTGGGTACTTTGGCAGCATGAAAGCCCAGGAACGGCGTTAGGGCGGCGTATCTAAACTCTCAAGCTCGTTGCTCGTGCTCCTATAGCAATGAAACTACATAGCAAGATGACGCCCATCAAGGCCCTTGGAAAGCCCCTCGAGTGTCTTTTGGCCACCATCAAAGCGACTTTAGAAGATATTCGATGCGAAGGACAAACAATGGTCTCAATTCTGCTACATGTGGTACCTAATCCTACCTAGTACGCTTCTACGCTGCCCCGCCACAGGGCCAACGTCATCCCATTTGCATTTGCCCACGCGCCACTCGTACCTGCTCTGCGCTACCACAAAGGCAGCATCACACATCACACATGCACCCAAGCCCCAACACCAAGGCGCAGCACGCTCTTGAGCCGCCCGCCTTCTTCACTGTGACCTTGTCTCTCCTTCCAAATCCATATTTCGCTCCTTGTTTCTCCGCATAATCTCCCTGGGCTGCTGCCGTCCGCCGCAGCTTCTTCGCCCCGCATGGCTTCTCCGGCAGCTTCTCCAACCCCCCCTTCTCCGTCGACGTCCTTCTACGATCTAAGCGACGATGAAGAGGGCGAATATAACACTATCCGACACACGAGTAGTGGCCGTGGTGTGAAGCTTCTATACACCAAGAGCAAGGCGCGTTATGCTGTCGTGATCTGCTCGGTGCTGTGACGACTGACCATTCTATAGGTATACGTACATCCTACGCCCTCTGCAAAGGACAATCTCCCTGGCTTCGTAGCTTTGGTGCAACAAAAGTCTTCATCTGTCAACGATAATAACACCCGGCCGACCACCTCGTCCTCTGCCAAAAGCGTACACACCTCGTCGCTTCTTCTTGCCTGGCTTCCCGAGTCTTCCCTGGGCGATGCATACGATGCCTACGTAAAAGTGGATCTCTCCGACTCCTCCTCACCTCCTAAGCAGACATATCTTGTTCCTCCTCCTCCAACTACCACTTTACATGGCTCGTCCATTGGCACATATGCATTCGCCGTCCCCGTCAGCGAGATATATTCCCTACTGGTACGTCCTCCCAGCATCGGATGGTGGTTTGGGAGTGTTGTGGTCAATACCCGAGCGGGAGACAGCTTTCCGGCGCTCTTTTTTCACGACAGCGAATGCCAGTCGACCATAATGCAGCGGAAGAAGCTCGCCAAAGAAAGCTTCGATCCCTTTGGTGATGGTGGGGGCATGTTCTGGGGCGGCGATGAGGTCCTACGCTGGTTGAAGAGATATGTCAATGTAGAGCGATCCGGAGCGGACAACAGTGTCTACCTCATTGAGCCTAGTGACGAAGATAGGAGGTCGGTTGGTAGAAACGCTCCAGGCTCTCCTAGCTCTAAAGCTACACAAGAGAAACCATCCGAGGCCTCATCATCCAATCAACACAGGAGAGACGGCAGTATGGATCCTGTTACCAAAGCATTAAAGGAAGCTCGCTGGAACTTTCTCGAGAAGCTCAGCCAGGTTACAACCTTCACTCGCAGAACCGCACAAGCCGTTGCAGAAAACCCGAAAACGCCACCACAAGTTCGGCGTCTCATCCAGAATCCTGAAGTCCAGACTCTGCAAGAAGAATTTGATAGTGCCCGATTGTATTTAGCGAGGTGGGCCATGGGAATCGCAGAGCAGAGCGAGCGAGAGCGAAATCAAAGGATATGGACTGCAAAAGATGTTTTGGCTATGGAAGAGAGCGATGTAGGAGATTTCGAGATATTGGATATGGACCGAATGTCCATGGCCGATCGGAGAAAACTCGTAAACATGAACGAGTGGAAGGGCTACTTTGATAGACATGGTCGGTTGCAAGTTACCCCGGACGAGGTCAAGGAACGCATATTTCATGGTGGGTTGGACCCTGATGACGGCGTTCGCAAAGAAGCATGGCTTTTTCTCCTCGGGGTATATGATTGGAACAGCTCGGAGGAAGAACGAAAAGCAAACTTAAATAGCCGACGAGACGAGTATATTAGGTTAAAAGGTTCGTGGTGGGAAAAGATGGTAGATGGTCACGGCTCGCTCGAAGCTGAGGAATGGTGGAAGGAGCAGAAGAACAGAATAGGTCAGTACCGCCACCTCCTCTTTCAATGTGAGTCCGGTTAATAACATGGGGTGCGGCATGCAGAGAAAGACGTCCATAGAACGGACCGAAACATTCCCATCTTCATGGGCGAGGATACCCCTCACCCTGATCCCGACTCACCGTTTGCAGACGTCGGGACAAACGTTCATCTAGAACAAATGAAGGATATGCTTCTAACTTATAATGAATACAACAAAGACCTTGGATATGTTCAAGGAATGAGCGACCTGCTTGCGCCTATATATGCTGTTATGCAGGATGATGCTATCGCATTCTGGGGGTTTGTTGGTTATATGGATCGCATGGTACGTCCGTTCACTCATGTTCGAAGTCCTCGTGCGCGTTTTAACGCAGCTTAAAATAGGAAAGAAACTTCCTTCGCGACCAGTCCGGTATGCGCAAACAGCTTCTCACACTTGACCATCTCGTCCAACTTATGGACCCTAAGCTGTATGTTCACCTTCAGTCCGCCGACTCTACAAATTTCTTCTTCTTCTTCCGAATGCTCCTCGTATGGTACAAGCGGGAATTTGAGTGGTCCAATGTTCTCCGATTGTGGGAATCGCTGTGGACGGACTATTTGAGCAGCAATTTCCACATCTTTGTTGCTCTAGCTATTCTGGAGAAGCATCGGGATGTTATCATGGCACATCTCAAGCACTTTGATGAAGTGCTGAAGTATGGTAAGCGACCCAATCACCATGTCCGGAACACGGAGTCAGAGGAGGTATTTTCCCATTGCAACCCGCTAATCTGTCACAGTCAATGAACTATCTGGCACTATGGATCTAGAGTCCACTCTTGTCCGAGCAGAATCGCTTTTCCGAAGGTTCCAGCGGACTGTAGAAACCATTGACAAGAAAGGCAACTTTCCATCAGCACCTTTAGCGAGGCAACGCAGACCAATTACCTCCCCGCCTACATCCCCGGGACCCTCAGGATCGAATGATCAGGCTACCATACCCGCCACTACTCATGGCAAACAACCTATTGCAGGAGAAGGAACTAGAGTCATCAGCCCTGAGCTAAGGGCGTTGCTAAGTTGCAAAATAGAGAAACTTGGAAAAGGAGACGTTACGAAGCATGGCAGTGGCACTTTATCCAAGACAAGGTCCTCTGGTTAATCTTTTATGATTGTTTCTATATATGCATTTTCACTCAATTCTTCTGTCATACTGTCATATCCAGTCCATTGACTGGCATTGGGCGGACACGTGGGTGCACGGCGTTTGAAGTCTGGTAAACAGTGTATGCTTATTAGCTTTGGCTAGAGTTCTTTGTTCTCCACTTCTTACAGCACTTTTTCTTTCAATACACACTTCTATTCTTTCAATGGCGGTATTATGTTCCACTTCATGCGGCTAGCCCAAGCATTGAATGCAGCCTGATCCTAAAACGCTTACAGGACGAAGTCAAGCTTGGCGTTTGTATAATCCTCGTTTCCAAATCACATACCGATGTGGAGTACTGTCATTGAATTCGTACTCTTCACTTTTGGTGTTCACTCGTTCACTAATCACATGTTTGTCTTCTAGCTCGCTTTAGCCAACACATGTATTCATACTTCACATGCGACATTTCAATGTCACCACACATGAGTTTGCCAATGAACTTTGTTAGACGCTTATTCCGTCATGTTGGCAACAAAAGCGAAGACGATTTTAGCAGCTCTCGCAGAAGCCCTGACTTACCAAAGCATCCGAGGCCAGCAAAGTGTCCAGCCCCACACTCCTCTCTCTCAAGCTCATCGAACCAGAATCGCCACCGCCATTACAGTCACAGGCGGAAGCGAAAGTACAAGCGGACCAACTTCAGTATGCCGTCGGAGCACTTCTTGGGTCCCCCCTGCAAGGACCTAGTCGAGTTCGTAAAATCCCTGAAAGAGATCCCACCTCAATACAAGGGAAACTTCAACGATATATCCACGAAAACCATCGAAGCAGGTTGCGATTCTGGAGCACTACATGTCTGGGAGAGCGGTGATGATTTGGACGCCATGCTACAGCTGACACAAGTCATCGTCAAGCTAAAGGTCCTTGTCGCGGAGGCCCCTCAGGGTAAGAGAAAAGCTAGAGAGGGTGCAGTAATTATTTCTCAAGAGAAGGAGAGTAGGGACGCTTTCAAGAGACTCTGTGAATTGATCGGTCATCTAACGGGATCGAAGGGTAAGAAACATCTAAATGGTATGATCTGCGCATATGATGCCGTCGTCGTCGTCAAAGGTGTGGATTACAAGAGTAGTGATGATGCTAGTGCCTCAGTAAAGCGTATCAACACAGCCATTGAACGGGTCCTGGACATAATGCGGCCATCCACGAAGCGTATTGTATGGCATCACGGGCCTATCCTCTCCTTCCTTCTCACCTGGATCAACACCACAACTAATGAACTGCGCTCCTGCCTAACTGCCATCAGCATAACCGCTGCACTTGACCTTGTTTCAGGTGTTAAACCGTCTCCGCTTGGAAAATCAAACAAGGTTCGAGACCTGGAGAGACTGGGCCAGTACGCAAAAAAACTTGACATACCCGTCATCTTCCTCGATCCTTGTTCCCAGCTCATTACATACGCATACCTTGGAACATACATGTATTATTGGGCCTATTACGCTAACGCGATACTCCCTTCATCCGTCCTTCACTGCCACTTTCACCAAGCCTACGATGAGCTCGTAAACTTTTGCTTCCGTCTCCGCGGTGCCAGCACCGATACGTATGGCCAGGACACAATCGGTATGGTACAAGAGCACCTGCACCGGTCTAAAGCCGGGCGCTGGGCCCGATCATGCATCAACCCCGCGAAATACACCAAGGAACTCTGCCAGGCCGCGGGCTCCGAGTCGGCCATTCATCACGCCGTGCAGCTTGCCGATGGGCCTCTCGCTCTGCTCGACCAGATTCCCAACTATCCACTGCCAGCCTTCTCGCGATTCGCGCTCTCCCCTTCCAAGGTGCCGCCCTCATCCGATGAATACGTGGCGGCCCCTGTAGCCTTCAACACCTCGACATTTGCATTTCGCGCAGCGTCGAGCTCACCGCTGCGCATACTGCTACCAGCTACGACACAAAACACAGACATCGTGACGAATCGGATTCGCGGTGTGATGATGGGTGTGCTGAGCCGGGTAGTGCAAGATAAGGGAATGCCTCAGGTGGGTGCGGCTGAGAAGGAAATGTGGGAGGAGGTTGGTAACGCATGCTGTTGGGCCATAGACGGCTGCAAGGGCAAAATGCCAAAGGGTGTCGTAGACAAGGTTGACTTCGTCAGTAAAAAGATCAAAGAGGGAACATGGGCTTCTTCGCTAGGGCTTAACAAGTCAGCAGGGCAAGGTCAAAGTATGCAAAGCACCCGGAAATAGTCTCAGGGATAGGGTTTGTGGGGAGAAATGCGGTCTTGAGAGCCAGTCATCAGGCGTTGTGGGGGTGAGGAGCGCGGCATGCCCAACTCCAAATCGGCATTACGTTTCAGCGATGACAATGTGTCAATGTTTCATGATGGACATAGTTGATTGACTTTCCTGGGATTCCTTTTCCTCATAGTCTTCGGTCAGTCAGCACATCCGCATGTACCATACTACAAGCTTTTGGTTCCTTGAGAAAAGCGACCCATCTCTAGGGTATTTGTGTACATTAATGCTAGCAGTCACGCCTGCAATCTCGTGGTTCAGATTCTGTGCATTCGCTTATTGTAAAGTGGTGGATTCAGTTACAGCCCGCAAGCCAACTGTGAATTGAACGCGTGCCTTTAATGTATTTCCCGAAGATTTAGACACGTTTGACGCAAGGGTGGTGGGTGGAGGTACTAGAGTAGGAGTCAGAGATATTGATGCTCCTGTCGAAATGCTCGTAGAGGAAATGGGAGAAGCAACCATTAAGGTGGCAAGGAAAACAAGTAAAGTAAGAAAATAGATGAAAACCAAGCTCGAAGTCTTATTCGAGATGATATGAGTAATTCATTATTTGAATTGGAGATTTGCCGAGATAGGATGACATGCGTTGCGGGCAGGAGGGCAAACGGGCAGCTACCGGCTACTAGGGCGGCCTTTGGAGATCAAACAAAAACATATAGCGCAGTGATAGCCGTTTTAATGAGCAATTTCTATTACTAGAGATTGTTTTTGGTGGATTGTGAGTACAACAGTTGTATCGCTTTACACATGTGTTCTCGGTGTCATCTGCACCTGTCATTACCATTCCATATTGTGAAGCTTGCGAAGCAGCACACACTCCCCTAACCCCCCGTACGACTTTGTAGTCGCTTATGTGAATCAACTGTTACGAATTATTTGCCACAGTACATCCTCTTGCAGGATCCACCTTTCCTGCACTTGGAAGGTCCAAAGCTGCAGAGATGGAGGGCGCAATTCTTCTTGCACTCGAACGTTGGGGCTTTGCAGGTAGTTTCTGTTTCGGTTGTGTGGTTAGACTACTGGTTAATGAAGGAGATGCATAAGGACGAAGATGGGAGTTTTACATACTAATGCAGTTTTCCAGCCACTCTGGACACACCAGGCAGATAGGCGGTGGCGGTGGAATAGTGATGCCACTAACGTCGGGGATGTCAACATCTTCGACGGAGGGGTCTTCAGGCATTGGAGAGGCGGCCGTGGGGTGTTGAGCGAGGGCGAAGATGATGAGTAGCGCCATCGGAAAGTGGATTGTCTTCATCTCGAAGGTTTTGTGAGTATTGTAAGACGACAGTAGTGATTGAGGTTGGAGGTTAGAGGAGGCTTCAAGGAAGCTTAGCCGGCGTAAGAGAGAGAAAGAGAGAGAGAGAGAAGATAAGCAACGGAGGCGTTGGGGAGGAAGCTGGGTCATTGCCATGTCAAAGACGAGGCAGGTACGAGGCAGGTTGCGGGCAGCTGCTACACACCAGGAAGGTACCATCATTAGATACAGCAAGAGCGAGAGACGGTCTAAATGCTACACCAACAATGAACGCCATGCTCGCTTCAATCGAGCTGCACAGGGTGATGGTAATGGCAATGCGGCTATGTATCTGCTACCTGCTTCCATCGCTCATGCCCACAGACGTCAACCCAGGACCCAGCATATTCCTCCATCTATCTTTCCTACATAAGTGCGTATACAGTGTATACAACCAGTACACACACAACACCAAGCAAATCTAGAGAGTGTATCGTGGCACGAATCAGACATTATCACCGCCAAAGCAGATCAGGGTACTCGCCCAAAACGCCTTCCGCTCCGCCATCCCAGACGTCAACCAACCCATCCAGCTCGGCATAAGCCTCCGCAAACTTCAACCCTCTCCTCCGCTCCCTCTCGATCACATCCCAATTCCATTCGTCCACGATACTTTCCTCGGGTAACACCCCGTCAGAGTCGATGCCGCTGTCCATGTCAGCCTCGTCACCCTTGTACACCCACCCCTCGGGTTTCGCGGGAACCATGTCTGCATTGAACAGGGCTTCCTCAGGAGATACAGTAAGGCGCCCACGCTTGATGACGTAGCGCGCAAGGGCCGTCGCGAACACGGCGCCTTTGAGTTTCTCTCTATCGACTTCCTCGCCCTTGACCGCTCTGGTCTTGCGCCATGGCTGCAGACTGAATCCCGTAGGCCGGCCGACGCCAGGTTTCACGAGATGCGTGACAAGATAAAACCACTTTCGGTCCCAGGACAGGATCCTCGTCCACATTTCATACTTTTGATACGGCAAAATCTCCTTTTTGAAATTGCACATGACGCCCCCGAGCGCGATCATGTGTGCGCCTCTCGCCGTGCCGTCGGTAGCTCCCAGCCCTGTCGTTGCGCGTTCCTTATTGCTCGCACGGGGCATATGAAAGCCGCCCGAGATCTTGCGGATCCCGTTGCGGACAATGGTGGTGAACAGATGGGTGCGCGAGATGTCCATGTCTGCGAAATAGGTGCTGTTCGACTTGTGCATGTTGAAGTCAATCTCCATAATGGGCGCATGCGTGCTCGTGATTATGGGCTGGAACAAGGCTTCCGGTGGCACGGGCGTCGGCTGGACGTAGACTTGGTACCAGTACGCCTTGAAGAAGCGTATCTGTCGGCCAGACGTCAGTTTTGGTGGTTCTCCGATGCGCCCCCTACTTCACAGGCAATAGGTGGAGCAAACACGTACATGCCACACAAACGGCAGGGTTTTTAGATTTGTCAGCGCGAACAGAAGTGCAAGAAGCCTCCAAATCCCACCCGGCGCATTAACCCCCGCCCATTTCGCAAGTAACGCGCGATACGAGGGCTGCCCCGCGAGCACCGCTATCGAAGCTCCGAGGGCTGCGAGAGTGACGGCCCGCGCCATTGTGACCATTAGTGTCCTCGGGAAAATGACGTACTAGAACCAAGGAGGGGCAAGAAACAGGAAAACGCAAAGCAGAACCAGAGTAGCACTTAAGGGAGCTGGGTGAAGGACATGGCTTTTTCTTGTAGTCTACCTGTGATGAGATTATCATCGGAGGATGCCTCGGCTCGGAAGCAAATGCGCCGTTATCCGCTAACCAAGGTGTCTCGCAAGCTCTGCTCGTTTCGGTCATGTTCACCTTGTTCCTGTAGGGCTGAGGACATAAGCGACGGGCGCTATTCTATACTGTCACATAGTGTACGAGATGTCGAGAGTCGCATACAACACAGTACGTAAGGCTCTGCGAAGGGAGTTGGTTTATACAACATGCAAGGCCTGCCGTCCAGTGCGGAGCAAGCACTACGAGGGTGTAGGGTAGGGTACGCGATGTTTTAAAGCCTGCACGATTCCCAATAATGCTTAATGTCCATGCGGGTTCCGTTGTCGGAGGCTGAGAATATGCAGCTTCGGTGTCTATACCTACGGCATCGTAGGCGCGCGGAAATGAGACGAGCATCGCCACATCCATACACAATCCCGCGGGGACCGAGGCCTTGTCACGCTGCCCTGTGCCACACTTTGAATCTGCCATCGCTCGATCTATGCAGATTTCCATGATCTATGCACAAGATCATCAATTATGCCATCGTGGCCTGAGAACGGAAAACCCGCACACGAGGGTTGGAGACAGTCCAGGCTAGAACCACGCACATGATATCCCGACGCTTACCCTATTCACGATTTCTTCTTCCCTTTCGTCTTGTCTACTACTTCAACCCAATTTCTATGCACGCCCCTCTTCTCCAATGCTTTTATGATGGCGTCTTTCTGCGGCCCCTGCACCATCACCTCCATGACCGGGTTCTTCGGACTGCTGCCCTGAAGCCGGTCAACGCTCGTGCTCCCGGCGCATGTCTTTCTTAGTTCGTCGGCTAGCGGCTGCGGCGCAATATAGTAAGCCTCAACACCACTCACTTTAGTTACCGTCTTGTTGCCGCTGCGGGTTTCCATGAGAATTTGTATCTTAGGCGGTGCGCCAGCCTTCGGCTTTGCATCTGCTATTTCGCCGTCGTTTCGGAGAATTGAGTGGAAAGGTGACGCGGCAGCAACCATGCGCTCAGCAAGAGCATCGCGGGCAATGGTTCCAGTTGCGAGTGCCGCATTATCTGCGGCCGACGTACCTAGTAACGAGTCTGCCAGCTGGGGGTTAATTTTGATGAGGCGCTTATTCTTCTCTGAGACAAGTTCCTCTGCCTCTATGTAGGCCGTCAGAATTTGTTTAAGCTGTGCAGGAGTATAGAGGCCGCGAGGGTCAGCGTCGGAAGCATGGAAAATCGGAGCCACTTTCTCTTTTGGTCGCAGCAAGTAAACAAGCTTAAGCTTCTGTCCGACGGATGACTCGGAAGAAAGCGGCGCAGCTGGCTTGACATTTGTATTTGAGGAAACCGGAGTATCTTTTTTCGGCAACCGATACGGCACAAATGATTGCACGTGCCGGTCATTGAAATCGATATCCAAAATCACCACCTCATTGCCGTCTCTATCCTTGCTTTTTACGATCTGCTGCTTATCCAGGTATTTGACGAACTTCTTAATATTCTTCCAGCTTGTCTTCTTGATCTGCAGAGATGCGATCCTTGCTGAGGTGTAAGTCGGTAGAAATGGTTGGACAAGCAGAGACATAACGTGGGATTGCGACAAGGGGAACTCAAGACCGAATGTAGGGTGATCCCTATTGTTGTCCATGTGATAGCGCACACCATAGAGAAATGCGTCTCGGAAAGCGTCGTCGATCTCTGTGCACTATTAGCTTCGTGTAGCGAAGATTGAACAAGTCTTGCATAGGCCCTCATACCCTTCTGGGATAAGTCTTTTTCGTCGACTACTTCAACTGCGTCGCTGAGCGACGGGGGGTCGTCACCCTCGGACCCCTGTGCTTTTTCGGCATCTGATCGCTCGCTAAGATCCGCGTTTAGTGTGACACCGCCCTCTTGGTCATCTTGAAGATCTATGTCGGCAGTCCGTGTTGCTAATACAGTATCCGCATCCTCATCATTCCATCCCTCTAGGGTATCAGGCGGTTCGGTGCCCGGCTTTCCTGCCGAACTCCATGACCACAGCTCATCCCCAGCCCAGTGGAACGTCTGCACAGCATGACCCTTCATGCCTTGTACATTTCCCAGAGTGCTCACGTCGATCTCGCATGTGCCGACCACCATGGGCACTG
>Ga0247757_10001580_pt1 | contig 14488 bp, 10 predicted proteins | sample UWRJL126311R4_FD_180929 | JGI IMG/M metagenome (GOLD analysis project Ga0247757, IMG submission 180929) | Plant litter microbial communities from Arlington Agricultural Research Station in Wisconsin, United States - UWRJ-L126-311R-4 | ecosystem: Environmental > Terrestrial > Plant litter >... | reverse complement strand
AATCAGGGGATTGCGCTTCACCAGCTCAATTAATTGTATCGTTTTTTTAGTTAGTATGGGTTGTGCCTTTAGTGCTTTTTTTAACAGCTCGATCATCGGGCCTAGCGTTTTTTCTTCTCCTTCCTGTAGGACTTGCCTGATGACTAACAATTTTCGGATGATTGATTCAACGCTCGGTATGAGGTTGCGCAGGGTTGAGATGGTAAAGCTACCGTTACTGATTTCTGTTATCGAAATATGGATAGGTTCGCACTGGTCTGCGATTAGTTCTTTGTGTTGCTCAAGCAAACGGTTTATGTCTTCAATAATCTCTCTGTCATTCACCTTAAACAATGTTTGTCGCAAACTTGTTTTCTTTTCTGAATCCATCACTTCTGCTGCGATCAGGTTGGCGATATCAGCAGCATACTTGGCCAGATCTTGGTTCCAGTAATGTTTACCATGATTGAGCCGGTGTTTGTTTTGTGGGATGTCTGTGAGATAGGAAATACTCAAATCATCCAGATCAAGTTCAACGGTCACCGCTTCTCTTTTTTGTGCCCGCTCTTTGTCTCCGAATTCCGCAGGGTACAAATGATCATTATACAGATCAACAATGGATCTGGCTAGCTGGAGTGCAGCTTTTAAAATGTGTTTGAGTTTTTCTGGATGGCGGCTGTTGAGCAGTAGGTTGCGTAGCTCGTTGCGGTAGGCAAAATAATTCATGAAAGGTCCTTCTGCTCTTATATAGAAATGATAGACCGTATGGATAGCGGGACTGATGGTTGATTTGTCCGAGAACTGATCCGGTAAATACACCATACCTCCGGGATGAATGTTACGAAGTTGTTTGTTGAATTGATGTTCAATGAAACGTAAAGCACGGTCATTCAGATTGAGGATTTCCCATCCGCTGAATACCCTCTCTGGTAGATCTTTTCTCCGAGTGAGATCCAGCGCATATTCTAAATCGGTTAACTTCTCCTGGTTGAGCTTTCCCTGCATGAGACCATCAGTAATACGTGCGAGGTCCAGCACAAAAGGATCGACCGACTTATCTTTTTGTGGCTTTGTTTCTTTTCCCGTTTTCGTATTTTCTGTGTGTTGGTATATCCGAAAGACATCCAAAAGATGCCAGTAGGCTTCATACAACCCATGCAAGTAGGTGAGTTTGCTCCAGCCGCTTGTCTCCTGCTCTTTTAAGAAATAGTCTGGCCTGGCATACAAGGGAAAGTCGAGTGACTTTAATAAAACCAATTTTAGTTCTTTTGGGTCCAGTGATAACATGGCAAAGTATTTTATTGGTTTATTGAAGGGATGTAACTAAGGCATCCAGGTGTTGGGTAATCATTTTCAGGTGGTACTTATATAAACCACCCGATACCGTTTGTATTTCTTTTGTCAACAGCGCATTGAGCTCTTGTAGTGCGGGTATATTCTGCACATAGAATTCTTTTAAGTTAGAGACATGCAACTGCCTGTCCAGGTACGAATACAAATTTCTATATCCCTGGAAAGGGAAGCCCTGCAGCCGCAGGTGAAATTCAGCTGCACCGATATACTTAAAAGGATCAAAGACAGCATATTGCTGGATAAATAATTTGGGATCACCTTTCATATCTTCGAAATACTGGTCTATCTGGTGATGCTGTTTGGTCTGCTCCAGTTCTTTTTTCTTTTTGTCGATCAATGCAGTTATTTCCGGGTCATGGCTTTTCATCATCTGTGCCTGGCTGAGAATGAATTCATTTAACGGTGCTGTGTGTTTCATAATTGATTTATGCAGCCCTTCGGTGACCATAGCTTTGAGGGCCTCTTTGGTTTCCGGGATTACTTCGAGGTCGGAGAGCTGGCAAAGCATCTCGTAAAAGCTCCCGTATTCCAGGAACAGATAGTCGCCGTTTTTGAGGAATTGAAAGAAAGCCTCTTTGTTTTCTTCAAATACTTTTTGATCTTCTACCCAGTAGGGTTGCTGGATATAACGGAATGCACTGAGTTGCGGTGATTCCTGGTGATCGCGTTTTTCGACAAAATCTTCAAAGCCTAAGAATTCTTTTTTCATGTTCGGCTGATCAAGATCTCCTGAGAGTACATATCGGTATACGGAGGGAAAGAAATAGAATTCTTTTCTGTTTCTTAAATCATATCGGTTGTAAAAGTCCGTTTCATAAGACGGGGCCTCGACTTTCCCTTCATCTTCTTTTGCCGATAAACCGGTTGGTTTAAGCTTCTTCATGGTATGGACCAACATGATTTTGAATTCTTCATCCGAAAGCTGGTCCAGGTTTTTATAATTATTGTAGTCGCCGGTTTTGAGCAAACCTTTTTTAAATTCAAAAGAGATAAGTAAAGTAAATAGCAGGAGGCTACGGGAAAGCTCTTCGTATTTCTCTTCTGCGAGAAGGTGATCAGATTCGTAAATGGCACGCATACAGTCCAGTGCGAAGATCAGTGTGCGCAGGTTTTTTTCTGAAGCATTATCCAGTATCTGGCGGATATAGGCAGCATTAGTTTTCAGAAAAGATTGATAGGCTGGCTGTTTGTTATAACGGTTAAGGATTTCAGGTAAGCCCACCAATTCTTTATCAAACTGTAGAGAGCGAAAAATCAGTTTTTCCTTGATCTTATGGTAATTTTTTCCCTGTTCGATTTCTGCTTCATTACCTATGATGATGGTCCTGATATTAGCCTGTTCAATAAAGCGTGTATTGATAAAACCCAGTAGCTGGTCCTGGATATTGTTTCTTTCCAGATCATCAAAACAAAGTACATTATCCTTGAAGTTCAGCAACTGGTCAAGACCAATACTTTTAGACGCGATGGTGGTCAGAGAATCGCTTAGCCATTTGGCGCCTGTGAGAGAACCAAAGAGTTTTAGTCCGCCCATACCTGTTGACTTGGTAATCTTCATGGCTTTTGAATCAGCCCAGGGAATTTTGGCGTACAGTAGCTGATTATAGATCTCATTGGGATCAGTCAACCCATTAAGGGAAACATAGAGGCATTTATAATTTTTCCGGGTATCGGGGTTGGTGAGTGCTTCAATGGTCGGAACAATTTTATTACGCCAGTAATAGCTTTTTCCAATACCCCATTCGCCGTTAATAAAGAGGGCACCTGAAATATCAGGAGTAGCAATATAGTCAGTTACGATACGTGTAATGTTCATACAAGAAATTGTTTTGGTAAATGCGGCTAGTTTCCATAATCATTTAGAGAAGTTGAGTAAGGTTGAGTAAGGTTAAATTAAAGAATTTTTCAGGCCTGTGAAATTGACATCAGCGGAATCTAAATCTACATAATTTTGTTCTGTGCATTGATTATAAATTGTGAAGTATGAATGTGAGATTTTATCTTAAACAACCAAATGCCAATAGGCAATCTGTAATTTTTGCTACGATTAGTTATAACAATACTCGGTTTAAGTATTACCTATTAGAAAAAATACATCCTAAAGATTGGAACTTTAAATCGCAAAGGGTAAAGAACCATGCGGATCACATTGATAGCGTTGAATTTAACTATCGGTTAATTTTTATTGCCGGAAAAATCGCTGAAACTTTTTATCGATTTCAAAACATGAATTCAGGCAAGGAACCGGGTTCTGAAGTATTCAAAAAATTAATGGATGAAGTATTTGATAGAAAGAGAAATTTGAAAATAAATGAGGTTCAGAATATGAGTGCCTGAGATGAAATAAAATGTGCCCCCTGATGTACCCCAAATAAGAAGGGAACACTATGAAAACAGTGTTCCCTTTAGGTGTTGCTGTAGGGGGAGGGATCGAACCTCCACGGGGCAGTTAGCTATAGCGCAAAGTTCAGTGGTCGACCCTGGTCGTACCAACGTTGCCGTTGGAACGGCTCTACACTACGTTTATCCTGGAATCCCCACCCCCGAGACAAGAGGGCATGTCTGCCAAAAATTTCATCACCCCACAGTAGATCGGTTTGTAGTCTGTTGTCTTTGGTCTGTTGTTACAGAAAAACAGCATTTCGAACCGGAAGAACTAGTTTGTCGCGTTGACAGTACAATATTAGGGCAAAATCCTGATTTGTTGTAAATAATTCAATAATTAATTTGATAATATAGAAATTGTATAATAAATTTGATATTATACTGAAAAATGTCTAAAATCTTATTGAAAAATGTCCGCAAAATTGAATCTTGACAAATTGGATTTCCAGATCATCCAGGAAATGATGGAAGACGCAGAGATATCCTATGCCGACCTTGGAAAGAAGTTGTTTGTATCGGGTGGTACCATTCACGTGCGCATCAAAAAACTCGAAGAACTCAACATCGTTAAAGGTAAGCGTTTATCGGTGGATCTTAAATCGCTGGGGTACGATGTGATCGCTTTTATCGGTGTATACCTGGAAAAAAGCTCCCTTTACGATACCGTGGCAAAAGAACTTCGCAAAATACCACAGATCGTTCGGTTGAATTATACAACGGGTAACTACAGCATGTTTGCCGAGATCGTTTGTAAAGACATACAGGAACTGCGTTTTGTATTGCACGATGAACTGCAGAAGATCAAAGGCATCGAACGCACCGAAACATTTATTTCGCTCGAAGAAAGCTTTGACCGCAATGTAGTGGTGGCGCCTCTTTCCGATAGGGAATAAATTGTATTTTCACTGTTATGCAAACCGCATTCAACCTCGTGCAGGTAAGTCAAACGATCGGGAAGCGATGGAAATTGATCCTGGCCCTGACCGTCCTATCCGCTATTACCGCTACGGTTACTGTTTTTTTGTTACCGCCTTACTATCGGAGCGCTGCTGCCATCGTACCGGGTAATCCCGTACTGGCCGATAAAGCGCGGCTGTTCAATAACAACATACAGCAACTCTATTCCTATTTCGGAACAGGGGATGATATCGACCGCATCTATGGTATTGCAGATATGGATACCAGTTACAAACAACTGGTAGATGAATTCGCACTCATCGATTACTACCAACTAAAAGGAGAAGATCGTGTTTTATTGCGCAGGAAAGCGGTATTGTGTTTGCGTAAAGACCTCGATTTCCAGCGAACAGAACAAGGACAACTACACATCATCGCCTGGACAAAAGACAAACAACTTTCCGCCAGCCTGGTCAACCGGATGGTTGCCATCATTACTGAAACAGAAACAGCGATCTGGCAAACCAACTATGCAAAATCATCTGCTGCATTGGAAGCACAGGTTGCGGCTATGGAAACAAGTTACCGTGCACTGACTGACAGCATCCGCATACAAAGCGGTGCGCAACAGGATCTGGCCAATATGCGTAAACAAACCCTGCTTGAACAGATCAAACAATACCAGGTTGCTGCAAATGAATTCAAGCTGGCATCGCAGGCAAGGCCATCGGTGATGTACACTTTGGAACAGGCAGTGCCTGCGGCAAAAGCAGAATGGCCCGAAAAAATAACTATCATACTCGCCGCTGCATTGGCTGGTTTCGTATTCAGCGTTTTATTGGTATTGCTGCCCGGTCGTAAACAGGATGCGTGATGCAGGCGCTGCAGCGATCATATCATTTCCGCACCAGTGTTTCCGTTCTCCTGTTTCTCACAACCGGGGTCGCCGCAATCATATTACGGGAAAGCTGGCTGCTGGCAATACCATTTGGATGGCTGGTATTACCGCCGCTTTACGACTACTTTATTCGGAATACAGCCTCTTTTTTCTGGCTGTTGCTGATCGCCTTACCATTATCTGCCGAGATTAATTTTACGCCGCAGCTTGGCACCGATTTCCCCGATGAATTTTTATTGATCTTATTAACCGGCGCCTCATTGGTAGCAATGATACACCGCCCCTCCTGGTTCCCGCGCAGTGTTGCCGCCCACCCGCTCTTCCTGGTATTGCTGCTTTATTTTGGCTGGCTGATCATTACCTGTTGTTACGCAGTGGAGCCATTGTTATCATTCAAATACCTGCTGGCAAAAACATGGTATATCATACCCTTTGTTATTCTTCCACAGAAACTGTTGAACGCGAAGGACGATATCCGTAAAATGGCGCGTTGTCTTTTATTGCCAATGTCGCTCCTCGTGGTACAGGTACTGATCCGTCATGCGCTGCATGGGTTTTCGTTTGAGGATACAAAATATGCGATGGGTCCGTTTTTCCGCAACCATGTAACCTACTCCGCTATGCTGGTTTGCCTCCTGGCTGTTGGCTGGTGTGTATGGAAATTATCGCCCAAAAAAAGCCGGCAAAGAAAATGGGTGATGGCAGGATTGGTTGCTGGTTGTGCCGGACTGGTATTCGCTTACTCACGCGGTGCATGGCTGGCATTGGTGCTGGGCATTGCAGGTGCATGGATAATCAGGAAGCGGTGGATAAGTGGATTGATCGTGATCATTGTTGCAGCGATCACAGTATCTACCGCATGGCTTGTTACCGACAAACACTTTATGCGTTTTACCCCGGATCATGACCATACCGTTTTTCATACCGATTTCGGAGAACACCTGGGCGCAACGGTTAAGGGAAAAGATATTTCCACCGCGGAACGTTTTTATCGCTGGGTAGCAGGGTTCCGGATGCTGGCTGATAAACCCGTTACTGGTTTTGGCCCGAACGCTTTTTATCCGCATTACCGCCAATATACCGTACGCGCTTTTGAAACATGGGTGAGTGATAACCCGGAGCATTCTACCGTACACAATTATTTTATACTGGTTGCGCTCGAGCAGGGCATGATCGGTTTGCTGCTTTTTTGCCTGCTGTATTTTGGAATGCTGCTGCACGTGCAGCGCTTGTATCATCGTTTAACAGATCCTTTTTACCGGATGATCGCGTTGACAACAGGAGTCGTTCTGATCATGATAGGCGTGATCAATTTTCTGAGTGATATGATAGAAACGGACAAGATCGGAAGCCTGTTCTGGTTGAGTTTAGGAATGATAATAGTGCTGGAGAGAATATCGAATATCGAACAGGGAATGTCGAATGTTGAGTTGAAGTGAGAATAAGGTTGTCTCTCTTCAGCATGAAACACAAGACTGAATTTGAACTTGTCCTACTCTTCAGAGTAAAACATAAAACTGAATGTAAAGTTGCCCACTCTTCAGAGTGGGGACGGCGGTATTAAGAGAGTGGTTGTCGGGACTTTAGTCCCGAGGTTTATCTGCTTCGGACATCTAATGCATCGCGGAGGCCATTTCCCAACAGATTAAATGCAAGTACGAGCAACATGATCGCAATACCGGGAGCCAGTGCAAGCATGGGGTTATGGGTGATGATGAAATTGTAATTCTCTTTGATCATCAGTCCCCAGCTGGGTTGCGGTGGTTGTACGCCTACGCCCAGAAAACTCAAGCCCGCCTCTATCACGATAGCCGAAGCAAAATTGCTGGCAGCGATAACCATTACAGGACCAAGTATGTTTGGCAGGATATGTCGCAGTATCGTGCGCATATCGGAGTAGCCCAATGCCTTTGTCGCTTCGATGTATTCCAACTCGCGAACAGCCAGTACCTGGCCGCGTACAAGACGGGCAACATTCACCCACATGGTAAGTCCTACGGCAACAAATACCTGCCAGAACCCTTTGCCCAATGCCAATGTGATGGCAAATACCAATAGTAGTGTAGGGATGCTCCAGACCACATTGATGAACCACATGATGGTATCGTCCACCCATCCGCGGAAATAGCCGGCGGTTGCCCCTAAAAATATGCCGATGGTAAGCGAAATGATCACGGCTACCAATCCAACGCCAAGGCTTACACGCACGCCAATGATGAGACGACTGAGTATATCACGCCCGAATTTATCGGTACCGAGCCAGTATTTTTTTTGCACAACAGGTTCATCTGCTGCCAGGGAGCGGGCGATGGCATGTCTTTCTGTGATTCCTTCATCCACAAATTTCTGGTAGATGATGCTATCGGCTGTAATAGTATCCGATACTATTGGCACAAAGTTGTATTGGTCTTCCACTCCGTAAGCCAAACGTTGCAAAACTGTGACAGGTGCTGTAGTACGTTCCCTTTTTATCCGTAGCAATGCAACGGAAAAGCCTGCTTTCTTGCTCCCTATTTCGGGAATCATGCGATTTGCATTGGGCGAAGAATCGGGTGCGATAAAATATCCGAGCAGTGCAAGCAGCAAACTGGCAACAATCAGTATCAATCCAAAGGAAGCGCCTTTGTTGCGGAATAGCTTTTGCAGAAATACGATCGTGTAGCTTTTTTGTGACAACTTAAAAAATTTATAATGCGTTTACCGAGGCAAATTGTGATTTGACCGAAATACCTGTTTTTGAAATCAACTCTGGCAGCATTTTCGTGTCTTATATAACGAAGCCCCCGCCAATATCCTTGTTCAACCCAAAACAATCTCTATGAAACGGCTTTTATCTTTTATCCTTTCACTGATCGCCCTGGTACCCTTGATCATTTATGCCTGGTGGCCTGAAGAAGAAGTGCAAACAAAAAGTTAGTGCACCTTTCTTCCTTTCCACTGGTAACTGCCAAATTTACCCAGCCATCCCGCTACTACCGTATAAATTATATGGAAGGGTTGCATGATGGGGAACCATCCCAAGGCTCCTTCCTGTTTGTAAAATTTAGCTACCGTCGCCATAAAACTCATTTCTATCAGCGTTTTTACCGCTATTAATAACAGCCAGTACTGAAAACCCTTTTCTGCAAAAGCGCTTGTCAATAGTAGTAACAACAATCCCAGGTTAGCTGCATACACAAGAAACAACACCCAGAATATAGACCGGTCGCGGTATTTATCCGCCTTACTTGCCCAGCGGATCCGCTGGTTCAGGAAACTTTTCCAATCGGGCATAGGTGGTGTAGTGATGATGGCTTCCTGGCCAAACAGGTAAGCGATCCTGTTGGGATAGGCCTGTTTGATCTTATGCATAAGCAACATATCATCGCCACTGGCAAGCTGATCGATGTGTTTGAATCCATCCACTTTGTAAAAAGCGTCTTTCCGGTAAGCGATATTGGCGCCATTGCACATGGTATGATAACCCGCGGATACCGATGCTGCAGTAATACCCTGCAGGCTGATAAAATCCAATACCTGAAATACAGATAAAAACCGGCCATCATTGGTAAACATCACCGGTGCGGCAACAAATACCGGCTGACGTTCCTGTATCAATGCATCGATCGAACGCAGCCAGTCTGGCTGGGCGAAACAATCTGCATCGGTAGTTACGATCCATTCGCATTGGCTATGCGCGATGGCGATCTCGATGGCTTTTTTCTTGTAGGAATTCAACTCGCCATTCAGATGGTCCGCTAAGTTGATGAGTTGCAGGTTCGCGTATTCTTTCTGCAAACTGCGTATGATCGGTTCGGTGTTATCGGTAGAATGATCATTTACCACAATCAGTTCGAAAAGTTCAGACGGATAGTTCTGTTGCAGTATCGACGACAGGCAGGATCCGATGATGGCTTCCTCATTCCGGGCAGGGATAATTACGGAAAAACGATTGACTGGCTGTATGTCTTTTGGCAGATGGAATACCGGCAGTTTGCGGAACCAGTAACGGTATACAACTATCAGCGTGCAATAAGCCGCCAGCAAAACCGCTGTAATGATAACGCCGGTTAAATACATGATGGCAAAGAAACTTAAAGAATATCGAATATCGAAGTTCGGTTTCACGCAAAGGCGCAAAGGGGAGCAAAGACGCAAAGAGAAGGGATCGCCTGTTATCGGGAACGCATATGAAATGACCAGACGGATACGAGTACGCCATAACCCCAGCTTCTAAGCTGGGGTTATGGATGACCTCACGTGATCGATGTTCCTGACTTTGACTCTTGTTGTTTTCCCTGTGCTCTCCGTGTGTCTGTGCCTCTGTGTTGAAAAAAGCCTGTCACAACAGCAACAGCGAAAAAAATGGTACTATTTCAACACGGAGGCACGGAGACACAGAGGGCACGGAGATACCCTGATTTAGCTGATGAAGCTGCCCTAAAAAGCCCCGAAATTCTTGGAAATCTGCCCGAAACAGCCTTACTTTGAAATTAGTTGCATAACTAACTATATGTCAAACAACCAATTCAAGCGTGGTGAATTATACAGTGTGATCAATGGCATGGCCTCCACTGCTGTAGCCAGGAAATTGCAGAAAAATTTCCGGGCATCGGGTTTGGAGATCACCATCGAACAATGGAGTGTATTGTACCATTTATGGAAGGAAGACTGTTTAAGCCAGCAGGAATTATGCAACCGCACATTCCGTGATAAACCCAGTATCACGCGACTGATCGATAACCTGGAGAAACAGAGACTGGTAAAGCGGATGCCATCGAAAGCAGACAGGCGCATCAACCTGGTTTGCCTGACAGATGCAGCAAAAGAACTCCAGGAAAAAACCATCGAGCTGGCCAACGACACAATGAATGAAGCTTTGGTAGGCATTAATAAGGAAGAGATCGAAACAGTGAAGCAGGTGTTGCAGCGGGTGTATGATAATTTGACGTGAGGGGGCATGGTCTATAGTCTTTGGTCTGTAGTCTGTAGTTGAACATTGAGCATTGAACATTGATTATTGAAAATTCAATGCTCAATATTCAATATTCAATGTTCAATGTTCAAGTATGTTGCTCAAAGAAACTGGCGTACAAGTGAGTGACACAACGAAGCCGCCCAAAGAACCGAAGCCTGGACAATGATTTTGTCTGCTGTCAATCAACCAATAAACTAATCAACCAATAAACTTTTCTCCATGGAAACCACCACACAACAGGCGCTTAAGGGCGGCGAATGGATCATCAGGGAAACCAGTCATGCCGATGTGTTTATCCCGGAAGATTTTGATGAAGAGCAATCGATGGTGATGGATATGTGCGCGCAGTTCCTCGACAGCGAGATCCTACCCATTATCGACCGCATCGATAAAATGGAACCTGGGCTGATGCCTTCTTTATTAGAGAAAGCGGGTGAGCAGGGTTTGCTGTCAACTTCTTTTCCTGAAGAATACGGCGGGCTTGGTAAAGACTTTATCACTTCCACGATCGTGAATGAGGGTCTTGGTGGCGGCTACTCTTTTTCTGTGGCCGTTGCAGCGCATACCGGTATCGGTTCTCTGCCCATCCTGTATTTTGGCACAGCCGAACTCAAACAAAAATATATTCCCAAACTGGCCAGCGGTGAGTGGAAAGGTGCGTATGGTTTGACCGAACCCAATAGTGGCAGTGATGCACTGGGTGCAAAAACAACAGCCAAACTAAGCGATGATGGAAAATATTACCTGCTCAACGGGCAGAAATGCTGGATCACCAATGGCGGCTTTGCAGATGTATACACGGTGTTTGCTAAAATAGACGGTGATAAGTTTACCGGCTTTGTGGTAGAGAGAGGATTTGAAGGATTTACACAGGGGCCGGAAGAACATAAAATGGGTATCAAAGGATCATCTACTGTGCAGTTATATTTCCAGGATTGTAAGGTGCCGGTAGAGAATGTTTTGGGTGAGATCGGTAAGGGCCACCTGATCGCTTTTAATATCCTTAACATCGGCCGTTTGAAACTTTGCGCTGCTGCGTTGGGTGGTTCCAAAAGATCCGCTACTGCCGCGATTCAGTATGCAAAAACAAGGGAGCAGTTCAAACTGCCCATTGCCAAGTTCGGCGCCATCAGGCATAAGATGGCGGAGATGGCGATCCGTATCTGGGTTTGTGAAAGCGCTTTGTACCGCACGTCAAAATACATTGATCAGAAAGAGGCAGAACTCCAGGCTGCAGGCAGTTCATTTGCCGCTGCTTTGCTTGGCGGTGCGGAGGAGTATGCGATCGAGTGTTCTATGCTGAAAGTGTTTGGCAGCGAAGTGCTGGATTTTGTGGTGGATGAAGGCGTACAGATACATGGCGGTAATGGTTTCAGTGATGAGTACCCGATTTCAAGGGCTTACCGCGATAGCCGTATCAACCGTATCTATGAAGGCACCAACGAAATCAACCGTTTACTCACCGTGGATATGGTGTTAAAACGCGCGATGAAAGGCAAACTCGACCTGATGGGTCCTGCGATGGCCGTACAGAAAGAGCTGATGAGTATCCCTGATTTTGGAGCGGAGGAGGAAGGTGCTTTTGCGAAGGAGCGTAAATACATCGCCAATTTCAAGAAAGCCATCCTGATGGTGGCCGGTGCGGCAGTACAAAAACTGATGATGCAGCTGGATAAAGAACAGGAAGTGCTGATGAATATCGCCGATATGGCCATCGAGGCTTTCCACGCCGAAAGCGCCCTTTTGCGGGTGATGCGACTGGCCGAAACAAAAGGGGAAGCTGCGGTAAGCCTGCAGGCCGATATGATGCGTACTTACCTGTACGATGCCGCCGACCGCATCAACAAAGCCGGAAAAGATGCCCTGAACAGTTTTGCCGATGGGGATGAATTGAGAATGATGCATATCGGTCTTAAAAGATTCAGCAAGGTGGAGCCTTTTAATACCAAAGATGCCCGCCGCCGGATAGCCGATAAGCTGGTTTCCGATAATGGCTATCATTTGTAAGAAAAAATGCCAAAAAGTTATTAACTTTCACAAAGTTTTTTAATATTTGGTTTTTGTTTTACGGTTGCTTGCTAAAACAAAGCCTCATTGCCTGGTATGGCAGTGAGGTTTTTTTATGCGTGGATATCACTATAGTAAATGGCCGTTGCTCCTCCGATTTTTGGGATACCGGTCTGCGTTTTGTAGCTACCTTCATCGCATGAAACGTTTACTGACCATTACTGGATTATTGCTGGCCCTGTATTCATCGGCCCAGGTTGTTACACCTCATTATATACCCGCAAGATCAGCCGGTAAATTACCCGCCATTGCTTATGGCCAGGGAGAAGACAGGCTGGGCGGCGCAAGGATGGGATACATCGATACGAATGTTTTGTTCCGCGTGATCGATTCGACAAATGATTTGTACCGTGTGCAGTTGTCGCGTTTCCATAGCGGCTACATGGAAAAACAGTTTTTGAAATTCGACAGTCTTCCTGCAGAAAAGCCATTCTACCTCACAGGTTCTATCCGTGCAAAAGGCGATTCAACCGCAGACAGTGTGTTTATTGGTATGGAGGGGAAACTGCCGTATAAAAGCTATATGGAGATCAATCCCGCCCGGATCATCGTGGAGATATTTGGTGTGCAGAGTAATACCAACTGGATCACCCAGCTTAGTACGCTGAAAGCAGTGAAGAGCGTGTATTATAACCAGGTGGAGGATGATGTATTACGCGTTGTGATCGAACTCAAACAGCAGCAGCATTGGGGATATACAGTTGCATACAAAGGCAGGTCGCTGGTGGTAAAGGTCAAACACCAGCCCGCGAAACTGGACATCACCAAACTCAAGATCGCGATCGATCCTGGTCATGGCGGAACAAATACCGGCGCAGGTGGTGTACGTACCGGCGCATCGGAAAAAAATCTCACCCTGTTATTTGCAAAAGCGCTGGAAAGAAACCTGAAAAAAAGAGGCGTGAAGAAAGTAGTGATGCTGCGGCGTATTGATACCACTTTTGACAATAAGGACAGGATACTGTTCATGCAGCAACAGGATCCCGATATCTGTATCAGTCTGCATCTTAATTCGAGCAGCAATTCCCAAACCAAAGGTGTAAGCACCTATTATAAGCATATCGGTTTCAAACCACTCACCGCATCCGTATTAAAACGAATGCTTGAGTTAAAACTCGAAGAGTTCGGCAACGTAGGCAGTTTCAATTTTATGCTTAATCAACCAACAGATTTCGTGAATTGCCTCGTAGAAATCGCGTTCCTTAGCAACGAATCCGACGAAAGAAAGATTATCAATCCAACTTTCCAGGATAATGTTGGGAAGAAAGTGATGGCAGGGGTGGAAGATTGGCTGAAGGGGGTGAAGTGATTTGAAAATTTGAAAATATGGTAATTTGAAAATGGAAGGAAATCTTGATTGTTACATTGCTAAATTGTTAAAATGAATAACAATTTAGCAATGCAACAGTGTAGCCATTGCCTTTTATTTTCAAATTACCACATTTTCAAATTCCCTAATGAACGATGAATCTGTCGAAAAACTCAATCGTCCTCAGCATCTGGTCGATTCTTTGGCGATTGTTTCCACTGCGTGTTAATTCATGCGTTCCGCCCGGATGGCGTACGTATTCAACGGTTCTGCCCAATACTTTCAGGCTGCGGTATAACATTTCTCCCTGGATCACACCGGTGCGCAGGTCATTCTCTCCATGGAAAATAATGTATGGGGTATGGATGTTCTGCACATAGTTGATGGGCGACTCTCTTTCCAAAACGGGTTTGGCTGCTGCTTCCCATGGATAACCGCCAAAATAGTTAGGTACCAATCGCCATGCATTGCCTTCACCAAAAAATGTTTCCAGGTCATAAACACCCCGCTGTGAGCAGGCTGCTTTGAAGCGCTGGTCGTGGCTGATCAGCCAGGCAACCAGATAACCGGCATAGGAACCGCCGGTAACAGCCAGTTTGGAAGTGTCGATATATCCTTCGGCCACAGATTTATCCAAAGCGGT
>Ga0247757_10001579_pt1 | contig 14499 bp, 18 predicted proteins | sample UWRJL126311R4_FD_180929 | JGI IMG/M metagenome (GOLD analysis project Ga0247757, IMG submission 180929) | Plant litter microbial communities from Arlington Agricultural Research Station in Wisconsin, United States - UWRJ-L126-311R-4 | ecosystem: Environmental > Terrestrial > Plant litter >... | reverse complement strand
AGCGCTCTATAGGTTAAGGAAGGATAGAGGCTAATTATAGAAGTAGAAAGGGTACTCCCTAAGGGGGGGTAGGAAGCGATACTAAGGAGGTAACGCGCGCTACTAATATATACTAAGTGCTATATATAAGGGTATACTAGAACTTAGTATACTTAGAGATAGTAGCTATTATATAAATCTATTAATACCTTATTTAACTATCGTGCTGTAGAGTAATTGCTAGAAAAGCTATAGGAATTCTAGTAGGGTACGTAGCTTACTAGGGTGCGTAGCTTACTAGTAGATAATATTATAGCTTACCTAAGTAGTTAATATATATAAGGTAAGGGATGAGCAGAGCAGCAATAGACGCGCCGGCTTCTAGCGTGGGAGGTAACGACATTACGTTGGGCGCGTATAGTTACGTGTTACCAAGCCGCTAATCGCCCCAACCACCTCTAACTCTCTTTATCTTCTCCTCCTTCTATATAGACTATTCTTATTTATACTTTTTTATAATAACTAGTAATATTATATTAGTTATTCTAAAGTTTTATAGAAAATAATTAATCTATAGCTATATTTTTATTATATATCCTTTTTAAGTTTTATAAACTAATTTTTAATATTATTATTAATCGATAAAAAGCTATTTATATTGTTGGAATCGTCAGATCTATATGACGTCAACACTATATCCCGTGATCTTCTTCTTCCTCTCCTCCTTTCCCTTCTTCTTCGCTATGACTCATTGCGCCCACGCGCTATAGCCTATAGCGCTCCGTGTGTTGCAAGAAGGTAACGCCCTCTACTATATAAACTCCTCTATAGTTCTCTCTCTATAGAATCAATCGTCTACTCTCAAACTTACTTGCAGGTAGGCATCATGACAACCAATCACATCGAGCGCCTAGATACAGCACTCATACGTCCTGATCGTGTTGACATGCGAGTCGAATTCCATCCGGCGGATGAAGACATAATCAGTCAGCTGTTCTTCTTCGTCTACAAATCTCCCTCGATAGATGAAGAGAAACCAGGAAAGGGCGTCGACAGGACTGGGACAGACAATATTGGAAAAGACTGCAACTTATCCCGGCTTGCACAAGAGTTTGTGGCGAAGATGCCAAAGCTGAAGTACAGTTCGGCGGAGATCATGTCCGTTCTGCTAGAGAATAAGCAATCACCCAGCGAAGCTATCGCTAGTGTGGAGAGATGGACAGAGAGGATCAGAGAAGAAAGGCATAAATTTACAAGGACGGATTCATGTGCCCTTGATGACGGCGGATCCTCAGACCATTGATGTTGGCCGCACTCCTGAATTCGGTTTGATCTTCTGCACTAGAAAATGATCTAGTACAAGGTACAACTAGGTGATATATACAATATAGACAAGGGCTTCATAATTAGTGTAATCAGGCGATTAAAGCGTGTATTTGATAAACAACTTTAGGCTAAGAAAGGGGTTAGAGCACTAATCTAAGATAGTAATAGAGAGTAGATAACGGTGCTGGCAAGCGTTTGTGCAGATAGATCAGCTCTTCTACTAGCTATTTATCTACTAAGCAGCTAATAGTAATATCTAGGATACTTAGGTAGAGGAGATACACGCTAGTATACACTAAGTCCACGTTACATCATCACTATCTAGATGGACTAATGATGATATTAGACTGGCATGGCTTAAGGAGATCTTTGATCGATACACTAAGTCTAAAAGCCTAAGAAACTACTAGCTTCTAATCTTAGATAGCTATGGCTCCTATATTACTAAGGATTTTATTGATTACTGCCACAACAACTAGATCTTACTAGCAGTGTTTCTACTCCATTTAACCTATACGCTCTAACTACTTAATGTAGTACTGTTTAAACTACTTTCTACTGCCTATTCGTCTAAACTCTCCTACTACTAACAACAATCTAAAGGGCTCTAACTAATTAAGAAAGCCAATTTCTTCCTATTGTTCTGGTTAGCGTGGATCTCATCGTTTACTAAAGTAAATATACTTAAAAGCTTCCAAGCAACTGGCATCTGGCCTATAGATCTACACGTTGTATTGAAAAGATTCTCCTATACGCCACCTAGCCTAAATACTAGCCTAACTACTCTATCCCGCTTTTCTCTATCTAACTAGAGAGAGTTAGAACGAATGATGCGGCAAGTGGTGAAAGATATTAGCGATACAACTGCTAAGAAGCTAGGATTAGCTCTCTACCACCTTGTTACCCGAAATGAGATCCTACGCTCAGAAAATAATAATCTACAAGTATCTCTTACTACTAAACAGGGACGTAAGAAGCATGGAAAGCCCCTTTAGCTTAATCAGGATTATGGTTTTTGGTCCCTTTACAAGATTAATAAGGCTTAGGCGATACAGAAGCAAAAAGAGCACGAACAACAAGAGGAGAAGCTTAAGAAAGTTGAGATGAAAGAGCTACAAGCTGCTGCTAAGCTCTACAAGCAAAAGATCTAAGAGGAGAAGCGTACAGAACGAGAGAGGGCTAAGAAAGCAAAGGCAGAGGAGAGAGCCAAGAAAGCTGCTTAGAAACAACACTAAAAAGAGCAAAAAGACTCTGCTAAAGCTGTAGATTTTTCCTAGAAGGGCAAGCGTAAAGCCTCATGATCAGCTCCACCAAGAAACAAGCGCTAGAAACGGGTGGGTGGTGCTGGCGGTTCGGTAGAAGAAGATCTGGTGCCATCAGCACCACCACCACGAGTTACATCACGTGGCCGCAGCGTCCACCTCCTAAGTAAATTCAAATAGTACAAATTGATCGCAAGCATCTATATACTACTCCACCAAAAATTCCCGCAATAACAGCTTTGTGGTGTGGATCTACAACCTCATCTTTGTGGTGGTGCAAATGGTGTTCGGCGTGCACGCCGTGAGCCCCGTGCACGCCGCGCGCCGATACGTTATAGCAAGTTCCTCGACCACTTTACAATCAATGTAGGCTGGTGCTTAGTGATTGGCGTGGCGGTCGACTCAGCCCCGCACAGACACACGGTCAAGGTGGCGCAAGCCTCGAACCTCAGCCTGATCAACTGTCAGAACCAAACACAACCTCTGGTAATTAAGTGAATTACTGCCTTCGGTCCCTCGCCATCATCCTGGAATTACCGGAGCCTCATAGCATGACCTGCTAGCTCCTGATGCGACCGTCACAAAGCCTTTCGCCCTCTTAGCTGCGAAACAGGCGTGTGGATTGTTTTTACGTCTCTGTGTGCAAATGGGAGAGAATCCAAGTCATCTATAGTAACGTGGAAGTAAGTTTCTGAGCATCGCTCAGTACAACGCAACTTCAGAATGGCATCGGATGGGGATAAAATAGGGAGTCTGCATCCGGGATCTCTGGAGCAACCTCCGAGTTTCGCATCGCGTAGACCTCATGGTCAAGAACTTGGCAGCTTCCAGCTTCCACCTCCGCCTAAAAACACATATCATACTGCCTCACAGTCATCACAGACACCAAATACCATCTCGAGCATCGGAAACCTTCTTACACCGCCAAGTACCATTGCTGTTGAGTTTGATACAACAATGTGGTACCAGTCGGGTTACTCCTATCAACCATCTTCACAACTTCCCCCCTTCGTTCCGCCGTACTCTATCAGTCCTTCGCCCACTGAACAGAGTAGTCAAAATACGACCAGGACAAAGAGCTCCGACCTCGTCGAATCGCATGGCACTGAAGGGCCGCCTGTCATTCCAAATGCACACAATCGGAGACCACCGCCTCCAGTCTTTTCGAATATTAATAATCCAAATGGTCAACTTTCCGTGATTGGGGTGTATCCTAGCATGATGCCTGGATTCAACAGTGGGCACACAGCTTCAATGCCCTACTTTTCAGCATACTCGACCTATGGCAAGCCAGCGTCGAATGACAGGCCTTTCAAATGTGATCAGTGCCCGCAAAGCTTCAACCTCAACCATGGCCTTAAGCGACACAAGAGGATACATCTTGCAGTAAAACCCTTTCCATGCTTCCACTGCGACAAAAGTTTTTCGCGAAAAGACGCCTTAAAGGTGTGTGTTATACGGTTGACCATTCGTATGTTAGCTAATTAAATTCAGCGTCATATACTTGTAAAAGGCTGTGGTAAAGTTGCGAATCTTTCAGACGACTCGAAGCTTAATCACAGCTCTCCAAAGACAGCGGAAGTTGAAGCAACCTCATCCGTGTTGCACGAGCCAAGTCCAGGAGTTCCAACATTGCCACATTTAGAATCACAGGCGCTGGCACAAAGGCCTACGGTCTCGGACAAGGCCCAGTCTCTAGTCCGAATGGAGGAGGAGGATGACCCATATACGTCGTCACAGGAGCCTACAGTCTCCAATATTGTCAAGATTCTAGAACGAATTTTGGACGCTGCTAAGAAAGTATCGGCAAAGGATGTGGGAGAATACATTGAAGCTTGGACTGGACTTGACCTGCGTGGCACTGACCTCCTGCACCAAGTGTGCTCGCCTGCCAGCTTTCCGTCAACAACAGCCCGCACGAAAGCAGTCAAAGACTATGTTCATGCTGTTCTAGTCACCGCACAATGGAGAGACCATGTGAGAACCCGCAATCGTAGCCTGTCTTTGGGCCAATCCACAAAAAGCACGGCTTTCCGCGGAAATATCGACGTGACCAGCGCATCTACCACTTCTCTTGAGGTCGACAATTCCCCAACACCGACGGACAAAGAGCTCAGACTTACCGCCTTTCCTAATAGCCTGGATAAACTTTGGTTTTCTGAAGTTGTCGACCGTACTATAGACGCTTTCTTGTATCGTTGGAATAAGGAGCATCATAGATGGCTGCAGTACCGATGGGATGCCGCGTGTGCCCTTTATTACTGCAGGCTTCATATTGACGGTAAGCAAAAGACACCTAGTACCAATTTCCCAATCTAACCCCCCAAGATCAACGATGGAAGTATCTCGATTGGAATGGCGTTGAGCTCAATAGTGTCACTGTCAAGGTTCTTGGCTCATCACAGGCGAACACCACTGAACTTGCTGGCCTTAGTGGAACCATCTTTGACGACAATTCAATGGGTATCGAAGAGAGAAGACGAGTCCAAAATCGTATTGCACAGAGGAATTACCGCAAAAAGCTGAGAGCCCGGCTTTTTGAATTGGAAGAACGGGCAAACGCAAAACTACAGACTGGTCAAAGTTTCGTGGAAGTCGGTCCTTCGGCAAAAGTCAAGGAGCAAATTGACCCAGAAGTTATGGTGTACCAAGACACAGATGAGCCAGTGAAGATGAGCTGTATCTGTGAGAGCTCTTCGGACCAAAGATTCATCATTGCATGCCTCAAATGTGGCACTTGGCAACACATAGCCTGCTATTACGAGTCCGCGAGAGACTACATGGACGAGCATCGTTGTGTGCAGTGCGCACCCAGGGTTGTGGAGCCAAAGGTTCCGTCATCGAAAAGGCCGGCAAATGTTGCCTTCTCGGTGCACTCGAGCAGTACAGAATACAGATCTAAACGTCCAACGCGCACTTTAGGCGCTGAGAGCTCAATCGGAAATTATGAGAGGGCAGGGAGCGAGACCGCATACACAGATCCCACCATCTACAACGATCACGAGTGGCGGTATCAGCGATCGATAGCAGGCAAAGAAGTCGAGCAAGTCGCAGCTGATGTCTCCAACAGCTTCGATGCGCGAGAGTTGGAAAGAGTAAAGGAGATTAGCAGAACGGACGGCAACCAGAGCACCAAATTCATTCTTGAATGCCCACTCTCGGCGGTTGAGACTGACCTAGGCCTCCCAAGCACATGCATCGATCTACAAGCTGGCAGCATGTCTCAGATTCGCATTCATATGCTTCGGCGCCACGGTGTGACTATCAAGCACTGTGATGAATGCTCAAAAGACTTTCTCGATGCCAGCTTATTTTACTCACGTCATGGAGTACATTGCACAGAATCTCGGCTACTGGTAAAAGGTATCACCCATGTACGACAGCAATGGAAAGAATTGTACACGTCCTTGAGACAGACAATGGATTTAAATGGAAAAGAAGCCTCTAGCGGCTCCTTAACACTCATGGCCAACACTGGTCTCTCAAGCACCTCGGATGCTGAAAACATGATCTCGTTCTCAAGGACCACCGATCCACTGTCAGAAGAGAAAGGAGAATGCGTGAGTCTCAAAGAGAGCTCCATCGCGGGGGATGCGATTCACGAAAGAGCCTGTCCCTGTTTGTCAAGCATGGGAGCTTCTGCGGGCGCTAGCGAACGACACACCTTAGCAGAATTTGCGGATAAGCTGCCTCGTGATTGGGAGGAGATTCAGGACCAACTTCCTGATTCTTACAAATGGGACATAGAATATGTCACCACACATGATGAAGCCGGAGCTGCTGCTGGTTGCTGGACATGTTCACCTTTGCAGGATGTTGGGTCCGAGCAAATTCCTCTCACGATAGCGGAAGCTCCTGTTGTGCTTCCCATCGAGCATCAGTGGCCGCCAATCGGCGGGGTGCATCCTCCACCGGATCCCAGGCCATCAGCACTGATAGACTGCAGGACTAAAATGCCCTTGGAAACCATACGAGATATCTTTCTCACATTCGAGGGTACTCTGGGTTTCTATGTTCTCATCAGTGGGCTACTCCAGATCATCGTTTCGGACACCTTTGACACTACTTGGGCATCTTCGCATCTGCCTCACAAATACGGCGGGCTGAAGGTGTGCTACATCACCAACACAATGGAGCCAACCATGCTGCAGTCCAACGTAGCAACCGCACCTCGAACAAACGCATTGTCACAATCGCAATCTTCCCAATTGATGAGCGCGACCAGGCAAGCGCGATCGGGTCAATCGCTTCAGCTCAACGACTTCATCGAAGCTCGAGTGTCATCCACATCTCGCGAGAAATTTGCTGGAAAGATCGGATTGAAAGTAGAAAAAGACGGTCAACCATATTTGATTATGTCAACACACGTCATCACAGAGGCGATTCTCAGCAAATCATTCTTCGGTCTGAATCGCGACCCATTGAAGCGACTTCAAGAGGACTGGAACAAGAATGCCGAAATCTGGGCGGGGAATGCGAAGGTATGTACCATTGTTAAAAGGACATGCAAAGCCATCGCAACATTATAACTAACACCTCCATAGATCGGAAAAGTCGAGAAAAGTTATGACCAGGCCGCGGAATATTACCCCACCGGATTCTACCACGATGTCACATTGATACGACCAAACGCGACGGCTTCCATAGGGGATATCAGATCCCCGATAAGCGACATTGGCTGGCTTAACCGAGAAGCCTGGTCGTCGCTCCGCCAACAACCTTCCTCTATCAAAATCCTTGGGCCAACAGACGCAAGCCGTGCGGCCAAATGCATCAAATGTAACCTTCCCTCCGAAGCCATCATCGTGGGCGAAGGAATCTTTTATAATCAGACTGCTGCTGCCGGCTCCAAACCAATGAAGAACCACGATCTTTCAACATGGAACAGGTTTGTATCACGAGCTGTATTGTACCGTGTGAACCCTGACTTCAATCTACCAAACGGTTATAGTGGGATTGCGCTATATGCAGATGGGACTAGGGAAGACGGTACTCAGGGTCCTGGTATCGTGGGCTTTCAGAGCTTCGTGCAAAAGAGTGACCATCCGCAGAAGTTCAATATGCCGGAGGGTCCACATCTAGAGCGGAGGTTGAAAGAAGGAAGAGTTGCATTCTATGGCGCATTCCAAGTGCCCGACGAGATTCGAAGAGAGTACAGTATCTTATAATATAACAATAGCATCTTTCTCTCACATCTACCTTGAATGGAGCAATCTTCGGAACTAGGATATTCAGATGAAAGACCCCACCACCTGTGCTATGCCGAGCATGACTTGAACGATAGTCAAGAAGACAACGAGTGTAGCAAACCTAGATCTTGTCAGCTCATATCGATTAACGAAAGTCTGCATCATACAAGAATGTCCAAAATTGCATCGTGTCCCTACGATCTCGAAAGAGCACCGAAAGACTCCATGGCCTTGAAGTCTGCAGATGTTGCTCCAGCCGAGCAATGCGCGGCCAAAGTGTAGGAAAATCGTCTGGCGTCCAATCACTCATCGACTGACTTGTCATCAAGGCTTCTAGGGCGGGATCGAATTCGCTTTGATGGAGCTCGGAGGCAGTGTGCTTTTTCCGTCGCGTGCTCGCCAGGGCGCGTGTTTTGCATGCGGCGATGCAACGCTGTCGATAGCGATAGGCGGAACATGACCAGCACCAGCAAACCTTGCGAAGTCCAATGACCGCGCCCAATCTTGCATGCAAAGGCGCCTTAGACCAGGCATTGAACAAAACAGCATAGGACTCTTCGATCTCTTGTGTGAGCTCTACCGGTATGCCTACTGCGGGAGAGGTGATGGCATCGAATGCGCATGGCAGCGAGAAGAGTTCTAGAACAATGCGTCCGCCCACCTTGGTGAGGAGCATGTGCCGTGACACGTTGGGTGTCCATGAGATGTCTACGGCGCTGAGGACGTTCAGAGTGAAAGCGTTGAGCCGCGTAGCCCTTACAGATTGAGACTCCTGAGTATTGAGATCTTCTAATAGTGCATATGGCGATGATTCTGAGGCATGTGTCAGCCTACTTCTCCACCTAAGGGTTTGTGCAAGACATACGACAAGGCAAAGCTTGCGCGGACGAAGGTGATAGCAGATTTTGCAAAGAATTACGATGTGGTGAATTCGATGCGCTCAACACTAGTGCTATCATTCTCACTGTCGCATCACTATCAACATTGGTCCGGTAATCCCATTGTCCGCCCGGCAGAAGCCCGCTACCTGCAACGAGGCCAGCGACGGAATTATCGTAAGGTAAGACTGGTACAGATGGTGACGCAGACGTTGTGGTAGATTGCGATGTCGATGGTGTAGCCTGGGTTGTCGTTGCGTCGGCGAACAGGCTGTATGCTGCCACAACCCTGCGAGAGCGATTCTTATGTTGGAAGGAGCTCAACATCGTGGTCCATGTCCCAATTATGCACATGACCGTGTCTTCAACGTGCTCTTTTCGCCGCGGATCCCCCGCAACGGTGTCGGCAAATACATCTCGAAAGCCTGTTGAAGCAAATTTCTCTATGAGTGTCTGTACAGTAGGAGCTGCTGGTGCCCCCTTCGCAACAGCGCCCGGCCGAAAGTGCTCGAGAACTTCGATAAAAAGCTCTATATAGTCCTCTATCGTTTGACTGCCCGCGTATTGCTTCAGAATGTAGTTGAGATACGGTTCGGCGGTCGAGTTCGTTGGATATTCGCTGAAACCCAACGCATGAGCGAGCCTGGTTCGGTCGTCGACGGATGACTTGCTGCTACTGAGCGACATAACGCTACTCGAGTTCGGTCTACACTGCATTCAGTCGGCGCATAATCAGGCCCCTTTAGCTTTGGTCAACTGCGCGCCTTGCAGACTCGGTATATCTGTCTACGCCTGTAATCGTAGGTTAGTAGAAGGAGCAATGAGAAGATCAGAAGCCATTGCATCGGCTGGTTTCGAGAGGCCGTCATTTTGCCTAGGCGCATGCGAGGCTGGAGGCGGTGCTGCATAGTTCAGCTTCAGCTGGTGAGGCTGAGGCGCAAGGTCGGGTCACTGAACCTATTGGGCATACGAAGGCGCTACCGGGTTTCGGAGTCCGGACATATCTCGGATCTGATAACACATAGATTCACGGCGATTCACTGCTACAACGAGAAATACGCCATGGCTGCCGAATTGTAGGCGCCCGGTGAGCAGAAGAAAGACTGTGGCGTAGGCCATCGTCATGTAAGTCATCGATGTCAAGCTTTGTAAAGTTGCCTCTGGGATGTAGCTTACTTGACCTACGAATCCCCGAACGAATCTCCACGACTAGCGGTTCGCTGCGAACAATCTCACCACAGACCTACCCGTCTGGCTCATTAAACCTGGCATCGGCATCATAGTCACTCCCCTTGTAGATGTCGTACCTAGTGGACTTGCACCACACCTGTCCGGGCACCCTGGTCCCTCGATTGAATCGGATGGTCAATCGTCATCAACCAACCTAGATAATGAAAATGGTGAGATAAAGGGGATGAAATGAAAAGCTAGCACCGATAGAGCCTGATTTCTGGCCTACTGGTCGCACGCATGTTTATGAACTCTCGTGGCGGCGTAGGCCGCCTTATAGAGATGCGATCCATTGTATTGATCTTATCCATCATGAATAAAAGAAAAAATGATAGTTGAAAGTGTCCATAGAAGCTCTCAAGCCTGGACTATATGATAAATGAGTCTATGAAATATCAAAAGAGAATTATTACACGTGCGTATCACCCATATGTGCCCTTTCCGGTGGCGTCAATACGCCAGTATCATCCGTATCTCGCACCTTCTCCCTCTGCACATCCTCGTGGCTAAGATCTACATCCAGATCCCGCTTGTAGGCCTGAACGCTACCAGTGAACAACGCTGGTAAAAAGCTCGCGTACATGACTCTGCCCTTCTCCGCTGCCCTACCTGGCTTTCCCTCCTCTGGTGTTTTCGCAGCCTTGCTGATCCACACATTCCCAAGGAAGATTGACGCTACGATGGACAGGCCAACAAACGGGAGGACAGAGACGAGTGCCCACATGACTGCCCTTGCGGCTGCATTGCGCACATCGTCTCGAGCTACAATGGGGAGGCTATTGAGCTGATCCAGACTCGGCGGGCCATTTGACGGCAGACTAAGTTCGGGATTTGAACTTGCGATAGCGGATAGGTATAGATCCAACTTATTCGAGAACACGGAGCCTATCATGGAAATGCCGATTGTTTCGCCGAGCGGAAGCATGAACGATAGCAGACTCTGTATGCTTGGGATGCGAGTGCTCCACACACCAGCGGCATGCAGTACGACAGGCATGAAGCGAAGACCTGTTCCGGCACCTGAGATTGCGAGGAAGACTTTGACCATGGTTTGGTTGCGGATGGAGACGGAGTATGTTAGGAGCGCGAGACCGACGCCTTCGACTATCGAACCCCACATTAGTGGGAAGAAGGTCTGGCGTGGCCAGCGGTTGCAGAGAAACATGGCTGAGTATACACCAACGCCGAGTCCAGGGGTGTAGTAGAGAAGCTGGACACCAGCTTGAGATGAGGAATAACCTTCCGCGAGTTGCCAGGCTTCCCAAATTGCAGTCCTTCTCGTAACGTAGCAATCATTTCCAGGTCGCGGTGATAGGACAAATCTCCAATGCCCCAGACCTTTCTTTCCTTTGCCAGTTGTAGAATGTCACCCTCTGCCCTCCTTGGACTCGATCGCCATACAAACTTGACCACAAAATCCCAGAGCCTTCTTCCTTTTGGCTCGATAACAAGCAGTCCCTCGACACACAATGGATCTCTGAGAAGCAATAGGCGTATCTTCCAGGTATAGCCGCTCCCGAACCCTCCTTTCGTTCTGCCTGAACTCGATATATCTGCCAATCTTGTCTTTCTTGATGTATGTATTTAGACCAAGCTCCTCATCAGACATGAGAGTGTAGCCGACCATAATCTTGAGGAAGCGATGCGGATCATGATGAATGTCGAACTGCTCGCTGCTGAAAGACCTGACCGATCGAAAACCCAAAGCTCCATGTACGATCCGCGAATGATAAAGCCGTGTAGAAAACGACGGGTAGGCTGGCTTGCAAAAAGCTCACAGGCATTTCCGCAAAACTTGAGTAGCTCTGCCGTGTCCATTCCCCTGATCTTACTCTGCTTCAGCTCTCCTATGACTTGTACTTCTGCCCAATTGTGATGTCTCTCGTCCTTGGACGCATCGAAATGGGCCAGAAAGATATCGGGCTTGCGTTTGCATTCGGAGCCCGCGAGAGGGAGGTCCGGCGACGCGTGATACGTGCTCCGCCGGTTCGCGATGAATTGACTTTGAAGTCCGAAGAGCCAGTCTAGGAACGCATCTTGCGATGGCCGCTCTGGATATCCAGTCCAACGTCCGCCAACAACTCGTGGATTCATTTCGTCGACGATTTGTTGGGCTTCCTTGGACCACGGTTTCCCCTCGAAACATTTCCCCTCGAAACCCTCAGTATCCTTGTAGACACGGCCATTGATTTCTTGAAGAATTCGTTCATCGAGATCGTCGTGAGTCTGTTCGTCGGCTCTTTGGGAGGAGGAAGTGGACTTGAACGGCGTATCAATGGGAGGGTCGTTGTAAACGGTCGGAGGCGTAGCTACGTGACTACGTAGAAGCGCAAATAGAGTTGTGCAAATTCTCTCGATCTGTACCATTGCGTTCAATTTGCTCGAAGAGCAAGAGGAATGATCCACTCTTGAACTGAGGGGACTCAATATGTAGGGCGAGTTTGAGGAGGTCTACGCGAAGGGTTCCGATGCCACTACGGGAGGGAAGGGTCCTAGCAAGTGGAATCGTCTGCATCGCAGTAATGAGCTAAACCGCCAGCTCCTTGACATCTGATTCAATTAACCTATCATCCACCCAGAGACTGGAACATAGACTAACCTGAGGTTTCCGCTAAACGTGCCATCCGAACGCTACCGGTAACGTCGGCAATGCCTGCTTCTTCGCATCGAGATTTCAGGAGACTGCGAAAGGAATCCAGGTACTGGCCGATAGGGTACTTGTTGATGATGTCAGAATCAGAAATGCTGGACATTGTTGACGAAACAACGCGAAGCGCAGGGTTGACAAGATGGAACTGTGCGATGCACACGTACTATGAAAGAGGACAAGGACGGAAGGAGTACATGCGTTCATGAGAAGATACATGGGCGTGCTGTGTGGGCAATCCAGTTTGCTTTCCGTCGCGCTGGAGATGTTTTTCTCAAGTGGCGGGTGGTGCGGGATCCATGACAACCGACCGGTCTTGGCACAGCCGCGGAGCGCTTTGCCCTCCCAAAGGACAAACTCAATCCAAGGCATCTCATCCCTCCTACTGTTGCTCACACGCTCTTCACTCATTTCTGCATACGCTCAGCAGCACTCGCACTTCCTCCGTACGCTCAGCACTCACACTTCCTCGATACGCCCACGCCCTTTCACTTGCATACGCATACCCAGTCCTCTTCGAATACGATCCTCCTCATCGAAACAAGGCGCACTAAATGATCGTTGAACGCACATCGCGTGAGGATCACATCAGCGAGGATATCTCTAGATACGCGGTAAAGCCGGGCAGTTATGACGGATTATCTGCATTTCGAATATCGCAGAATGTCGAACATGGCGTTGAAGGTCCGCGACTCGCGCCATGGCTGGTAGCCAAAGGGGTTGCGGATGCTATTCACGTTCCAGGTGGTGATGCGGACTATAGTGGATGGGAGCGGTCAATATATATAAGGTAAGGGATGGGCAGAGCAGCAGCAGCAGAGCGCAGGCGCGGGCGCCTCATGCCTCTCTTAGCTGTATTACCTCTATAGCTGTGCGGTCGTAGACAGTTCTGCTGGCCCCAGATCCCACTCTCTCACCAGGTGGCGGACTGCGACGCGACTCGGCACGGGCAGCTCCAGTAGACGCGCCGGCTTCTGGCGTGGGAGGCAACGACGTCACGTTGGGCGCGCACGGCACTAGTCTTAGGTAAGCCAAAATGCGCACTAACGTCATCCACCAGTAAGCTGCGCACCCCAGTAAGCTGCGCACCCCACTAGAATTCCTGCAGCTTTTCTAGCAATTGCTCCACAGCACGATAGTTAAATAAGGTATTGATAGATTTATATGATAGCTACTATCTCTAAGTATACTGAGTTCTAGTATACCCTTGTATATAGCACTTAGTGCATGTTAGCGGCGCGCGTTGCCTCCTTAGTGTCGCTTCCTGCCCCCCCTTAGGGAGTACCCTTTCTACTTCTATAATTAGCCTCTATCCTTCCTTAACCTATAGAGCGCTACTAGGGGTAATATACTATCGCTATTATCGCTACTTACGCTTATAATACTCGAGGGTCTAGTATAGCTACGTATTCTCTACTACGAGTATTATATTTATATATATTATAAGCTAGTATCCCTTTACTATCTTATATATACCTAGAGTACTAAGACTCTAAGATGAATAATAGAGTAGATCCTATATATATCGAGCCTAGCGCTATAGCTAATTAATATTCTATAGTATCCCTACTACCTATATACCCTTAATGTTAACTAGTATCCTAGGTAGTAAGGGCGTCTTAATAACTATAAGCGACGAGAAGACGCGTTTAGGATATATAGGGACTAGTCCTAATACCTAGAAGCTAGCGTGAATATTCTATAGTATAAATACTATATTTCTAATACCTAAGTAGATTTATAAGAAGTCTACCTTATTAATATAGAAGATACGCTAGCGTATAAGCTTATAGATCTAGTTCCTATATACTACCTTTAAGGGTAAGAAATAGCCTATATCTAGTAGCTATAGAAGGTACGATATATACGATAGTATATATATTATATAAATCTTATTCTATATATAGTAGGTATCGAATTTAGGTATTATATAACTACTATAGCTATCTAGAATAAGTAGTCGCTATATACCTACTATACGCGACTTT
>Ga0247757_10001578_pt1 | contig 14500 bp, 14 predicted proteins | sample UWRJL126311R4_FD_180929 | JGI IMG/M metagenome (GOLD analysis project Ga0247757, IMG submission 180929) | Plant litter microbial communities from Arlington Agricultural Research Station in Wisconsin, United States - UWRJ-L126-311R-4 | ecosystem: Environmental > Terrestrial > Plant litter >... | reverse complement strand
GCGTTGACGTTGGCGCTCGCGTCGAGCAGCATCTTCACCACCGCCTCGTGGCCTCTGGATGAAGCCGCCTGGAGTGCGTTACCGTACAATCCACCCAGCGCGTTAACGTTGGCGCCCGCGTTGAGCAGCATCTTCACCACCGCCTCGTGGCCTCTAGATGAAGCCGCCTGGAGTGCGTTGCCGTAGCGTCCACCCTGTTCGTTAGGGTTGGCGCCCTTGCCGAGTAGCGTCTTCATCACATCCCAGTGCTTTCCTTCTTGAGCGGCACGAAGTGCGTTGCCGTAGCGTCCACCCTGCGCGTTGATGTCGGCGCCCTTGTCGAGCAGCACCTTCACCACCGCCTCGTGGCCTCGTGTTGAAGCCGCCTGGAGTGCGTTGCCGTACTCTCCACCCTGCGCGTTGATGTCGGCGCCCGCGCCGAGCAGTATCTTCACCACCGCCTCATGGCCTCCTCTTGAAGCCGCCTGGAGTGCGTGGCCATACTCTCCACCCTGTTTGTTAGGGTCGGCGCCCTTGTCGAGCAGCAGCTTTACCACCGCCTCGTGGCCTCTGGATGAAGCCGCTTGGAGTGCGTTACCGTGATAGCCACCTTGTAAGTCTATATCAGCACCTCTGTTGAGCAGTGTGTATATAATTTGACAATGGCCTTCAAGAGATGCAAAGTATAGTGGCGTACCGCCACTCCCATCCCTCTCTTTGACATTGCAACCCGCATCTAAAAGCCGCTCAACTGCTGTGGCTAACCCCGCAGAACATGCCCGATGCAATACATAGGCCGGTGGTGCATCGTCTACCCAACGCTCTCTAATTTTAGGGATGTCATAAAGGTTACTGCTATACACAACTGTGCCAGCAGATACAGGAAACCGCATGGCATCGAACTGCTGCTCTACTGTATCGTAGTCATTGAACTCATCTCGTAAGACCCTTATTTGCAAGATGGCTGCTAAATATTCGCTCTTCAGCTGAAGGAAAGTATCCAGAAGCTCTTTAGCATCTAGAGGAATAGAGTCGTATTCTGCGAAATGGTAATCGAAATTATGGCTTGCATAGCTTATGAATGGTTTTCTTCGAAGACGCCTGTAGAGCTCAAGGGCATTGTTAACAGGCTGGGTGAAAGCAACTAGATGAATGTAGTGAAGACACGCTTGCCCTAACCGTATATGCATTTCACTCGGTATGGATAGCTGCCGCTGGAAACAGTCCTTGGGTAATTTGGATCTTGGCTCCGGCTTACTTAAGAACTCTTGCACCGTGTAGTGAATTGGTCGAATCACCCCACGAGCTTCTTCGAGTAGGTTACCACAGGCTTCCAGAATCACCACGGATTCATCCAGCTCCAGGTCTTGTATACTACTGTAGTTGGCTCTTATTGCAAGTGCTGTCCGTAGTTCTTGCGTGCTCAACGGTCTTCGGGCGTAGATCATCCAGGCGAGACAGTTCAGGGCGAGCTCTTTCATGTACGGTGACTGCGCCTCGATGCGCTCTAGTATGCGAGTATAAGTGTTCGGCAAGCCTTCGGGCAATAGTTCCAACGCTTCTTCCACCAATCGGTCCTTTCGAGCCTTGCTGATATCGCACATACTGTCCAGTTGAAGATTGACCCAGAGGAACCTATTTGACAATTAGTCTACGAAGATCATGAGCTAGGGTATATTGCTACAACCTACATTCCATCTGCCTTAAGAGCAAGTTTTTGGATAATCTTCTCGATGAGATCGTTGCTGGTGACATAGAGAGTCTTGCCATACTCCCCATTTCGGAGTCTCTCGATTCGGCTGTGTATAAAGGTCTCAATGTCACTGGCGACGTTCTCGGCTTGAACTTGAATAGTGGGTATCTTTGAGTCTTCGAATGCTTTAGCGATATCCATTTCTCTTCGACTAGTGGCAAAAATCTTAACCCGACACGGCGTTCTTGTTGTTACCACACTAGTAATAAATTCAAGGATGCCACTTCGCTGGCGCTCGGGGCACTCGTCCAAGGCATCGAGAATGACATATACCTCGGAGAGATCTTCAACAAGCGACATAAATCTCTCTTTAGTGCCAATTAAAGCAGGAGACAGCGCATCGTGTTGAATCTTGAGCAGGCTTTGCGGTATCATCTTCCTTCGTCGGCATAGTTGCTTGATTAGAGCGGCTATGATTCCGGCAACATCCCCTAGTTGTGGATTCTGGTAGTCGTAGTAGGCGAAGCAGATAGCGGTATCCTTCTGGAGCTCTTTTTGAGTTGTGACATGCTCGAGGATGTTGGATCTAGTTGTTGGATAAGCATAAAGGCCCGAAGTGTGTTCACTCTTTTTGAATACTCACGCGAGGATAGATTTGCCGATTCCAGCTAAAGGCGGTTAGCATGTTGCAAGCTATGAGGATGAGGTGTTACTAACGCTTTCCATGACACCACAAGAGGGACGAGGTGGAGCTGTTGAACCATTCTCGATACTTCGGCTCCTGGATTAGCCAGTCGCAGGTATCTTCGTGCTTCTTGGCGTATATATCCTGGTGAATTTTTTCAAATTCGATGGTCGAAACCCAAGAAAGGAATCTCGACCTCTCTTCTTGATGCCGTGTCAGTTCCGCTAAGTCCTCCATACGCTGTCGCTCTTTTTCAGTGTTCCTGATATCGTTGAACTGGCGTGCCCGAACTGAATGTGACAGAACCTCGAAATGATGCTGCATGTCTTTCTCGATGGACACGAACTCAACCTCGAATGTCTCCCAATGCTGACGTATGAAAGCTCTTAGAGATGCCCATTTCCGATCTTTCCCACTCGCATCGGTGAAGACATGGCGTACCTTCCAACCGAATTTCAGCACATTTGTGTAAATGTTGACCACTGGCTCCTTTATGACCTCAGTATCTGCAGCCTTCGCATACTCTACTAGCGGCTTCAGGTAATCTTCGAATGCGCAGATCATCTCGGTTAGTCTACTAAAAAAGGTTGTAAACTTTAAGGCAAGGTCGATAACAATCCGAACGGCACCAACCACAAGGGATGACACTTCTGGATTCGCTTGGATTCCTATAGCAATGCCTCCCATAAACCTGTCAAGTAAGCTCAGAAACTTTGTAAGACGCTCAGCATGTGGTCTAAAGCACGAATCGTCTTTGTGCGCTGCATCGTAGGCTTGTACGTCGGATAGCAGAGCCCGCTCATCAAGAGTTTTCGAAGCCTCCTTGAACGTCGCTTGTTCAGCGTCGGGGATCGATTTTGAGAATATTGCAAGCGCTTCCTCGAGCGCTGCGTTTCGTGACGTTACTATAGTCGAAGAGTTTCCGTTCGATGCGGTCGGTGTGGGCGGGGAGGGTGAGGAACCAGCTGCTGCTTGTTGCGCATGCGGTGAAGGAAGTCTAGACGGCAAGATTGAACTCGCGGGGTCTGATGTCAATGCCGCGCGTAGGCGATCCCGCAAGTGGAGCCGCTTCGGCATCGCAAAGTAGAGTTGCAGGGGTGACAAGGAGCTTGTAATTGAATATCTTTGCGAGAAGCAGAAAGTATCCTGCGCTCGCTAGAGCCTAGATAAGGTGCACAAGGTGGCGGTGTAGCTGAGCTGTTATTGGCTAGTAGTACATCGTACAGACCCACCTACAGCGTCAGCACTAGTTCCATCCTCATCAACACCATCATCAGGAACATCGTCGCTAGGAACTTCTTCATCAAGAACACTATCAGTATTCGCGGCTGAACATAGACGTCAGTAGTACTCAGCACTGCCACTTAAGCCAAGACACCTCAGCAAACCACAGCTATACATACTCATGGGCCATCCAAACAGGGAGGCTATCGATCGACTAGCTGAGAACGTCATAGGCTTGACGGCAGCACGTGGCATAGCTCCGCGAACTATAGACTGTGAACAATGTATCCAGAGCAAGGCACATCAGATGATCTCTAGGAGATCAGGCAATGAGGTTGGAGCTACTCGGCTATTCAGCACCTTGGGGACACACACATAGAATCAATCAATTACTTCAATCAAAATCATCCTTCTCAGAACATCGAATATCTGACACATTCACCTGAGGGAGCAACCCATCAAAATTATGAGATCACTCACCTACCAACGCCAGTACTCACATGTTCTCAGCCAGGAACATCAGAACGAGCATCAACATCAGAACGAGCGTCAACACCAGAACGAGCGTCAACACCAGAACGAGCGTCAACACCAGAACGAGCGTCAACACCAGAACGAGCTCCGTCACTTCAGCCTATAAGAAGGCGAAGACGCTAGGAGGACCTAGATCCTCAAGACGTCAACCAGGCACAGAACAGAGAACAGATTGACGGTAACCTATGTCAGTCATATATACTGCCTACAGGCTCTACAAGAATCAGAAAGCCGTCACAGAAGAATAACTCTAGCTACTTTGTCAGAGCTCACTGGTCAGCGTACCTAGCAGCCTTACTGACTGCCAAAACGCGATTCCATTTCACAGAGCTTCCGCCAGAACCTAAGCTACAAAGAGACGTCGCAAGGATGCCTTCACCTCACAAGGAAGGATTCCTATAGGCTATGACACTAGAGATCTCAACAATCAAACGAAAGCACACATATGAGACGATAACCTGGCGAGACTTCGATCCTCAGGAGGAGGAAGTATTGCCACTCATGTGGGTGTTTAAATACAAGTTAGATGATTAAGGATATCTAGCCAGGTATAAAGCTCGAATCTGTGTACGGGGTGACCTACAAACTACAGTAGAGGACACCTACGCTGCTACACTAGCTACGCGCATATTCAGAGCACTGATGGCCATAGCAGCCTTCTTCAATATAGAAATCAGACAGTATGACGCCGTCAACGCGTTCACCAACGCGCAACTGGCTACTCCAGTGTACTGCCACCCACCAGAAGGATTCTCTTATTCTGAACATATCTGGAAACTAAGACACACACTATATGGTCTCAAAACGTCACAACTACTGTGGTACAAAGAATTGACGAAAACTCTTATAGAGCAAGGCCTTCATGAGGTCAAGGATGCTCCTTGTCTATGAATGAATAACAAACTCATTGTATTCTTCTATGTGGACGACATAGTAGTCATCAGTCCACCAGCCTACATAGAAATGTCAGATTTTCGATGTTCGGAGAAGGATAATTTTGATTGAAGTAATTGATTGATTCTCTAGAAAGGTTCTCTATGCGTCCTTCTTATATTCCTTTCACTTGTACGCTTTCCGCCGGTTTGCTGTCAGCTTTCTGGCGGCGTTCCGGCGGTAAACCGGCCGAGTTCTATCAAAATTCTACTTAGAAAAAAAGCTATATTCTAGAGGAATTCCGGCAGCGTTCTTAGAAGTAGTACTATTCTGACGTCTCTTAATAGAGGGATGGACATTATATTAACATTGTTAATAAACAAAATATGCTTATAATAAGGATTATCTAGATAATTAATTCTTATAAATAAAAGGGTTAGCTATACGTTCTAATAGTTCTTTAAAATACTTTTATATACCTTAACAACGAAATATCTTTTATCTCGCAAATATTCTAAAATATTAATGGCAGACGACTATTATTACCAAATTCTTAACAAGCTCGGCCAGGGGGGTTACACGAACCTCTGGCTTGGCAACGAACTCCAGGCGGCTTCATACAAAGGCCATAAGGCAACTGTAAAGCTGCTGCTAGACAAGGGCGCCGACGTCAACGCGCAGAATGAATACTTCGGCAGCGCACTCCATGCGGCTTCAGAAGGAGGCCACGAGGCGATTGCGAAGCTGCTGCTCGACAATGGCGCCAACGTCAACGCGCAGAATGAATACTTCGGCAGCGCACTCCAGGCGGCTTCAGAAGGAGGCAACGAGCAGGTGGTGAAGCTGCTGCTCGACAAGGGCGCCGACGTTAACGCTCAGGGTGGAATATACGGTAACGCACTCCAGGCGGCTTCATACCAAGGCCACGAGGCGATTGTAAAGCTGCTGCTCGATAAGGGCGCCAATATTAACGCACAGGGTGGAATATACGGTAACGCACTCCAGGCGGCTTCATACCTAGGCCACGAGGCGACTGTGAAGCTGCTGCTCGACAAGGGCGCCGACGTTAACGCGCAGGGTGGATGGTATGGTAACACACTTCAGGCGGCTTCATCTGGAGGCTACAAGGCGATTGTGAAGCTGCTGCTCGACAAGGGCGCTAACGTTAACGCGCAGGGTGGACACCTCGGTAACGCACTCCAGGCGGCTTCATACCTAGGCCATGAGGCGATTGTGAAGTTACTGCTCGATAAGGGCGCCGACGTCAACGTGCAGGGTGGAGGGCATGGTAACGCACTTCAGGCGGCTTCAGAAGGAGGCCACGAGGCGATTGCGAAGCTGCTGCTCGACCACCTAGAGCAACGTCCTATACTAGTACCCGATTTCTCTAGGGAAGGTGACAATTTCTCTAGGGAAGATGACGATGACAGTGATATAAAAGTCGTCAAAGAGAAGTTCAAGAGTCTAGCACGCTCTCTTCGAACGATGTTCGTCGTCAATACTAAAAAGCGACTAGATATAAAAGAGTTACTTAATGATAAATAGGTTTAGGAGTAGTAGCAGGACGAGTAGATCTTTAGAGAAACGTCCCTAGTACCTTTTAGAAAATATAACGGATGTATTTAAAAACGCTTAAAAAGCTTAAAGGTATACTCAGCCCTAAGGCCAATAGCTTTGTTTTCTCGCAAAAATACCGTACGTAGCACGGCCCTATAAACTCAATATAAAAACACGCCTAATATAAAAAAATTTCGTACCTAAAGGTAAGCTGGCAGAAAGCTTGCGGAAAGCTAGCGGAAAGCTACTAGTGTGAGATTTTCGTTGTTCTGTGAAGGATTATTTTGATTGAATTGATTGATTGGATTCTATGTATGTGTCCCGGGAGGTGTTCTTGTCCTTCCTTCTAGCGTCTTATATTCCTTTCCTTAGTACGCTTTCCGACGGCTCTCCGCCGGCATTTCTAGGGAAACCGTCAGCTTGCTAGCGCTTTCTGGCGCTTTCCGGCGGCTTTCTGCCGGTTTGCTGGCGGCTTTCCAGCAGCGTTCCCAGAGAACACTACTAGCTTTCTAGCGTTCCTAGGAAAGCTGCCAGCTTACTGGCGGCGTTCCTAGACGTAGTGCTATTCTGATAGCAGTACTATTCTGATAATGGAACGTGAAGTAATTAGGGGCATACACCTCTAGAGATATCCGAAAACATGAGGACCCCATATACACCGCGACGGCGGAGACTACTCACCTGGGACTGTACTAGTTTATATAGAGACTGATCACCTCTCGTATCAAAGCAGCTGTCTATACAAAACGGATAAAAAAAGACTTATAATTAAGTTAGCTTTTAACTACGTTCGAACCTGAAGGGGTGTATAAGCAGCTAGGGCTATATTATATGATGGGTTCTCGCTATATAAGAGCGTTAAATATGTCTTCTATATAATAGGCTTCTATATAGAACTACACACTCAATCAATATATTCAATTCTTTGCACTTGCTACTTCCTTACACCACCCTATGATGAGGCTTCCTAATAGGGATATACGAAAGTTCAGTTTCGCCCTCATAGACTATTTCTTTTTAGAGAAATATGTGTATGGGGTTTTCTTAAGCAACAGAGGGGGTTTCATAACATCAAAAATAAGAACCATGCAAAGCACCCTTCGCAGAAAATATGTGTACGAAAAGACGCATCAACGCTTCGGTATAGTTCTTACTCTGGCGAGCTCTTGACTGACGCATACTCATAGTTGGGATCACCCTCTGCCACACGCTTCGCAGCTCTCTCTTCTTACTCAACATACTTTGCTTCGTCGTCCGAAGTGATTTGATCTGGGGGTGTCTCCGACCTGTAGCGAATCTTGAGGCCAGGGGAATGGCTTCTGCCGCATCAAGGCAATCGCAAAGTTGTTGGGCGGAGATGACCAATTCTCGATCGTCATCTCCGATCTCTTCTTGTGCAAGTTTTTCGTAAGCAAAATCGCTTAGCCGAAACCGCAGGCTTAGATGATCGATAGGCTTTCCCACGTCGTCACGGAACGCCTAGGAAATGTTAGGGTAGAGAACACAGATCAGGCTTGGGGACCTCCGAGGGGCATACATTGTCTTTTACTTCTTGAACTACCCTTATCTCATCTCCATCAGCGGTGTTCACCACATGAGTGCGCCACACCGACAATGTTGCTTTGCGCGATCCCTTACCACCATATTCAATGTCCAGGCCAACGACGACTTGCACGCTAGCATTGGAATTAAGAAGATAATCTTCTGCCAGCCGACCCAATCTCTTCCTCTTCTGCGAATATGCGACTTCGATGATAAGCCGGGGGTAACGGGCATCATTATGCCAGAAAGAAGCATCTGGATCATATTTCGACGACCTTTTGCTGGGCGCAGAGCCGTCTACTGGGAAGCAAATCGTAGTGGAACGGGCTGTGCGAACCTTCTGCGCGAAGCGGGCCGCTTTATCTGATCCTCCTCGGATTGCTTTTAGCTGACTTCGAATTAAGTCCTCAACCCCATCGATGAAGACATGGTGTAACAAAGTCGGCATCCGAACGACAAGGCGTTGCGTTTCGCTGTTATAATCATACCTGTTCCGGTATTAATAGCCGTCGTTCCTACATTATTTAGATTACACTTACCGTATCTTGTTAACGTATCCTAACAGGTCCTCGTCCTGCCTAAGCCAAAGTTCTATTTTATCATACTCTTCTACCGAAAGCTGAAATTCAGTCCACGGGCCTAGCTTAGTATCCTTTCCAGCCTGTCTTTCTTTAAAGAGCGTAATAACCCGATAGGCTTGCGCGAACGGCTTTTCGTCAGTCGGCGGCGGCGGCGGCGGCATTAAAGGATGGGCTGCGAAACTCGAGGGGGGTGTGATATTGTTGAATGATGGTTGGTCGAATAAGAAAAGAATACGAAGGAGTAGAAGCATTCGACAATTGATCGGATGGGTGGATTGGTTTTCGTGGGGTTAAGTGTCCGCGACCCGCAATCGGAAGATATTCCAAGGTAGAAAGGAAAATAAGTGATCGACAAGCAATCGCAGTTTCTAGTTCTAAATAATAGACAGATAATCAGAAGTTTCCTCTATTCCTCTCAGGATATAACCAAGGACGCTAAGGGTCGAAGCTAGAATATATATATGCACTCTCGGAGAATCCTTTGGTCCGTTCCCATGTCGAACAGCCTTCTACCGGAAAGCTAGAGGAATTCTGGCAGCCAGCCATCGGCTAGCCGCCGGCACGCCCAGGGAAAAGCTGCTAGCTTTCCGCCAGCTTTCCGCCAGCATGCCGCCAGCAAGCTGGCAGAATTCTGGCCGTCCACCTATTACTAGTCTTCCGCAAGCATTCCAAGAGAAACACTTCTAGTTCGCCATCAGAATACTTAGAGAAAGCCCGTTAGCTTGCTGCCAGAACGCCCAGGGAAAACTAGCAGCTTGCTGGCAGCACTTCCGTTAGCTTTCCCAGCGTCGCTAGTCAGGTATAGACAGGCTATTATTACACAACAATATATGAGCCCTTCCCTATGCTACACCGCCTATAGGCTACGATACCATGGACTGTTGTAGTATGTCGAAGGGCCTAGGCGTGATTTGCGGGTTGCCCGTTCTGGACCCTATCCCTGACTCTATTCTGGGATTTAGCAGTGTTCTGATTTTCAGCCCCAGTTCGTGTCCAACTAAGTTAGGCTATAGTAAGTACTTACAGTACTTCTGGTGCACGCGTGCGGGAGGGACTGGTAATGGGAGGCAAAGCCCTGTTGAAATCGCGGTGCTGACCAAAATCTCTTGGTTGCTGAGGCACTGACGGGAATACATAGACTTAACACCCTCAGCATCCATAGATGATAGCGATCGGATGAACAATCACTTATCTCAATGATACCGTTGAATATCGCGGTGCTGACCAAGATCTATTGAACACTTAGGTGCTGACAACTGTACGAGGTGCGCTGGGTTCACGCTATCGCACAATAGGCGACACGTTTATTCATTTATGTAGGTGCGGCTATTAACCCAAACAATGCGGTTATGTCCGCCATTAGCACTGCATTCCATCCGGTGCCTGCAGAATTCTTTGCCTGTACACCGTACTCCCCCATAACAATATTCTCGCCATGGCATCCCCAAATGCCTCTGCCCCCTCTTGATTCGTCGCCCGCCACACCCCCACGTGCACGCTCTGGTACTTCCCCTCCGCATCGCGAAGGTGGACCCACAGCTCGTAGATCGGCCCCTCAGTCGTCACACTCCACACTACCGTATCACCACAGGACACGAAGTCCAGGACCCGCAACATGCAGGCGGCGCCGACGGCGGCTTGGTTTTGTGCACCAAAGAGGCCCCCATTGCCTTTGGCTTCGAAGATTAGGAAGGGAAATGCAGGCCCATGGCCTGGGCGTGCGGGTCCGTCTTGAGGTAATTGAGTGTCTTCTGCTGGGAGGGCGAGAACGACCTGTGCTCGAGGCCGACGCAGATGTCTGGCTTTGGTGTAGACAGCGAATCAGGATCGGAATTTGAATTCGAGGTGTACCCAGATGTGTATGAGAGGGTATCGCTGTCGAGTGTTTCAAAGTGCGCTGGTGAGTTGTCAAAAGGGGGGTTTAACATGACACCAGCACTGGAGCTGAAGCTGTCAGGCTGATCAGGCGCCGCAACCGTGGGACCTTTTGGCTCCACAGCCATGGGCGATATAGTGAAGGAAGGTGGCACAACAGTCCTTTGGATGACGGTTGTCGCGCGCTCAGGCTTGAGCTCCGCCCGCCACGGCTTGTCAGAACCGTTGACATTCGAAACCCTGGCGAAGCTTTCATATCGCCGTAGCTTGTTCATGACAGTGACGGACGCATTGGCCCTCCAATTGCCTTCTCCGTGGCCCTTCATCGCGCTGTCCCGACATTCTTCACAGTATTCCCTCGCGATGCTGTCCACCAGCGATTGTAGTTCGGAAAGAACGGCCAGCAACTCGAGATTGGGCGCCGACGTCGAAGGCTTAAAGTCGCAGTCGATAAAGACGCCGGCTTCGCTAAGGAGGATACTGCGGTATTCCGTTGGCGTCTTCGTGGGACTGACGGATCGCTTTCGCGTCTGTAGCTTCCTGTCTCTGCGGGTATCGAGGCTCCGGGAATTCATCGTGGGTATGGAATACGTTTGGGGGTGTATCTTCGCATCTAGATATTCTTGCGGGGTCATTCGGGACTCTTCTGCATTGGCGCCTAAAGGCACGGCGCGCAGCCAGCCCATCACAGCAGCCCATTTCGCCGTAGTCGGGGTAGTGTGTGTTGAGGACAACGAGCGCTACCGATACTTTGGTGTGGCCTCACATGCCGCAGGGTCGATATCGGAGAGAGCGCGCTTCATCGAGGTGTTGAGGTCGGAGCAGTATGAACGGGTGCGCTGCCGCTGTCGTCAGTGGGTTGTCATTGCCTTGGTATCATAGGCAACGATGGGATGCATATTTCAGCTCGTGGCGATGGCAAGACTGGGAGCAGCGCGCGCAAAAGCGGTGCGGTGTAAGCTGATGAGATTGAGTTGGACGGGCGCGGAGTCGCTATTGCTGGGCTCTGCGCCTTCGTCCCCTGGGCAACGGGATGACTCAGCGCTCTCGGCGCGGAATCCTCCTCTTGCCTCGCTGGAACCCAACGTTTTGTATACCACCCCATGTCGAAGGATTGGTCCCCTTCGACACGACAAGGTCTGAGGAGATTTACGGTAGAGCTCTAATGCTTAGTAACTTGACGGCCTGCACGAGCGGAGCATCGCTCTCGAGAAGCTGCATCACAGCTCAACACACAGCAACATAGGAACCTGGTGGGAGGCAGCAACAAAACACGGAAGCGAAGATCGCAGAACATATTCATGCCCTGAGGGTCTGGGGGCAGGTACGGAGATATGAAGCTGAACACTGGGGAGACTGTACTAGCAAAAACGCCTGGTCCAGGAGTCACGTGCCTTTGCTCGGTATTTTTATCACTTAAAATAAAGTCTCTCCGCAGAGTGGCGAAAACGTGACTCCTGGGCTACCTGGGCGCATGAGTAGGTATGGCGGATGCGACAAGGGAGAGGCCTGTAAGCTTATGCATTAGCGCTGCCCAAATCGACGCTCGCCTCTTTACCTCTTCGTGTCGCTTCCCTCCTCTTCGCTTCCCTCCCCTTCGCTTAGCTGAATACAATATGCCCGCGGTACGGAGGTGCCTTTCAAAAGTTCTTGCCAGCGCTAAAATCAGCCACAATCCTGCAGTAAGCTTGGCAGCTTGAAAAATTTGACGAAGGCGATTCTTGAGCTGTTCTTCTACTTCTCATAGTGTTGATGTTATAGTTATGGCTCCTAATACTGATATTTCAACTCATGCTCTTGTTGTTTCTTTGAAGTCACCTTTCGGAGGCAAATCTACGTCTCAAATCGCCGAAGCTACTGGCCTTCCTGTACGTACAATCAACGCTATATATAGCCGCGCAATTGCAAGATGTTTTGAGCCGAATACATTCCCTTTAAAGGTTCTTCCTGAACACCTTGAGGACGCTCAACGCTCCGGGAGGCCTTGTAAACAAGAGCTAGTGAAAGAAAATGTTATACAGAAAGTACGCTTTGATAGATATGGCAGGGAGAAGAGCTGTACTGATCTTGCGGGTGAACTCAGCTTAGAAGGCATCAATATCTCTGCTGTAACAATATGGCGTCTTCTCAAAAAAGCAGGCTTCAAAAAGACGAAGCCAACGAGGAAGCCTGGGTTGACACAGAAAATGAAGAATAAAAGGCTTGAGTGGTGTCTTGCTCATGAACACTAGACTCTTGATGATTGGAAGAACGTTATATGGTCTGATGAGACGTCTATTATACTAAATCACCGCCGTGGTAGGTATAGACTTTGGAGGAAAGCAGATGAACCTTTCATCCCTTCTTGTATTCGTGAAAGGTGGAAAGGCTACTCAGAGTTTGTATTCTGGGGCTGCTTCTCTTATGAAAAGAAAGGTCCTTGTTACTATTGGAAGCCTAAAAAAAAGAAAGATAGAGAGCTTTCACAGAAGATTAACAATGAGATGAATAAGGAACTTGAACTAATACTCCGTGCTGAGTAGGAGCTTGAAACTAGTATAAGAAGAGTAGGACTACGTAATAAGCCTGGCAAGCTACCTGTTTAGAAGTTTAGTCAAAAGACTAGCAAGCTTGTAAGAAGCAAAGGAACAGGTATTGACTGGTAGAGATACTAGAAAGAAGTATTCATTCCAAAGCTTATACCATTTGCAAAGGAGTATATAAAGGACAGGCCAAATACTATTGTCAGATATTCTGTGTTCTGAGAAGGATGGTATTGATTGAAGTAATTAATTGATTCTCTCTATAGAGAGGTCCTCTATGCGTCCTTCTTATATTCCTTTCACTCGTACGCTTTCCGTCAGCGTTCCTAGTGAACGCCACTAGCTTTCTAGCTAGTACTCATAGAGAACACTACTAGTGTTCTAGCGTTCCTAGGAAAGCTGCCAGAAAGCTGCCAGCTTTCCGCCGGTTTGCTGGCGGCTTTCCGGCGGCGTTCCTAGAAGAGGTGCTATTCTGACAACTATTATTCAGGAGGATAAGGCTCCTTCTGTCAAAATAGTACCGCTTCTAGGAACGCCGCCGGAAAGCCGCCAGCAAACCGGCGGAAGGCTGCCAGAAAGCGCCAGAAAGCTGCCAGCTTGCTGTCAGCTTTCTGGCGCTTTCCGGTAGCGTTCCTAGAAGCGGTACTATTCTGACAAACTGCGTGTGTAGTAGCCAGAATGGGTCCTGTACTCAAGAACGGAATTATATTTGAAGTAAATTCCCCACGCCATTATATCAAGCCTAATCCACATCCTACCACGTCTCCGCAACCAAGGCAAATAGCGCCCGCCTCATCTCTGCGGGCCACATGCATGCAAGCCATGAATATATCCAGGATCGCTCTTGCTTAAACACACTATGCCTTTGTGCTCCCCGATACTGTCAAGCACGGTTGCAGGAAGTAACAGCGACATTCCGCTCATCACTGCAGCTGATCTGCGGTCCATTCACGATATCAGAGTTCAGGGTCATAGCCATGCAGCAACATGATGCCGGTTGCATCCTACAAGCCTTGAACGACAATGCATGCCTAGATGATGCGGGTGCTGCGTCTAAATGTATGCTCAACAATGTTGTGATGAGCATTGCCGCAAGCGCATATGGGCCGTGGGGCAATGCGTATAATGTGACCCGTCAAACACGTCATCCCCATGTATCGCTCGTCTTCTTCACACAAAGTCCGAGGTAAGCACAGGCTGCTTCAAATTCTGGCAAATGACTAGCGATCCCCCCAATCTTGTTCTTCTTGGATACTCCCGCTGAGTCGGCAGTAAATGAGAAGGCAGCTTGATGAAGTGGCAATGGTCGATTTAGTTTTAAGCATGTGGAACGAATAGTGTCTAAAGAATTCTATAGCCTTTGTGATCATGTCCGAGTTCCTTTTTTTTTTTTTTTTTTTTTTTTTTTTTTTTTTTTATTTTTGAGAATTGTGTT
>Ga0247757_10001577_pt1 | contig 14519 bp, 15 predicted proteins | sample UWRJL126311R4_FD_180929 | JGI IMG/M metagenome (GOLD analysis project Ga0247757, IMG submission 180929) | Plant litter microbial communities from Arlington Agricultural Research Station in Wisconsin, United States - UWRJ-L126-311R-4 | ecosystem: Environmental > Terrestrial > Plant litter >... | reverse complement strand
GTTTTTAATAACCTTTTTTTTTTTTTTTTTAAAAAAAAAAAAAAAAAAAAGAGGACCCAAGACTGCGCTGTGAGGTGAATAGTTGCGTCGTCTACGAACGCTTCCACTTATGTCCCAGGATTTTTGTCAGCTGCACTCAGTACAGGATATTATCTTCCAAAGACCTTGAATACTGATAATGCATGCTTTTTGTCCTGAGCTTAAGGTAATATACAGCGCTGAAGGAAGTAGGGTATGAGAATCAGGAATATAGGTTTTCTGGGACTTGATATACTCTTTCGTAAGCTTTTAATGACACACGCTATGCGAAACCATAAACAGATGACGAATAACCTCTCTTCTATATGTACGTTGTGAATGAGTCTTTCAAAGAAACTATGACGGTGTATGGGTGCGTAGGCCACATGAAGGCTTCATTTTTCAGGGCAGATCAGCTCGATTCTTCCCCTAACAACTATTTAAATAACCAATTATATTCAGCGCTAATGAACAGTGCATCTCGTTTTCTTTCGTATTCCAACTTGATTACTAGCTACCTAGTTCTCCTCCACGGCTGGAAAATACTTGGGGTAAATTCCCATAACATAGCCTATAAGCTCGTCTGTACAACTCTTCCATTAAGAGAAAGATTTCATCTTGAGTTAGGTGGAAGTCCTGTACAAAAGCATAGTGCTGTACTCGACTCCTGACTTGATACCTAGAACACAACTGATATACAGCTGTGGAGAGAAGCTGGAGCAGAGGGATCTGATTCAGTTGATCGTATTCTTTGGCCATTTCTGTGAATAGAGCAGCGTGATTTATCTAAATACAGCTCCTAGGCCGGCTCGACCGAGCAGCTAAGGAGCTACGACAGTGGATCAGATGAGTAGCTGAGGTGCTGTTGCCAGGGCTGCTCTCTACGCGACAACAACTATTTACCAATTGTCCCAGTTGCAATATCATATGGTCTGATATTTTCGCTAAACTGACCTTTTTTTTGCTACTACAGCTACACCGCTTCTTTGAAACTCGTTTAACAGCTTTGACGCTATAAACCACCTAAACTTTAATTCAGCTACGCCACTACTACATACTGCTGTGTTCTAGTGTTTTGTGTTAATAATGCCAAGTTGCTTTTTGTGAAAGCGAGCAGAGGAAATAGAGTAAAAGGGTTAATTCTATAGAAGGAGAGTTTCTCCTTAGTAATATATAGTAGGACTAGAGCTTCTAGGGCTCCAGTTCCATTCTAAGGAGTAGAAGACGTAAGGTTCCGGTGCCGAAAGTAACGCTCTCAAAGGACTATGCTCTCAGGAAGTGTAGGAAGTGCAGCCGTCAGTAAGAAGCGCGCCAGATGAAGTGGCGTGCGCTGTGCACAGGCGTGACACTTTTTTTTCAATATTAGGTTTCGTCTAATTTTGCAAAATAGTAGAGTATGCTTATGCAGAACCGCATATGGTACAGTTCTTCTCCAACCATGACCGAATTTAACCAGATCTTGCAAGCGAGCAATCAGCCATTCCTTTGATATTGAGTCAGGCTAGACGAGGTGCTCTAAAATCGAGACAAAGAAAAACTATAAAGTGAAGTGCAATACCACGAAAACTGATTCCAACAAAACAGTCAATACAAACTCTCAATACACAAACTCTCAGTACACAAACCATTACTTTAAATCTGTCACAATGTCCATCAAGCAAGCAGCATGGGTCCATGGCAACATCGTCGCCCTCGAATCCCCCTCGTGGAGAGCCTTCCCTCAGGGACCAGGGGCTACCGTAACCCCATATAACGAATCTACTGTGGGATGGTGCCACTTCGCCATTCCAACACCGGTTATTCTGGACGGAAAACGTCTCCGCGCCGGTTCGGCTATGGCGCGCCTTCAAACAGGCCCAGGTGCCAAAATCATTGGTTTTCACGTCTGGGACGGCGACAAGAGGATTGCCGCTTATGACAACTTGAACGTCACGGTTTCCACTCCGAATATGCTTCGATATGACGTTCCGGATCGTCCAGAGGTACTTTGGGGAACAGTTATCTGCGTACTGGTGCAGTTCTCTGGGAATGTAGCCGACAATTGGGTCAAAATGATTGGCGCTGGGATTGATTTCTTTAACTGAAGATTGGACGTTGCTGGAACAAACTTGAAGCTTAGATCTTAGTATCTGGATATCATCCTATTACCTAAGGTTTTTATTCTTCTAGTTTCCAGAGATTGAGGGTGTTCTGTGTTAGAAGCTATTATGGGGTATTGTTTGGTCACACGATGCGACTACACACTAGTACTAGTTATATAGTCGGATTCAACTGATTCATAGTCAATGAACAATACTACATCCTACTTCATTTAATGGGCGCGCAGTGGAGCCCATCTCCGTTTCATCATCCTATCTCGTAGAAACTAGAGGTCCCTATAATCGATAGTCATTATATATTCGTGCCACAATTCTTAACTTCATGTAAACGTTAACGCTAGGAGCCTGCCGCCAGTCACCAGAAACCTTGTAGTGAGGACGGTCCTGGTATCGGCGAGGCTGAGCTAGGATGCAAACAACTAGGCTAAGCTAAAAAAAAAAGATTCATCACAGATATGCGAACGGGCGGAAATATACAAAAGTTCTAGTTTCTGAGGAGTTTTGTACTTTCATGAATGAGGCTGTGCGAGATAGTGTGATCATCAAAAGAGGTTGTTGCAAGCCGCAGGTCGGGAGAGGATCATGCGCACCCTGATTAGGAGCTAAAAAACTAAAATAAAAAAGTATGTAGGCGGGACATCATAAGGGCGTAAACCATTTAGTAGCAAAGGTGCTAAGGTAAGAATAGAAAATTAAGGGAAAGAATGGAGGAAGTCTAGCAAGGGGACGTTGGAGTAGTTTATAGACGTTAGATGCCTGATATAGATAAGCGGGGGACCGCGCTAAACTTGGGGGGGGGGGTCCCCATACAGAGATTACCATAAGCTGACCATGTCTCTATCTGCTATACATATCAAGACTCTATACGGAATTCGAAAAATCTAGGATTTCTCAACTCAAAATACATTAAATTGAAGTCCATACAAACTGCTTTAAATAGCAATGCAGATAGCATGTTAGTGGCTTGGAAAGACTCACGAGAGCCAACACGCCGGTGCCATGAGGGGTTTCATAGAGGGCATTCATTAGCATAGTGGGAGTCATTGACTGGAAGAAACTCATATTTCAGTACGGAGAAAGATCACACATACCACTTTCATTTTTACCAAAACCGTCCACCGAAGGCACCCAAAACTAGTAAAGAGCCTCTTCATGTAACACGAGCTATAATTCAATGCAACCATGCGGCCAAGTGCCGTTTCTGACTTCTTCTTTAGCCTGTCTTAATAAACCGTGAGCAAATTAATTAGACTTTAACTCTGAATGCATAAGCAGCTTGAGTCGTAGAACGCCATTTGGCTTGAGGGCGAGGCTACACCGGCGCTGCCAGTATTACGCATTTGCCATGATAGCGGCCGGCATCGATAGTCATGGCTCTGTGAAGAAATTGCGAGTGTTACACTGCGGCTAGGCTAAAAACGGAGTTCTTTAACTTTGGTGTCTCCGTTCTTTGCTCGGAGTGAGTCACTAGGACCAAGGGCCCGTGATAGATTTGTGAGTTTCGTAGCTGAGTCAGGCTACCAAACGATGTTCGAAAACCTACTAATTCGGCGCCTTCTGCCGTTTCGAGATTGTGCAGTACCCATACAGAGCTGTATCTTGCACTCAAGACACGGTTAACGACATTTGTGTTCAGACGCGTTGAGTCTGCCCAAAGTTTGATGTACCAATTTTACCATTGACAGCTTACCTACATGTATACTAGGATGGCGTTCAAGAAAAGCCAAAGGATCCGTCGGGGTGTATGTTCCACTCACCAGCAAACCTCGGCTTAGCCAGCGAGCTCGCGTTTCGCTTTATGAACTTGCCATATCCCTTAGTGCCCAACAATCCTCCATTGCCCCTATCCCAGACTACTCTCCCTCTCAGGATAGTATACCTAGGCCATTGCTTCAAAGTTCTCCCCTCGAATGGGGTATAATCCACGTTGTGATGAAGCATTTCATTTTTTAGTTCGAAGTGCTGCATCGTACCCGGCGGATACCAGATGTTGATATCTGCATCAGACTTCCCTTCCACGAAACCACCCTTCAGTGGGTATAATCCATAAAGTTTGGCAGGATTTGCGGATGTCAACTCCACGAACTTCTTCAGATCTAACCGATCTTCGCCTAAGGCAAGCGAAAGTCGCGTTTCTATACCAGCAATACCATTCGGAATGTACTTGAAATGACCCTCCGGGTACTCATCGGTTATACAGGTCTTCTTGCCGTTGACATTGTCGTCGTATTTGAACGGACAGTGATCTGAGGAAAGAATGGTAAAGGTGCCATTAGCAAGGCCGTCCCAGATCACGTCGCAATCTGCTTCGCTCTCTCGAGGTGGTGGACTGCAGACGCATTTAGCGCCTTCAAACCCTGGTTTGTCCAGATCGCTTTTGGTGAGGAAGAGATACTGTGGGCAAGTCTCGGCGTATATGGGTATACCGCGATCTTGCGCCGATTTAATGTAAGCCGCGGCCGCTGGTGTGGATACGTGTACGATCAAAATAGGGCTGTCCATGAACTCAGAAAGACAGATTGCACGATGCGTAGCTTCTGTTTCTGCCATAGGAGGATGAGAAGGACCGTGGAACTTCGGTGCGAACATTTTGCGTTTTTCGAGTTGCTTCGTCATCCAATTAATTAATTCACCATTCTCGGCGTGAATCATAGTGGTTATTTGGTGTTTTCGAGCTTCCAAGAGGACATCCAGAATCTCTCCATCGTTCAATTGAAGGGCCTCATATGTCATATAAATCTTTAGCGAGGTTATCCCCTCCTCTCGTAGCGCTTCGAATTCGGAAAGTGCTCTTTCGGAGGGGTTGCCAACCAGCAAATGAAAGGAGTAATCGATGTAGCAATTATCCTTAGCCCTTTCATGAGTAGCATACAGCGTGTCCAACAGGGTGTCTTCGCTCTTTTTTTGAGGTGCAAAAGTCACCATAGTTGTCGTGCCACCGCACACAGCTGATCTGCTACCTGCACAGGTCAGTCATGCCAACTCGAGCAGATACATCTACATATTTACATACCGGTTTCATAGTTGTCCGCTGATGACCCCTTTCCAAATAATGGAGGTTCCTGAAGATGAACATGCCCATCGACCCCGCCTGGCTGTAAAATGTCAATGGGGAGGTTTCAGCGCAGTGAAAAACGCGTACCATCACATAACCCCCTTCTGCGTCAATTATCTTAAGGCACTTTGCATCCTTAAGTTCTCCTCTCTCAGCAACCGCCGCTATCTTCTCATCTTTGACTGCGATGTCGTACTCGCCAGCTTCCGTGTCTGTTACTACCAAACCATTAACAACGAGTAAATCATATTCCATCGCCATGTTATGCAGGTAGCTTTGAACAACTCAAAAGTACACCAAGGGCTAAATTGATTGTATATAACGGTTATTGGCGGCGGTAGGTGCATGCTGGCAATGGCATGCATGTCGTGGGATGAAGCGCTAAACCTGAAGGGCGCTGTCTATCGCGCGACCCCTCATTCGCGCTGTACGCCGAGGAACCATGCTCCAGCATCGTCTTCCTCCGACGTGCTTATCAACTGCATCTCATGAGCGGCATTTCGGCCTGCTCCTTACCATGTACAGTCACACTTATCCGTCACTCGCTCCTCGCGCGATTTTCCCTACGGAAAAATATGCACCCATAGCAGCAGATATGTAACACTACGCTTTCCATCACCACCATATGCTTCTCATGGTTCGGGTATCACGAGATGACTTCTAGAAATACACTAAAAATCAACACGCGGCGATTAAATGATACACTTCAAAGTACATGTACACAATGGGGTGCCCTACCCACAACCTCGACCGGCATGTGCCGCTTGACGCTCAGCCAAGAGGACAAAGAGGTACGAGACTGGCTTATCGAAGAATGCGCGAGCATAGGATGCGAGGTCAAGGTAGACCAAATGGGGAACATTTTTGCGGTGCAGGCTGGTACTGTGAAGTGCAGGAAGCCAATTGCGATGGGTAGCCATCTAGACACACAACCCGCAGGTAGGGTACACCTAGACACTATGTGCTTATTGATGTTAAGTTTCAACCAGGAGGTAGATACGATGGAATTCTAGGAGTACAAGCTGCACTAGAGGTGCTTCGCACACTGCACGAGAACAACATCAAGACATACTGCCCTATTGCCCTTGTTAATTGGACAAACGAGGAGGGTGCTCGCTTCCCAGGTGCTATGATGGCTTCTGGTGTCTGGTCTACAAAGTCCTCTACACCTCTAGAAGCCTGTTGGGCGATCCAAGACAAAGAGGGCACGAAGATGAAGCAAGCCCTGGAAGAGATTGGATACTTGGGGGAAACAAAATGCGACTACAGGGATAATGGACTAGAGTGCCACTTTGAGCTTCACATCGAGCAAGGTCCCATTCTAGAAAGGGAAGGAAAGAGTGTGGGTGTCGTCACAAGTGTGCAGGGAATGAAATGGTACGCGATTAGGGTGGAAGGTGTGGAAGGGCATTCTGGAACAACACCAATGGAAGGCCGTGCGGATGCTCTTGTCACTGCCTCAAGATTGATTGCCACCGTGCGCGATACAGCGTTGAGTACCCAGTTTGGGGTTGCTACAGTTGGTGTCATTTCGAGTGATACGGCTAGTCAAGCTACAATACCGGCTGGTGTAGACTTCATCATCGATGTTCGTTGTTCGACCGATGACTTGGTTGAGAAACTAGCTACAGCCATCTTCAACGCATTCAATAGAGTCATCAGGGAGGAAAGCAATAAGACACGGTACGATATTAAGCGCACATGGGGACTTCCTGAATCGGTATTCCATCCACGATGTATCGATGCGGTTCGCGTATCAGCGCTCGCAGCAGTAGGCGAGAACCAAATCATTGACATGAAGAGCAAAGCCGGTCATGACAGCGCATGGACATCTCGTGTATGCCCAACAAGCATGATCTTTGTTCCAAGCAAGGAAGGAATCAGCCATAATCCAAATGAATACACAAGTCCGGAGCATTGTGCCTTGGGGGCACAGATTCTTTTGGACGCAGTGCTACATTACGACGAGAAAGTGAAGACAGGAGAGTTCGCTGCACTTGAATAGGAACGCAACGAGGTCCAAAATAGATATGACAGTTCTATTAGATTTTCTAAATGTCCCTCAAGTCAAGAACAAGTTCACTGCATCAGTTCCAGGTATTGATCGCAGCTTTTCCGTCGGGACTCGATGAGTTCTGGATTGTGGGGAAAGTGGGATCAACGTGGTTACATCCCACTTTCATGCAATACTAGAGGTTGCTCAACCGCCGCCTTATCGACTTCGTATCGGCTTGCGAGCGTGTAATGACGCTTCGTCATAATAGGCATGTCGCTAGTTAATCGGTGCCGTGATTTGCTGATTTAAGAAAGCTGCTAGTCAGCTTTCCGACGCGCAACGCTTAACTCGATGGCGTGCATTAGCATAAATCCTACAGCAAACAACCAAAGCTCGTTCGGGTTGAAACCAATACTGTAAACTTGCCCTGCATCATGAACTCAATTGAACCTACTATGGAGTATGCAGATGTCCTTGTGGTAGGAGGTGGGCCAGTTGGTAATTCCAGATCCCATTCCCCCGCCCAACTCCCCGCTAATCACAGGCAGGCCTCATAATTGCCTTTCAATTGGCTCGGAATCTTCCCCGAGCCTCACACACCATCAAAATCATAGAAAAACACCCAAAGTCAGCACAGGATCAATATGGTCGGGCTATTACCTTATTTCCGCGCTCCAGCGAAATGCTCGACCAGCTAGGTCTTGCTGAAGACCTTGCACAACAATGTTTTGCGTGCCGTGAGACTGTTAACTATGATAAAGATGGCAACGAGTCACCTGGGAGAGGCTGGAGTTTTATGGAGAACATGAAAGATACTAAATGGGACTTTGCACTGGTCCTAAGACAGAAGTATCAAGAAGAGGTTTTTCGACAAGCGCTCAGAAAGCATGGTGTTGAACTGGAGTCGCCGTGGGAATTAAAAGACATCTCCACTCTGGAGACCACGGACCAGAGCGGATACAAGGTACTTGCGATTTTGGAAAACCCTAGCACCGAGTTGAAAAGGACGATCAAGTGCAAGTACTTAGTTGGCGCAGATGGCGGACGATCGTCCGTCCGCAGAATCATGGATATACCATTCGACGGGTCTTCCAGCGAAGATAAGTGGGTAAGAGTAGACGGGGTTATTGAAACGGATCTTCCCAAGCCAAGGACGTACTGTGCGATTGAGTCACCTTCCCATGGCAACGTTCTCTGGGCTGCATTGGACCATGGAGCTACTCGAATTGGATACGCCTTCACGGAAGAAAGACAAAAGGCTTATAAGAACTTCGACGAAAGAGCAGCAGTAGAAGAAGCCATTGCAGCAGTCAAACCATTTTCGCTCAAATTCAAGCGGGTGGATTGGTGGACCATCTATGTCGTGGGCCAACGTATTGCACGACACTTTTTAGTAAAAGATTGCGTTTTCCTTGCTGGTGATGCATGTCATACACACAGCTCTGGAGCAGCGCAGGGAATGAATACAGGAATGCATGATGCCGTCAATCTCGGCTGGAAACTCTCAATGGTACTCCAAGGTCTGGCAAGTCCCGATCTATTATATACATACGAGACAGAGAGACTTCCAAACGTTCAGAAACTGATAAATTACGACAAAGATATTTCCAGGTTGATGACCATGCAGCTTCCTGAGAATTGGCAGGGTGACCCGAACGCCGATGTGCATGTAGTACTGGGACAGGTCATGGCTCAGGCAGCAACGTTCAGTAGCGGGCTAGGCATTTATTACGATCCGAACACCTTCCTAACTACGAAGGATGTTTCAATGGTCTCTTCGGTGCAGTCAGGCCAGCGTGCCCCTGACGTAACATTGCAAAAACCAGCTACTTTTGAAGCTACGAGACTGCAAAAAGAAACCCCAAATCTTGCGCGCTTCTACGTGGTACTTTTCGCGGGAGACGTTGCTCTTACAAAAGCTCCGCTATCTGGGTTCACAGAATCAATGTCGCAATCCCAATGGATTGGGAACTCAAAACCACCCATTTCTTGCATATCCATCCTCCATGGTCCCGGCGGATCATCCGCGTATGAGACTTTAGGAGGTATGCCATTCGGCCGAGTTTTCTACGACCGAGATGGCAGTGCACATAAAAGGTATGGTATTGGTGTCCAAAGAGGTGCCGTGTTAGTGCTTCGACCAGACGGTTGGGTGGGTGCAACTATGGAGCTGGGGTCGGAAACAAAGTCACAACTGGAGGTATATTTCCAAAGGTTCCTGTTTCTAGATGCAGCGAAGCCTTGAATTCCCTTCTCCTTCTAGACAGTCTTCGAAATAATTGGGGGTCCTGGTCAGAGGAATGGGCTATTTGCCTGGTGCATAGACTGGATCAATTGTTTCAGCCATTATATGCATAGGACCGTTCTCATACTATCATTCGATTTCTCTCGATCAGCAATGGTCGTTTATTGATCATGGTTCGGTATAATCCCAAGTGGCTCCTCAATATATATTGTGGAGACGACTCGACAACGACTAACCACTAAAAAAGCTTCGATAGAAAGATAGGAGGACTTTACTAACGACAAAAGACCCAAGCACTCCCTTAATTTCAGAGAGCATCCCACCCTCCGAAAAGCCTTACATGCAAGACACCTCGTGTTCAAGATCAAGACCATCGTTTTCAAGATTATCGAGAATGTATCTCCGAGGTTCTGTTGCTGTCCTTGTGGGCTCAACGGTATTAGCTGCTGCTTGTCCAGGAGTAATTTCTCGTCCACGTGTGGCTCTTCCACCTGCAAGTCATCTCAGTAAAGGTTGGCGATATTCCGGCTGCTACAAGGACGATGTGAGCGACCGTGCTCTACCTTACCGTTTCATACAGAGCCAGAATAATACCGGCGAAGGCTGCATCACTTGGTGTACTTCGAATGGCTATCCCTATGCTGGCACGGGTAAGATCTAATGCTATTTCGATTCGTGGTATTTAGATACTCACACTATACGCAGAATGGTCTCAGCAATGCTTCTGTGGCCTTGATGGCTCTGACCTCGAAGAGGCTGATGCATCAGAATGCAACATGGGCTGCAAGGGGAATTCTTCTCAAGCTTGTGGTGGACCTAGCAGACTCAGTGTATATACGTACGTTGCTTTTCTTTGAACACATTTTTTATTAAATAAAAACCCCCGACTAATTTGATCCGAGAACAGAGGTGGAAGAAAGCCAGAAATCAACGAGGGGGATGGGAAGGCCTTTACCTACCTGGGATGCTTCCCCGACCAACTAACAAAAAGGACCTTACCTTCACCCAAAAACCTCGGAAACAACACCAAGATGACAGTTGAAGGTTGTGTCAATGCATGCCACGCCGCAGGTTTTATTTCCACCCCGGGAAACGCAGAGGGACTTGCGGGTCTAGAGTACGGCAGAGGTATGCAGTACCGCTATTCCACTACTATTGACTTCTTTATAGCTAACGGCATAATCTAGAATGCTGGTGTGGCCTCAACAAAAACCTTCCCAGCCCCATTCTCGGAAAACCTCAGGACACCGGCTGCAACACTCCCTGCCAGGGTGAATTGACCGAATATTGCGGGGGCGCCAACCGTCTCAATGTATACGTCGTGTACGCATCATCCAGAACGCCCACAATACCACCCACAAACACCTCCTCAAATGCCACCTCTTTGCCCCCGGCACCCACTCCCACGCCCGTCACAAACGAACGGGAGATAATCGTAAACGGAGGCTTCGAGTACCAGCCCGACATCCACTCGGGCTGGACACTAGAGCCAGAACCCGGTCACCCTCCCACAGAACAGCTCGGCTTCTCGGCCTCGAAAGCGCCAGCGAAAGCTGCTCATTCCGGCCAGCACGCTGCTATCATATACGAGAAGAGCAGCGAGATAAACGGCACGCGTTCTCTTTGTTTCGCGCAGTCTGCGTACCACCCCTCCGAGGGCTGGTACTACATCAGCGCGTACATCGGCCGCCTGCGATATGGTGGCGCTGGCGTCAACACCACACGGCTCATCAAGAGCGCAAACAGTACCACACGATATAGCAGCGCTGGCGTCAACAACACCACACGGCTCATCGAGAGCGCAAACAGTACCACGCGATATACGAAGGCCAACAGCACCAGACACTTCGTCGAGCAGGACAACAGCGTGGGCTGGCAATTCCGAATCGATGACCTTCTCGTCGCAGGGGGCGATGTATGTGGCCAGGGAATATGCACCGCCGCAGCAAACGACGGTGCTTTGATCTACAAGAAGGAGACGTACAGCGCATATATTACCGAAAAGGAGATTGGTTGGCACAAACTGGCCGTCTGCGCCATCTACAGCGGGAACAGAAAGGCGCTGGAGAATGTCTTCCTTGTTGATGATGTTAGCATCCTTAGGCCAGTTCGACGGACAAATTTGGCTCATCCACCGATCGTCACGGGGCGTTAGGACGGAGTGCGGCAAGGAGGGGTTTTGGTCTTTGTTTACGTCCTTTGGAAAGATGGGGGAGGCGGGAGATGGGGGAGTCGGCTGAAGATCGATTTAAAAAATGGAGCTTAGGAGAACGGTCGGAAAAAAAGAGTTCTAGAGGATGTAATCGATAGTCTTGTATACGTGACGTCTCTACTTTGACTTTTAAGCTTCTTCCTTAAGAAGGCACATGCAACTAAAGACCTAAATAGTGTCTCCTTCCCCTCCCCTCCCCTCCCTCCCTCCTCAGACAACCCAATAGTTCCACTATTGATTGCACCACCCTCCTTGCCATCACCACACCCTTTACTGGAGTCACACGAATAAAACAGTCACCCTGTGAGTAATCGCAAAAAGGGGAAACGCTAGCATCCTAAAGTTTTCCCTCTTGCATACAAGACGTGAGCTTGCCCTACCAGCACGACAGCCAAAAACAACCACTGAACAAAGCAGTCTTCATTCACCATCCAAGCTCCGCGAAAACAACGCACAGCAGCCCCACCCACAGCAACAAAAAAAACACAGCAAACAAGACCGGGGGAAAAGAAATAAAAAAAATAGAGTCCATTGCAAGAGCTGAGCTACCAATTGCTTCCTTTCCCCTCCGACTACCCAGAAAAACAATGCCTTCCTACCCCCCCACACGTACCCTTTTACCCATTCCCCCCGCCCCCAAAAATAACACACCATCCATCTGGGAAACGGGCGGCATGTACATATATGTAAATGATAAGCACGTGCTAAGAAGCGGCTGAACGATAAAAAGAAAGATCCCACCTCAACCCCCACCAAACGCCCGCATAGCTTCCCTGTTCTAGAAGGAGCGGGAAAAAGAAAAAAAAGAGTGCAAAAGCCACGGAGGAGAAAGGGAAAAGATAAAAAAAGCAAAATGGAAAAACCCCCTCAACGAAGTTTCAAAAATATCTCATCACTACGGGCCCTGTTATTCCCGAAAGGCAAAAAAAAAAAAGAAAAAAAAAAAGATAAAAAGACAAAAAAGGAAAGAAGAAGAAAGAAAGAAAAAAAAAAACAAAAAAAAAAAGATAAGTAGACAAATAGGGAAAGTCGAACGAGGAAGGGAAAAAAAAACCTGTTGAGTTATTTGCATTTCAGCTCAACTTCACACACGTGTACATTGTACATAAAAGTGAGCGAAATAAGCCCAACACAAATGATGACGAGACCACTCAGTCGGGGAAAAGGGAAAGGGAAGGGAAGGAGCCGCAGAAAGCCCAACCGAAAGGGAAAAAAACGAGAGGCAGGCAAAGGCCGATGACCTGGCTCTGTCTTGTGAACGTGTGGGTCCCGTTCGGCCCGACTGCGGTACGTCGAATTTCCACAACAGCGTGCTTGTTGGGGTGGGGAGGGGGAGGGGTGAGAACATTTGCCGAAAGGAAGGGAAAGGAAGGAACGGTCTTGCATGGCATGGCGGAGGCAAAGCCTATCAAGCCGTGCATGGGGGTGCACAGGGAAAAACAGCCCCCGCACATCAACTATTTCGCATCAAGACAGCACACGAAATAGTACAAGGCGAATGCATCACTATGTGTTGTCTGACCGGTGTGAACATAAAAAGTCGGAGGAGCGGGAAACTTGCGATGGGATTGCTGACGTCGGGCCGTGTATTATGCCAAGGCAGGATCTCGAGTACACATGGGTCGATAATAAGCGTGGCACAACGCCTTCTTGCTTTATTTTGCATGGCGAGATTGCGAGATTACACGGCGAAGGAGAGTCAGCATTGTGGACAGTCTCCCCCGATGCTCATGCTATGTTATGATCATAGTATGATCTGGGGCTGGAATACGAGTTGTCAAGATCGGAGGACAATCGGTGATGCTCGGATCTATGCCTATTGTATTCTTTAAAGCCGGGTGGAGTCCCACTGGGCGGAGCAGCGTATAGCTGAAAGGTGAGTGCAGGCTGCACTTCGTCTATGAAATGCTTCCATTGGGAGAGTGCATGCAAAGCTCGCACCAGCCTGCGATTCCAGGCTCTGGAGCTCCTACGCTCGAAGCTTGGCGGCTTCAGCGGTTCCTGCTGCTGGTGCCGTCTCATCTATAGCTCTTCGAGGTCCTCGTCATCTAAGCCCAACGGCGGAAAGTCGCCTGCCTCGCAGCGCGCAGGACGGACGAAGATGCCGCAGTTTTTGGCGCATTGGAAGTACCGCTTTCCCTGGACGGCGCCGTCGTTTTTGCCCGTCGGCTCGTCGAGGGCGATGCCGACCCAGGAGCCTATGCCTGGGATTTCAGGCACCAGACCGAGGAACGCAACGGCGCCTCTACGGCCGTCTGTGTCAGGAAGCAGGCGCACGCGGGAGCCGAGCTCGAGACCTGTGCAAAGCAAGTTAGTCGAGGCGTTTGGGTTATATACACCGGCATTTGTTTTCCCTCTGCACATGTCATGCGGGCAGACAGCGCGTTTCAGCGGCGGAGTCGAGCGGAAAGCAAGCGCGGTGGACACAGCGCGGCTCAGCTGTTGTTGGGAGCTTGTCGCTCGTCGCTTGTCGCTCGGCGGTCGTGGGCATAATTGTTCCGCTCGTGCCAAGGCGCGATGCAGGCGCCCCGAAGCGGCAATGCCTGTTCGATCGGGCCAGGGCAAGCGCGATTCGGCGTGGCCATCTGACGCTCCGACGGCCATGACGTGCCCTGGGCTACGCTCGCTCGCGCGGCTTATACCAGGTGGATCATGCCGTCGCGTCGCGCCGCGGGAGCGTACTGTGTACACACGCACTGGTTCACGCAGAGGCTCCATAATGGAACAACATGGCACTTACCCCTTTCTTCAATTTCGCGCTCCGAGGTCCGGATCTTCTGCTGCTCTACGGTGGGCGCGTCCGGGTCGAAGCGGCCAAGTTTCTGAGCCCTCTTCCACGCTAGCACGCTGTCTGTCCGCGTCTCATATTCCGTAGCGGGCATGGTGTACTTGGT
>Ga0247757_10001576_pt1 | contig 14525 bp, 10 predicted proteins | sample UWRJL126311R4_FD_180929 | JGI IMG/M metagenome (GOLD analysis project Ga0247757, IMG submission 180929) | Plant litter microbial communities from Arlington Agricultural Research Station in Wisconsin, United States - UWRJ-L126-311R-4 | ecosystem: Environmental > Terrestrial > Plant litter >... | reverse complement strand
ACCTGGTGGGGCGGACCGGCGGGGATCTCGAAGTCCAGCTCGTCGCTGGAGTCGGTGGCGAAGTCGTGGAGGTAGAGGAAGAACGCGCTGATCGACCCGGGGACGCCGGCCGAGCGCAGGCGGGCGGTGTACGTGCCGTCGCCGGTGGTGCCGACGCTCTGCAGCTCCCCGCCGTCGAGGCTGCCGCCGGGCAGCGTGACCGTGAGGCCGGCCGGACCGAAGCCGACGTTGGCCGGCACGAAGGCGCCCCGGCCGAGGGGGTGCGCGGTCACCTTCCACGTGGCGGGGGTGGGTGCGTGGAAGTCCGAGACCTGGGGCGCGGGCGCGTCGTGGCCGCAGCCGGCGAGCAGGGCGGTCGACGCGGTCAGAGCCAGCATGGGGAGGCGAGGCCGCATCCTCCTCATCGTAGGGCCCGCACCGCGCCGGGCCCCGGCGGCTGGGACGATCAGGCCGTGACCGACGATCCGTCCCCTGACCGCCCGCTGCCCGGGCTCGAGATCCGCGGGACGGGCGGCCTGCTCCTGGACGAGCCGTTCCTGCTGCGGCCGCGCGGCGCCGAGCCCGACGAGACCCTGGTGTGGCGCGGGCGCCTGCGCGACGACGACGGCCGCGTGTGGCGGGCCCACGCGGCGCGCGCCGAGGACCTGGGGGCCATGTGGGCGCCGTCGAAGGGCCCGGCCGGTCCCATCCCCGCGCTGGCGTCGCTGCGACCGGTGACGGTCGACGTGCGGCTCGAGCTGCCGGACCGGCGCACCGCGACCCGCGAGATCACGCGCGTCCTGCTCGCCGACGGGGTGCGGGTGCGCCGCTGGCGGGAGGGCGTGGTCGGGACGCTGCTGCGGCCGGCCGACGAGGCGCCGGCCGCGACCGTGGTGATCGACGCGCGCGCCGCCGAGCCGCCCGGCGTCGAGACGGTCGCCGCGCTGGCCGGGGCGCTGCTCGCCTCCCGCGGCGTGCTGGTGCTGACCGTCGTCGCGGCCAAGGGCACGCCGGGGGGCGAGGAGGCACTGGCCGTGGCCGCCGCGCAGCTCGCGCGGGTGCCGGGCGCGGGAGAGGTGCGCACCCTGGGGGTGCGGACGCCGGACGAGGTGGACGGCGATCCGGCCGCGGCGGCGAGGGCGCCGGCGGTGGTGCTGCCGGCGGGGATCCCCGGGGGCGATCCCGATCCCGCCTCGCACGTCGCCCGCGCCGCGGCGTGGGACGCCCTGCTCGCCGAGCTCGGGGCGCGGCCCCGGGCCACGCGCGACTAGCGGCGCGCACCGCGACATCGGGGGCGGCGGATCGTTCCCAGGACCATGCACGGCTCCCGCACGACCCTCTCCGGCCTCCCGCGCGTGGCGCTGCTCGGCCTGGCCGCCGCCGCGCTGGCGTTCGGCGTCGCCGCCGACGCGCACGCCTTCGCCCTGGTCGAGCACGGACCGATCGCCTTCGGCGCCGCGCCGTCGTCGTTGACGGCCGGCACCGACGGCTCGATGTGGTTCACCGCGGCGGGGGAGCGGGGGGTCGGCGGGGCACCGGGCATCGGGCGGATCGCCCGGGACGGGACCGTCACCCAGTTCGGCGAGGGGCTGCCGTCCGACGCCCGGCCGCGCGGGCTGGTTCGGGCCGGCGACGGGACGATGTGGTTCGTCGACGATCCGGGCCAGAGCATCGGCCGGGTGACCCCGGCCGGGGCGATCGAGGAGCTGCGGGTCACGCACGCGGACGTCGCGGGCCTGGCGCCCGCGCCGGACGGCGACGTCTGGCTGGTCCTCGCCAAGGGCGCGATGGTCGGCCGGGTCGGGGCGGACCGGGTGATCCGCCGGACCCCAACCCATGCGCCCCGCGCCGTCAAGCGGGTCACGGCGGTGGCGCCGGCGTCCGGGGGTCGCGTGATCTTCGCGGCGGGGCCGTGGCTGGCGACGGTCGCCGCCTCCGGGACCGTCACCTGGCGGTCGGTCCCGGAGGCGGTGCGCGCCTCGGCGCTGGCCTCCGGCCCGGACGGCCGGCTGTGGATGGCCACGACCGACGGGCGCGTCCTGCGGCTCGACGCCCGGGGCCGCCGAGCGTCACGGGTGACCTCGACGCTGGTGCGCGGCGTCACGGCGATGGCGGCGGGCGCCGGGCGGATGTGGCTGGCGCAGCCCGACCGCGACCGGATCGCCGAGGTGACGCCCCGGGGGCGCGTGACGGAGCACGGCCCCGGGGCGCAGCGGCTGCGGCCCGTCGCGATCGCCCGGGACGCGCACGGTCGCCTGTGGCTGGCCGGGCAGGACCGGGTGGTGCGCGTGGTGCGCGAACACGCCTGCGCGGTGCCCGACGTCGTCACGCTCGCCCCCGCCGCGGCGCGGGAGGCCCTGGTCCGCGCGGGCTGCCGCGCGGACGTGCGCGCGGGGGTCTCGACCGGTGCCGGGCCGGTGCGGGTCGTGGTGCAGTCGGTGGCGCCCGGTCGCGTCCTGCCACGCGACGGCACCGTGGTCCTGACCACCGGTCCGCAGGACTGCCACTTCGGCACGGGATGGACGGTGACGGCGCGCTCGGAGACGGCGTCGATCGCGTATCGGCGCACGCGCAACGGGGGCGGCGACAGCGTGACGTGGAACGGCTGCCTGGCGGCGACGGGCGTGCCGCGGCGGCTCGCCCGCGCCCAGAACGACAACGAGGAGGACTCCTCGTACGTGAGCGTCGGCCTGACGCTGGCGGGAAGCCGGGTGCTCGTGGCGACCTCCTCCAGCTACAAGGAGCTGGTCGAGGATCTCGGCCTGCTCGACCTCACCGGAACGGGGAAGGTCGAGCGCGTCGTCCTGATCCCCGAGGGCTCCATGCTGAGGGCGCATGCGCTGAACGCCGCCGGTGCGGTCGCCTGGGTGCAGGCCGCGTTCTCTCCCGCGGCCGGATGGCGGGGATCGATCTTCGTGAAGACCCCGGCGGGGAGTCCGCGGCTGCTGCGCGAGGGGGCGGGTGAAGTGACCGGGCTCCGCGTCGACGCGGACACCGTGTCGTGGACCGAGGCGGACGGCGAGCGCACCATGACGATCGCTCCCTGAGGCCGCGGGCCGCGGGACGGGGCCGGCCGGACCGATAGCTGGGGGGAGACTCGAACTCCCGACCTCACGATTATGAGTCGTGCGCTCTAACCAACTGAGCTACCCAGCCGCGGGCGCCGATGATAGCCGTCGGCCGGCAATCGGCGTCGCTTGCGGGAAAACTCGGGGTGGCGACGCGACACGTTCGATGTCCGCTGATCCGCTGTGGCGACGCGCCCGTAGAACAGAGACGACCAGCAAGCGGCCACGCGCCACAAAAGCTTGTGCCGTCTGATACATTGCTTATACGAGAGTGTTGAGCCTGACGCCGTTCGTAGGCCGTGCAAGGCCGTGAGGAACGCGCAGCGCCGATCTTGATCCTCTGAAACTTGAAGCGGCGTCCCCCGGCGCCGTTGGACGGAGGATCACATGGCTTTCGCAGCCACCCAGTCGACCGACGCCGCTCGCGTCGGTGGACGTCATCCGCGTGCCCTTTCCCCCGGCACGCGCCGCACCCGCCGGACGCTCGGCGTCCTGGCCGCCACCCTGCTCACCGGCGCCGCGCTCGCCTCGTCCGCGGGGGCCGCCACCGTCGGCCTCGGCACGCTGGGCAGCTTCAGCGTCCTGGGCGGCAGCACGGTCACCAACACCGGACCCAGCGTGCTCACGGGCGATCTGGGCCTGTCGCCCGGCAGCGCGATCACCGGCTTCCCGCCCGGCACGGTCAACGGCACCGTGCACGCCAACGACGGCGTGGCGCTACAGGCGCAGGCCGACCTCGTGACGGCCTACGACGACGCGGCCGGGCGCAGCTCCGACGTGACCGTCTCGGCGGACCTGGCGGGCCTGACGCTCACGTCAGGCACCTACACCTCGGCGACGTCGCTGGGCCTCACGGGCGATCTGACGCTCGACGGGCAGGGCAACCCCGACGCGGTGTTCGTCTTCCAGGCGGGCACCACGCTGACCACCGCCTCCGCCAGCCGCGTGCTGCTGATCGGCGGCGCACAGGCCTGCAACGTGTTCTGGCAGGTCGGCAGCTCCGCGACGCTCGGCGGCGCCACCACGTTCGTGGGCAACATCCTCGCGCTGCAGTCGATCTCCCTCGTCACGGGGGCGACGATCGACGGCCGGGCGCTGGCCCGCAACGGCGCGGTCACGCTCGACACCAACGTCATCACCCGCTCGGTCTGCACGACGCCGCCGGACGGGACCGGCGGCACCGGAGGCACGGGCGGCACGGGCACCGGCGGCACGGGTGAGACCGGCGGGACGGGTGGCACCGGAGGCACGGGCGGCACCGGCGGGACGACCGGTGGGACCGACGACACCGGCGGCACGACCGTCGTGCGCGCCCCGAAGGTGACGACCGGCGCGGCCACCGGCGTCGGCTCGGGCACCGCGCGCCTGGGCGGCACGGTCAAGCCCGGCTCCACCGGCGGCACCGCGTCCTTCCAGTTCGGGCGCACCCGCGACTACGGCAGCCGCACGCCCGCCGTGAAGACCGGCAAGGGGACCAAGACGATCCGCCTGAGCACCCGCATCAAGCGGCTGAAGGCGGACACGACCTACCACTACCGGCTCGTCGTCACGGGACCGGGCGGCAAGCGCACGTACGGCCGCGACCGCACGTTCCGCACGGGCGGCAGCACCACGACGGCGCTGCGCACCCCGAAGTTCGCGGGCTGACTCCGCGGCGCCCGCGCACCCCCACGCCGAGCCCCACCTCGCGCCCGCTCAGCGGGACCGAGGTGGGGCTCGGCTGCGGGTGGGCGCGGGGACGGGGGATCGGGTGACGGCGGGATACCCTGGCGGGGTGCCCGACCCCGACCTCCTGATGGCCGTGCCCAACGTCTCCGAGGGCGCGGACCCCGGAGCGCTCGACGCGATCGGCGCCGCGTTCGCGTCCCGCCCGCCGGCCCGCCTGGTCACGGCCCGCCACGCCGACCCCGACCACCACCGGGCGGTGTTCACCCTCGCCGGCCCGCCCGGCCCGCTCCGGGAGGCGCTGCTGGCCGGCACCCGGGCCACGCTCGCCCACGTCGACCTGCGCACCCCGCGCGGCCTGCACCCGCACGTGGGGGCGATCGACGTGATCCCGATCGTCCACCTGGACGACGCGCGCCGGGCCGCCGCGACCGCCGAGGCGCTCGCGCTGGCCGAGGCGATCGGCCGGGACCTGGCGCTGCCCGTCCTCCTCTACGGCGCCCTGGCCGGCGGGCGCACGCGCGCCGAGCTGCGCCGCGGCGGCCTGCCCGCCCTCACCGCGCGCCTGGCGGCGGGGGAGCTGGCCCCCGACTTCGGGCCCGCCGCCCCGCACGCGACGGCGGGCGCCGTGCTTGTCACCGCCCGGCCGCCGCTGGTCGCCTTCAACGTCGAGCTGGCCCCGCCCGCCACCGTCGACGACGCCCGCCGCATCGCCGCGCTGATCCGGGAGGGCGGCCCGGAGGGGCTGCCGGGCCTGCGGGCGATCGGGCTGGCCCTGGACGCCCGCGCCGGGGTCGCCCAGGTGTCGTGCAACGTGGAGGACCACCGGGCGGTCCCGCTGGCCGCGGTGGTCGCCGCGGTGGCCCGCCACGCGCCGGTGGCGGAGGCCGAGCTGGTGGGCCTGGCCCCGCGTGCGGCCTTCGACGGGTTCCCGCCGGACGTCCCGTTGCGCAACCGCGCCACGATCGAGGACGCGCTGGCGTAGCCTTCGTTCCATGGCCCAGACCAAGCGCAAGCGGCAGACGAAGCACCGGGGCAACGCGGCCGGGATGGTGGAGGTCCGCGGACGGACCGGCCGGCCCCTCAACGACGACGAGCGCAAGCCCGACAAGCAGCAGACGCGCCTGGACAAGCTCAACCAGCCGCCGACGTGGAAGGGCGCCGCGATGCGCTCCGCCGTCGCCACCGCGATCTTCGTCGTCGCCGTGCTCCTGATCTTCAAGCAGCCGGCCGCCGCCGCTGTGGGTCTCGCCGCCTTCGTCTTCCTGTTCTACATCCCGCTCGGCTACTACACGGACCTCACCCTGTACCGCCGGCGCATGAAGAAGCAGGGCCTGCCCGACGCCTCCCGCCAGGTCAAGCCGCCGGCGGCCAAGCCCAAGAAGAAGGGCTGACGGCGTGCAGGTCCGAGGCTTCCCCGTCGGTCCCATCCAGGAGAACACCTACCTCGCGTGGGTGGAGGGCTCCGACCGGGCCATCATCGTCGACCCGGGAGAGGAGGCTCCGCGCCTGCTCCAGGAGATCGAGCAGGAGGGGCTGACGCTCGACGCGATCCTCCTCACCCACACGCACTTCGACCACGTCGGCGCCGTCGCGCCGATCGCCAAGGCCACCGGTGCGCCCGTCTACGTGCCCGAGCTGGAGCGCCACGTCCTGGCCGACATCATGTCGTTCGTCCCGTTCGCCGGCTTCGGCCCGTACGAGAGCTGGGAGGCCGAGGAGGCGGTCGCCGGCGGCGAGACGCTGAGCCTCGCCGGGCTGGACATCGAGGTCGTCTTCACCCCGGGCCACAGCCCCGGCCACGTCACCTACGCCGTCACCGGCGCCGGAGCGACCGGGCTGTTCTCCGGCGACGTGCTCTTCGAGGGCTCGGTCGGCCGCGTCGACCTCCCCGGAGGCGACTGGCCCACACTGGAGCGGTCGATCGGCACGCTCCTGGAGCGCTACGACGACGAGACCCCGGTCTTCCCGGGGCACATGGGCATCACCACCCTGGGGCGCGAACGCGCGACCAATCCGTTCCTCGGCGAGCTGACCGGTCGCTGACATGGCCAAGGTCCAGGCACCGCGGGGCACGCACGACGTGCTGCCCGCCCAGGAGGACGCGCGCCACGCGCTCGAGGAGGCCGCCGCGCGGATCCTCGGCGCGGCCGGCTACGAGCGCATCGAGACGCCGATGTTCGAGGCGACCGACCTGTTCAAGCGCACGGTGGGCGAGTCGACGGACATCGTCCAGAAGGAGATGTACACGTTCGAGGACGGCGGCGGCCGGTCGCTGACGCTGCGCCCCGAGGTGACGGCGCCGATCGCGCGCGCCTACCTCGAGCACGGGATGCACAAGCTCCCGCAGCCCGTGAAGCTCTGGTACCTCAGCGCCTGCTTCCGCTACGAGCGCGCCCAGGCCGGCCGCCAGCGCCAGTTCTGGCAGATCGGCGCCGAGGCGATCGGCGCGGCCGACCCGGCGGTCGACGCGGAGCTGATCACGCTGCTGCACCGCGTGTTGGACGAGGTCGGCGTCGAGCAGCTGGAGCTGCGGATCTCCAGCCTCGGCACCCCCGCCACCCGTGCCTCCTACCGTGACCGGCTGCAGGCCCACCTGCGCGCCCACTCCGGCCAGCTGAGCGAGGAGGTCCGCGGGCGGATCGACCTCAACCCGCTGCGGGCGTTCGACTCCGACCACCCCGGCACCGTCGAGGTGATGAAGACCGCGCCGCTGCTGCTCGACGAGCTCGACGCCGACGACGCGGCGCACTTCGCGCAGGTCCGCGAGCTGCTGGACGTCGCCGACGTCGCCTACGTGATCGATCCGACCCTGGTCCGTGGCCTGGACTACTACGCGCGCACCGTCTTCGAGTTCACCAGCGGCGCGCTCGGCGCGCAGAGCGCGGTGGGCGGCGGCGGCCGCTACGACGGCCTGGTCGAGCAGCTCGGCGGCCCGGCGACGCCCGGCTGCGGCTGGGCGGCGGGCGTGGAGCGCATCCTGCTCGCGGCGGGCGAGCGCGCGGCCGGATCGACCCAGATCGACCTGTACGTCGCCTTCGAGGGCGAGGCCCAGCGCACCGCGGCGTTCGCCATCGCCACGTACGCGCGGCAGGCCGGGCGCCACGCCCAGCTGGAGCTGGCGGGCCGGTCGATGAAGGGGCAGCTGAAGGCGGCCGCCCGCGTCGGCGCCCGCTTCGTGGTCATCGTCCGCGAGGATGGCACGGTGCTGAAGGACATGGATTCAGGAGAGCAACACGACGTCGACCCGGCACCCGATGCCGTCGTCGCCGCCGTGCAACGAGGAATGGGAAGTCTGTGAGCCGTACGTCGATGCATCCGCCCGAGGCCAACCGCTACCGCGACACGTGGGCGGGTGCTCCTCGCGCGAGCGACGCCGGTCAGACCCGCCGGGTCTCCGGCTGGGTCCACCGCCGGCGCGACCACGGCGGGCTGATCTTCATCGACCTGCGCGACCGCACCGGGCTGCTGCAGCTCGTGTTCCACCCCGACGTCAGCGGACCGGCGTTCGCGGCCGCCGAGCGCCTGCGGTCCGAGCACGTGATCAGCGTGGAGGGCGAGATCGTCCTGCGCGACGGCGCCAACGCCAACCCCAACCTGCCGACCGGCGAGGTCGAGCTGTCGGTCACGTCGATGGAGGTGCTGGCCGAGGCGGAGACCCCGCCGTTCCCGGTCGACGAGGACACGCCCGTCGACGAGACGCTGCGGCTCAAGCATCGCGTCATCGACCTGCGCCGGGAGGGCATGCGCGACACCGTGCTGCTGCGCCACGCCGTGGTGCGGGCCATTCGCGACGAGCTCAACGCGCTGGACTTCGTCGACGTCGAGACGCCGATCCTCACCAACTCCACGCCCGAGGGCGCGCGCGACTTCCTCGTGCCGTCGCGGCTGCAGCCCGGCTCCTGGTACGCGCTGCCGCAGTCCCCGCAGCTGTTCAAGCAGCTGCTGATGATGGCCGGCTACGAGCGGTACTACCAGATCGCCCGCTGCTTCCGGGACGAGGACCTGCGCGGCTTCCGCCAGCCCGAGTTCACCCAGCTGGACCTGGAGATGTCCTTCGTGGAGGAGGACGACGTCATCGCCGTGATGGAGCGCGTGATGACCGCCGTCTTCGCCGTCGGCGGGTTCGAGATCGACCCGGCGCCGTGGCCCCGGCTGCCCTACGCGGACGTGATGCTGCGCTACGGCTCCGACAAGCCCGACGTGCGCTTCGGCCTGGAGATCCAGGACATCACCGAGGCGCTGACCGGCTCGGACTTCAAGGTCTTCCAGAGCGTGATCGAGGGCGGCGGCGTGGTCCGCGCCATCAACTGCGGGCAGCAGACGCTGTCGCGCGCCGACCTCGACGGCCTCAACGAGGTGGCCAAGACGCACGGCGGCAAGGCCGTCGCGTGGGCCTTCGTGAAGGAGCCGGACGACGAGAACCCGAGCACGTGGCGGTCGCCGATCGCCAAGTTCCTGGGGGAGGAGCGGGTCGCCGCCGCCAACGCGGCGCTCGGTGCCGTGACCGGCGACCTGATCGTCTTCGTCGCCGACCAGGCCGCCGTCGCGGCGCCGGTGCTCGGCGCGCTGCGCCTGCACCTCGGCGCCAAGTTCGACCTCATCCCGACCGATCGCCACGCGGCGGTGTGGGTCGTGGACTTCCCGATGTTCGAGCCGCTGGAGGGGGGCGGGTTCACCGCGATCCACCACCCGTTCACCGCGCCGAAGGGGTCGTTCGAGGATCCGGGGGCGCTGCTCTCCCGGGCGTACGACCTCGCGCTCGACGGCGTGGAGATCGGCGGCGGATCGATCCGCATCTCGACCCCCGAGGTCCAGCGCCAGGTCTTCGAGACGATCGGCCTCAGCGAGGACGAGGCGCAGGAGCGCTTCGGCTTCCTGCTCGACGCGCTCAAGTACGGCGCGCCGCCCCACGGCGGCATCGCGATGGGCATCGACCGCATCGTGGCGATCCTCGCGGGCCGCGACTCGATCCGCGACGTGATCGCGTTCCCCAAGACGGCCAGCGGCGGCGACCCGCTCACCGGCGCCCCGGCCCCGGTCGCCGCGGACCAGCTCGCGGACCTCTTCCTCAAGAGCGTCGCGCCGCCCCCCGCCCAGGGGTGATCGCGGGGACGTCATCCAGGTTGTTGCCGAGGGGTGGCAATAACCTGGATGACGTCACTGCGGGCGCGCCCGGAGCTCGCGGACGATGCGGGCGACGACCGCGTCCATGTGGTCGTCCACCTGCTTCACGGGGAAGCGGACCACCCGGTAGCCCGCCTGCGTCAGCCAGGCGTCACGCGTCCGATCGAGCGCCTGCTGATAGGGCAGCTCGTGCTGGGGGCCGTCGACCTCCACGATGAGAAGCTGGTCGGGCCAGAGGAGGTCGGGGCGGCACGTCCGCCGGCCGGGACCGTTGACACGGAGGTTCATCGCAGGCCGGGGAAGGCCGAGGTCCAGGAGCACGTTGCGGACGACGCGCTCCGTCGCGGAGAGGATCGTCTCCCCGTGGGCGCTCAGCCGGCGCACGGCGGGCAGAAGCACCTTGAGGCCGTGGCGCCCGTGCGCGGCGGCGACCGCGGCGTCGAGCTCGCGTCGGTTCAGCAGGCCGCGCAGCAGCGCCTGGTCCAGGGCGGTGCCCACCTCGTGGTCCGACCCGTCCTCAGCGAGGTCGACGATCGCCCGGGTCAGGAGGGCCACGGGGAGCCCGCGCCGGACGACGCGCTCGTGCGGCGCCAGCCTCGTTCGATGCACCCGGACCCACGGCGGGGGATCGGCTATCCGGCGAGCGGGGATCAGGTCGATGGGCCCGTGATCGTGGGGCAGGACGTTCCAGATCGTGCAACCGGCGCGCCCGCTGAGGGCACTACCCGGCCCGCCGACGAGCACCGCGGCGTTCCACCATCCATCGCGGGTGAGGGACCGGTGCCCGAGGGCGTAGAGGCCGCGGCGCAGCCGTACGAGTCGACCGGCCGAGACCCAGCGCGTGAGCGTCGAGGGGCTGACCCCCACCTCGCGGAGCTGTGCCTGGGAAATGACGCCGTGCTGCGCCGCGGCGGTGGCGGCTACGCGGGCCGAGGGGGAAGCGGACACGGGTCCCACGCTGCCGGAGAAGGTGTGTCATCTCTAGACGCGGATCGCGTCGTCTCTGTGTCGCAATCGTGCCAATGGCGTGACGCACGCGGCATCCCGCCGCCGCTCGCGGGGACGTCATCCAGGTTGTTGCCGAGGGGTGGCAATAACCTGGATGACGTGCCCGCGGGGCGGGGTGTGGCTCGGCGCGGGGCCGGGGCGGGGCCGGGTCAGCGGGTGCGCTTGACCTTCAGGGTCAGCGTGGCGGGGGCGTAGAGCTTGGTCGAGCGGGGGACGAAGCGCACGCGGTAGGTGGTGGTGCCCTTCCGCTGGGCGGTCTTCAGGGAGAACCGGCCGCGGGAGAAGCTCCTCAGGGTCTTCACCTTCCGGTACTTCTTCCCGCTCTTGCGCTCGACGCGCAGCGTGCCGGCCTTCTTCAGCGTCGGCAGCTTGATCGTCCCCGCGAGGGTGACCTTGCCGCCCGACTGCTTCGTGCGCGTCGCCGACTTGAGGGCGGGCGCGAGCTTCATGCTCAGCGCGGCCGACCGACCGCTGACCGTCGCGGTGAAGCGCGTGTTGCGCAGCGGCTTCCTCACCGTGTACGCGAACGCCCCCTGGGCGGCGGTGAGCGGGGAGGCCAGCAGCGTGTCGACCTTCGCCCCGTCGAAGCGCCGGGAGACCGCGACCTTGACGCCGGGCACGAGCGCGCCGTCCGCGGCGCTCGCGACGCCACGCAGCGCGAGGTTGGCGCCGTAGGTGAGGACGACGTCCTTGCCGGCCTTCTTGACGGACCGCCCGGGGACGGCCTCGAGCGTGAGGCGGGGCGTCAGCGGCGGGGCTGGGATCACGGCGGGAACGGCGGCCGCGTTCGAGGTCGCGGTCGCCGCCCCGCGGATCGTCACGCCGCGCACCTGACAGGCCAGGCTCTGGCCCCGGTCCGCTTCGGCGATCGCGTACGCCTCGGCGGTGGCCCCGGCGATCGGAGCGCCGCCGCGCAGCCACTGCCGGCCCAGCAGCGGGTTGCCGCGCCAGTCGCCGAGCGAGCAGCTCAGGGTGCGGCCCACGGCCGGGGTCCCGGTGACGACGGGCGGCGACACGCTCGCGGCGGCCGGGGTGAACGTGGCGAGCCCCGCCTGGCCCGTCGAGCCGACCGCGTCGAAGTAGCCACCGGCCGCGACCGCGCCGCCCCGCGCGTCGACCGCGTAGACCGAGCCGGGAAGCCGGGGGATCCAGTCGGTTCGCAGCGCGCCGTCGGCGGCCGCCAGCCGGGCCAGCCCGTAGGTGGTCGTGCCCGCGTACGTGGTCTGGCTCAGGGTGGACACGTAGAGGTCGTCGCCGTCCAGGCTCAGACCCGTCGGGGTGGTGCTCGACGCGCCCGCGTTCCAGCCGGGGATCAGCGTGCCGGCCCCGGTGTCGACCGCCGCCACCGTGACGTGGTCGTTCTGCAGGTTGACCTGGCTGAACTGGCCCGTGAGGAAGACGCGGTCGGGGCCCACGGCCAGGGCGGCGACGGTACCGCCCATGTGGGGGTTCCAGGGGGTGACGGTGCCACTGGCCACGTCGACCGCGCCGGCGTTGCTGCGGGACGCGGTGCCGAGCTGGCCGAAGCCGCCGGCCACGTACAGCGTCTGGTCACGCAGCGCCAGCGCGTAGGTCGCGGAGCCGGTGGTGGGGAACCCGGCCTGGGCGGCGCCGGTGGCGGCGTCGATCTTGGCCAGGTTGGTCGTGTTCGGCGTGCCGCCGATCTGGCCGAACGCCCCGCCGGCGTAGACGGCCCCGCCGCCCGCGGCGAGGGCGTACACCCCGCCCGTCGCCTGCGGGTTCCACGCCCGGACCGCGCCGGAGGCGGCGTCGATCGCCCCGAGGTTCATGCGCGCCTGCCCGCCGAGCGTGGTGAAGTAGCCGCCCGCGTAGACCGTGTCGCCGTCCAGGGCGAGGGCGCGGATCTGCGCGCCGGAGCCGGCGTCGGGGGCCCAGCCGGTCGCCGCCCCGGTCTGCAGGTCGATCGCGGCCAGGCCGTTGCGCTTGACGCCGCCCGCGCCCCGGAACGTCCCGCCGACGAGGATCAGCGCCGGGTCGTTCACGCGGGCGATGGCCCGGACGGAGCCGTCCGGGGAGAGGTCGAGGGGTTGGAGCGTGCCCGCCACGCCGTCGTCGACGAGGGCCAGGTGCTCGCGGGGCTGCCCGTTGATCGTCGAGAAGTCGCCGCCGACCCACCAGTCGCTGCCGATCTTCTCCAGGACCCGCACCCGTCCGTTGGCGGCCGGCTGCCAGTTCAGGTCGACCGCGCCGGTTGTGAGGCTCACGCGGGCCAGACGCTCCCGCGGCACCTCACCGGCGTCGTTGCAGTCCGCGTCGCCGTTGCTCCTGACGCAGGTGAAGCTGCCGCCCAGGACGAGATCGCCGGTGTCGCGGGCCAGCACGGCCACGCTGCTGGATCCGCCGGGGGTGGAGGCGTCGGCGTTGAACGCCGAGATCAGCGCGCCCGTGGTCGGGTTGACGGCGGCGACGTTGCGCCGGACGACCTCGGCCCCGCCGCTGCATTCCTGGTCGTTGTTCACGTCGGGCAGGCAGCTGAAGGCCCCGCCGACGTACAGCCGGTTGAGGCCCACGTCGAGCAGCAGGGCGCTGACGGACTGGTTGGGCTCCGGCGCGAACGTGGTGAGGACGCTGCCCGCGCCCGCGTTGCTCGTTGTGCTCATCGCCGCGAGCATCCCGATCGTCGACTCGCCCGCGTCCGCGCAGTCGCCGTCGCCGTTGAACGCGCCGGAGCAGCTGAAGCTGCCGCCCACGTAGAGGGTCGTGCCCGACAGGAGCAGGGTCTCCACGACGTCGCTGTAGCCCCGCACGCCCTGGTTGAAGGGCAGGAGCGCGCCGGTCGTGACGTCGAGCGCGGCGAGGTTGTTGCGGGTCGTGCCGCCGACCGACGTGATGCTGCCGCCGAGGAAGACGGTCGTGCCGGAGACCGCGACGGCGTTGATGCCCCCGCTGACGGCGGGCGGGACGAACGTGGGATCCAGCGTGCCGTCGTGGCGCAGGCGGGCGACGCCGGCCCGGGGGACGCCGCCGACCGCGGTGAAGGTCCCGGCGATGACGAAGCCGCCGGCGTCGTCGCGGGCCGAGGCCTCGATGTCGCCGTTGACCTCGATCCGGGGCCGGAGCGCGCGGTCGCCGTCGAGCTGGAGCATGGAGCCGGTGCGGGGCGATAGCCGCCGGAAGTCACCGCCGACGTACAGGGTCTGCCCGTCTCGGGCCATGGCCTGCACGCTGCCGTCGGTCACCCAGGTGGGGTCGTCGGCGTCGGTGGGCGGCGGCGCGGCCGCGAAGCCGTCGGCCGGGACGAGGGCGAACAGGGCGACGACGAGCGTCGCGGCGAACGGAACCGGGGAGCGCATGACACGACTGTGCCAGGAGAACCGGGTGTTTTCGACGTTGTGCGCCGAACGTGAGACAGATCTAGGACTCGGAGGTCCTCAGGAGCCGTGGCCGTCGGGCCAGCGGCCGTGCTCGGCCATGTAGGCCCGGGCCTCGGCCTCGCTGTCGCGCTCGGTGTCCCCCCGGACGCCGACGCGGAACAGCTCGTTGAGCAGCCAGATCGAGAGGCCGGCGCCGATGATCGCCGCCGCGCCCTCCAGGCTCTCCTCGGTGGGGAAGAGGATGACCAGGACGATCCCGGCGAGCACGACGATCGCCGGGAGCACGTAGCGCACGAACACGAGCGTCTTGGTGCGGGGCTTCTCGGTGGGGGTGGGGGAGTCG
>Ga0247757_10001575_pt1 | contig 14540 bp, 19 predicted proteins | sample UWRJL126311R4_FD_180929 | JGI IMG/M metagenome (GOLD analysis project Ga0247757, IMG submission 180929) | Plant litter microbial communities from Arlington Agricultural Research Station in Wisconsin, United States - UWRJ-L126-311R-4 | ecosystem: Environmental > Terrestrial > Plant litter >... | reverse complement strand
AGGTGCGTGGGAGGAGGGGGGTGGCGGGCTAGAAAGGCGGGTACCATGATGAAGAAGAGGCAGCAGGCCAGAGGGAGGACGGCGACGAGAGTAGGGTTGACGCATATGAAGGTGTATACGAAGAGAAAAGAAATCGTCTGGGTGGGATGTCGCCAAGTGAAGAGACGGATGGCGCGGTTCTGGGCGACGAAGGCGACGCCAATACGGGCGTTGAAGCGGCGGAAGTTAGAGGACATTTGCGGGAGGGAGAAATTGGGGCGGTCGACATATTTCCTAGAACGTCGGTCTTTAACCTGCGGTGTAGCAGCATCGTCATCGAGGTCCTCTTGGGGGAGGACGGACGAGAGGAGCCTGTGAATAATTAGTCACGTGATCATGGTGAAATAGATGATGGATGCACGTGTGACGAAGACATGTACTTACATAGTGAACAGCCGGTCTGAGACACGGCTGGGCGACTCGGAACGCCCAAGCGCATCGCCTATGGACTCGAGCTTGTCTTTGAGTTTGGTGGCGGAGAGATGGTGCCGCGAGCCATTGTCGCTGCTTGGGGTTCGCGGACCGCTGGCTGATGATGGGCGAAAATGGGTGTCTGGACTGGTTACGGAGACGACGGGGATGGGTGTATCGCGGTTGGCGATGGGCTCAGCGCTGGAATCGGCCATGGCGGCGGTCTGTTCGGTCTCGCTCTGAGACGTCAACACGGGCTGGGGCTATGGAGTCGAGGTGGGTGGTAAGTTGGCGTCACTGGGACAAAGGGCTGCGCACTGCATGCTAGCTAGCTGGTCCCATGGCGTGTGTATCACCCAGGCACCAGACGGGAAGGGGGGAGGAGGGCACTCCAGGCGTACTGGACCCCATCACAAGGTTCAAGAAGCGCGACAGCGCGACATGTGATGCAATGACGCCGCTCGAGTGGCTGGTGCCTGAGTGGCTGGTGCCTGAGTGGCTGGTGCCTGTCTCGGCTGGCGGCACTTTGGGATATGCAGGCGAAGATGCCGGGGCCGGCCAAGGATAAAAGGCTATAGGCTATCTTTGCTCAAAGAGTTCATGTTGTCGTCGCCGCCCCCTTTCTGCCAGGGACCGGCATGCAGCGCAGCAGCAGCAGAGCCAACATCGGCTTGCGTGTGCAGCGTCCGCATCGCCGGTCGATTGTCCGCCGCTGCGTTCGCGCCATCTGCGACAAACAGGCCGTTGGCCGTGGTCTGGTGGATGGTCCATGTGCGTCGTGCTCCAAAAAGGCCCTGAGCAACGGCGCATGCAGGCACGTAGCACTGCGAGACCGTGTGTGCTGCGCCTGCAGACGTCGGCGCGGGGCGGGCTGGCATGATCCTGTCTTTTATCGCTGGCCCTCGACTGGACGCTGTGGACAGGGCGGCCGTCGCTGGGAGCGGTTCCCCGGGCGAGGTGGTTGTTTTGATATTATTATTGCCCGGCTGCTCGCCATTCGTCGCCGGAGCGCAGCAGGCCTGCTGGTGGTCTGTGTTTCTGGGCATCCAGACATCGCAACCCTACCTGGAAGCCGTCTTCGAGCTAATACCACCGTTATTCCCACGCTCCCCTATTGCTGTACTGTTCTCCCTGAACCTTTGTCTGCCTCTGCACCCGAGTCCCGCTTGATCCACCCTCAGGGCCTGCAGGACCTCTCTGCTCGGCGCCACTTCGCTGCAACCTCCTTCCTGTTCCCCCTCAATCCCGCGTCCTTCTCGAGATGCCCTCGTCCACATAGCATCTGCTCCAAGCCTCGAGCTTGGAGATCCGTCGCCCAGCGCCCACTCCAAGCACACGTATAGGAGAGACAGGCCGCCGAGGTCTGAGGTGATCTGGTACCAGCAGTCAGCACACCTGTCTGGCCAGTCCGTTGCCGTGGGTTGACAATGGTAGCGCAACCTCCCGCCCGGACGAGGATGGAGAGCAATCTCCCGGTGCTGAGCAGAGCCAGCTCGGCGGAGGAGTCCAATGGGTCGGCCGGTGAGTGGTGCCCTGGCGTCGTCGTAGTCGCAACGTGGAGCCATCGAGGTGGTAGTGTGGACAAAGAAGCTGACTCGGTCGTTATAGAGGGACGCGTGCGCAAGCTCCAGCGAACAAGCGGCACCGACACAAAGGCTCCTTTTCGCGGGAGACGGCCGTCGGTGCGAGAACACAAGGCTCCCCTTGGCCCGCGCCCATACGAGAAGCAGAGGTGAGATGGCTGCAATCAAACAGCCAGCGAATACCGAATGCTGATGTCTGTCTGCACCAGGGTTGCCAGCGGAGCGGGCATGGCATCGCAAAACCGCGTCTTGCCTCCCACGAGCGACGCTTCTAGGTTCAGTTTTACTGCGCAGCCGCAACCCGAGCCACCCGCCAAAGCTGGCGGTCGCTTCGATCTCATTCCGGACGTGACATTCGATGACTTTGCGAACAGTCTCGCCTACGAGCCCACTCTCAGCAACTTCCCAGCGCCGCCGGACTCATCTTCGCTCGCGTCAGTCCACATGGCATCTCAGACGCAGCACCAGTTCGCGTCTTCCGGCCTCGCCTCCTCTACGCACGCTCCACCGACCCTCCCATCCAACACCGATGCACGACCTGCTCGGAGTGCTTCACTCATCCGCCGTTTCAGCCAGTCTAAGAGCAGACCAGTATTGCCCAATGCGCCAGCAGAAACGTCTTCCACCCCTCCATCTGGATCCGGTATGTCCATTCGCACGCGCCGCCAAAGCCAATTCCCCTCTCAAGCTCCGCCAAATCCAGCTGCACGAGCACCCCGAAAGTCTGTGGGCCCCGGCATGCTACCGACTCCCAGCCTTGACGCCAGACAGGAGATCCCCAGATTAGCCAGCGACAGTGTACAAACACGTGTCAGTCGCACTTCATCATTTAGCCAGGGAAACCGCCGCGGGACACTTCCACCAACACTAAATTTAGGTGCAGAGCCAAACAAAGTTCCTAGTGCCGCCCGTTCTGCAAAAGCAAAATCACTGCATGCACCTCTGCGACAGCAGCCTGGCATGTTGACGGCCCCGGTGTTGTCTGACCAGACCTCCACACCGCTGGCTCAATCACGTTCGCCAGCCAGGTCAACTGCGCGAACGCAGACGCCATCTTCATCATCGAGCAAACGGCAGTCAACCATGCACCACGTTGGCGGCCTGGGTGCCCGCACCATAAGCCCAACGGACGCACGCAGATTGAAGAGGCTGTCCATGAACCCTAATCCTCCAGGTGGCCCAATAAGCCCGCCAACACCACAGGCCGAGTTTTCTTTCGACGAACGGTCGTTCAATCAATCGCCTGCTATGATCTTCAGGAAAAGCGTAACACCGTCTTCTGCAAGAGCGACGCCAGATCAAAATCGGAAGTCGTACACTTCTGGTATATCAATATCTTCAAATTCCAGCTTGAACTCCCTAAGGGTCGGGAATAGTACTTTGCAAACACGGGCGAACCCCGCATTGACTGGATCCCGATTACCTACTGCGAAACCGAGGAACGTTCACAGCTCGGCTGGCGGAGATGAGGAGGAAGTACCACCAGTTCCTGCTATTCCCAAGGCGTACGAATCTCCAAAGGATCCTGAGCACAGTACCTTCACATTTTCAACTTCATCTCTGAAGCCTGGCGCCCAAGCGAGAACGTTGCCCGAACGCATCGCATCTGATGATGTGGACACTGTTGCTACACGAGGCGTAGAAGCTGTGCAATCTGGAACTCCCAAGTCCGATAGTGCAAAGAAAAACAAATCGACTATAAGGCATCGTAGAGGATTGACTGTTGGTGCTGGCTCTGATGCCGACAAAAGTCCAGTGGTTCAGAATAACAAGAAGGATCTACAGCCAATCCGACTGCCTCCTTTGAATCTACTGCCCCTTGGTACGCCCTTTAATAGCCGGATCTCCTCACTACCAGCACCGTCAGCCGAAATAGATAATCGGAATACCACCCCACCCCCCAAGCGCGCGACAAACAAAACTCCCAGCACGCCCATGACTGCGTCCAAGGTCAGCTTTTTCTCGAAGAGCGGCCACGGGGATCGGTATGACGGAGCCAATCATCACCTCCGCAGTAGTAGTTCGGCCTATAACCTTAGAGCAGCCGAACCTTCACTGCAAGGTGTGTCAGCCATGCCTATTCCCACATTACACCCCACGCGACAAATAACGACTCCCTTCTCTTCGAATTCATTACCCAAGGGCAGTGGCGAATATGCACGTCTGTACTCCCAGCCATCGGGTGAATACAAGCTCAGTGACACAGATGTGGAGTTGGAAAGCTTGAAGTTGCACAATCTACGCACACATCAGAAAGATGCTTCGGATTCAGCGCAAACATCCACATCCACCGAACCCGAGACTCCATCTTCTGGCTCATCTTTGCGACGAAAGCTTAGTCTGAGCGGTTGGCGTCGTGCTTCTTCGAAGGCGACGGCCCAAACCTCCCATGCCTCTCAGGCACGGCATGCCCCACAGAAGCACGAAGAGCAAGCGCCACAGGCACCAAAACACGGCGAAATGCCTCCTCCGAGACTTCCAGCCTCAGCAACGTGGAGCGGCTCACTTGGTGCGAGTCCTACTCCTGCAAACCGCACACGGCCATCGCTTGATTTTGGGCGCCGAAAAGCGCCTACAGCAGCAATAGCTAGTGACACAGAAGCCGAAAAGACGCATGGACACAAATCGAACATCACCATGGGTGTTCGCGTTCCATCCGGCTATGCAGAGCAATCCAGCGGTCAGTCAACGCCAAAGTCCAGTTCGATTTTGACGCCCGTGCAAAGAATATTGGGGTCTAAGAGTTCCACCAATATGTTGAGAGCACGAAACCTCGATCCCAACCTTGACCGAGACGACCAAGCCGCCGACGAGGAGATGAAGAAACTCGCTTCCAAGCGAAAGGATTTCGAACATGCAGCGCGCGACGTAGACGATCTGCGCAAGAGGGCTCGTCCGCAAGAGCGTGTGACCGCAGCTCAAGCTCTTCAAATGGTGGCCTTGAACATATTCGAAAGAGGAGAAATCATTGACTACAAGGAAATATATTTCTGCGGCACCAAGAGTGCAAAGAAACACGTCGGCGACTTGAATGCTACAACGGCCAATTTTGGGTATGATGATGACCGGGGCGACTACAACATTGTCCTCGGTGATCACCTCGCATATCGCTATGAAGTTGTTGACGTGCTTGGGAAAGGCAGCTTCGGACAAGTCGTGCGTTGCGTTGATCACAAGACCGGTGCGTTGGTTGCAATCAAGATTATTCGCAATAAGAAACGGTTCCACCAGCAAGCATTGGTGGAAGTTAATATCCTGCAGAAGCTCCGTGAATGGGTATGCCTTATCTCTGACTACTCTAATTATTAGATAGCTAATCGCCGATACAGGATCCGGACAATAAACATAGCATGATCAATTTTACACAGAGCTTCTATTTCCGAGGCCATCTCTGCATCTCAACCGAGCTTCTGGGAATGAACCTTTACGAGTTCATCAAAGCCCACGAGTTCAAGGGCTTCTCTCTCCGCCTTATCAGACGATTCTGCAAACAAATGCTCAGCTCACTAGTGCTTTTGAAGAGCCATCGAGTGATCCATTGTGATCTGAAACCAGAAAATATCCTGCTTGCTCACCCACTTCATTCGGAAATCAAAGTGATCGACTTTGGTTCGAGTTGCTTCGAGAACGAGAAGGTTTACACGTATATCCAGTCCCGATTCTACCGGTCTCCCGAGGTCATTCTGGGCATGAGCTACGGACTGCCAATCGATATGTGGAGCTTGGGTTGCATCCTGGCCGAGCTCCTCACAGGGTATCCCATCTTTCCGGGCGAAAACGAGCAAGAGCAACTGGCGTGCATCATGGAGATCTTTGGTCCCCCGGAGAAGCATTTGATCGAAAAGAGTAGCAGGAAGAAGCTCTTCTTCGACTCTATGGGCAAACCGCGCGTCACAGTCTCCACGAAAGGTCGGCGACGACGACCTAGTTCAAGGACGCTGCAACAAGCGCTCAAATGCGATGACGATGCCTTCCTCGACTTTATTGCACGATGCCTTCGCTGGGACCCAGAGCGTCGTATGAAGCCGGACGAAGCTATGCTTCACGAGTTTATTACGGGCGTCAAGCGGGCAGCCCGCCCAAGGCCACAAGCGAACGGAACTTCTGGCGTTTCGTCGCCTGTCAAACGCGTGGCTTCTTCCCAGACGCCCTCACAGCGTGCACGACCTCTTCCTGAGCCGCCCGTGACAAGTTTAAGAAGCGGGCCTGCTGTGGCTGGGAGTCGAGAAGTTTCGGGTAGCTCGCCTGTAAAGCCGGCGGCACCAAGGCGACTTTCGACCGTTCCAGGAGCGCAGGGAGCAGCAGGGGTGAAGCGAAGCGTCAACGGAGCACCTTTGAACGCTACCAGTAGTCTCCCTCGGGTAGCCCAGCGAACTGCATCCGGAAAGTCGGACCTGGCAGCGGCAGCGGCGTTAGCGAGCATCAAATCATCTCGTTGAATTGCAAATCACTTTACGAAAACGACTGCATACATTTAGGGAGGGGACGGGGCGGGAATACGGAGAGGATATTAGGACGGGCGAATTTTGTAATCAATACTATTCCTGGGGGTCTGTTTGCATCATTCCGTTTCTGCACGACTCTTATACCCCCAAAACGTTCTTTTCTTAGCCTAGCGCAACATTTTATCACAACATGGGCATTGGATAGGTGGTGGAGAGAGTGCATGAGTATGACCACCAAGGCAGATGCGGTGTCTGTTGGTTTTCTTCCTTTCGGCAGCCGGGCTGGAGTGCTACACACATTGAGCCATGTTTCTACCGCCTGGTGTGGGACGGGCCCTTTTCTTCTTTTGCAGTGGTTTGCATGCTCCCTGCAGCCGTAGCTCAGTCGGAGGAGCGGAGGAATTTCTCGGATCGGTGTCGGATTGCTGATCCCAGGGTAGAGGGGCCCGAGGCAGTCAGGTTGTATGTAGGACGTGTGAGGGAGAAGAAAATTACGGACGGTTGCCGCCTCTATCGCGAGCAGCTGTGTCACGCGAGCATCGTTATTGTACCTGCATGATGGGAAGACTCGCCACGCAGCGATGTCGGGAAGAAAGCCATTGTCCAGACCAGAGGCAGGGTTGCAGGCTCGTGGTGTGGTGTGACGCACAGGCCAAGGCAGTTCATCAACTTTTCTGCTCTCTGCGGCAGACCCCACCCATGGCACCATCGTTCCTTTTTCGCGCCCCGTGCCTGTGGGGAAATACACCCATCCCGCCAGAAGGTACCTAAGACGTTGACTAAACGCGGGCTAGAAGCCTGCCTACTGATATCGAGGGGACCACTGGCTTCCTGAGATTACAGCCTTCCTAGCGATGCCGACGGGAAGTATCTACTGCGTCGCCCGCTCAGGCACTAGACAGTCGGCGACGCCCGCCAGGAGTCGGCCATCGATGGGATGGTGTAAGGACTGACGGCCGCGGATCAAGTGAAAGAACATTATTCAGCCCGAGATGCCCGTGGGCTTTCGACTCGACTTCGGTGCTGGCATGGTCTCTCTGCCCTCAGCTCTTGCCCCAGCGCACCTGCGGCTCTTGCTCACAAACTAACCCCGCGCGTGCACTCCAGTGGAACACCCAGACGCAGACCAAAGTACCACCGCTACTGTGCAAACGCCTTCAGCATTTTCTTTCTCTCTTTCCTTCAATCCTAACCCACTACAAGCCTTTCTGAAGCCCTTCAAACGCGTTGCGGCCGCCTTCTCAACGTCGCACATCGGCCGTTTCCTTTGTCCCCACCAAGCCCTGAGCAGCACACTATTTGTAAGACCTACCCGCCGAGCCGAAGCACCAAACACCCCAGCGACCTTGAGGGCGAGGGTGGCCTTCACTTCTCATTGCTTGACTTCACCGAACAAACCCCAGTGGCGCAGGCCTGTCGCCTTCGCTCCGAGGCTATATCTTACCCTCCGAGACCTACGAGACCAAAATCACGCGACACTACGCTAAGCAGCTTGCCTGAGCACTTGGTTAGTAAAACGGCGCCTTTCGCATGCTCTGACCCATCAAGCCTGCCCTTCTTCCTTTAACATCTCCCCAAGCTGCCCTTGGACTTGAAACCTTACACTCCACAATGATCCCGCCACTCCCTCGCCTGGATGAGTACGGCATCTCACCCCAAAATGGCTTTCTACCTTCCGAAATACCTCTAGAAATACTTCCTGATGCATACTACAAGCCATGGGAGACGATTGCACGCAACTTCCAGAGTCTCATCCTCACAAAGCGCTTGCGCCGCATAATTGACACGCTGCCCGTCCTTTCGACAGACCTACTCCTCACCGAAGCAGAATGGCGCCGGGCATACTCGATTCTCGGTTTCATGGCACACGCTTATGTATGGGGTGGTGACCAGCCTGCCGATGTAAGCCACCGTTATCCGCCGCCGTTGGTACGCGAGACTAACGAATGCATGGCAGATCGTTCCGCCCTCGGTGTCGATCCCGTTCCTGGACACCTGCAGACATCTCGAGCTCCCGCCGGTAGCCACCTACTCGTGCGTATGCCTCTGGAACTGGCGCCCACTGTTCGATGGAGAGCCGATCGACTCGCTTGACAACCTTGCAACCCACATGACCTTCACCGGCTCGCTGGACGAATCATGGTTCTACCTTGTGTCGGTTGCTATCGAAGCGCGCGCTGGCCCCATCGTCCCCATGATGCTTGAGGCTATTGGCGCGGCTAGACGAGGCGACAGTAACAAAGTCGTCGAGTGTCTGCGCCACTTCGCTGAGAGGCTGGACGAGCTAGGAGGTCTGCTGGAGAGGATGTACGAGACTTGTGATCCTCACGTCTTCTACTACCGTATCAGACCATATCTTGCTGGCGGCAAGAACATGGCAGATGCTGGACTTCCTCATGGAGTCATGTTCGACGATGGTACGGGAGAGCAACCGTACGTCCAGTTCAGCGGCGGCAGCAACGCGCAGAGCTCCATCATCCAGTTCTTTGATATTATACTCGGCGTTGAGCATCGTCCGACCGGTGAAACACGCTCTGGTGGCTCGGTCACCGAAGGAGGCTCCATGCAGACACCAGCCCACGGGTTCATCATGGAAATGCGCAAATACATGCCGGGACCTCACCGACGCTTCCTTGAGCATGTCGAGCGTGTAGCCAACATCCGTGAATACGTTGCTAGTCGCCGAAATAATCGCGCGCTTGTTACTTCGTATGATGCCTGTCTTGCTATGCTACGAGCATTACGAGACAAACACATCCAGATTGTGTCGCGTTATATCATCATCAAATCACGCGAATCACGCTCACATTCTCGGTCGCTGTCTCCGAAGCAAGCTGCATCGCAGCGCTTGAATCTTGCAAACACGCTACAGCGAGGCAACAGCAAGAAACTCCGTGGAACTGGTGGCACGGCGCTCATTCCGTTCCTCAAGCAGGCCAGGGACGAGACGGGCGAGCCTGCCATCGATGCTTGGGCTCGCCGGTTACTCAACAATGGGCCGGGGGGTATTGGCATCGCCGACGGTGTTGCAACGTTGGGCAAAATGAACGAGCATTTGACTGGAGAAGTGGAAGTAGTCGGTCTGGCGGGCACTTGGAGTGTGGACGACAGCGAGGGTGGTGTAAGTTCATTCCAGACTTGTCTTGCGCAGACATGATACTAACGCCTTTTAGATCTGCCATTGGTAAAGGCTGAGCTTCAGCCAACCTCTCTCTTATGCACGACAGAATTCGGATGCAACTCCATCGCTCGATCTTTCGGAGGATGCTGCATCGTTTCGAAGAAGAAACAGGAAATGGTACCTGAAGAGACACTCTTCTGGAGGTAGCCTGTTTCCAACTCCGCTCTCTACAAGAGTCTCCTTTATGGGCATGGTTGATGCTCGGGTTTCGGAGGCACCCCAGATAGGTGCAGGGCTTGGGCATTTGCAGTAACTGTACATATTTCTCACCTACCAAAGCCACATTGAGCGCCTTGGGCTTTAGAAGGATTGCGTCATAGCGAATAGGTCTAATGGTGGACACCTCCTTTCTTCGGTCTTCTGACCTACAGCAATTTCTCCAATGATCTAGAAGCAACACGTCTGTGCGCCGCGTGCGTCAATTCACTCACAGCTGCGTCCTTGGTCGCGGCGCGCAACGCGGGGCGGCGCGTCTGACGTCATGACGTCACACTTCACATGTTGCGCAAACACGGCAGGCACCGACAAACAAAGAGTATATAGACCCATGGGAGCACCCTGAAGCCGAACACCAGAAGCAACTTGACTCAAGCGCATCTACCATTCCATCCAAAGACCACTTAGTGCCCTTTTGAAAAAAAAATCACAACAAATAATCATGTCTTCCAATAACAAGGACACCACCTCGACCCTCCAATCCGTGGTGGACCAAGCCAGCGCTGCAGTGTCTTCCGGCATCAGCGCCTTGACCGGCAATCCTGCCGACAAGGTATGTTAAGCGCCACGTCCCCTCGCCTCACCACTTCCGATCCCATCTACATGCCACTTCCGCCATGAGCAAGAGCCGCAAGCTCCTAACCATCGGGGCCCGCCTGATGGACTGGTCGCTCATGCTCCTGGGCCCCATCACCGCCCGCTTCCATTCGTACTGCTCCCCACCACCCACCACGGCACCGCTGCTGCCACACACTCCCTCTCCCCCCCTTTCTAAGCGAGAAGAAAACCCCTACTAACATGGCCCCTTGCAGCGCGAAGCCGACAGCAAAAAAGCCACGGCCGACGCCGAGCACGACCTCTCCCACACTGCCGCCAAAGCCGGCCCCTTCACAGTGAGCGCGTCGGGCGGCGTCGCAAAGGACGACCCCAACCGCTCCGCCGGTTCGTGGAACCAGACGGTCGGTTCGGCGAAGGAGACGCTCGGCAACCTCGTGGGCGCGCAGGGCCTCAAGCAGGAGGGCATCCGCCAGAACGAGGAGGGCAAGGGCCAGGAGGCTCAGGGCCAGCTGTCCGACTTGGGCAAGGGCGTCTCGGATCGTGTGGGCGGCACACTCAGCGGCGCGGTCGCAGGGCTCACGGGTAGTCAGGCACAGAAGGATGAGGCGCAGAAGCGGCATGACGATGGGAAGGCGAGGCAGAGGGGCGTGGAGGCGGATTTGCAGAAGCAGGCGCCGCAGTAGAGAGAACGTATGGATACGTACATGAGATGAGGGCGTGCTGTCGGGATATGGGATTAGCCATTGGGTCTGCATGGGACTTGAAGGCGCATGGGTTCGAGGATGGTTGGGTTCATTATGATGATATCCCCTTTTCCTAGGTTTAGGCTCGAATTGAGAAGCTTGTATGAATTGTCTTGAGCTATCCTTGTGCGTGCTTGGTGCTGACATGGTTCTGACATGGTTGGGTGGCCTTGGTGCATTTCCACTGCAATCTTTAGCCCCCCCAAGGAGTAGCCATGATGCATTGTACCAGGGCATCGAGACCGTTGCCGAGGCTGCGTATGCTCCGAGTGGCTGGGGAGGCAAGGCCACGATTGTTCGATGCCATGCATCAAAAACATGTCCCTTTTGCCTCGACGGAGATGGACGATGTCTTGACGAGGAGCAAGCCATCCCATCCATGCCCAATGCGAGCCTCCAGGAGCCGATACAACCGAAAAATGACGTGGCGGTGCACCTGCACAGGGTAGGGCAGGGCAACGCGGTGTGCGCTTCGGCGCCAAGTTCGTGGCGGCCACGCAAACTGGGCAGCGCAGCAGAGGGAAATCGGCTGCGCGGCTGCACGTCACGCGGCAAAAGAGCATGTGCGAGGGCTCCGTCACCGCACCGCATTATTACGCAGCGCAGGCCGCATCCAGACCGGGGTCTCTTTGCAGCCTTTCTTGGTTTTCCAAGGTATGGGGTTGGCTGTGCATGGTTTGCGAAGCAAGGAAAGTGTGGCGCTGGGGGAAGACTCTCGATGGGAGATGGCGTCGCGCGGCATCGCCCGGGTCTGCTTGGAGGGGGGGCGGTTGCTTGCGCTACGGCTACGTCATGCTGGGGAGACAAACGGTGCGTTCCAGCCATAAATACCATCCGCGCTTCCGGTGTGCCTCCTGCTCGATATCAACAAACTCTCCTGTTGCTTGCGCCTCCAAAGTACCCTATCAACTTGCTGTAACGCATCCAGACTAGCCAGACCCGACCGTCACCTTTTTCGAGACCACCGCCATCATGCCTTTCACTGCAAGGTGAGTACCCATGTAGCTTTGCAGCCCTGAGCCGCCCGCGTCCGCTCCGCTCCCCTTCCCGTGTTGGGGTGGTGATTCGTGTGCGGGGAAGTCGTGCAAAGGGCAGAGCAAGACTGTGATTACTGACTGCGGGTTCAGCGACATCATCAAGATCATCTTCGCCATCATCCTGCCGCCGCTGGGTGTGTTCCTCGAGCGCGGTTGCAATGCCGACTTCTTCATCAACATCCTGCTCACCATTCTGGGTTACATTCCCGTACGTCTAAGTCAACCGCCAGGTCTAAACTATGAAAACTTGCTAACGCATCTCTTCAGGGTATCATCCACGCCCTGTACATTATATTGAAGTTCTAGCCGGGGCCTGGCCCACCCACGATGGATGCAGTCGTCTCCCGGATCTGAAATGAACTTGAACGGCATGCCATGCTTAGATACCCTTTTCTTTTCGCTACTGCTCCAGTCTCGTTGACGGACCGACCCTTAGGATCGACTGGGGCATGCGGCACGTTAGTCTCGATTGTCACGGAGTTGCCTACTCCGCACTCTCCGAAAGGCGTCATGGTTTATTTGGGGCGGTGGTGGTGATTTTTTCTGGATTCCTATGCCCTTACGGGAGCATATATAGCGTAATGCCAATTGCATGATCTATTCTCAATCGTCCGTGTGCGTGCATGCGTGCCTGTGATGGCTGGCGTGGGGTGGGGTTCGACCACCACGATAGGGCAAGGTGACGGTAAGACTATTGCCCGTAGCATGCGGGAATATGGGGAACCAGGTTTGCTTGTGACGTGGTGAGCGGATGCTATTGATCCTTTGGCGCCTCCCCCGGCCTGCCCAACGGACAGTCGAGCCTTGGCATCCGTGGAATCTGACAATCCGTTTCCAGCGCCCGCGAGAGTGACGGCCGCTCCACCCAAAGGTCACGCAAAAAGCTCGCACACACATGTCTTCCTGTACCCATCTGCCCCGCACTCGCAACAAGCTGCGCCATCGGCTCAGATACAGATGGATACCTCTGCAGGCTTGACCGCCGCCGAGACGGCCGTCGTGAGCGACCCGGACCGGTCCTGCGAAGACGCGAACCGCCAGCTGGGCCATGCTGGCGCTGCGCATCGAGAGATGATGTTGGGAGTCTTCGACGAGTCCCTGAGGCTGAAGAACACGTTGGATGCCGTCGAGACCCGAGGTAGGTGACCAAGCATGCAGCATCCTGCATGAAATCCAACAAACTACTAACGACATGGCCTCGATCCAGCTCAGAAGCATCCCTCTTGGGAAGCCCTCTCGGTGCTCGTCAATTGCGAGTATCGCCTCTACGTCCTCAACCAGCCGACGCCCCTGCGCAACAACCCTTTTCTCTCGCACTGGGTCGAGGCCATCCAGCGATTGGAGAAGGGCCCCCCGCAGGGCGAGGCGGCCGCAGCAGAAGAAGAAGAAGAAGAAGAAGGCGAAGAAGATGGCTCCATGACCGGCGCCGACGTCAACACGGTGCGGGTGGAGCTCATCAAGGCGCTGCTGCAGTCGCGCAACCCCTCGCAGTTTGCGCGAACCACCCCTCGCCAGCTGCATAGGAATTACGTCGAGATGCGTCAGACGTCCCCCTTCAACATCAAGACGTACGTGCGCATGCTCGAGGAGGAAGGCATCTACGAGCGCAAGCCGGGCGAGGTCTACGGCTCGCGCGACGGCTCCCCCGGCCGGGCAGGGCGCGTCGCAGGCCCTGGCGCCGGCCCCGGCTCCAAGCTGAACGAGTTCCAGCGCTGGAAGCTGGGAATGCTCTCGAGGTTAGAAACCGAGCCCGACGCTGCAATACCGGAGCTCACCCATCTCCCTATAGAGCTATCTTACCTCGACTTCCTCACCACCCTACTGCAGGAAAAGACGCTGCAGTCCCTAGCGATAGAGCCAGCGCCCGTGATCGCAGACTATCTGCAGCACGCCCTGCGTCTGACGGAGCAGATGGGCCAGCCGCCGGACCTGTCTGGCGCGTCGGCGCTGAATGGAGAGGAGGAGGGGGGCCGCGAGCCGCTGGTAGTGGTGGACCATGGGCGCGAGGCCCAGACGAGGGCGGTGCGGCTGCTGCTGCTCTTCATACGAAATCTTATCCGAAAGGCATTGTTGCCGCTCGAATCGATATTCTTTGAGATACAGGAGATATGCGTGCGGTACGTGTGGATCAGGGAGGTGAGGGAGTTTAGGGCGTTTGTGGAAGAAGGGGTGGGGAGTGAGGAGCAGGGGGTGGGCTAGTGGGTGAGCCAGCACGACGACGGTGGGTAAGAGACTTAGGTGTTCAACACGTCCAAGTCGATGTCTACCTCTTTTTCCTTGTCTTTTTTTCTTGTTCTCCTTGCTATTTCCGCTTCCTTCCCTTCTGA
>Ga0247757_10001574_pt1 | contig 14543 bp, 11 predicted proteins | sample UWRJL126311R4_FD_180929 | JGI IMG/M metagenome (GOLD analysis project Ga0247757, IMG submission 180929) | Plant litter microbial communities from Arlington Agricultural Research Station in Wisconsin, United States - UWRJ-L126-311R-4 | ecosystem: Environmental > Terrestrial > Plant litter >... | reverse complement strand
GTACCTATCCCACTTAATATACAGCACCACGCTAACATGCATGATAAAGTCAAGATCCTTCGATACACAACAATTCATACGTACGCAACACATGCTGCGCATGGAAACACTGAACATTCAATACACCTTGATGCTTGGGTGCATTTTGTTTTCCAATCAGAGATCGAAACCCGTGCACCACACCTCCGGAAATGACGTTTCACTGCATCATGCGTACCTACACCTACGTCGCAGCATTGCATTCCGCCCCACCCAAGGCCGTGGTAAAACTCCCGTCGACTGCTTACCGGGATAGATAGGACGATCTCAGCCTTCCCGCAGTTTCGAGCTACACATCACGCACACATCCATCCCATTCAGCACTCACTTATTCTACGGAGTAAGAACCCCCCCCTTCTTTTGCCATTCACCTCAAGTACGAGGGGAAAAAAAAAAGATTCAAGGTACGGATCACCTACCATCCCTCACCCCCATAACACAAATCTAAATAAAACGCACACACATGCGCCACCGCACGAATTCCCGAGGCCTCCTAAAAAAAACACACTGGCAAGGATACCGCCTGAACCCTACCTGCACCCACCCTCGGCTCTTCCCGCACGGCACGGCCCATGCCGCCCTCGAGCGTTAGCACCAGGTGAAAAAAAAAATAAAAAAATACTACGAAGGTCTAAGCAAAAAAACCCTCCGATGCTACCCTCGGCAATTTCTCGCGCCACCACATGACATCACACTGCAAAAGCAAAGTTTGAGTTCATTATTTCCATTCCTATTCTATTCCGTTACCAACAAATTTTCCCAGAATGATGAGAAAGAGAGAGGATATCTATCATGTAGGCACATCATTTCCAACGTGAAAAAAGGGGGGAGCGTGGAGAACCTATTTCACCGACGCGAAAACGGGGCTCTTAGCAATGTACTCCTTCCATGTCGTCAAGGGCTCGTCGACGATGGAAAGGCTAGCATCCAAGCCCTCGCCGCCAAAATATCCTGAAACGCCGAAGAGCTGGTGGTTCTCGAGCATCTCCGTCTGGAAGGACTCCGGGAGGCCGAAGCCGCCGAGGATGCCCTTGTAGACGTCGGCGGGGAGCTCGTTGTAGGCGGCCGAGGCGGCCGTCTTGGGGTACACCTCCTTGATCTCGTCGACGATCTGGGTGGGGGTGTAGTAAGCGGTGGCGCCGAGCACGCGCTGGCCGAGGAGCTTGTCGCGGTTGAGGAAGATGCCCTTGACGAACTTGCCCGTGTCGTCCTCGGCGTCGAAGAGGGGAATGGGGGCGTCCTTGGGGGTGGGCAGGTTGAGGGTCCAGCCGGTTTGCTCCGAGATGGACATGCCGGGGAGGTTGGACATGAAGTAGCCGGCAAGGAAGAAGGTGGCGGGAACACCGATCTCGCGGATGTACTCCTCGACCTTGGCCTTGCTGTCGAAGTGGTGGACGTTGGTGAGCTTGCCGTTGGTGACTAAGACATATTAGACCTGAGTTGGGATAGAAGCGTAGATCCACTCACGCTTGGTTACGTTGAGGAGTGAGCTCCACACCAAGTGCTGGACGCCCTCAGCCTTGGCGGCATCGGCGACAGCCTTGCCCTGGGTGATTTCGGGGGCGGCGTCCATCTTCTCGAGGAAGTTGGTGACGGAGAAGACACCGTAAGCACCCTTGAGCACGGGGGCAATGGTCTCGGGAGCATTGAGGTCGGCCTTGAGCGGATGGTTAGTAGGCGACGGGAGACAGACGTGGGGGCTGGCATACAGAGACGACCTCAGCACCGAGAGCGGTAAGGGCCTTTGCGGAGTCCTTGGTCACGTCACGGGTGACGGCCTTGACATGGAACTTGGCAGCAGTCTTGGGGTCGTTGAGGAGGGTTTTGACGACGGAACCGCCCTGCTTGCCAGTGGCACCGAAGACGACGATGGTTTGCTTGGCCATGGTGGATGCAGGAGTTGTTGTTGCGTTGGACTTGGGAGTGGCAGTGGTGGAGAGAGGGCGAGCTTGTTTGATGCTCTTGGACGAGCGCTGGAACAGCTTTTTGAAGGCACGCATGGTTACGAGTCCGAGGCAGATTGTTCAGCTTGGTGTGGAGCGAATATGCAGGTGCAGTGTTCTTTGAGCTTCTTTGTGGAAGGCGTGAGAGTAGATTGCAAATCGGAGGCGCAGGACGCGCCCCGGATTTTCGTGAATCGGGTTACAGATATTGCTTGTCGGCCATGGATCGAAACGGGATTGGATGCGTGCCTGGGCGGGTGGGCCGCGAACGGCCAGTAATGCAAGCCAGACGATGGAGATGCGGCCCCCAAAGGCCGTGGCCGTCGCCTGTGTCGCACTTGGCGTCGGCCCTCGGCTCTCGCGCAACTGACCACCGACACGGCGAAGCGCCGACGCTTACAGATACACCAGACGCATGCATACGCATGCGCTCCCAAGCTCTTGTCCCTGGCCTCGTCGTCACTTTTTACCTTCGCTGCTGCAGTGCGACCCGTCCAAAATATGACCAAGCCAAAGCCGACGCCTGCGACGTCCGACGACTGTCTGTCTACCATGACCGCGTGCCTTGGGAGAGCTGGATGAATGACATGTGGTAAAAGAGCACCACGATCCCTGGGGGGAGCGTCCCTCCGTTGCGTCAAGCCGATATTGCACTCTTTCGTTTTGTTGTTTGTGCATCGCAGCTATCGCGTGCTGCGGGCTCTCCAGGCAATGGCCACCAAAAAAGCGTCATCTGCCCCCATGCCCATGGGCGAGGCGCTGAACATTGCCTTCGTCGCCTACGTGCCGGTTGTGCTGCTCGCCCTCTATGGCCGCCTGCCGCCTTCCATGGCCAGTTTCTACGCCGCACACCCGCTGGAGCTCATCCTGGGTACATTTGCCTTGCCTATGCTCGGCATAATGTACCTGCACCCCCGCTCACCCTTGCGCCTGGCCCTCATTCCAATCGTTGCCCTGGCGGTGTTCGCCTATCGCACCCAGGTCCATCGCTTCATGAAGAACCGGACTCACGCCAGCTTCCCAGAGGGGCCCTTCTGCCTCTTGTTCCTCACGGCCGTGGACGCACTGGTGCTTCGCCGCATCTACCTAGGCATGGATGGCAAGGAAAAATCCGACGTGCTAGTCAGCCGGGAGAACATAAAGTCCAAGAGCGATGCCCAGGACACAAGTGGCATTCTGTCGTGGAGGGCGGTGGGCTGGGCGAATCGCGTCGTCTGGAGCTATCGTGCCATTGGCTTGCCCAAGCAGGCGCCGAATGTGCCCAAGTGGTCGAACAAGGATCCCAGCTACGTGCCCTCTAGGCCTGTGTTCCTCGCGAAGCGGGGCCTCGCCATAGCGGGGGCTTTCTTGTTTATTGATTTTCTGAACCACCAACCCAAGCCGAATGCTGAGGATTTTTCCGCTGAGAAGGGCCTGCTGTTTCCACCCGTGATCAATAGCGATCTCATTGGAACGCGTGTGTTTAGCACCGTGCTGTTCTGGCTGATTCTGCGCCTCAACATCGGGCTGTGCTACAACCTGTTTAGCTGGGTGGGAGTAGCGACCTTCCTCACCACGCCTACTGACTGGCCGCCTTATTATGGCAGCGTGTTGGAATCGTTCAACCTGCGTAGGTTCTGGTCGTAAGTGGAACCTCGTCTTACACCCTAGATGACGACTAAAAATCGTAGCGTATTCTGGCATACTGGGTTGCGAAACCCGCTCCTTAGCAATGCTAATTTCGTGGCATATGACCTCTTGCGTCTCGGCAAAGGGTCCTGGCTGGGCCGTTATACGAGCACCTACCTTACCTTCGCCCTCTCCGGTTTCATCCACACGCTCGTGGATAACACAGCCGGGATTCCGATGGCTGGCAATACAGCATACAAGCTATTCATCATGCAGGCGGTCGGAATCATGGTCGAGGATCTTGCTGGGGTTGCGTATCACAAGGTGGCCGGGCCGAGCACCCCTGGGCTGACCAGGCTGTGGAAGAAGGCTGTAGGGTTCCTTTGGGTCCTTGGCTGGCTAACATGGACTACGCCGCCGTGGAGCTACCAGAACATGCGTCACAACGCAGACCCCTTGTGGCCCGTCAGCATGATCGACACTTTCAAGGCTCTGACGGCATGAAGAAGCGGAGAGTGAATTTGAGCACGTTGTTCTACCGCGGTGCAGAGCAATGGGACGGTATCAATGTGGAGAGATGGGAGAGTAGGCGAGAACTGAAGCTTTTAGAATTAGACTGTAAATAGATCGACGTAAGTAGCATTGTAAACATATGTACATACACATAAGGACCTACACCTGAACAGCGCAATTGAATCTTTAGGGGATCAGGGATACGTTCTTGCGAGCACGGTATGCATTCAACGCGTAGTCATTATGTTGCATAGGGCAAAATCTGCGAAACGCCTCTGCTGTGTCGCAAAGCTCAAAGTTGGTGCATGTATGAATGCAGATGCAGGTTGGGGGCTAGGTAAAACGAAGCGGTGGAAGGATGGGAGCTATGACCATAGCCAAGACGCAGATGCGGGTGTGGGGCTGTCGTTTAGCACGAAGGATGCGCCGCCCGCACCTTCACCCCACACCTCCCACGTCTCACTCATGTTTCTCACGGTGGAAGCTCGTTATTGTTCAGGTTGTTCAAATGCTGTGAATGCATACATTTTAGCATAAGCTGTCTGTCTATCTTCTATCTATTTACGTGGCATCATACATTGGTTTAAAGCTCTTCACGGTGCTGCCACCAGGGCATACGACCTGTTGAAGACGTTGTCCGGGTCGTACTTTTGCTTGAGCTCGGCCAGACGCGGGAGATTTTGGCCAAAGATGCGGGCGGGGTCGACCAACAGACCTGTAGCGGCACGGTTAGTTACTGCACTGTCAGTGAAAGGATTGCCCAGGTGCTTACCATCGTAGTTGCCGTATTCCCCTATCGAATCAGCCTTCTCCTTGCCATTGACGCGCTCGAGCTCGGCGCGCACCACCCTCGCTGTATCGGCCGCCCACGACCTGACCGTGGCATTGTCCTTTTGGTTGACCCAGAACGGTCCGATCATGACCTGCTGGTGATCGCCACGGATGGCGTGGGCCATGTCCTGCCATGGATTCATCACCTTGCCCATGTGGAAGAACTCGAACAACATGATGGACTTCCTGGAGCCCTCGACTTTGTCATGCAGCTTCTTCAGCTCACCCAGAAGCGAGTGCGCGAAGTTGGGGTCCAGTGGCAGCGTAAAGGGAACGCCCTTGGACAGCTTGTTGTTACCATAGTCGACAGGGCCGTTCATGAGGCTATTTTGCTCGACGTACGGCCGCACCTTAGTGGTGTTGATGACGGGCTCGCGGGCCAGCAGAGGTCCAAAAATCTCCTTCGCCTCGCCCTCTGGGCCGTTGTGGAACACGGTAGCAATCACGGCGGGTTCTGGCATGAACGGCGGGTGCGTAATCCCCATTACCATGGCAGAATCACCATTCGTGGTAGCAATCAGGTTGTTTCCAAATTCCACAACGCTGGTCAAATCCTTCGATGCTGGGAACACCATCTGTCCACTCCATACCGATGTCGTCTGAGGGTGCAACTGGAATGTGAAATCGACGGCAACACCGAAGCAGTGACCAGCACCACGGATAGCCCAGAACAGGTCAGGGTTTTCTTCGCTGGAAGCCGTGACGATCCTTCCATCGCCGAGCACCATCGTTGCAGCGCGCAATTCATCGATGGTCAAACCATGTCGTCCTGTTAACCAGCCGTAGCCACCACCCAATGTCCTAATCAACGGTCAACTTTGTTTCCAGCGATTACGGCTGCTGGCATGTCTTACAGTCCACCAACACCAGTGTGGTTGATTGTACCTCCAATCATGCACAGGTTATAGGGCGCTGCTCCCTCGTCTACATCCTTCCAAATGCAGCCACCTTGTACCTTGGCAGTGTTGTTGGTTGTGTTGACTGTAACGTTTCGCATATGGCCCATGTCAATTTGGAGACCACCTTCTATCGAAGCCGCTCCGCTTGAACCGTGCTTACCACCGCATACGGCAAGCGGGACGCAGAATTCCTTTGAGAGCAAAATGGCGGTTGAGATATCTTCAGCTGTAGTCGGGTACACCACGATTCCCTGTTATCTACAATCAGCAACTGGATCGTTCGAGATGCAAATCGGCATCAAGCGTTCAAGTTAGCGTACAGCTTTCTTCTCCATTTCGTCACTCCATCTTATAATGGCCTTGGCATATCCCTCTGAATCAGGCGTCAACACAGTCGAACTCTTCAAAGTAGTCCTCAACTTCTCCGCAAGGGCAACGACATTGGCGGGAGCCATTTTATAGGACTTTTATAGCTTTGGTTGTTGATGACTTGAATGTGAGCTGTTGAATGCTCAAACGAAAGGTAAGAGCGTGTTTGTTGGAATGCACTGAATGCGATTTTCTTTTTGAGATAAACCACGTTGATATGTTGATCTGACTTAGAAATGTCTCCTGATTCTCGCACCACAGCTTCCGATCGAAGTGTATGAGAGTTGTTGATGTTCGCTGTTGGTTGTGGTTCCTTTCGGCCCATCTACGTGCCCGACAGCACCTTTACCGAAACCCGAAAGTACGGCCGCACCTCCATCTCAATCTTTGCTCCTCATCGAATCTTACTCCAACGCTTCAACTGACGGTCAGAGTACCGCAGAAGATTTGATTTTGATCATTCCCTGCCATGCGGTGTTTGTCGAAGTGATATCTATTGTCTTCATGGGGAAAGTATGTCTTCGTGCATAGGGCTGATATGCATAACAATATTGGGTTACTACCCGACCATTTCCCGTAACAAGCTACTGAGTAATCGATATACCGTAGCGATTACGCGAGAGCGTATGCGCGTCGCATTTGATTGCCTACATGCAGTGGGCGAGAACGGGCTTGGCAACGTCCCCGGACTGATATAGCTCGGCGCATAATTAAGTCGCTATGAGCCGTTTTGATTCGCTCTAGGCCGGGCGCACGGATAGCCCGAAGCTTTCTACTGTGCAAAAAACTCTCTAAAGCAATATATCGGGAGTCGCACACGAGCTCAACAAGTTCTAGCCCAGATTCTTACTATAACCCAGTTCGCCGACTGACCACCGAGCTGGCCATTAAAAGCTATAATGCAAGAATTGATTCGTCCTACCATGCGCGAAAAATGAGTTCACCGTGTGAAGGCAGCGAGTGCCTACAGATCTTTACAAATCCAAAAAGCATCTCGGCTGTCAGACGGTGAAACGCGCTAAAGAAGTTTAAGCCGCTGACAGTATGTTCACGTATACTTCGCATTGGCTTTGATGACCCGAAAGCCGACTGTACTGTAAAACACTCGTCAGAAATGCTATCGAGGGTCTGAGCCTTACGCACTAGATACACATGAAGCATCGATCAGGATCCCTTGGGCAGTAGGCCAAGGGCTTGACGTAGAGGCCAAGCATATCTTCAGTCAAGCTTTGAGGTCGATCCATGCTACTAGTTGATACAGAGCCGCGCACCTCGCGTGGCAAAGGTCAGATTGTGGTATCCGGACATCACTGTGCTGAAAGCATCCCGGGACCAACCCCACAACCTGTGGTCGTGCCGAACCCGACCATAACAATTTACGAGTATAGACTATGCCATATATCCTGTCTACCTACTCTGCTGCTTGTCTACTTCTCACACCACCTGTCATACTACTCTTCACTTTTACGCTGCGGATTCTGGCTTCTGCATTCGGTCGTTCTTTTTTCAGCATGTCTGTTTCCTTATTCCCCGATCAGTTGCCAGATACCCGTGGACTCATCCGACGAGTTCACGAAGCGAAGAAGAGGACAGTACTAGTGAAGTCCTTCCTCGAGAAGGCGTACACAGCCCTCCGCACAGAAGTATGGAATCTCCCAAGAGACGTTAGAACTCAGATACCGCCTTTCAACAGCGTATACGATCTGAGTGAGAGGCACTCTGCTTCCAAAATTCAACGAGTGGAAGTCTCAAGTGCACTCCTTGTGATCGCTGAGCTCGCCAACTTCATCGGGTACGTTCACTCAAATCAAGCAACGTACCAGAGCAATCACTGAGATTCGTGTGTACAGCCACCATGAGCAGGACAGCCACAGCCTCGATACCACCGATGACTTGCTTGTCGGAACCGGACTTGGCCAGCTAGCTGCCGCTGCTGTCGCCTGTGCGGCAAACCTTATTGACCTCCCCGATATTGCCGTCGAAGCGGTCCGATTGGCCTTCCGGACTGGAGCGGTGGTCGAAAGCTTTTCTATTCCTGCTCGTCGTGCTGGCGAATTGGACGGCAGCTGGAGCCTCATAGTCCCTGGCACTTTGGAAGAAGTTCAGGCTGAGCTCCAAAACGTACAGGACTCTGCAGTAGGTTATCCATGTTGCTTTTTCAGAGCGTTGCTGACTTCATAAGAACGTGCCAGTTACAAACAGGGCATTCATATCCACCATTAGCGAATCAGCATGCACAGTCAACGGCAACCCTGCACGCCTTGACTGGCTTAAGCGGAGCTCTAAACTTTTTCAGTCTCCCCAGGCCCAAGATGTCGAGAGTGTGGGTGTCTGGCATGCTGCCAATATTTACAGCGAGGATCAAGTGACAGAGGTCACAGAATCATGCGCCGAAGCACTGAGCAAGATCCTGGCACCCAGGCGAGCAGTCATCTCGGCCAGCTCCGGACAGAAATCGACAGCAACCACTGCCAGCGCACTTTTCACTGAGGCCGTCACAGATATTCTCCGAAAGCCTGTAGAATGGTCATCCATCAGCAAGACAGTAGCAAAGGACTCGCTCCTTACTCAAGCTTCGACCGCCCAACTTTCCGCATTCGAAGCTTCTCAAACCACAAAAAGCCTCCAGGCCGCTATCCAAGCCCAAGGAAAATCGATCACAGTTCAAGATTTGGATGTATGGTCCACAGCCGCAACTGGCTCGAAGCCTGTCAACAGCACTTCGAACATCGCCATTGTCGGCATGTCTGGACGATTTCCTGGCGCCCCTGATGTTGAAGCTCTCTGGAACGTGCTGATCTCAGGCAAGGATATGCACAAGCGCATTCCCAAGGACCGCTTCGATCCAGAGACGCACTACGACCCGGAGGGCAAGATCAACAATACCAGCCACAGCCCGTTTGGGGCTTTCATCGAAGAGCCCGGTCTATTTGACGCTCGGTTTTTCCACATGTCGCCTACTGAAGCTACACAAACTGATCCCATGCATCGCCTTGCCCTTGTCACCGCATACGAGGCCCTTGAGCAATCCGGCTTCGTCCTGAACTCTTCGCCCTCTTCGCAGCAGGACCGCGTTGGTACCTTCTACGGTCAAACATCTGACGACTGGCGTGAAGTCAACGCAGCGCAGAATATTGGCACGTACTTCATTCCTGGTGGCGTGCGAGCATTCGCTCCTGGACGTATCAGCTACTACTTCGGTTTCCGAGGTCCCAGCTACAGTGTCGACACGGCCTGCTCATCTAGTTTGTCTGCTATCCAGATCGCCTGTTCATCTTTGCGATCTGGAGAGTGCGATACTGCTGTCGCGGGTGGGGCCAACGTTCTCACTGCACCTGACATTTTCGCTGGTTTGAGCCGAGGACAGTTCCTTTCCAAGACTGGATCCTGCAAGACCTGGGATAGCAAGGCAGATGGCTATTGCCGAGCTGACGGTGTTGGTTCGATTGTTTTGAAGAGGCTCGATGATGCTATCACCGATAAGAACAATATTTTGGGTGTTATTATGGGAACTGCCACCAACCATTCCGCAGATGCCATCTCCATCACCCATCCCCACGCCGGTAACCAGGCTTACCTTTACCAGAGCGTTCTCCACGAAGCCGGTGTTGATCCCTTAGACGTCAGCTACGTCGAGATGCACGGAACCGGTACGCAGGCTGGTGATATGGCCGAGATCCGCTCTGTCACGACTGTGTTCGCTCCGGAGCATGCTCGTGGCTCCGACCCCGAAAAGGTGCTCCATATTGGTGCAGTTAAATCAAATATAGGCCACGGTGAAGCTGCTGCAGGTATCGGAGCGCTCATCAAGGTGCTGCTCATGCTTCAGAAGAACACCATCCCTAAGCACATCGGTATCAAGAACACGATAAACCCCGGTTTCCCTGATCTTGTGGTCCGCAACATGAAGGTTCCTTTTAACAACACACCATGGCCGCGACCGGCAGAGGGGGCTCGTACTGTATTCCTGAACAACTTCAGCGCTGCTGGTGGTAACACTGCTATGCTTATCCGTGACGGTCCTGTTCAGGCTAAGCCTTTGGAGACTGACTCGCGCGTATTTTTGCCGTTTGTGACATCTGCTAAGTCGCTGTCCTCTCTCCAACGCCAGGCTAAGACACTGGCCGCTTACATTGACAACGCCTCACCGGAGGATTTCTCAAGCTTGTCGTACACTCTTACCGCGCGTCGTATGCACCACAACTACCGCATTGGAGTCACTGCATCGAACCTGCAAGAATTGAAGTCCTTGATTCTGGCAAAGGTAGATGAGGGTAACTTCTCTCCTGTCCCATCGACCGCGCCTAAGCCGGCATTTGTCTTTACCGGTCAGGGGGCATACTATACCGGCCTTGGCAAGACTCTGATGGAGCAGTCCAAGTTGTTCCGATCCACCATACTTCATCTTGATCAGCTTGCCCAAGCCCAGGGATTCACATCGTTCCTACCAGCTCTTGATGGCACGCCTACTGAGCAACTCACGGCATTGGAAGTCCAGCTCGCGTTGGTTTCCGTTCAGATTGGTCTTCTGGGTCTCTGGCAGTCTTGGGGTGTGAAGCCCGCGGTGGTCACTGGCCACAGTCTCGGGGAGTATGCTGCGCTCTACGCTGCTGGTGTCCTGACGATGGAAGATACCATCTACCTTGTCGGAGCACGAGCCCGCCTTTTGCTCGAAAAGTGCACCGAGAACACTCATGCCATGTTGGTTGTCAAGGGGTCTGCTTCTCAGGTTGAAAGCACGCTTCAAGGTACCAAGTACGAAATCGCTTGCTTGAACTCTCCCTCCGAGACCGTTGTTGCTGGTACCACCGAGCAGGTAGATGCTGCCAACTCGGCCTTCAGCAAGGCTGGCATCAAGACTACTCGTCTTGCACTTCCCTATGCTTTCCACTCTGCGCAAGTTGAGCCGATTCTCGACACTTTCGAGGAGCTCGCCAGTGCTGTGGTGTTCAGCAAGCCCATCATCCCCGTCATCTCTCCTCTTCTCTCCGAGGTTGTTGAGGACGCCGGCGTGTTCAACGCTTCGTACCTCTGCCGCCACGCCCGCGAGACCGTCAACTTTGTCGAGGCACTTGAGACGGCCAAGTCGCAAGGCTTTGTCGCTGACAAGACCATCTTCGTCGAGGTCGGACCGCACCCAATTTGCTCTGGTATGGTGAAGAACACCTTCTCTCCATCCACCTCTGCTGTCGGATCTCTAAACAAGAACGAGGACGCCTGGAAGAGCCTGTCAAAGTCCCTCATCTCCCTTCACATTGCAGGCGCTCCGGTCGACTTTGGCGAATTCCACCGCGAATTCGATGCTTGCCACAAGCTGCTCGATCTTCCCACCTACAGCTTTGACAATAAGAACTACTGGATTCAATACGTCAACGACTGGTGCTTGCACAAGACGGAGCCTCGCACTGTTGTCAAGCATATCGAGAATGTTCAGCCTGTTGCTCCTCCACCAGTCAAGTCGCTCACTACTTCCGTCCAGAGGATCATGTCAGAAAGCTACGATGGTCTCAAGGGTGAGATTGTTGCACAGTCTGACTTAACTGAGCCTGTGTTCCGCGCTGCTGTTAGCGGTCACCAAGTCAACAACACCAGCCTTTGCCCTTCCTCCATCTTGGCTGATATCGCGCTCACCATTGGCGACTATGCATGGAAGGAAATGAACCCTGGAACCGCTGTTCCTGGCGTTAGCTGTAATGACATGGAGGTCTTCAAACCAATCAACATGAAGAACCAGCAGGAATCTCGCATCTTAGAGATTACTGCTGAAATTGATCTTGCTGTGAAGGAGGCAAAGATCAAGTTCCAGACTATTGATACCGCTGCTAACAACCAAGTTACTCTTCATGCCAACTGCGTTGTTACTTATGAAGATGCATCTGCATGGACCAATAACTGGAACTCGATCGCTTACCTCATAGAAGGCCGCATCGAAACTCTTAAGGAGCGGTTGGGCAAGAACCTAGCGGACAAGATGTCTCGCGGCCTTGCTTACAGGCTTTTCTCCACCTTCGTTGACTACAAGACCCCGTACCAAGGTATGGAAGAAGTCATCATCGACGGTGCTAACTTCGAGGGTACTTCGACCGTCAAGTTCCAGACCACCGAGAAGGACGGCAAATACCACGTTAGTCCCTTCTGGATCGACAGTCTTGCACACTTAGGTGGTTTCATCCTCAATGGCACCACCGCCATCGACACGAGCAAATTCGTACACATCTCGCACGGTTGGAAAGCTATTAAATTTGCAGAACCGCTTGACAAGGATAAGACTTACCAGGCGTACGTCAAGATGCAGCCCACTGGCGAGGCTAACGTCATCGCTGGTGATGTGTACTTCTTCGAGAGTGGCAAGATCATAGGCGTGTGCGCGGGTCTCAAGTTCCAGCGTATCCCTCGCTCGGTGCTGAACACGTTCCTTCCTCCCCAGCCAGCTGGTAACACTGTTGCTGCACCTGCTCACAAGCCTGCTCCCGTCTCTCGCCCTGCTGCTGCTCCTAAGCAGGCTCCTGTTGCTAAGCCTGCTGTTGCACCCAAGTCAACCCCAGCTGCCGCACAGGGTCCTGATGCGGGCAAGCTGAATAAAGCCATCACCAAGAAGCTCGTCAAGCCGGCTGCGTCTTTGAACACTGTCGTTGCCAAGGTTATGGATGTGATCTCTGAGGAGTCCGAACTGCCTCTAGAGGAGCTTCTCGATGACTGCGAGTTCTCCAGCTTAGGTATCGACTCACTTCTTTCTCTTCAGATCCTGGGCAAGCTTCGCGAGGCTGCTGAACTTGACCTTCCCGCTAATGTCTTCATGGACTGCGAGACGGTGGGTGAGCTGAAAGCGTACCTCAACAAGGCTTATGCCGGCGAAGGATCCGGCTCCGAGGTCGTCATCGAGGAGGAGGAAGATGATGGTTTCTCTTCTGCTGATGAGGTCTCTGCTCCTGACACTCCGGCATCGTTCGAGATGGTCAGAGCTGATTCTAATGGCAACGATCTCCTTCTTCTCTTCCGTGAGACTATCTCTGAGCAAATGGGCATCCCGTTGGAGGAAGTAGTCGGCTCAAACGACCTCTTGTCTCTGGGTATCGACTCTCTGATGAACCTCACTCTGCTTGGTGTTCTTAGGGAGAAGACCGAGATGGAGCTTGACTCGGATTTCTTCTTGAAGTACAGCTCCGTCGATGCCATCGCCGAGTACCTCAACCCTAAGGAGGCGCCCAAGCCTGCCAAAGAAGCCCCAAAGAAGGCTTCTGCAAGCAAGTCTGCATCTTCCGGCCCCGCCCGCCGCGCAACTTCCATCCTCATGCAAGGTAAGCCACGCACCGCCTCCAAGACCATATTTTTGCTCCCCGACGGCTCCGGCTCCGCCACCTCGTACGCCAGCATCCCTGCCATCGACCCCTCCGTCGCTGTCTTCGGCCTCAACTGCCCCTACATGACCTCCCCCACCGAGTGGCAGAACGGCATCGTCGGCGTCGCTGCCATGTATCTCGAGGAAGTTCGTCGCCGCCAGCCCCAAGGCCCTTACCACCTCGGCGGCTGGTCCGCAGGCGGCGTCATCGCCTACGAAATGGTCCAGCAACTCCTCGCGGCCGGCGAAAAAGTTTCCTCCCTCGTCCTCCTCGACTCGCCCTGCCCTCTAGACATCGAGCCTCTCCCCTCTCGCCTGCACGATTTCTTCGCCGAAATCGGGCTCCTGGGCAGCGACGACGGGACCAAGATTCCAGAATGGCTGCTCCCGCACTTCAGCTCCAGCATCAGGGCGTTGGACGAGTACAGGGCCAAGCCGATCCCCTCGAGCGCGGGAGACCGCGCGCCCAGCGTTCTCGCTATCTGGGCTAAGCATGGCGTGTGTCGATACGAGAACAGTCCCCGGCCTGAGGTGATCGGCGACGAGAGCAAGAGCATGTTGTGGCTGTTGAACAATCGCACGGATTTCGGGTCTAATGGTTGGGATAGGTTGCTGAAGCAGAGCAAATTTACCTTTGCGAGTGTGGAGGGAAATCATTTTACGCTTATGAAGGCAAAGGATCAGGTGAGTGACTTTTTTCCCTCGAGTGTTTGAGAGGGGAAGAGAAGCTAATTTTGTGCTTGTAGTTGCAAGTCATGGCGAACGAGATCAAGGCTTTCGTCTAAGGGTTTTCGGGAGGAAAGGTGGGTGTGTACGATGATTTCGGGGGAGGAATGGGAACAAAGTATGATGCATAGAATATATACGTAGTTGGGATGGAGACATAGCGGAGATACCTTGATGCGCATACCAGACTGGGCCTTGAGTAGGCGCGCAAAAGCAAAGCGATAGAAGATGGTGGGGTTCTGGTTCTTGCATATCTTTTTTTTTTTTTTTGGCTTT